>Ga0208039_1000052_pt1 | contig 110773 bp, 112 predicted proteins | sample June2015DPH_20_1_2_FD_184722 | JGI IMG/M metagenome (GOLD analysis project Ga0208039, IMG submission 184722) | Peatland microbial communities from SPRUCE experiment site at the Marcell Experimental Forest, Minnesota, USA - June2015DPH_20_150... | ecosystem: Environmental > Terrestrial > Soil >... | reverse complement strand
TTCCCATAGACCGCATCCGCCGCAAACGCAAGCGGCTTCCTTCTGACGGTTTTATCGAAAGCGCGCCACAGCATCGTCGCCACACCCACTCAGTCTCGAATGCGCGCTTCCGATAAAACACTAGCGTTACTCGGGCTGAATTTGCAGGAACTGCAAGGAAAGGATCGAAAGACGACGGGCGTGTGACGGACGACGGGTCACGGCGGCCGCAGGGGCGCCGTGGCTATCTCTGCCGACGTGTCTTATTCAGATGTTTCAACAGTCGACCGACACTGGTCCCACACAACCGCTTCAAATGCGGAAGTGTGCATCCAACTTAGTCAGCCCACCGTTAGTCCTTCTCCTCCAGCCTTATTCCCTCTCCCGTGACAACCTTGTCCGGCTCAAAGCTCATCAAGGAGAATCTCTTGCCCCCGTCAAGGACGATGATGTTGCTGAATTTTGTACCACTTGCATTGAACAGCGAGCCGGTACAATCCGAATCGACCGTGTAGCTTCCGTTCGGCCACGGGACGTTGGTCCAGTCGTAGCTTTGAGGGTAGCTGGTTCCGGTCGAGCGAGTGACGCCGCGCTTCCCGTCTCCGTTGAAGACGTCGAGGCCCATCTCGGCAACAGGGCCACCCATGGATTTGTTCATGCCCGTCCTGCGCCAGGCATAGGTCCCTTTGAGGCTGGCAAGGCTACAGCCGCAATCGTTGGCATGAACGTTGATGACAGCCCCTGGAATGCCAGCAAAAGTCGCAAGGAGCACGAAACCTGTCACGAGAAGAAAATACTTTCCGAACTTGCTCATTTTTGATTCTCCTTTTTTTCGGCTTAATCTCTCGGATCGTAGCTGAAAACCGTTTAAGAAGAGCGTTATCTCCCACTTGTGCCATTTGACCGGCAGTTAGCAGCCGAATGACACAAATGGGAGTCCTTTTCGCACTAACGAATTAGTCGTCACAGCGTACGGGACGCAGGTTGTGCTTATATACAGTCTTTCCTACTGCCCTTCCCAAGCGCTCGGCCGCGACCTGATCGGTTCGAAAATGTATCCCGCCGTATACACGCGCGTCAGAGATGTCATCGGTAATCTGCTTAAGCGAAGTGTATTGCAAGACGATGGTGGGCACCGCAGGATTGGTCAACGTGATCGAAAATCCATCCTCGCCGTAAATGCGTCTCATTACCGCCGCCGCGCTGTTGCCCGCACTGCCGTGGTTTGAGGGATAGCTTGGGAAACAGGGAGTCGTGATGAATGGGGCCCAGCTTGGATCCCCGCCCGCGTGAATTGCCGTTTCCGGGCGCCAAAAGTTGTAGGTGTATTTGTTGAGGAATGACGCCACCAGGCTGTCACTCATCGCCATATTGATCAGGGCCAGAGCACGCGCATTATCCGATAGCGAGCGGCCCTGCGCCATTGCGACCTGCTCCGCGGCCTGATTAAACACCTGAGTTGGCGACGAAGCCGCATAGAACAGGGCGACATTCGCCCGATCTGGAGGCCGCTGTGTGCTATCAACACTGCCCACCGTCATCACTTCGTTGTACGCCCGGGCATATCTTTCGCTAGTGAGCGCGGGTGGCGGATCAAGGAGAAAGTTACTCGCGCTCGCGATGCCGAACGGAGTTACGTTCTGCCATTGAAAGGCGATTCCAACCGCGACTCCATTTACAACCGGGCAACTCGGTGTTGCCTGCCATGCCCCTGGAACAGGTGGACCAGGTGTGTAGAATTGCGGAGGTGACGAGCCGTCGTTCGCTCGTAGAGCGATCATGGCCGCAGCTGCGGCGTCCCCCGTTGCGATGCCTTCGGTCTTGGCTGAGCCGTCCGGTATGGACTGCATGGAGTTCGTCCAATCGGTATAAAGCGTCGGCTGGCTGGCTGGAAAGTAGGTGCTGAGCACCTGATACGCAGCCTCTATGGCTGCTGCATCGGGTGAGGCGCCGGGCGGCGCAGTGATGGTCCCAAGATACGGTTGGTACTTGTGTGTAATGGAATTGACCGCTTCAAACACAGCGAGTTGTACGATCGCCGCGTAGCGTGCCTGGGCGAAGGGATTCTGTTTGTTGGCGACGGCTGTGTTTACCGCAATCGCATTCCAGTCCAAAACGGCATCAGCTCTTGCGGTTGTCGATCCAAGCACAAGACTCAGCATCAATATGCAAAGGAGCTTGAAAATCTTTTTCATCGCTCTTGTCCCCCATCCGTTTCTCTTTTCGTCCCGCTGATCGGTGGACGCGAGCGGAATGATTGCAATGTCACAACTGGATTGTCCATAGCGGAGCGTGTGTCGGAGCGTTATGGTTTGTGTCGCCCCAAGCACAAGCACGGATAGCACTTACGCCTCCTGTTCTCGATGTGATGTAAAATCATCCAATTTCGTTTGGGCGTGCCATGACCTCACAGCCGAGTGGAGTGCAGCAATCGATCCGGTTCGGCGAAGACTTCGCGCTTGATCTTCGTCCCCGAAGGCTGCGCCGCAGCAGTCACGTCTTAAAGCTGGAACGTATCCCGCTGGAAATCCTTGTTCTGCTGCTGGAGCGCCGGGGCGAGATCGTCAGTCGCGACGAAATCGTGGCCAGGGTCTGGGGCAATGATGTTTTCCTCGACACGGATAACAGCATCAGGGGTGCAATCCGCAAAGTCCGCCAGGCTCTTAAGGACGACCCCGAAACCCCGCGGTTTATCCAGACCGTGACCGGACGAGGGTATCGATTCATTGCGCCGATTATTTCTCCCGAAGAAGAACGCACTACGGAGCCACCCAAACCTGAAGCATCAGTCGTCCCCACAGGTACGCAGAGTTTCGTTCGGGAGCCAGATAGCTGGCCGCAAGGCGGCAGCCTGGGCCCGATGGACCAAGAACAAGAGCGGACAGCGGGGCAGGTACCGGGCACTGAGACCGCTCGTGGACAGCTACATCGGCGTGCGCGGACGTGGCTTCTCGTTGGGTTAGCTTCGCTGGCAGTTGTGTCCATTCTGTCACTCCGCGAATTTTGGAGCTGGCGAGGTTCGCGCGTCCCAGCCGTTTTCCAGCGCAAGACAGTCTTAGCTGTGCTGCCGTTCGACAATTTGAGCCGAGATCCTGATCAAGAGTTCTTCAGTGAGGGGCTGACGGAAGAGATGATCGCTCAGGTTGGGAAATTGAATCGGGATCGACTCAAGGTGGTCGCACGGAGTTCTGTTGCAAAGTACAAAGGGAGCACGCTGACTGCGAGGGAGATAGGTAAGGAACTGAACGCTGACTATCTTGTCCAAGGCAGCATTCGACGCTCGTCGGACCGTATACGCATCACTGTCCAGCTCATTCAGGCACGTGATCAGATCGTCGTTTGGACCGAGAGTTACGACCGCGAACTCAAAGATGTGCTGGCCGTGCAGGACTCCGTCGTGCGAAGCATCGCCAGCGAGATTCACATCGCCCTTACTGAAGAACAGAAAGAGCGTTTGGCTACTCCGCGGCAAATAAGCCCGGAAGCATACGAGGCGTACTTGAAAGGGCGCTATTACTGGAACAAGCGAACCGGCGAGAGCATGCAGAAGGCGGAGCAATATTTCGAGCAGGCGATCGACAGGGATCCCTCCTATGCGGCTGCGTATTCGGGACTGGCAGACTGTAACAGCGGGCTGACGTGGCACGGATTTAAGTCCCCAGCCGAGGCACTCCCGAAAGCTTACGCCGCGGCACGCAAAGCGCTAGAGATCAATCCAGAATCGGCTGAAGCCCATGCGTCCCTGGGCCTTGCCATGACCCATAGTTGGGATTGGACCGGTGCGGAGGCCGAGTTCAGGCGCGCTCTGCAGTTGGATCCCCAATACGCAAACGCGCACCACTGGTACGGAGACTACCTCTCCATCAGGGGCCGCCATGGCGAGGCACTTGCAGAAGCGAAGCATGCGCTAGAGCTCGACCCCCTTAACCTCATGATCAGCACGTGGGTGGGACTCCGCTACTACATGGCACGTGACTACTCCCGCGCAATCGATCAAAATCGAAATTCCGTTGAACTGGATCCGAACTTCGCTGCCGCTCATCTTCTGCTCGGAGAGGACTATCGTGAGGCAGGGTTGCACAGCGAAGCTGTTAACGAGCTGAAGAAGGCGGCAAGTCTGTCAGGCGACAGCCCACTCTATACCGCGCAAGTCGCCGTTGCGCTTGCCGTTGAAGGACGGAATGGCGACGCACTCCGAATCGCGCACGAACTGGAAGCGATTTCGAGGAAGCGTTACGTTTCCCCTTACGGCCTGGCTCAGATTTACGCAGCGTCAAATAAGAATGAGGACACATTCAAATGGCTGCAAGCTGCCTATGAAGATCACGCTGTTTGGATGGGATACCTCGCGGTCGACCCGATTTTTGACCGATACCGCTCGGATGAGCGCTTTAAGGATCTTCTCCGGCGCGTAGGCCTGCCCTGACGAAGAAGTAACTTTAGGAAATCTCGCCCTCCGCTCAACGTCTAAAGCTGAACAGATTCCAGATATTCTGGTCGGTTGGTCGGCTAACCGGAAGTGACCTGATGCCGGTAGAGGACAAGCTGAATTTGCTAGACCGTTGTACGGGCTAACACCTGTGCCGGGGTTCGAGTCCCGCCGTCTCCGATCACTTCACGGGTTCCCAGCCCTCTGGCAGCATATCGAATGCCAGCGTGTCACGGTAGGCGTACTGATTGCCTTCCAGTACTGCCACTGGCGTCAACATATGCCAGATGCGATCATCGTCGAAGACGTAACACTCACCCGATTCGCGCATCGTGAAGCGATCCATTTCCTGCTTGTCATTGTCGGTTATGACGACTTCGCCACCCTGAGCGCCGCAGCGGCCCACTAGATGCGTGGCAATGTACTTTTCCCCGTCTTTATGTAAGCCCGGTGGACTCGTGTCGCACGGCCGGCCAGGCGCAGCCGTGAACCTTATTAGATGAACGTTGACCAAATACTTCGTACCCACCGTCGACAGCGGTAGGTAATGAAGGTGGTGAGCAATCATCTTGCGAACGCCTATTGAACCGGCGATCGCCGTGGGCAGCGGAGCGTACTCTCGCGGCTGGCCGCCGATTGTCGTGTTGTATTTTTTCAGCTGCACATAGGGCGTGCTCTCTTCGCTCAACCAAACCTTTACACCGCCCTCAACAATCTCGGCCCTGACACGATTTAAGGAACGATACCTGTCGCCCTCGTAGTATTTGTCCTTTGGAACGGACCAGGCGGCATGGGATAACGCTTCCAGCGAGCGCGCTATGTCTACATCAACCCTGAGCGGCTGACGACTGAACCCGCGCTCGACGAGGTCGCTTCGCGACTTGGCATTGGTTGCAACCGGAAGAAAACTATCTTGACCCATGATTGCTCCTGATAAATGCTCGACGACTGCATGACCAACCAGCACCGCAAGGGCCATGCACGCGCGCAAATTATAGCCGACGCAGCCCATTGCAGAGGATGCCGACGATTCTGGGCGGGTAGTCGGCAACCCTTACCTTACCGGGTTAGATAAGGTGAGCGAGTCGGATGCGGCACTTACTTGCCATCCCGAACGAATTTTTGTATTCGTCCGCCCGTGATATCGCCGACGTATACCGAACCGTCTGTCGCGACGGTGATGCAGTGTGCCATCTGGAATTGACCGTCGTAATTGCCCCACCGACCGAATCGCTCTTCCACGCTACCATCGGCCAGCACAACGCCTGCACCGGAGCGGTCAGGCGGAGCTGGAGGCTGGTCGCCGCCATCGGCGATGAACGCCTTACCATCTGGCCCGATGGCTACGTCGTAGGGCCGTCCGATGTCCTTACTCTTCCATTCGCCGATATACTTCCCGTTGGACTCGAAGATCTGAACCCGCCCATTGCTTCGATCCGATACGTATACGCGCCCCATCTGATCGAGCGTGACACTATGCGGCAGATCGAACTGGCCTGGGCCGTTGCCTTTGGTGCCCCATTGGAACAGAAATGTTCCAGTGGGTGAGAATTTCATGACGCGGGTGTTGCGATAGCCATCGCTCACCAAGAAAGTGTTGTCCGTCGCTACCGCCACCTCTGTTGGTCGATTGAAATGGACAGAGTCATTTCCCGCAACCCCCCGCTCACCAACACTGAGTAGGAGCTTTCCATCGTGCGAAAACTCGAAAACCTGCTGCAAAGCAACATCCGTGACCCACACATTGTCCTTGCGATCTACAGAGAGCCCATGCGGCATGGCGAAACGGTTCTCTCCCCATTCGGCTAGCACTTGGCCGGTTCGTCCATCAAAGAGAGTGACGGCCGGTAATGCAATGGGAACAGTCGATAGTTCATCTGAGTGGGGCCAGGTGCGTTCGTTGCGGTGAAACACAAAGACGTTGTCGTGCGAGTCGACGGCGCAGCCAGCGACACTACCAAGCACTCTGCCTTCCGGCAACACTGGCCAGCCGTGAACGACGTGATAGCCGAACTTTGGAGCGACTTGGGATTGCAATGACGTAAACCCTGGAAATAGGAGAATCGCCGCCGTGATCGTGGCGAAGAAGACTGCTTTTGCATTGGTGAAGCGAAACTGCCTGCTGTCGCCCATTGACAACTCCGTAAGGAACTTGGCGATGCAGGGGACCGAAAATGTCACATCACCGAAGCAAGTATACAGAACTACCAGAAGCCAACCGGCGAAAAATCACCATAGCACTCACACCTGGGAGTCGGCTCGCCACTGGGCGGATTGTCGGCCAACAGGAAGTAATCCAAAACTGAAGGCCGTGCCATCTCTGCCAAGCCCGGCTAATCACGTTAGAGAAACGTTGGTGTAAAATTGCGGCCTTCCTGCCAAATTCTCAATGGCGGAATCTTGCGAGGTCTCCGATGCGTCTCCTGTTTCTAATTGCTTCATTACTCCTTGCCGCGATCACCGTTGCGCAAACACAGAAGGCGAGTGGCGTAGCGGACTTCATCAGCGTCGATACTCCAGTCTTCGTTCTTGAGCATGTCCGAGTCATCGATGGTACGGGTACGCCGGCGAAGGAGGACCAGGCAGTCGTGATCGCGAACGGCAAAATACAATTCATCGGCCCGGAGGAGTCCGCCCAAGTCCCTCCGGGTGCACAACGAATGGGGCGCACCGGCTACACGGTCATCCCTGGCCTGGTTGGAATGCACAACCATCTGTATTACACCGATTCGTACACGGTGCAAGTTGTCGGCGGAAAGATTGGCGAGCCGGGATTATTCATTGCGGAGATCCCTTACACGGCGCCGCGACTCTATTTGGCGGCTGGCGTGACCACAATGCGTACGACGGGGAGCCTGGAGCCTTACACCGACTTGAAAGTCAAGAGTCGGATTGAAGCGAACCTGATGCCGGGACCCAGCATTGACGCCACGGCACCCTACCTGGAAGGTGCGCCGACCCGATTTGCGCAGATGCATGAACTTACCGGACCGGACGATGCGAAGCGCATGGTGGACTACTGGGCGGCGGAAGGCATGACATCCTACAAGGCCTACATGAACATCACGCGCGAAGAGCTGAGTGTGGCGATCCAGCAGGCACATGCACACAAGCTGAAACTGACAGGGCATCTTTGCTCCGTGACCTGGCCGGAAGCGGTAGCTCTCGGAATCGATGATTTGGAGCACGGACCGGTCTTTACCGACACCGAATTCGTGGCGGACAAGAAGCCGGACGTGTGTCCAGCGGGCGGTGGCAGCAGCAGTTGGGCCAAACAGGACGTGAACGGAACGCAGGTGCAGGAAATGATCCGCAATCTCGTATCACATCACGTCGCGGTGACTTCGACGCTGCCGGTGTTTGAAGCCGGTGCCCCGGGGCGGCCGGCGTTGCAGCCGCGCACGTTGGATGCGATGTCCGGAGAATCGGCGCAAAGCTACCTCGTCGCTCGTGCAAGAGTGGCTTTGGATTCACCGATGACGGCGCTGCTACGCAAAGAGATGGATTTTGAGGTGGCATTCGTCAAGGCGGGGGGCTTGCTCCTTGCCGGCCCTGATCCCACCGGAAACGGTGGCGTGCTGCCGGGTTTCGGCGATCAGCGCGAAATAGAGCTGCTCGTGGAAGCGGGTTTCACTCCTGTGGAAGCCATTCAGATCGCCACGCAGAATGGCGCCTTATATCTCGGCCAACAAGATCGAATTGGAACCCTCGCACCTGGCAAACAGGCAGATCTGGTTTTGATCAAAGGCGATCCCTCAAAACGAATTGACGAGATCGAGAACGTCGAGACCGTGTTTAAGGCCGGGATCGGCTACGATTCCAAGAAGTTGATCGATAGCGTGCGAGGACAGGTCGGAATTCGTTGAGAGCATCCATCTGAGTGTTGCGTACTACGACCGGCACGGTTCCGGGCGTGTGGTCGGCAAACATGAGAAGAGTGGAGTGGAGCTGAACTGGGATGGCACAGTGTAGTCGAAAGGCTGGTCGCGACTGACCGCTTCAGGTTTACGACCTTTTTTCACATCAACAGGGTGTTCATGGGCGAGAACAAGGAGATTCGCCCAAGCAGAAAAGACGCATACGCCCTTTACAGGTTAGTTGCGGACAAGACGTTTGGAATCGAGTTGAGCTTCTACCAACGAAGTGGAGAGTAGCTAGAAGGCCGTAAGGTCAGTGTGACGGCAAACGAGGATTTATTTTCAGGTGATGTTGGGCGCTCCATCTTCGCAGATTACCAATACAACAAAGTCACCATACATCTGCTGACGAAGAGAAGATTTGAAAATGATCTTTCGACTATCAGCATTCGAGCACAAGAGTGGACCCCCTCTCCCAGCGATATCGAAGCCATGGTCGCGCGTCGGGTAAAAGAATTACGACAAACTGCGCCATCAGCGGGAGACGGCATCGATGTACAAGCCAAAGCAGAAGTCACGGCCCAACTGGCTGGCAAAGAGTTTTTCTGTCCTGTGCCGGAATTGCTGGTCAGGATTAGCGCTCCATGGTTGCTGATGATCGGATCGGCTTTGTTGTTTGTTCTTGGAACCGTATTGCTGTCTCTTCCACCGGATACAACCAGAACGTTGGTCGAGTCGGGTGCAAAGCTTCTTGGCGCACAGGCAAATGGCGCTGCGTGGAGTCCTTTCGTTCGTACGGTTGGAGGAGTATTCGCCTTTCTCGGAGTTCTTATCGTTTTCCGGAAGTGGCCGCTAAAATAGGCTTGTTATGAATACGCTAAATTTCTATCCCTACTATCGAAGCCTGTTGGAGGATCGAACGAAGACTACGACCTTGCGGCTGCCAAGCAAACAGCGATTTCAGCTGGGTGAAAAGGTTATGCTCACCGTCGGGTGGCCAGATGAGAAACACTTTGAGGCGTTGCATCCTGCCAAGATCGAAATGGTCTACGAGAAGAAACTGGTAGAACTCACCGAAGAAGACCTTGCCGGAGAGTCTCCGGACTGTTTGGCCGTCAACGCGGTGCCTTATGTCCTTGGTGCCATATACCGCAAGATCTTGAAGTCTGAAGATTCTGTCTTGGTTATAAAGTTCAAGCACTCAGACTGAATTTACTGAATGGTAAACCGCCTTGGCCTGAGGCTCTTTCGCCCGTATTGAAATCCAACGGGCCAACTGAAAAGTTCTGATGTCACGCCCACCACCCGCCTCGGGTGGTCACAAAGGCTTCCCGCACCTATGAAACGCTCCAGCCGACCCAACCCCCCATCTGGCAGCCAAATCCCAGCAGAATGGGCTTCCTGATGGGGCACGCCAGCCAGAGCCGTCCGTAGGAAAATGAACTCTTGGTCAAATCACGACTGCGCTCTATGGAACACGAAAAAGAACACCATTACGCTGAATGCGCCAAACGCATAGATGAACAACGAGAACAGAGTTACCGCAGGAACCAGACCCCGCAGCAGATTGAGGAGGTTGAAGACGAACATCCACACTAAAAGAGCCGTCATCAGAATCGTCCCGATCAATGCCAGCAACGCCGCATTTTTGAGTGTCATGGTCGGAGTATGAACTTTGCCAACGTCAGCCGCAACTCTGGCGCGTCCCATCTCGCACTCGTTGCCCGCTTTGCTGAGGCAGCCCTTCGCGGACAGTTGCTCAAGCGCGTGCCGGATCGTCCGAGCATCGGAGCGGTTGACGCGTGCCTTGAGCTTGAAGTTCATCTGGGGCGCTCCTGCATCTCCGCTCAAATCACGAAACCTTGTCGATAAGCCAATTCACCAGCCCTGCGTCCAATACCAACTCCGCAATCCTTTCGGGACCCATAACAATTACGCGCTCGTCGTCTGTCTTGGCTTCGCCGGAATGAAAAACATAGAACATCCGATCGAAGAGGGTGCCCTCAAGTTGGCCAACGTACTCCGAAAGCTCGGAGGATGTGGTGTGGGACTTTACCTGCACGAACGCCCTCTCGCCCGTGCTTGGCAACATGATGGCGAGATCAATCGTTTTCTGTGTTTTCCCGACGACGCCCAGCCGCCGCCATCCGCTCGTAGTGAAGACCAGATCAACTAACAATTCGAAGTCACGCGGAAGTAGCAATTTCATCAGTCCGAGCACGGACGCTATCATTTCCAACCGTGCAGCAACAGCGCGTTCGACTTCGGGCGACTTTAGGCCGTTGATGCGGTGGATTACGTACTCTTCCACATCCACATCACAAGAGGTTCCCCGGTACGCCGCCAATTTCGTTAGGGCACCTGATAGCCGATCTTTGGCCAATGACTCGCCATTCACGTCCTTCCACCGCCAGCCACCATCGATCCTTCGGCGCACGCCGTCACCATCGGCGTGGCGCTCAGGTGGGTTTGCTGTGAGAAATCCCCAACACAGTTTTTCACCGATGAACGTGATCCAAAGCGTCGAACCATCGTCCTCAAAAAACAGACGCGTCTCATTCGTGAAGCGGGTCGCTGTTCCTCTATTCTTGCCCTGCACAATATAAGGATTGCGTTAGCTCATCCCATTTCCGCTGGAGGCACAACGGGAACCTTTCGGCGTTTGCACTATCGAAGCCGAATCGAATGATGCCTTTCTCTAAACACTCTTTTTCCCACTTCCCACGTTCCCCGAGTTTGATATAGCGAACCCGAGCGGGATGGATTGCGAGTGCGGTTGTTGATCGCTCAGCCTCTTGCTTTGTCACCATTCTCCTGACCTGTCCCTGCTTTTTCATGTCGAAAACAGATATTCCGACTTTCGAGATCGCAGTGTCCGTTCTTCCTCTTTTGCCTCGCCGTGCGTGGCACAAGCCAGCGTTCGATACTCGATCCTACCCAAATACTTAAGAACATACTCCCGCTTTTCTCGATTCCTTCGCCCACCGCAGCCCCAAGGTACGGGAAGAAGGGAGATCATGCGGTGAGCCACGTGACCACCTTGTCCATAGAGAACCAGTTGTTTGCCGTTGCGAAGCTCATAGCAGCCGGGGCCAAAGGGGGCGATCAGAATTCCTCGTTGGCGAGGATCAGCAAACAAGCGCCAATTCGACCATTTTAGGGGCATTTTTGGCTACCCTTGCCGCGCAAGATTGAATTGTAGCGGAACTCCTGTTGGACTCACGACACCTACACCGCGATCACACAGGGATAGCGGCTGCTCGCATCGCGGTCCGCAACGACCGCCCGCAAAGGCGATACTCTGGGCTGCTGGATAGGCTGAAAGGCAAGAAGGGCAAAGAAGGAAGTACCGTCGAATCGAAAACCGCCAGCCAATCGAGGGTGGTATCGTAAACGGCTGACGAGAACATTTGGAAATGCCGGACAAGATTTGTTTGAGGATCAGTTGATTGGAGGAAGCTTTTATGCTCGCTGACTTCGCAGTAGTTCCTATGGGCGTCACAGGCGGCGTTAAAGATCTGGTCGCCGAAGCCCTGAAAATTGTCGACGAATCTGGACTTTCCTACAAGCTGGGAGCCATGCACACCACTATCGAAGGAGATTCAGATCGCGTTATGGACGTAATTCTCCGCTGTCACCGCCGCATGCTGGAGTTGGCACCTCGGGTGCTAACCAGCATCACCATCGATGATCGGACAGGCGCAACTGGCCGTCTTGAAGGCAAGGTCAGAGATGTGGAGCAGGTACTCGGCAAGCCGCTCTCGCGTGTCTGAGAACAATGTTTACCTGTGCGGCTCCGGAAAGAAATACAAGCGTTGCTGCGGCGGGGCGACGGTGAATTGAGTGTCACTTCTCGGAATCTCCTAAAACTCGAAGTGCGATAAATTGGATGTAGAGGGTTGCACTCATGAAGAGCAGGCAGGGGTACAAGGGCTACGTTATCGAGGCACGGTCATACCAGCAACAGGAGGGGGCATTCTCGGCGGAGCTTTGGATCGAAGAACATGATGTTGATGGAGTCATGGAAACTGAATTCTACCTGCCCGACACGTTCCCCACGCAGGAGTCCGCTATCGAAGCAGCGATTCAGGCAGGGCAGCAGAAGATTGATGTGGGTTTTGAGCGGGGACGTGCCGTCGTGAACGGCTGAGCACGCTCTTCCAAAAAATGGCTCCTCAGCCACAGAACACATTTCCCCCTTCTGCCCGGAGCCCAAACCCGACCCGCCGCATCCAATTTGAGAATGGAGACCAATATGTACGTCGTTCTTGGAGCAAGCGGCAACACTGGACACGTAGTGGCGAAGAACCTTCTTGCCCGCGGGCAGAAAGTTCGTGTCGTCGGAAGAAACGCGGCTCATTTGCAACCTCTCGCGGCGGAAGGCGCGGAGATATTCATCGGTGATGCCACCGACGCGTCCGCCCTGACCAAAGCCTTCTACCAAGCAGACGCAGCCTACGTCATGATTCCACCCAACAATACCAGCAACGACTTCCGCGCTTTTCAGGACCGCGTCAGCGACGCGATCGCGGCGGCAGTAAGAAATGCGGGAGTCAAGAATGTTGTTTCGCTCAGCAGTTTCGGAGCCGAAAAACCCAGCGGAACCGGCCCCGTAGTCGGCGTCCACAACCTCGAACAGAAGCTCAACCAGATCGACGGTGCGAACGTACTCCACCTGCGCGCCGGCTATTTCATGGAAAACACGCTGCCGCAAGCGGGCGCCATTCGTATGCTCGGCACTGCGGTCGGACCGGTTAGTGCGAATCTAAAACTTCCCATGATCGCCACCTGCGACATCGGAGCGGCAGCCGCCGACGCTCTCGTGCGTCTAGCCTTCCGCGGCAAGCAGACGCAGGAGCTGCAGGGACAACGCGATCTCGACTACACCGAAGCCACCACTATTATCGGCAGGGCCATCGGCAAACCCGATCTTGGATACATCCAGGCGCCCGACAATCAGGTTCGAGCCGCAATGGTCCAAATGGGGATGTCCGAGAATTTCGCCGGCCTGATCTTGGAGCTGGCCGCCGCCCTCAACGCAGGACACATGCGAGCCCTAGAACCTCGCACCGCCAGCAACACAACGCCGACGAAGTTCGAAACCTTCGTAGCCGAGTCCTTCGTCCCGGCCTATCAACAACACGCAGCAGCGTAAACACCAAGATCGCAAACAACACAAAAAGAAAAGGCCCCGCTGGTTTCGCAACGTGGCCTTTGTTCCAGGCTGGGCAAAGGCGAAAGGTCACGAGCCGAAACCCAAGCGTCGGTGGAATCAGAGATCGCTAGGCATATACTTGGACCGAAACTGTCGGAAAGGATAAACCTTATGAATCGCAAGAGCCTTCTACTTGTCGTAATGTTGATTCTGGTCTCTCTAGCGTGGGCGCAGAGCGCACCGCCACAGACACCTCCCCCCAAGCCCCCCATAGGCGAGCCCGGCCATGGTGACCAGATGGGTAGCGAGCACCTCCGCAACATGATGGAGATGGACAAACAGCACATGGAGGCCATGAAGGCCGACGTGGACAAAATGAAGGCATCCCTCGACCAACTGAAAGCCAACGTGGACAAGATCAGCGAGCCCGCTGAGAAGGCGCGCTGGCAAACCAACGTAGATTTGTGGGGTGTGATGGTTGGCCACATGGAACAGATGTTGAAACACATGGAGGCCATGGGTCCCGAAAAGGGCACGATGCACCACGGCGGAATGGGCGGCCACCCTTCTCCCGCGCCAACCGAACCGAAACCGGAGTAAGCTCGCGTTCCGGCGGGTTTGGAGTCCTTTAGCTGCCAACGGCTACTTTGGCTTTTGGGACACGCGTTCCCTTTTTGAACCGAAAAGCTGAAGGTAGCGGCTCACCGCATACGGTCGCCAAGGTGGTCACAAAGGCTGTCAGCACCTGTGAAACGCCCGAGCCGATCTGAGCCCCCTCCGGGCAGCCAAATCTCAACAGAATGGGCTACCTGAGAAGCGTCCGAACCCGCGTTTCTAGCTTGGGGCATGGAGCTTCTTCAGTAGCCAAGCCATGTTCTGTCCAAGAACCTTCATTGTCCGAATGCCCTCCTCGTCTTTCTCCACATCGCCGGGCTCATAACCGATGCCGATGTTCCAATACGACGATCCCGCCACGATCATTTCGCTGATCAGGAAGAAATGATTCAGGGCGTCAAAAGCATGCATGGCGCCCGCGCGGCGCACCGCCACCACGCCCGCGCCAACTTTATGGCGAAACATGCTGCTGTTCGCTCTGGAAACCAGACAGGCACGGTCCATCAACGCCTTGATCTCCGGGGAAACATCGGCAACGTAGGTCGGCGAACCCAGCAGTATCCCGTCCGCCGCGTCCATTTTCTCAATACAGACGTTCCCCATATCGTTTTCCTGAGAGCAGCGGCGGTTCTTCTTCGTTGAACACTTGCGGCAGGCAAGGCAGCCATGGATTTCGGCACCACCCAGTTCCACTAGTTCGGTTTCGATGCCTTCCTTTTTGAGTTCGCTCAGAGTGTAGCCGAGCAGAATTGCTGTATTCCCGCCTCTGCGAGCACTACCGTTGAACGCAACAACCTTCATGCCAGCTCCGTTTCGCAAGATCAAGTTAATAAACGCCCCTATTCTCTCGCAGTCGAGCAGCCGACGCTACGTAGTTCTATGCTTCAGTTCCCGACGGCCAACGCGGCTGCGCCACACGTAGTAAAAAGCACGGATAATATCTGTTTCCGGTGCCCACCGGAGTGAACCTCGGCGCAGTGCTTCCAAGGTCGAGCGGAACGACCCATGCCCGTGCGGCTCCGGGAAAAAGTTCAAGCGTTGCTGCGGCAGGGTGACGGTTAACTGAGCGCCCGTTCGTTCAGTTCCATGAGGCTATTCCGCACGAACGAAGGTACGGTCTTGCAGGGCGATGGGCGCATCTGCTATCCATGTCCGGTGTATGGAAGAACTCACGAAAGATGCCGTCCGCGAGATTGAACAGATCCATTCAAGCTGGATCGAGTTCGAAGTCGCTGGAGATGATCACAACTTGATGGCGTTGTGCGCTGATGACGTCGAGTTGTGGCCGCCTGACGCGCAGCCTCTGCTTGGACGCGCAGCGGTTTCGGCGCAGATGGCGCACGGGACAACGAGAATTCACTGCATTGAGATTACCGATCGTCGTATTCGAGGTTCAAACGAAATTGCTTACTTGACCGCAAGCTACAAAACCACGTTTTCCTCGGCGGAAGACTCCACTCCTAGACAAGCCCTCGGAAACCATCTGTGGATACTGCGAAAGCGGGCCGGTACGTGGGTTGCTACTCTCGTGAGCTGGTCATTGTGGGCCCCGTGAGAATTCAACGCAGGCTTGCCGGTTAGTTTTGCATCTTCGATTTCGCCTCGGCTTGTAGACAAGACACAAAGACCGTCGCGATGGAAAGAACGAGCATCACGGCAGTCGTTACCCGTAGTCTGACCATTCATCATCTCCTCGGAGCCTCGGTTGCCGAGCAAACGTTTGCGTAAGAGGTTTCGGCATGAAGCGCAGACAGGGATACAAAAGCTACGTTATCGTGGCACGATCATACGAGCTACAGGATGGGGGATTCTCGGCGGAATTCTCCGTCGAGGAGCATGAGACGGATGGGTTCATGGAAACTGAATTCTTTCTGCCAGACGCATTCCCCACGCAGCAGGAGTCCGCAATTGAGGCAGCAATTCGGGCTGGACGACAGAAGATCGATATGGGTTTCGAACGGGGATCGGCAGTTGTGAACGGCTGATTTTTTCGGGGCCTAAGCTGCTTCCGCAAGCATCTCAACGTCGAACTTAGAAGCTCTTCCGGGGTGAGCGGCGAGCGATCATCACGTTCGATTTGTTCACCGATCTTTTGCTGAATCTCGTCCTGAAAAGCCTCTTGCTCCTCTGGAGTGCCATTCAGGAATATCGACCACGCCCTCGGGTCCTGCTCCTTGCCATATTCCTCGTAGGCTTGGTCGATCACCTTATTGATTTCGTCCTGCCCAAGAATCTCGCCGATACGTCCAACACGACGCCGGGCGAATGCGTCGAGCCGCCATTCTGAGCTTCCCGTCTGTGTGTAGAGGAAGTAGTCGAAACTGAGGTCGAGTGCGATCGTCGCCCAATATTTTGCGAGCTGGATCAGTTCATATCGTGTGGGTAGGAACTCCGGCATCACAGCCGAGTTGGGGCCGTTCACTTCGTCCACGGAGCCAACGGTAAACCTTTCATCGCCCCAGAAGCCGAGGCCCTCGCTATCAGGACATGCTTTGCGTTTGTTAGTCGTAGTAGCTTTCCGCCACTCGTCTAGACTCATGTCAGACAGAAATGCGGCAACTTCTTCAGGCGATTCGATTACTTCTTGCTTTGTAGCATCATTTTCCATTTTTTTCTCCAGCGAAAATCATTCGCACTGCACTACTGCCTTAGCAATACCGAGTTCCCGACCTCAACGTCCGCAGGCCCCAAGCTCAGTGGCAACTTGCTCGACATCCAATTCCACTTCTGGCTCGGGAAGCCCTGTTTGTGGCTCGGCCAAGATCTCTCCGCGGAGGACTCCGGCGCCACAGTCTGCTACTGGCGATCTAAATTATTTCGGTCGCTCTACCCCTTCACTGCGGGTTGTAAAGCTGCTCCCCACTTAGCACGTTTCTCTAGTTTCCCCCCCCCGAGTTTCCATGCGTTCGCTAATTTCATCGGCTACATTAGACAGAGCCGATTCGACCGTGTTGTCATCGGTAAATAAGTTGGCCTCACGGATGAGTTGGATGATTTCATCTGTGGTCTGCTCACGAGCCCATTCTGCGTGGCGTACAAGCCGCAGTTCCTCCTCCGTAAAATGGCGGCGCGGAAAGCACCAGTAGCACCACGAATCGCACCCCATGAAATACTGCTCGCCATCGTTAAATGGACTTCCGATGGCGACCCAATGGGCGGGTTGATTACATTCGCGGCACCTTGCCTGTTCCCACATCTGACCTTCAGAAGCCAGCGGCCAGCAGAAGCGAATGGCTCCCATCTCGTCCTCCAATTGCCTTGGTTCCTGCCACTGAATCTCATCCTGCTTGCAGATCGGCTGCTGGGGACGTTCAAAATATATTTCTTTCATGACTAACAACCTCCTAGAAATCGGGCCGTGAGTTCCTGTTGCCAGTCAGCACACGGCCCAAGCGAACAAACAACCGACCTAACCTAATCTGTGGGGCTGTCGGGTTATCCCGAATGAATCAGCACCACATTCTCTTAATACTGATTCCGCCAGAAAACCCGCAGATAATTTTCGGAAAAGCAGAGCCTCTGCCCACCCCAAATGGATTTCAGAAGCTACGTCACGAAAAGAATTTCGAATACGTGTATTTCAAGAAAACCGACTATGAGGTTCTTTGATTGAACGGACCTTCGGCGCGACGGCAACGAAGATTTTAGATGGGGCGGGTTCTTCCTTTTCTTACCCCCGCCCCACAGCCCTTAATAAGGCTGAAATGAAAAAGAGAGGAATGGGCTGAAATCAACAAAATGGGTAAGAATCATGGACTTTCAGGAAATTTCAATACTCGCTAACCAAGGTGTGATCTTTGTCGGCACATCCCTTGGCAAAACTCGCTCCGACTGGAGCGAATGGCAGCACAAGGGCACAGACAACATCAGCAAACTTAAGGAATGGGCAGACAGTGGATACGACCTCGTGGCTGTGGCTACCCATGGTCACCAATTCATGATCGACAAGGACGATCCTGCGGTCTGCAAGGCAATGGGGATGCCCGAGCCATTCCTGACCGAGACCTACACCGATGACACCCCGTCTGGAGGAGAGCACCAGTACGGGCTCCACGACGCAGTGACCGAATCGCTTGGCAACCTTGTTGTGGTCTACGCCGAGCCGGGCAATCCCAAGTCAAAGAAGATTCTTGAACTCAAACTGAACGGAGCGAATTCCGTTGCGGCTCCTACGACCGTGCGGTCGGGTCAGCCCGGCAAATGTGATGGCGTCTACAAGCCTCGCGATCAGAAGAGACTCGCCAAGGGCCTTAATCCTGAGTTCGTGGAATGGCTCCGCAAATACGGGACCTTTGTGGGTGCTCCGAAGGGTAAGGGAGCGGCGGGTCCAGCAAGGAAGTTCCACCCAGACTTCGAGCTTGACGATCACCTTGAGCACAACAAGGCAGGTGAAGCGTTTTCCTACAACAAGGATGGGGCATTGCACGTGGTTTCCAACACATGTCCCCTGAACGATGGAACGCACCGCAGTGGCGATGAGAAGCAGCACATTAGGGATCGAGTCACCGAGTTCATCTACGGCAAGAACGGCTGGGGCTTCTCCTGCGTCGTCTGCAACGTCTTTACCAAGGCCGAGTTCGAGCAGAAGATGCTGGAGCTTGACCTCGAGTGGGAGCCTTATCCGTATTTCGTGTATGAGGATGGCCGTCTCCAGCTTGTGCACGATCACGTGCTCGTTACCGTCTTCGACGGTCGGCAGCAAAATTTCCAGACGGTCAATCAATTCTTTCCAGAGTGTCTTTTTGCTTTTCTCTTTCGGGTCGGCGAGAAGCCGTTTGATCGTGGAGAGAGAACCAATTGCCTTTTTCTTACTCTCGACCCACTTCTGCCATGTCAGTCCCTTCGGTGTGTCGGGCAGATCGGTACGCTTGCCCTGAGCGGAAAGACGTTCTCGCATCTCAGTGACGAATACACGGAGACGTTCCTTGTTCTTCAGCATCGCTACGTTGTCGCTTTTGTAGGCGTCGATTCCGCTGGCAATCATCGCGTCGAGTTCGGTGAACGACATTGCCGCCGCGATATCGGCGAACTTTGGCTCAAGGTGAGCTGAAGTGTCGGGTTGGGCTTTGATGGCGGTGCTTAGCATCGAGTCTCCCTTGGTCCTAGCCTCCATGAGTTCCTAATACGAGGTTTTTGGACGAAGTCAGTCACTAATTCAGCTTTCTTCTGCTCAGGCACACGCCCGCCCTCTCGTGGGCACACGTATGTCCGCGTGGTTCAGTGCACAGATTGTTTGGGGATGTTCGCCTCAGTCAGCCTCAGCTTGCGGGCTGCCAGAAACGCCTTACGCCGCATTCATTGCGGGGTTCAGAGAGTGCCGAACCAGCACTACCGCTGGCAGAGATTCTTGATAGGACGGGCGTTGCACCCGATAATGCTCTGCCAATTACACTCCTATTATACCGGCGAGCTCAGCGGAATCGCTAGGAATTCAAAGAATATAACCGCAATAAAATCAACTGCTTCCGGGCCTGTATTCGTCCGAGCCTTCCTTTTTTCAAAAAACTTCCGTAGCGCGGTTCTAGTTGCACCGGCTTTGGCGAGTAAGTTTGGAATTGTGCGTTTGCCCCAGACGCAACGAGTGTATCCTCCCGCCAAAAGAAAGACTTCTCCAATAAAGTCCGCGATTGCCACCAAAATCCAGTATTAGCACTCAGCAGCGAGCGTCGATGTGATCGGCACGGCCACGTTTCGATTCCCTAAGACGCCCGATGCGAAGCAGCATGGATGCCCAACGTCAGGATCGACGAGGACAATGGGGGTCCAGTTGAAACAGTGTGAGGCATGATGTTTGGACTCCTTCAAATCGCAGTTAAATTCCAATGAATCCACCCCTGAGCAGGGACCCTGCTCTCAATATGCACAGGAGGAATACTTCGTGGACGCGGCTATTGCGGCCCGGTATCTCTCTTGCTCCCGCAAACATGTCCTTAGGCTTTCGGATCAGGGGCTAATTCCTGCCCATCCATTGCCCGGATCGACGCAGCGTCGGACATGGCGTTATTTGCTTACCGAACTTCATGCTTGGATGCTCGCTCGCTACAGCACCACGAGCATTGGCAAAACTGAACCCCATAGCCATACAATGCGGTCCGGCAGCCCCCGCAAAGGAGGCCGTTAATGTCATACCAGCGGGGGAGTTTGAAGAAAGTGGAAAGGAAAGAAGGAATGACTTGGATACTTCGCTACCGGATCAACGGCAAGGAGCAGACACCGCTCGTTATCGGTCTGGTCAGCGATTTCCCCACCGAGGGTGAAGCGAATGTCGAGGTTGATCGCCTCGGGCTCCGAGTCAAGATCAATTGCACGAACCCAAGGAACGAGCGGATCAGGTTCAACGAGCTTGCGGAGTATTACCTCAAGGTCGAGTTCGACCCTGAGGTAACCGCCAGCCCGAAATCGGAAAACACGAAGCCCATCCTTGACCATTACGTCCGCGACTTCCTGATTGCCGAGTGGGGCGACCAGATCGCGGAGGACATGGAGCCGCTTGAAATCCAGAAGTGGTTCAATACCCTGCACAACAAGGAAGAGTACGGGTGGACCACTGTCTCGAAGATTCGGGGCATCATGAACCGAATCTTCAAAATCGGGATCATTCACAAGAAGGTAACGAAGAATCCAGTGGAGGGGCTGAGGACCAGCGTCAAAACCACGTACAAGGCGATCAAAGATCACCCCGGCTCAGACGCTCTTGATCCTGCGGTCTGTCATGGGGAACATGCTGCACTTCACTCTGGTGTTTGTCGTAGCTGCGACGGCACTCCGAAGCTCGGAACTGCTTTCGCTCCGCTGGGCTGACATCCTATGGGAAGAGCGGAAGATCAGGATCGTCAAGTCGTGGAAGAAGACGGGCGTGGACGGAAGTACCAAGACTCCGTGTTCGGAACGCGACGTACCAATGGGCCGCGTGTTAGCCCACTACTTGCACGAATGGCACAAGCAAACGCCATACGCCAAGCCCACGGACTTCGTGTTTCCGTCGATGAATAGAAGCGGCAGGGTGCCGATTTGTTCGTCGGTATTTTGCTCCGACTACTTACGCCCTGCGGCGAAAGCGGCGGGGGTTCCCATCCACGATGGGCATCGGTGGGGTCTACACAACCTTCGACACAGCCTGTCGAACTGGCTGGTCAACAAAGCCAAGGAGAACCCGAAGACAGTACAGGGCATCTTGGGTCATTCGCGTATTCAGACCACGCTCGATCTGTACACGGACGAGGATCTCGACGAGATGATCGCTGCTCAAGACAAATTCATTGACGCGGTGGGATTCGAAAGGGAAACCGTGCAATGAAGGCGTGGGTGAAATTGTGGGTTGGACTTTTGGGCACCATTCCTTCCAACCTACTGAAAAGAATGGCGGGGACGACGAGACTCGAACTCGCGACCTCTGCCGTGACAGGGCAGCGTTCTAACCAACTGAACTACGTCCCCACTCGCCAAATCAACAACTTGCCGCAAAGCCTTGCCAGACAGGGCGTTTGCAAGTCTCGCATACAGCGCACTCTTCGCCGGTATTGCCTGCGGTAGCAGCTGTCCCTGCCAAAACCGCCAATAAACCGCTAATAAATATGTCCGCGCTCTTTTGCAGGCGCGAAACACCTTCTACGGGCTGCGGCGGCCGGCGACCCAGAGTTCTGCCAACCCGGGCAAAACCACCAGCAAAACTTTCGCAAATCTTTGTCACAGAAATATCCTAACAGCTTCTCGCAGAACACGAAAGACCACCTTCATTTTCCCGAGTCGGACTGCTCGAAATTCTCAAATTCGGCCGCAACGCTGATACCAGTTATTTGTGCGACCGAGCAGCGACCTCTGCCGTGTGAAGGCCGAGTGTGACTGTGCGGTGTTGTTGTGGGTCTGCAGCAAGCCCAACAGATCAGTGAATTACTGGCGGTTTGCTTTTCTGGGAGTCCAACAATTCAAATTGACAAAGAATTTGGGACGAGAGTGGTTCGGAAGTTTGAACCGAAGAATGGCTCCAAGTTCGGTACGCCAAGCTAATGACATGAACAAGATGGACATCGCCTAGAGAGCTCTCGTGTCACACCTAGCTGAGATGGGCTCCGTCCGATCACGTTTCTGGCACATAGCGTGGGGTGAACCCCTCGGTTGAGACAAACTATGTTGGCACACCTGCTGTAGTTTCGTTTTCTGAACCCTTCCATTGAGACAATCTATCGTTGGCACATTTGGCATTCATCGATTCGTCTCACTGATTTTCTTCAGCAGGGATGGGGTCTGGGGAAGGGGACGGAGCTTGAGTCCCCTTCCCCAGCAGCTCTGTAGAAGATTGAGCTGAGCTGGCGAAGAAAGTGAGCGTCGCCCCCTTCGAATCTGCCATCCCACTTTGGCACTCGGCTTGTCGTTCAAACTCCTCCGGCGAGCGATATCCCAATGCCGAATGTAACCGTTGTTGGTTGTAGTACTGCTCGATGAAGATTCCGATGTTCCCCCGCAAGTGCTCCAGATCTTCGTACGAACTCGCGTAAATCTCTTCCCGCTTCAGAGTCTTGAGGAAGCTCTCGCAGCTGGCATTGTCATACGGGTTTGCCGGGCGACTCATGCTCGGAATCACCTGGTGCTTGGCTAAGATTCTCACATAGTCACCGGAAGCATACTGTACTCCGCGGTCGGAGTGATGCACCAGACCCGGAGGCGGCTTTCGCTCTGCGATCGCTTTCTCCAACGCCGCGATCGGCAACCGCGCTACCAGCGTTCCGGCCAATTCCCAGCCCACCACTTTGCGAGAGTAGGCATCGAGAATTACGGCGAGGTAGACAAACTCACGATGCAGTCGGATGTAGGTGATGTCGGCCACCCAAAGCTGATTGACCCCGGTCAACTTCATTCGGCTAGCCAGATTCAGGTAAACCTCCAACTGGTGTTGAGAATCCGTGGTGACCGCGAAGGCACGCGGCTGCACCGCAACTAAGTTATCCTCCCGCATGATGCGAGCTACACGCTTGTGGTTTACCAGCATCCCGCACCGTCGCAGTTCGGCCGCAATTCTTCGATAGCCATAGCGCCGCCGGTGCTCCACGGCGATCTGCTGAATCGCCGCCCGCACCTCCATATCCTCTTCCACCGGCAATCGCTCCTGTAGGCAACGATAGAAACTAGCTCGACTGACCCCAGCCAGTCGACACATCCGCTCGATACTCAGGCCGCCTTGCATAGGCATCACTTCTCGGATCTGTTCATAGATGCCGTCTCGCCAGAGTTGCTTCTGCTCTGGCGTCGAGCCTCGATTTTTTGCAAGGCACCTTTGAAAAAATCCGCCTCCAGCGTCTTGTCCGCCACCACCCGCTTCAATTGCGTGACTTGTTGCCGCAGTTCACGCTCGCGCGAGTTTGCCGGTGGTCCTTCACCGTCTTCGATGGGCTCCAACTGATCTCGCCATTTGTAGAGCAGTCGGCGGTGCACCCCCAGTTCCTGGGAGAGCGCGACGATATTATCGCTGCGCTTCAACCGCTCGACCGCCATCTTCCGAAACGCCTTGGGATATCGACCTATCACTCGTTTCTTTGCCACTCGCAGTTTCCTTTCTCTGCAAAGTGTGCCCATTGCGAGTGTCTCATTTGATGGGTTCAGTCCAGGCGTCGATCAAATGACGCACCATAGGTTCTCCAGAAAGACAGCTGTTTATTCGCTGTTCCAACTCCCGATCGGCCTGGGTTTGCCTCTCATGCTGACGCAGATGCTCCGCCCAAGAGTTCACCAAGAATATCTCCAGATAACGATCCGCGACTTCAGTATCGCGGAAGATTGCCCACCGATACGCGCCATCGCGACGCCGGATCCGACCGTATTCATGCATCGCATCCACAAATTCTGCCGTCCGTTTTTCGATGACGGCGTATTCGACGGTCACCAGTACCGGTCCCTTCTCAACATCAGCCCCAACTTCCCCGATGACGACCGGCATGCGCCAGTGGTTCCAGGGACTCAGATCCGCGGTCGAATCGGGAAGTTGCGCTAAAAGGGCAATCGCTGCGGTGGCGATTGTCCCTATTCCAGCGTAGACAAGCGCGGTTCCAACGCCCGAGCGTTGCGCGACGGCTCCCCAGGCCGCGGTCCCGAGCGCATAAGTCCCCTGATAAACCAGAATGAAGATGGCGAGGACTCGTGCTCTTACCCAATCAGGCGCCAGGTTCTGGATCAGGGCACTGATAAGGGAAATGAAAATGACCCATGCCGCACCGCCAACCAACATAACCGCAGCCAGCGTGCTCAATCGGTGCAACCCACTCATCGCCAGAATCACTAACCCCAAGCTCACGACGCCCGTCGACACGATGGTCTCCATCGACCACCGGTCACGGGCCGACTGCATGACCAGAGCACCGATGATTGCACCGCCACCAAAGCAGCCCAGCAAGAGTCCATAGCCGGTTGCACTCTGATTCACACTTCGAGAAACCGTTGGCAGCAACGCGAAAAGTGCGCTGGAGAAGAACATGACCACGCCTGTTCGGAGCAATACCGTCAGGATTGCGGGAGAGTGCCGAACGTATCGAATTGCCGCGACAGTAGCCCCCGAAAAAGATTCCGGGGGCGCTTTCCTCCTGCGGGCAGGCCTTTTCCACCTGGCAACAACAAGAATGACACCGAAGAACGATACGAAATTTGCGGCGAAGGCTGTGGCGACACCAGCAATCGATATGAGCGTGCCAGCGAGCGCCGGACCAACCGCTCGGGCGAGGTTGAATTCAATCCCGTTGAGCGCAGAAGCCGCTGCCAGGTCTTCTTTGGGCACCAATTCTGGGAGGATTGCACGCCAGGCCGGCGTTTCGAACGCATCTCCGGCCGAGAGCGCAAATGTGAGCACCAAGAGTATCCATGGCGACATCAATCCTGCGATGGTCAAGATGGCTAGAATCAACGCGATGCCCATCATCCACGACTCGGTGAAAAGAATCAGCTTGCGTCGGTCGACGATATCGCCAGCGGAGCCAGCTGGAAGGGCCAGTAGAAAATATGGCAAGGAAGCGGCAGTCTGCGTCAGCGCAACATAAATCGGCCCGGCGCCGAGTGAGACCATCAACCATGCAGCGCCGACGTTCTGCATGAAAGCGCCGGCGTCTGAAATGACGTCCGCGATTAGCAGATTGCGAAAAATTGTTACTCGAAGCGGTCGCCACAGATTTGGGGAAGCAGTCGGCTTCATTTCTCTCCGCTGTTGTCTCTCAACTCACTATTTCTTCCGCACAATCGAGGCATCTTCCACACTGGCCCGCTTGTTCCACCCGTGGAAACGCGAGAGGTCACCCGCATTCCACGCTTCACGGAGTCCAGGAGTACTCAGATCCCAGTCTGGGCGGATTTCACTGGTCACGGCGCGCAGGTCGTGCCAAAGATCGACGACTGACGGACGGCCCCAGAACCAGTAGCCGTTATAGATACTGTAGATCACGAGGCCTGGCTTGAGCACGAGCGTGTGCGGGATCATCGGATTGTGCTCGGGGTCGGTGTACTCCTGGATGTCGAGATCCTTCTGAATCGTTCGGTCGGGGTCCGAAAGGAATGTCCACTCGGCTCCGAGTGAGGCACGGAATTCCTGCAGAGTATGGTGATCGTCGGTGGCGATGGTGGCGATCTGAGTGTACGCCACCGCCATCTTCGGGTAGAACGCGGCGAGTTCCAAATGCTGCTGGTGTTCCTTTGGGCAATAGTGGCCGCGCGCAAGCGTCAGGATTAGCGGATCGTCGCCCTGTAACTCGCTGAGCTTGCGCGGTGTGCCCGTGTGATCGGGCAGTTCGTAGTCAGGGAAAATACCTCCGGGCACAATATCAGAACGCATGATCGGACTCCTCCTGTTTCTCTCAAGGATCTCTTAAAGATCCAGAGTGACACCCGCGTTTGGCTGGGAACAGCATACGAGCACGTTCCCGGGAGCGGGCCTCTCCAGCGGCTCAGGGTTATAAATAATCGATCCATCAATCAGACCAGTCATGCAGGTATGGCAGACTCCAATCCGGCACGACCATCTGACCGGAACGTCGCACGCTTCCGCCAGTTCAAGCAAACTGGCAAACTTATGATCCCAAGCGGCGGTAATCCCGCTACGGGCGAATGAGACTGGGGGGCCAGAACCGGGCGGCCCTTGTGGCAGGTGAGGAGTGTGAACAACCTGCGCCATACCAGGGGTAATAGCCTCGAGAGAACCGAAGATCTCCGTGTGCACATTTTCGGCGAGTACACCCCAGTTCCGCAGCCCGTCGCGCATATTCTGCAAGAATGAAGTGGGGCCACACAGATAGAAGTCACTACCCTGTGACACGCCGATTCTCTCCAGCAAAGCTGTGTCAATGTGCCCGGGAGCATCGAAGTCTGCCCCGACTCGGTCGATTGCAGCGGGCCTGCTGTACACGATGTATCCTCGTCCGCGAGAGAGTTGCTTCAGTAATGAACGCGATTCTTCTGCAAATGGATGGTCGACGCTATTGCGTGCTCCATAGATCCACCAGATCTCTCGTTGCGACCTTTCAGCGGCGAGTGAGTGCAGCATCGACATCACGGGCGTTGCGCCCACTCCAGCGCTCACCAGAACCACAGGACTCTGGCTGGGACGCAGAGTAAAGCTTCCGCGCGGCGCACTAACGTCCAATACATCGCCTTCTTGCGCGCGGTTGCAGAGAAATGAACTTCCAATCCCCTTCAATTCGTTTTTGACACTGATGCGGAAATGGTCCGCTGCGGGCAGATCAGACAGCGAATAGCTGCGAAGAACCGGCGGTTCGCCCGAATCGACGAGCAGCCGCAAAACAACAAATTGACCCGCCTGGCAGAGAGCAAGAGGTTGCCCATCGATTGGCGCCAGAACGAAGGAAGTCACGCGATCGCTTTCCTTACGGATCTGCGCAACTCGCATTTGTCTGAATCCGGGCCACGCCGGAGCCTGCTCCTCATTCGCGAGTCCCGGATTCCCTGCCACAGTTTTGGAGCTCGAATCTTGTTGGAGCATTGCCTGAAACGAACTCTGCCAACCCTTGCTAAGCGCAGGAATCTGCAGCGCGCGTTGCAGTTGCTCGCTGGTGTGTCCTGGCAAATACAGGAGGGCGTCAATGTCGGCCACCGTGATCTTTTCTGGACCATCGGCGATTTTTGCGATGTCATCGCCCGCACCAACTTCTCCTTCCTGCAACACGCGAAAGTAGAATCCCGGTCTGTGATGTTCTACGAGCAGCGCTGGCATACGAGGCTCGTTCATGCGGATGCCGACGCGGTAGCACGTCACGCGCGGCTGTGTCACTTCAAATTCAGCACCACCGATGCGGTAGCGATCGCCAATGCAGACCTCGTTATCAGGAAATCCCTCGACGGTGAAGTTTTCTCCGAACTGGCCGAAAGTAAAATCACTGCGGCCAAGAAAGCTCTCCCAGTAATGATACGAGTCCATCTGGTAGACAAATACGGCGCGGTGCTCCCCGCCGTGACCGGCGAGATCGGCTTGCGCATCACCATCGATATCGAGCTTGCGCACCATTCGCCGTCCCGTAACCGGCGATTTCCAGACTGCGGTTCGGACAGTTTTGCCGTTCCATGTCACGTCGCGCGGAAGGCCGACATTTACTGAAAGCAATCGGGGCATTCGTACCTCGTCGAAGTCCAGCGTATGGTTAGAGTCTCTTTATTCTTTACCAACGACGAGCGGGAGCAGCACCATCCACGTGGAGTATCTCTCCGCTAACATGACCCGCCTGTGCCAGGTAAAGCACGGCATCGACAATATCCTTTACAGTCGCCTTTTTCATAGCCGGCTGCAACGTCAGGTCGTTGGGATCGTCGCGGTGCATCGGTGTATCCACTTCGCCGGGGGCTACGGCATTAAAGCGAATGCCGTCTTTTGTATACTCGATTGCGAGATTCTGGGTTGCTGAATTCAAGCCACCCTTCGTAATCATGGAAATCGAGCCATTTACGCCGGCAATTGGCCGATCGGCAAGCGCCGCAGTGATGCTCACAACGCATCCCGATTTTTGTTTCAGCATCTCTTTTACGGTGCGCTGAGTGATGTAGAAGAATCCGAGCAGATTAGTGGAGACAAGGGCCTCGAAGTCTTCGGTAGTGAAGTCAATGAAAGGCTTTTTTAGGAAGATGCCAGCGTTATTTACCAGAACGTCGACGGTTCCGAAGTTGTTGATCGCTGCCTCGACAGCATGGGCAGCCGTTTGTTGCTCGCCGATATCGCCATCGAGGAGAATCAGGCTGCTTGAGCTAGTCAGCTTTCGATTGGCTTCGCGAGACGTCGCGACGACGTTATAACCTTCTCCCAGAAACCCATCGACTAAACCCGCGCCAATACCCCCCGATGCTCCGGTTATGATTGCTGTTTTCTTGCCTGACATAAACAACCTTTCGGTTTAAAGGTTCGAATCCAATACACCGCTGGGCACCGTCCCTCTCAAAAGCGGCTTCACCCTGCTCGCCGCTCCGCAGAGCCCTGGCGTGAAGAACCGACGAATCCTTGGACCAGTGCGGCGATTTCGTCTGCGGCGGTGTCCAAGGCGAAGTGGCCGCCATCGACGATGTGGACTTCGGCTTTGGGGACATCGCGGCGATAGGACTCTGGCTCGGAGGGGTCGAACGAAGACTCATACTTGCCCCAGATCACCAGCAGGCGCGGCTGCTTCTCGCGCATCCATGCTTGCCATTTCGGGTAGGAATCGACGTTGGTGCGGTAGTCGTAGAAGAGGTCGCTTTGAATGTCAGCCTGGCCGGGCTGATTTAGAAAATAAAATTCGTCGGTCCAGAAATCGGGGTTATGGCGTTCCACGTTGGGGTCGTTCCCCGCGTGGCGGGACTTCGTGGTTGCAAGCGACAGGAGATTTGTGCGCAGCGCGCTTTCGTTGGCAGCGCGATCAGCCCAAAAGGCGCGCCGCGTTTTCCAGTTCTCGCCGAGACCGGTGTTGTGTGCTACCGCGTCCTGGACGATGAGAGCTTCGACTCGGTCCGGGTGAGCCAAGATCATGCGAAAACCGACGGGGCCACCGTAATCCTGCATGTAGAGGGTGAAGTGGGAGAGACCGAGCGCTTCGGTGAAGTGATTCATGATTTCCGCAATGTGATCGAAGGTGTACGCGAATGTTTTCGGGTCCGGCCAGTCGCTGTGACCGAAGCCCGGGTAATCGGGCGCGACAAGATGATAGCGATCGGAAAGACGGGTGAAGAGAGGCTCGAACATTCGCGAAGAAGACGGCAAACCGTGCAGCAGGAGAATCGTCGGGGCGTCTTTCGGACCAGACTCCCGGTAGAAAATTGACAGCCCATCGATCTGTGCGGTGCGATAAAAAATCAAATTCTTCATGGTTTGTTCCTCTCGTCGCATCTGGACTTGGGGCTCCTGGACTTGGGCGAACAATTGAAATGATGCGAGCACTATAGAAACCATCAGCTTCATGCAGGAGAGCCGCATGGATGAATCCAAACGGTAAGATGTGAAAATGTGCATCTGCTTCGCTCCGTTCATGTTTAGGCCCGCCACCAGTTCTTTAGATAGGGCCTTTTGCGGCGCTCTCACGTAAGGGTCTCATTTGTTTCTGCTCTAGTTTTCAGCATCAGGGTGCATAACGAGTAAAGACAAGGTCGCTCCCTTTGGCCTTCTCGTGGCAGGGGAAGCAGCTTTTCATAAACGTCGCGTCACCAGGTTTGCCGTCCGCGAAATGACCGAACCCCCAGCCGCCCGTTGCGGCGTACTTGGTTGAGTCCTTTACCATAAATTGAATGTTCGTGGGGGCGCCGGGAACAAAAGATTGAGCCTGGCCAAAGACTTTGTTGTTTTCCTCCGACGGGACGTTCCGGTAATGCAAAGCGGCAATGATCGTGCCGTCCGGGAACGGAAGCTTGCCTGCGCGGAAGGCCCTGATCGCTACATCGTTACCCAAGACGGCGCCTAAACTGTTCAGGTTGCCTGCTTCATGGGCTGAGGAAATCCATTGCCAGTCGCGGTACCCGTTAGGGATGTCGGTAACGTAGGGGGCGGATTGCCCGTCCGCGTGGCCGCGGGCGGGGCCAATAAGCACGGCAAGGCCGGCCGTTGCAACTGCAACCAAGAAGAATGTGAAGCGTCTCATGATGGTTCCTCCATTTCAATATGCTTCGGTAAACGAAATCAGTATTTGCCTTAAAGCCGATGTCGATGCCTCTTCAAAGCCAGTGTGGTCTCCTTCTTAGCGGTTTGGGCGTAGCCGGGCGCAGTCATCGCCTGCGATCAGGCATCACACCAGAAGCGCGGATGCGAAACAATTGGACGATAGTATTGGCGAAACCTTCGCATCAGTCGACGCTGCAAGCGTTCGATGATCTCGGGCTGGAGTCCCCCGATTTGCCAATCGAGCCGAGGCTGCTATTGTGACCGCTCGCCAGTCTTTCCTCGTGCCTCTGTGCGGGCTATCCATCAGTTCTGACTGGTCGAGCCAGTCCTCCGTCGAAAGCCTAGCCTGCTCTGGACCGAACAATTCCGCCACCGCGCGGATGAACGCCGATAACTCGCGCTCCGCCATGTTGATCTGGTCTTCGCAAGTCGAATTGCAAAACGATTCTTCCTTGTCCATGGGACCTTCCCGTAATCAGGGTGCGTATTGGGTGAAGACAAAGTCACGAGCTTTGACAGGCTCGTGGCAGGGAAAGCAGGTTTTGAGCAGCGCCGCGTCCGCAGGTTTGCCGTCTTTGAATTGAGCAAACCCCCAGCCACCGGTCGTGGCATATTTTTTCGAGTCTTTGACCATAAACTGAAGGTTCGTGGCGGGTCCGGCCACGAAAGATTGGGAACGGCCAAAGACTTTGTTGTTTTCCTCGGACGGGACATAACTCCAGGCGAGGCGTGCGATGATTGTGCCGTCCGGGAACGGCAGCTTGCCCTCGCGGTATGCCTTGATTGCCACATCGTTGCCTAGAAGGGCGCGAAGATCGTTGAGATTACCTTCTTCGTGGGCCACAGAGATCAGCTTCCAGTCGCGGTATCCCGGAGGAATTGTGATTCCGAAAACCGGATCAGCCTCTCCATCGGAGCGTCCAGAGGCGTGAGCCATGTAGACGACCACGCCAGTTAGCGCCACAACTGCAACCAACAGGTAAGCGAATCCTTTCATACGATGTGCTCCGTTCCGAGATGCTTATTTGTCACGTGTATCTATAGCGACCCTGTAATCTTGGCCGGCGCGACAGACGCGCCGGACGAGCCGATCAGAACAGAAGCTTGGCAGATGAGCAATTGGACGATAGTATCGTCGATACCTTGGTATCGGCTCTCCTGCTAATGAGCGCTTGCCGCAAGGGTTGCAGGGTATCGCCCCAGCATAAATGAGAGGCTCTCTGGTAGAATTCCCGTCAACGGTGGGGCGTCATCCGTCAACTGTGCACAGCGAAGCATGACTTTAGGTGCACGCACTTGGCCATGAAATGGGGGTGACCGCAAATGTTGCAAGTCACACCGATCGTCTTTGTCGTCGACGACGACGTCTCCGTGCGCGAATCGCTGGAATTGCTGATCCGCTGTCAATGCTGGCAGGCGGAGACATTCGCGTCCGCCCAAGAATTCCTCGACTACCCGCGAGTTCTTGTTCCCAACTGCCTCGTACTTGATGTTTCTCTTCCGGGTCTTAACGGGCTAGGCCTCCAACGGCTCGTCGCCGCCGAACGGAGGGCTATGCCGATCATCTTCATCACGGGCCACGGCGACGTGCCCATGACGGTCCAAGCCATGAAAGCGGGAGCGGTCGAATTCTTGACGAAGCCATTCAATGATGACGTGTTGTTGACTGCCATCCGGGCAGCGCTCGAACGGAGCCGAGTTGCTCTTAGCCTGGAGGCGGAGATGCGCGTACTCCGGGACTGTTACGCGTCGCTTACCCTACGCGAACGACAGGTGATGGCGTTGGTGGTCTCCGGCCTGCTGAATAAACAGGTCGGTGGGGAGCTCGGTATCAGCGAGATCACGGTAAAGGCACACCGGGGCAAGGTGATGCAGAAGATGAAGGCCGATTCTCTTGCCGACCTGGTGAAAATGGCCGCGAGGCTCCGCCCCGCACCCGCAGCGGGTGCGGCGGCGTAACGGCCATATTTACCATCGTAATTAGTCGTGACGATGCGGAATTCGCAGACGCCGTCCTTTAAGTATTTGCAGAGTAGGTCCTGAAACCGGGCGGATAAGATGAACGGGCTGGTGAGCCGCGCCAGCATAGAAACCTGCGTTGCGGGCGACGCCTGTGGGAGAAGAACGGCATGAAGAAGACTACAGCACCGATTTCCCTTGCCGGCTCCCAGCTCGGCGAAGTACGTCATGTCTGCGCATTTTTCAATAGCGACGACGAAGAGTATCGCGTGCTGCTTCCGTTCATTAAGGACGGGTTCGAGTGTGGCGACAAGGCGGTTCACGTCGTGAATCCGGATCAACGTCACGACCATCTGCAACGGTTGGCCGCGGCAGGCGTCGATCCAACAGCCGCCGAGCAGAGTGGGCAATTAGAGGTTCGGATCAACACCGAAGCTTACATTCGAGATGGCCGTTTTGATCAGAATCGAATGCTAGCAGCGTTCGAGCAGATGGCTAGCGGCAATGCCAAGGGTGGATTCCCGCTGAGCCGCATTTGCTGTCGGATGGACTGGGCAATTGAAGATCGGTCCTACATTGACGATCTCGTTGAATTCGAATCGCGCGTGAATGATGTATGGCGTCGTCACGACGACGCGGTGATCTGCACCTATCATCTCGGCAAATTTGGAGGCGACACGGTGATCGACATCATGCGGACGCATCCAATGATCATCATCGGTGGCCTCCTGCAACGGAATCCGTTCTTCGTGCCACCCGAGGAATTCCTGCGCGAGGTCCGCCAGCGTCGGGCCATGCGGCCTTCCTCGTCCTCCACGGCTGCCTGATATGGAAGTCCAACCCGAAGTTGCTTCCGGCGAAATCAAGCACCTTCAACGGTGCATAAACGATCTTGTCAGCCTGCTTGCTCTTCCCGCCATCTGGAGTGGCGGCGATCCATCCCAGGTCCTCCATACCTTGCTCGATGCGCTCATGCGCATGCTGCGCTTGGACCTAGTCTCTGTGAGGCTGACAGATCCAGTTGGCGAGGCGCCCGTTGAGATCGTCCGGCTCGCCGAGCTGCGAGGACCGATGCCCTCGGCGCACGAGATCTGCGAAGCGCTCAGCCAGTGCTTGAAAAACGACTCGCGGAAATGGCCTCCACTGCTTCGGAACCTTATGGGCGAGGGAGACGTCTCGATCGTGCCTTTGCCACTGGGGTTACAAGGCGAACTCGGCGTAATTGTGGCAGCGGCTGAGCGGACGGATTTTCCGCGGCAGACTGAGGCACTTCTTCTGGGCGTAGCGGCGAATCAGGCATCGATCGGGCTACAAGAGGCACGGCTTCTGAGCCATCAGAAGCGAGTCGCCAGCGAACTTGATCAAAGGGTCGTGCAACGGACTGCCGAACTTGCCACCGCCAACGAAGAGCTCAAAAAGGAACTTGCTGAACGCACACTGGTAGAAGAGAGGCTCAGGCAAGAGGAGAGGGAATTGAAGCGCAGTGAGGTCCGCAAGGCAGCGATCATGGACTCGGCGCTCGACTGCATTGTGATGATCGATCACGAGGGCTGTATCACTGAGTTCAATCCGGCGGCGGAGCATACCTTCGGCCACCGTCGGGACGAAGTCTTGGGAAAGCATCTGGCGGACATCATCATTCCACCGTCTCTCCGGGAGAAGCATCGGCAGGGCTTTGCCCGCTACCTAGCCACGGGCGAGGCGCGAGTGCTTGGGAAACGCATCGAGATGACGGCAGTACGTGCTGACGGAAGCGAATTCCCCGTCGAGCTGGCAATCACACGCATTCCGTTGGAAGGGCCGCCGTCCTTCACCGGCTATCTGCGCGACATTACGGAACGCAAACACGCGGAGCAGAAATTCCGAGGGCTTCTGGAATCCGCACCCGATGCGATGGTCGTGGTGAATGGGCAGGGCAGGATCGTATTGGTCAATGCACAGATGGAAAATGTGTTTGGGTACCAGAGAGAAGAACTCCTGGGGCAGGAGATTGAGATTCTTGTGCCCGAACGCTTTCGTGGTCGACACTCTGGGCACCGCGGGGGATTTTTTGCGCAGCCTCGGGTGCGGCCGATGGGCCAGGGTCTAAGCCTTTACGGGCGGCGGAAAGACGGAACTGAGTTTCCCGTGGAGATCAGCCTCAGCCCGCTGGAGACAGAGGAAGGTACGCTTGTCTCTGGAGCAGTGAGGGACATTAGCGAACGCAAGCGGGCTGAAGACGAGTTGCGGCGCAGCGAGGCATTCCTCTCGGAAGGTCAACATCTCGGTCAAATCGGCAGCTTTTCCTGGCGCGTGGCGACAGACGAAATCACGTGGTCAGCGGAGCTCTATCGCATCTACGAGCTTGAGATTGGCGTGCCCGTGACGCTCGAACTGATCCGTAGCCGAGTCCATCCGGAAGACGTCAGTTTGATCCAGAAAATGAAGATGGTGGACCTGGCACGAGAGGACGGCCACGACTTTGAATGGCAGTACCGCTTGCTACTGCCGGACCACTCGATCAAGTACATGCATGCAGTCGCTCATGCGACCCGGGACCAGGATGGTCAGCTGGAGTACATCGCCTCGGTTCAGGATGTCACGGCGCGCAGGCTGGCGGAAGAGGCACGCGACAAGGCTCGATCGGAACTTACACATATGGCCAGGGCGATGAGCCTCGGAACGCTGACGGCGTCTATTTCCCACGAACTCAACCAGCCGCTGTCCGGCATTGTCACGAACGCAAGCACCTGTATGCGAATGCTGGCCGCCGATCCTCCAAACGTCGACGGCGCACGCGAAACTGCGCGGCGGATGATTCGCGATGGCAACCGGGCATCTGAGGTGATCACTCGATTGCGCGCACTCTTTGGCAAGAAAGAGACCACGAATGAGTCGGTCGACCTGAACGACGCTACGCGAGAGGTGCTTGCGCTGTCATCGAGCGAACTTCAGCGGAGTCGGGTGATCCTGCGGCCGGAGCTTGCCGAGGACCTCCCTGTCGTCACCGGCGATCGTGTCCAGCTGCAGCAGGTCATCCTGAACCTGATCCGGAATGCATCCGACGCGATGAGCGCGGTCGATGATCGTCCGCGGCAGTTGCTGATTAGAACTGAACGGGACGAATGCGATCATGTGCGCCTGACGGTACAGGATGCGGGAGTCGGGTTCGACCCTCAGGCTGCGGACAGGCTCTTCGAATCGTTCTACACCACCAAGAATGACGGTATGGGAATCGGATTATCCGTCAGCCGCTCTATTATCGAGAGTCACCATGGTCGTCTGTGGGCAACACTGAATAATGGTCCGGGAGCTGCGTTTTCATTCTCTATTCCTCGCGGGCCCGGGGGTGCGACGGGCGCCGAAAGTAATCGTGCCATTCGGACGCCTGACGTAACGGATGCGGCGTGAGGAATCTGCGTCCTGTTACGAGCCGTTACCGGACTTACTAAGGGATTTCGGCTTTGCAGCGTGGCGTTCCGATCTGCGGACCGTTCCTCACCTCTGATTGGCAAACCAATACCAAGGCACAATAGACAGTGCCTCCTGGAGTGGCGCATTCTCGTGTTGTGGAGCACTGCCGAGAAAAGATCAACCCGGAGAACAGTCTCGTCGTCAATGCGCTGCCCGGATTGCTAAGGACAGCACTCGCTGACGGGTATGTCGACTTCCTCACCAGCGCGAGTGCGAATATACAGGGTTCAGCGTTGCCGACGCCTGCGGCTATGGGCACGGCATGAAAAATCTATGACAGTTACGCGTTCGCTCGTGTCAGTGGTCGATGACGATGAATCTGTACGCGAGTCGCTACCTGACTTGCTAAAAGAGTTCGGTTTTGCCGTACGCGCGTTCTCGTCGCCGGAAGCGTTTCTCGCGTCCGATTGCATCGGCCAAACTAAATGCCTGATCCTCGACATCGCCATGCCGGGGATGAGCGGACCTGACCTTCAGCGGGAATTGAAGCTTAGCGGGAAGGAGATTCCGATCATCTTTATCACCGCTAGCACAGATAGGACTGTTCGCCCGCGACTACTCGAACAAGGTGCAGTAGCGTGCCTGTTCAAGCCTTTCAGTGACACGGCTCTGCTTGAGGCCGTTAATTCGGCACTTCACTCCAACTGAGCTACCCGAGGCACGCAAGCGTGAGGGTGTACCAACCGCGACTGTCTTTCCATGTCCCTCTGACCTCAAAACCGACCTGTGTGAGTAGCCTTCGAATGCCCTGGTCTGTGAACTTGTAACTATTTTCGGTGTGAATGGTTTCGCGTGGCATGAAGTGAAGATCAAGGTCCGCGTCGTCGATACTCACATCCTGCTCTTGCGTGCTCTCGAGGTGCATCTCGATCCGACATTCGATGGAATTCCAAAGCACGCGATGACGGAAGCAAGCGGCGTCAAAGTTAGCTCCTAGTTCTCTATTAAGGCGATGCAGGATGTTTAAGTTGAACGCTCCGGTGATTCCATCGTTGTCGTCATAAGCAGCCAGGAGCGTGCGGCGGTCTTTCACCATATCTGTACCGAGCAATAGCGCATCTCCGGTTTGCAACTGACTACACAAATTTCGCAGAATGAGTTGCGCTTCTTCAGGCGAGAAGTTGCCGATACTCGTGCCGATGTAGAGTGCGAGCGTGGTGCCGTCGAAGAGGTCGAGTTGGAGCGGGTGAGTTACATAATTCCGGACGATGGGCTGCATGCGCACTTCCGGCAATGCGCATGCAACGTTTTGGCACGCCAACTCAAGAGCGTCGGGGCAGACATCAACTGGCACGTAGGCGACATCGTCCGAAACGCGCAAAGCAGCTTCGAGCAGAATGCAGGTTTTGGAGGCCGTGCCGGCACCCAACTCAACGAGGCGCAACGGCAACGATCTGTCGCCGTGAGCTGCAGCAATGATCGCGTCTGCGTATCCCGCCAGGATGGCCCTTTCTGTGCGGGTGGGGTAGTACTCGGGAAGCGTCGTAATGCGCTCGAAAAGGCGCGACCCCTCCGCATCGTAGAACATCCAGGGTGAGAGCGAGCGTGGCCGCGCGATCAAGCCGCGCTGCACTTCGCGAGTCAGAGCTTCGCGAGTAAGTGCTTCGCGCTCATCCGCCGGTGCAAAATGTCCGATGTCAACTGTCTGAACGTAGGTTGCCATTTTAACGAATCCTTTCAGCGTGCCAAGCGAATCCCGGAGAACTGCCATCTGGTTGCCGGTGGAAAGAAATGTTTGAGCCAGAGTGTGCTCCTGAGAACTTTCCATTCTGCGCATACTGGACTGATTCGTATGTGCTGAGCGCATAAAAACAGAAGCGCCAAAACGAGGCAATTGGACGATGGTATTGGGGATACGTTGGTATTAGCTGCGTCGAAGTGCTTCATGGGACGGTCAGTGCGCCCCCTCTATGTGGAACTTGCCGTCTTTCGCTGCCTCTTCGGGAGTCTTGCCGTCCTGGCGCGCTACAATGTAGGCCGCGTACCAGCCCGACCAGTGGTGCTTCGGAGCGGTAGGCTCGTATTCGCCGTGATGCTTCTCAGCCTCTTGCAAGAGCCCGGTGAGTGTCGCGACGTCCAAATTACTGAGTCCTCGGCCAGGCAGCCGCGTTGTGACTTCCTGAAACAGCCATCCATTGCCGTCGGGATCACGAAACGTGGCGAACGAGTTGTAGGTGGCATGGTCCGGTGCTGGTCCGCTGATGCGGCCGCTTCCGTCGATCTGGAACTGAGCGCCTGGCGTTCCGGGGTGGAACACCTCACTCACCTGAATACCGCGTGCGTCAAGATCTTTGCGTGCTGTCTCAACATCGGAGACGATCAGGTAGAGACCCTGGGCCGATCCCGGCGCGGCCGATGTTATCTTCGCGCCAAACTGAACCGAGCACCCTGAGCCGGGTGGCGTCAACTGGACGATCCGGAAACCGTTATCGAACGGAAAGTCGGCATCGAGCCGCCACCCGAGTTTGGTGTAGAACTCCTTCGAGCGGTCAACATCCGCGACGGGGATGACGACCACCTCGAACTTCATATCTACTGTCTCGGCGCTAGCGCCGCTATCGACGTGAGAAGCAGTGACTGCAGTGCTCATAGTTTCCTCCGATCAGACCAGTCGCGATTAAGCCACAATCACGATGACGAATCTATTGGACGAACGTATCGATTCCACCAAAGTATGAATTGGACACATGGGCACTTATTCCACGGGGCCCAATACCAAGGTATCGCCAATACCATCGTCCAATTGATTCACCGGAGCACCTCCGGTGTAATAGCTCCATCGCAGCCGATTCGGTCGGACGAGCGACATTGCAAAACACCTGTCAGGAGAAAAACGATGAGTATTCTCGATAAAGCGCTAGAAGCAAACCGCAACTATGCGAAGAATTACGATCCAATGCTGGGGAAGCGTCCGACGCCCAAAATCGCGGTTGTAACCTGCATGGATCCGCGGCTCTCAGACCTCTCTGGAATCCTGGGCCTGCCGCAAGCCGATATCGATGTCATCCGAACCGGCGGACCCGCGGTGACGGAAGATGTTCTCGCGGAGCTTATTGTTTCCAACCGTGTGCTCGGAACTACAGAGATACTGCTCCTCAACCACACCGGCTGCGGGTTCACGACGTTCACAGATGACGAAATGAACGCGAAGCTGAGAGCTTCTACCGGGGATGCGTCGCCGGCTCCAATGCGATTCTTCTCCTTTAAGGACCCCGAGGAAAATACACGGGAGCAGATCAAGAAAGTCCGGTCGCATCCCTGGATTGCCAAAGAGGTTCCGGTGCGCGGCTTTATTTTCGACGTAGACACCGGGAGGCTGAGCGAAGTCAAAGCACTTGAAGAAGAGCGCGCTGCTTGACGATCGCCGCAAAACTAAATGCGGGTCGGGTAGACACTCCCCTTGCCCTCTAGCGAAGTACTTAGAGAAAGGATGGTAGACATGCCGGAAGCAACTTGGAAACCTCACGAGAAACATGGACGGCTGACGACGCAGAGCGACTTGCCCGACAGCGTCTACGCATTTCCGAAGCAGCGTAAAGAACCGCTGACCGACGCACAACATGTCCGTAATGCGGTCGCGCGTTTCGATCAAGTCATCGACGTCTCCGATGCTGATCGCGCTTTGGCGTTCGCCAACATCGAGAAAGCTGCAAGCTACTACGACGTGAACCTCGGGGAAACGTCGTGGCACGAACTGGGCATTCATCCTCAAAAGAAAGCGGTGACCCGTTGAACGCATCGTGAGGTGAGGCTCAACGCGGTTGTGGAACCTCGCCTCACGCCAGTTCGCGGGGAAGGATGATAGTGAGAGTTATGCCGAGAGATAAATCCATTCGATCCGGTTGGCGATGTGATAGTTGCGGCCGACTTGTGCCAGATCTGCAGGCAGGCTGGGTGGAGTGGCTTGCGGCAGAAGACAGCAGGGGAAAACCAAAAGTAAGCAATTTACGGTTAGTGCACCGTCGCAACACCAGCGCAAGATCGCCAGAGCCATACGGATGTCGGTACAATCCACGAGACGAATTCAGAAAAAACCGGGGCATCGTAGAAGGATTAGCTCTTGACCGGTTCGCGGGTCCCGACGGGCTTATGTTGCTGCTTTCGATGATTGCTGAACGGGAACTTCCACTGCAGGAACTGATCGAGCTTGCCAAGCGAGTGCAGATCCCGGGTTACGAAGCAGCGTACGAGCTGGTTCATGAAGCCGTTAGCGAAGGAGTGATAGCGCCTTGCATCTCGTCAGGCTTTTACTTGCAGTGCGAGATCTGGGATGTGCTGAAGTGGGCGAAATGCCGAACTTCAGCGAAGACGAGCCATGTTGAGCACCAGAATCGGTGTGTCGTTTCGCATTAAATTACTTCGAGTTCTAGCTTTGCTCATCTAAGTTTTGTTTGTGAACGTTTACTGCACAGCCCGAGGAGATCAAATATGAAAGCAGTCGTTGTCCACGAATATGGCGGTCCGGAAGTGCTGAAATTCGAAGACTATCCTGATCCAATACCCGGCCCGGGCGAGGTGCTGGTGCGGGTCGCCGCTGCGAGCGTGAATCCGATCGACTACAAGCGACGCGCCGGATTAACGAAGGATTTTTACCCCATGAAGTTCCCAGGGCTGATAGGCGTCGATATGGCGGGGACTGTCGTCAAGATTGGGCCGGGAGTGGAGGGCTTTTCCGTCGGCGACCAGGTGTTCGCGATGGCAGACAATACTTACGCCGAACTTTGTGTCGTGAAGGCAGCAGTCTTGGCGAAGGTCCCGAAGGGTCTCGACTTGATCCAGGCGGCGGCGTTGCCGCTGGTGACGACGACCGGCAACCAGCTCCTTTCCGCTACGGAAATCAAAGCCGGCCAGACGGTTTTGGTCGTAGGTGCCATAGGAAATGTCGGGCGTTCGGCGGTATTCACTGCGAAGCAACGGGGAGCGACCGCGATTGCGGGGGTGTTAAAGACCCAGATGGATCAAGCGAAGACCATCGGCGCAGATCAGGCGGTCGCAACCGACGACGACACCGCGATTGCAAGTCTTGCGACGCTCGATGCGGTGGCGGATACGGTCGGCGGAAGAACCGCCGAGAAGCTGATCGCCAAGGTTAAGCCGGGAGGAGTCTATGCATCGGTTGTAGAGGTGCCGCAGAACGCCGCGAAATACCCGTCTGTAAAGGTGGTGCATGTGTTCTCGAAATTCGACAGGAAAACGCTCGAGTTCATGGCCGAAGCGGTGCGCGATGGCAAGCTGGTTATCCCAATTAGCCAGAAACTGGCACTCAGTGACGCGGCCGAGGCTCAGGCAGCGGCAGAAAAGGGCGGTGTCGGGAAGATCTTGCTGGTGGCTTGACATCGTTTTGCGAACAAATGACACGAAAGGAAAATCGGAAAGGAAAAAGATCTGCGCGGAGTTAACCCTGCGTGGAAAACCGAAGTTGCTCTTTTGAACGCACCTTCATTTATCTGTTTTATTTGGCTTTCGCCGCAGCTTGCTCGATCAACTCCGCCGGCGGCAGTCATTAACAAACTCCCGGCGAGGATCAAATAACTTTTGCCGAGATACGACGGAGACTGGGGGTCTCCATGCCGGGCTTAATCCCAAGTTCCGGCAACCGCTGCTCGGCACTGGCAGGGCCCCGGGCCTTCGCGCGTTACGCGCACTGAAGGTGCAGCATACAAAGGGCGATTTATGAGATGACTTCGCCTAAGGTTGGTATCCGTCCGCCATCCACTTTGCGAATAGCTCAATGCGAGCCTGAGGCCAGGGACCTTCCCCTCTCGGGGGCGGGGGCGGCATTACCGCGCCACCGATTCCCCGAATGCGGTCGTAAATGGCGGCCGCGTGCATCTTGACGTCATCATAACTTCCCAGGTTGAACGCTTTGCTCATGCCTCGAATGTCTCGCTCCGTAAAAAGCGGGCGAATGTCCTCTTGAAAGCTCGTCGGTTTCATCATTGTTCCTCACAGCGATTGGATTATACGTATGCGGCGCTCGCGCCTCGTGACTCTAAACCGAAATGCCAGTTTTCAGCACTTCATTCAGCCGTCTGGCTAGGCTTCGCCGATCGATCACCCCAGTAACTTTCCGGCGAGCCAGTAATCGACACTGAACTTTCCCGGACCGGAGCAGATCAGCCAGATAAAGAAGAGCACGTACAGGACTTCCGGAAGGTAGAGGAAATCGTCGAGCCAGTTAAGGCGCGAAAGTCCTTTAGGCAAGGTGGAAAGCGCGCTGGTTAGGGTGGCGACAGTCATATCGATCAATAAAGCCACGCACGCCGGGCTCGAAAACAAACCCACAGCCAGCAGGGATCCGCAAACGAACTCGACACCCGACACGAAATAAGCCGTCTGGCGGGGGAACGGGACTTTGGCCTTAACGAGCGTTTCGTAAACAGGTTTCGTGCCGCCGGCGACAAACAATTTGTTAGCCCCGGAGATGGCGAAGAACAGCCCGATCGAAACGCGTACCAGCAGGATGGCATATTGTTCCAAATCACTGCTACCCTGCAGCGCAAACTGGACCAACCGTTTCCAATCCATCTCTCGTTCCTCCATCCAAGGGAAACGCTGTAACGACACCCGATGTCAAACCGACTTGCCCCGGCAACCGCGCCGATGTCAGCCTTACGTGAGGTCGGTACTCTGTCCGACCTCGATAATGTAACCGTCAGGATCGCGGATGTAGCAGCGAATCTCGTCGTACTTTTCTTTCGGCTCCGTGATGAACTCGGCTCCTCGACTTTTCCATAATTCATAGCACGCTCGAATATCCGCAACACGGATATTCAGGAAGCTGCTGACCTTATCCGGGTCGGCGGGGATGCTGAGCGTCACCGACGGCTTGTCCGGGGTGGGCCCGCCCCCGACGTTGACGATCAGCCAAGTATTCGCGATCTGAATGTGCCCAGACGCACCCTTGCTGTCGCCTCTGCTGAGAATGCGGCCGCCGAAGACCTTCTCATAGAAGCGAGCCGACCGGTCGATGTCGGCGACGGTGATGAAATGTGTGACGGTAAACCCGTCGCGTGGGGGCATCTCATAGCTCTTTTGTTCGATTCGTACGCTGCTCATTGACGACTCCAAATCCGATGAACAGTGCTCATCTGGGCGGGTGGCCCACACTTGCCTGATTTTCAGGCGGCATCAGCGAAAAACCGCCGAACGCACCAAAGGTGGGCCAGCCCCCTTATGCCGCTGAAACCGACTTCTTCTTCCCATCGAGTGCCGGTAGAACAAGTTTCAGAAGCGCTTGATCAGAGAATGGGTTCTGACCTGAGATAACCTCGCGATCCTGAAGGACGTAGCTCTGCCATGGAGCGACCACACTTACGTCAGCGCCCGCCGTACGCAAGGCAAAGTCCGGGTAGAAGAGAACCTTACCACCAATCTCAAGCGGTTCCCGCTGCTGCTCTTCCGCTGTCGAAAAGATAGTCATCTTATATCCGGAATAGATCCAGCCTTGAGCCTTTGCGTGTGCTCCAGCGGCATCGCCCGCCGACAGCGCGGCGACCACCTCCGTCGAATTCGGAAGCGCCGCGAGAAGTGAAATCGGGCCATGGCAGAGCACCGCCGTAGGCTTGGATGTTTTATGAAAGTGTCTCAGCACGGTGCCCGCGTCGGGATCATCGAGCAGGTCCATCATCGGGCCATGGCCGCCGGGGACGAAAACAGCGTCATATTGATCCAGGCCCGATGCGATGACATCCGAGATACGAGTTGGATTTTTGAGCCCAGTCAGGGTGTCGCGGAATTTTAGATAGTCCTGAAGCTTAGCCTCGTCCCCACCGAAGAACTGGGCTATCGCTGAATTGACATCCATTTGCGGCGTGTTGCCTTTGGGGTTGGCGAAAGTGATTTCGTAGCCCTCCTTCATCAGGGCGCGAACCGGAACCGTCAGCTCGTTGAGATAGTAGCCAGCGCCGGTATAAACCTTGCCATCTTTCAAGGGCAAGCCATGACCGCTCGATACCAGCACTAAGACTTTTCCTTTAGTTGTCATTGTTGTTCTCCTTTTTGAAATCGAATTCTGTGCTCCTGAATATGAGCTAGCTCATCGTCCGCGGCTTCCTCCAAAGTGCGCAAGGGCCGGCTACCGCGGTTGATGTGAGTTATGCCCCTGGGAATCCAAACATCAACCACGACTGATTGGCCACCCAATGCGGGTATAGCTCCGTCATCTGATCGAATAGCGCCTGGTCGGACGTCGCGGTTTTCTGCAGCCGATCGAAGTCCTCGAGGTAACGCTTGGTGTCCTGGATCGTCGAGGGAGAGTCGGGCGCGCCAGGCTTCTTGTGACCGGCGACAACCATCGTCGGGTTCAGCGCTGCTAACCGGTCCAGGTCCGCGATCCAATTCTTTCGGCTCTCGGGGTTGGTGTCGCCGACATACATGCGGCATTGGTTGTACACAACGTCGCCAGCGACGATCAGGCCGATCGACGGAATATAGAGTGAGGTCGAATCGGGACTATCGGTGCGGCCCTGCTCGATAATGCGCAATTCGTGGCCTTCGAGAGTGAACGTGTCGTGCTCATAGGGCTCTGGTGAAACCAGCTTAGTGGCCACCTGCCCAGGAAACATACGGCGGGCCAACCGCTCCACAGTGGGAGTGAAAGACATCTGCATGGCCTTCACCGTCTTGGGTGTTGCTATCGCCCGAGCGCCGGGGAAACGGTCGAGCAGAATGCTAAGGCCGTAGAAGTGGTCGAAGTGGGCGTGCGTTATATAGATGGTCTCCAGGTTGCGGTTGTGGAGAGCGACCCAATCCGCGAGAGCCTCGGCCTCAGCCACTGTCCCCATTGCGTCCACCAGCACCGCGTCGTACTCGCCGAAGATTAAAGTCGACGTGATCGGGTCAAAGCCGAGCGCTTCGCCGAAGGGCTTTGGGCGCTCGCCAACCATAGTCTTTCCCGGGGCGGTAAAAACATTCACACTAAGCGTGTTCAAGGCGACAGGCGCGATCACGCGCGCGGCCTCTTTCAGTTCGTTTGTGACGACCATCTGGTACTCCTTTCGATGTCCGAGCGAGTGACTGTTCAAAGCAAAATTGGCAGAAGCGCAACGATGAGGCGCAGAGTCGGCATCCTAATCCGCCCCAAGTGTTAACCGTAGGTGAGGGTAGTGCTCTGTCCGATCTCGATAATGTAGCCGTCAGGATCGCGGATGTAGCAGCGAATCTCGCCGTACTTGGGTATTGGCTTTGTGATGAACTCGGCTCCTCGACTTTTCCACAATTCATAGCACGCTTGAATATCCGCAACGCGGAAATTCATAAAGCTGTTGATGTGATTCGGGTCGGGGACGCTGAGCGTTACCGTCGGCTTATCCGGGGTCGGCCCGCCCCCAACGTTCAGAATCATCCAGATATTCGCAAGCTGAAGGTACGCAGGCGCGTTGCCGTCACCCAGGCTCAGAATGCGAGCGCCGAAGACCTTTTCGTAGTAGCGGGCCGATCGCTCGATGTCGGCGACGGTGAGAAACTGCGCGATGCTGATCCCCTCGCGCGGGGGCATCTCATAGCTCTTCTGGTCGATTTGTACCGCGTTCATTGATGGCTCCTTTTGTACGCCGTTCATTGATGGCTCCTTTCGATACGGTGCTCATTACAAATACGGTGTCCCGAGTCCCGCTCCCATTCATAAACAATCGATCGACGCCAGCTAGTGCAGCAGCGATTCCCAATTGGCTGGAACTCTCCCTGCTGGTCCAGGTGATGGTTGATCCTCCGGATGCGAATGTGGCGGAAGCAACTCCACACCCTTGATCATCCCCCGCTTCTCGTAATCGTAGAACCAATCCTCACCCGGCTCGAAGCTGGCAATGATCGGATGCCCGGTTGTCGCCGCATGCTTGGACGCATGCTGGCTCGGAGAACTGTCGCAGCAACCGATGTGCCCACACTTCGCACACCGACGGAGATGAAACCACCAGCCTTTCGGTGACGCCAGGCATTCGACACACCCATCGCCACTCGGCTTTGAAGCGGGGTTGATTCCGCGCTGGTCTTTTTTCATTTCCAATTTTCCTTCCATTCCTGCAAGCGAGCTTGGCTTCGAGCGGGTCCCATCCGCAACGTCCGGGAGTTCGGAACCGCGCCGAGCGCCGACCTAGCGCGCGATTTGACCCAGGTAGTATCCGAGCCGATTTTCGACATCCCCGGGCTTGTGGAAGCCGCGCTCCATCAGCGCTTTGATTCCATTTTGTGCGGCAGGTCGCCCGAGCGAAGCAATGCACGCATCCCACCCGGCGCCGAGTTCGACATCCGGCGGCAGGCTGGTGTCGACGAGGCGCTTGGTCTGGGCGATCGCCCATTTGTCGAACCTTGCGATCCGCGTCGCGAGCGCCTCTACGAACACATCTAGCTCGGCGTCGGGCAGGGCGCGATTAATGTAACCGTAAGCCTCGGCCTGATCTGCCCTGATGTCTTCCGAGCTCAAGAGCACTTCGAGGGCGCGGTTTCGGCCGATCAGTCTGGGAAGCCGAGCCATGGGGCCGCCGCCGGCGACCATCCCTACGCCCACCTCCCATTGCGAGATGATTGTCTTCTCGCGGCTGGCAAAACTCATGTCGCACGCCAGCGTGATCTCGCTGCCGTTGCCGGTCGCACGGCCGCGGATGAGGGCGATGGACACAACCGGCAAGCGGGTCAGACGCACAAGAAAGTCCGGCCAAGGCGGCAAGCCCGTGGTGCCCTCCGGCAGCGAGGTCAGGTCCTCAATCTTGGCCGTGAAATCCGAGTGATTCAGGAAGTAGTCATCGACCGCGCTGTCGAAGACCACGACCCTGACCTGCTCATCAGCCTCCAAAGCAGCCATGACTTCCTGGAATTGCTTGACCATTACCGGGCCCATGACGTTGATCGGCGGGTTATCGATCGTGACCCGCCAATAGGCGGGCGACCGTCGTGCCAGGCGAATCTGTGCCGGGGCCGCAGGTGCGTTCACCTGTGTGAGTTTGTTAGGGGCGCTCATAGTTGCCATGGGATTTTCCCCCGAGACCATTGAGCCAGAAAAAAATGGGTCGCGCAATTGGACAATGGTATTGCCCATACTTTCGTATCGACCGCAGCGTCTCATGCCTGAGGCATATGGCTTTTCACGCAGCTAGTCCTGAAGGTCGATCAGTGAAGGAAACTTACTTTCCCAACCGATACGAAGGTATCGTCGATACCATTGTCCAATTGTCTTACTCCCTTCACTCTGGTTTAATCGCAGCCGTTCGAGATACACGTTGATCGGGCTTGCAAAACTTTCTTGTGAAGGGAAATACAAATGTCCGAATTTGTGACGAAATCTGTGGCCCAAGAACAACAAGAACAGAGGATAGAAACACGCACAGCCGTGAAACGTATCGGCGGCTTTACCATCGTTGCGACAGCCGTGGCAGTGCTCGCCGTCCTCGGCGTCGTGGTCCTTTACGCGCAGAGCCAAGACAAGGACAAGTACTCGCTGGTTTCGCCGGGCGGAATTGCGTTCTCCGACTTCAGGGGATACGAGGACTGGGCTGACGTCTCCTCCGCCCGAACCACCGAAATACTCAAGGTGATCGTCGCGAATCCCACGATGATCAACGCGTATAAAGCCGGCGTCCCCGGTAACGGCCAGCCTTTCCCGGAGGGGTCCATGATCGTCAAGCTCCAGTGGAAGTTGAAGAAGAGCACGGAGGCCCCTTTCGCCGTGGAAGTGCCGGACGTCTTTTCCCAGGCTTTCGTGATGGAAAAGGACAGCAAGAGATTTTCGAAAAGCGGCGGGTGGGGATACGCGGTGTTCAACTACGATGCCGCATCGGACAAGTTCACCCCCGATGCCAAAAGTCCGTCGGACTGCGGATACGCGTGCCATACGCCAGTGAAGGCGAAGGACTACATCTTCCACCCGTACCAGAAGCGTTGAACCGCTGCGTGCTTCGAAATCAAGTGCCCGGCGCGGCGCCGCCGAGTGACACCATGAAGCATGCAGCCCCGACGTTCTCTCTGTCTAATCGGGAATGTGTACCACGCCCAAATTACGAGGAACGTTATATGCCAAATGAGACAACAGCAGTGATGACGGGAGCACGACAAAGGGCGGTTGCAGCGCATCAGCCAGGCCAAGACGTTTTCAAATCGGTCCTGTCCGAAGACGTCAACTGGAAGCCCTTCGCGGCGTTCCGACCTTCGGTCCGCCTGGCCGTCATCGTGGGTCAGCCCTCGGAGACCGGCCCCTACACGATCAGGGTCCGAGTGCCCCGTGGCGTTAAGCTGATGCCACACCGACACCCGGAGGATCGTGTCTATACAGTGATCTCCGGCGTTTTCTACATGGGCCTGGGCGAGCAGTTCAATCCGGAAAAGCTGGAGGCGTATCCGCCCGGAAGCGTCATCGTTCTGCCGGGCAATACGTCTCATTTTCACTGGGCGAAATCCAGTGAGTACATAACGCAAGTGACCGCGATCGGGCCGCTTGGGCTTGAATACATCAGTGCGAACGACGATCCGAGAAACCACAACTCCTAGGAGGCATTTGCGTGCTTTCCGCGACGCAGGATAGGTAGAGGCCCGACTATGGTAAATACAGTGCTACTAGCCTTCGAGTTGCTGTTTGGTTGCTGGCACCGCAATCTCAGCCGGCCGTTTAGGCTATCAGGATGGAAGTATGAGGTGTGTCTTAACTGCGGAAAGAAGCTCGCTTAGGATCCGCGCTGACATTGGGTGCGTCGTCGCACGACGAAAAACTCCTGGTCGCAGCGAGGTCGACTTCGCTGATAAACTTTTGTCCGCGATGCGCTATCAGTTTGGCGGGCACTTGGAGAAATCCGACGGCAATTCCGAGGCAGCCTGACCGACCCAGAGTCGACGCCCATGAAGCCCGATCCGACGAACACACCCGAAGTAGCAGGCAGGTCGCCTGCCCTCGCACAGGCAGTAGCCGCGCCGCTCACTCGCGCCGCGATCTTCCTGGTCGCAACGCTCAATCCGGGCTCTGAGAATCGCGCCACTCTGCTCTCCTTCTGCGGAGACCTCGCCGCGTTAGTGCGTGCCGTGGAATTTCGCGATCTAGAAGGGGGTCTTTCCAGTGTCGTGGGTTTTGGCTCCGACGCGTGGGACCACCTCTTTGGGCAGCCACGGCCGGCAGAACTGCACGTCTTCCGCGAAATTCGCTCCGGAGCGAGGCATGCAGTCTCGACGCCAGGCGACTTGCTGTTCCACATCCGCGCCAAGCGCATGGATTTATGCTTCGAGCTGGCCACTCAGATTATGGCGCGTCTGGGAAATGCCGTTTCGCCAGTGGATGAGGTGCACGGCTTTCGTTACTTCGACGAGCGCGATCTCTTAGGGTTCGTCGATGGCACGGAGAATCCCCGCGGCGCCGCCGTAGCCGATGCCGTGCTCGTCGGCGACGAAGACACCGAGTTTGACGGCGGCAGCTACGTTATCGTTCAGAAATATCTCCACGATCTTGGCGCATGGAATGCGCTCACCACCGAAGCGCAGGAACGCATCATCGGCCGCACCAAGCTTTCCGATATCGAATTGGACGATTCGGTCAAGCCAACCTCAGCACACAACGCGCTCACCACAATCGTCGAGGACGGCAAAGAGGTCAAGATCCTGCGCGACAATATGCCTTTCGGCCGACCCGCGCATGGTGAGTTTGGCACCTATTTCATCGGCTACAGCCGTTCGCCCCGCACTATCGAACAGATGATCGAGAACATGTTCATCGGGCGCCCTCCCGGCAACTACGACCGGCTGCTGGACTTCAGCCGCGCCGTGACCGGAAACTTGTTCTTTGTGCCGTCGGCGACATTTCTGGAGAACGTGACCGAAGGCCAAACCCAGCCTGCGGTTGCGGAATCCCCTGCGGCGCCTGCGGCTGTCGAACCTTCTCCATCCATCCCATCGGTGCGCGAGGGTTCGCTCCGCATCGGGTCTCTCAAAGGAGACGTACCACATGAATAATCTCCATCGTGAACTTGCCCCCATTTCCGATTCGGCATGGGCTCAAATCGAAGAGGAAACATCACGGACGGTCAAGCGCTATCTCGCCGGACGGCGCGTTGTCGACCTGAAGGGCCCGGCCGGTAGTGCGCTTTCTGCGATCGGCACCGGCCACCTGAGGACAATCGCCGCACCGGCGAAAGGCATCGTCGCGAGCCAGCGAGAGGTGAAGGCGTTAGTCGAGCTACGTGTTCCGTTCGAACTGGATCGCAAAAGTATCGACGATGTTGATCGGGGCGCGAACGACTCCGACTGGCAACCGGCCAAGGACGCTGCGCGGCAGATCGCCTTTGCCGAGGACGCCGCCATATTCGAAGGATATGCCGCCGCCGGCATTGGAGGCATCCGCCAGGGCAGCAGCAATCCCATCAAGACGCTTCCTGCCGACGTTCGCGAGTACCCCGATGCCATCGCTCAAAGCTTGAGTCGGTTGCGTCTCGTCGGGGTCAATGGCCCCTACTCGGTGCTCCTCGGCGCCGACGCCTACACCGCACTCGCCGAAACTAGCGACCACGGATACCCTGTGTTGGAGCACGTCAAGCGGTTGGTCAAAGATCAAATCATCTGGGCGCCCGCCATCGCCGGCGCCTTCGTGCTAACCACTCGTGGTGGTGATTTCGAACTACACATCGGGCAGGACGTCTCCATCGGCTACCTCAACCACAACGATGCCGCGGTCCGTCTGTACCTACAGGAGACATTCACTTTCCTTCTGCTCACGACCGAGGCCGCTGTCGCTCTGGTGCCTCCCGTGAAGGCGCAGAAGACTTGACGCTTTACTCCCTTTACCTCTGGCTTGATCGCAATCGTTCGAGATGCACGTTGATCTAGCTTAGAAACTCTTTTTTGTGAAGGAGAACACACTATGAGCAAGCACCTCGAATCGCTGTACCAGAATCTTCTCAACGGCAAGCTACCCCATAACCTAAGTTGGAGCGAGACTGTCGAACTGGTCGAGCATCTGGGCGAGGTTCAACCGCATGGAGGCGATGAATTTGTGTTCCGCGTCGGCAGCCAACGCGTCTTTTTCAAGAGGCCACAGACACATGATCTTGGCGTGGAGGAAGTTTCTCGGCTGCGTAAATTCTTGAAGGAAGCCGGGCCTAGTTCACACGCAGAAGGACCGGCCCAGCCCAGCCGGATGATTGTCGTCATCGACCACCACGCCGCCCATGTTTACCAGGATTTCGGTGGAAGTCGTCCAGCAGACGAACACAAGGTGCAACCTTACGATCCTTACAATTTCCATCATCATCTGATTCATCGAAAGGAAGCGCACTACCGGGGCGAGCGCGTACCCGAAGAGGATTCGTTTTATGAGGAGATCGCGAAAGATATCACTCCGGCGAATGAGATCGTCCTGATCGGTCACGCCACTGGAAAAAGCAACGCCGCCGACTTCTTGAAAGAATACTTGAAGACCCATCATCCCGACATTTCTCGACGGGTCATCGCTACCGATAGCGCAGACCTCTCAGCCGTGACCGAGACGCAGATTGAGGCTCTAGCAAAGCGACATATGATCCCAGTCGTCTAACGGTGTCGTTCGTAACCGCAATTAATTATCGGTTCCTGCGCTGCTGTGGTTTAGGGCCGCGAGGGCGATGTCAAGGTGGTCTCGCAAGATCGGCTTGGTGACAGTGCGACGGAGGCACTATCCGCGTAACTGACTGAAGTAGATGAAGATATTACTTGGATGGGATGCCAGGGCAGCGTTCTAACCAACTGAACTACGTCCCCAGCTTGTTTCCATCGGGTTAGCGGTAAACCCTTGATTTCTTGTCTTTTCCTACTATCCGTGGAGTCGCCTGCTTCCACCACTTCCACCCCGTATAACCGAATTCCGGGGGTTAATGGACAGGAAATGGACAAGAAGCCAACGCCCCAAATCCTGTTGCACGACCCTACGACCCAGCGCATCTGTCCATGCACTGTGTGCAAATTGTAACAGACCCTCTCTTGATCCGTCAGGCTCAGTCGCCCGCACCCAAGACTGAGGCCCACACCAATTGGTCTTGTCACGGTCGATTTGAGATTTCCGACAAGCGTCTCCCGCTGCGCGCGGGCTCTCAAGCATTCTTGTGACACTGGACGTCGCGACCTGCTCGACACCTATTCTGAAGTGTGCCTGCGGCGCGTCTGGAAAGTGCAACGGTTCTCGTGGTGGATGACTTCCATGCTGCATCGCTTTCCGGATGAGAATTCTTCGATCATCGCCGCCAACTTGCCGAACTGGATTACGTGACAAGCTCTAGAGCGGCTGCCAAGACCCTCGCGGCGAATTACGTCGGTCTCCCGCTCGAATAAACCTGTGAATCTTCCGGCTACACGCGCACCGCACGCTCAGTCACCACCGAACGGACCGCATGGGCGATCTTCTCTTCATTCGGCAACAGGTAGCTTTCGAGGGGCTCGCTGTAGGGCACCGGTGCATCAAGCGCTGTCACCAGGATTACCGGCGCGCGTAAATACTCAAAACCCTTTTCCGCCACCTCCGCGGCGATCACCGCTGCGGCCGACGAATGGCGCGGGGCCTGATCGACCAACACAAGCCTCCCCGTTTTCTTCACGGACTTGATGATGGTATCCACATCGAGGGGCGCTAACGTTCGCGGATCGATGACTTCAGCGCTGATCCCTTCATGCTCAAGTTGCTCCGCTGCAGCCAAAGATTTCTTGACCATCCAGCCGGTGGCGACAATGGTTACATCGCTACCAGCACGCTTGATGTCGGCGACACCCAAGGGCACCACGTACTCGCCCTCCGGCACATATCCGGTGTCGAGCGTTAGCATGTAGTGGTGGAGATACACGACCGGGTTGTTGTCGCGAATCGCCGCCGCCATCAGTCCCTTCGCGTCGGCTGGGGTGGAAGGAAGCGCCACTTTCAGGCCGGGGATGCCCATCATGGTGTGATAGAGGCAATTGGAGTGCTGTCCAGCCCAGCCCGCGGCGAATCCGTAGCCGGCTTTCAGAACGAGGGGAACTTTCACCTGGCCTCCCGACATGTATCGCAAGCGGGGAGCCTCGTTTAGCACCTGGTCCATCGCTACCAGCATGAACTCGCTCATCCAGAGCTCAACGATGGGACGCAATCCCGTGATGGCAGCACCGACGGCGATGCCAATCTCAGCGGTTTCGGAGATGGGGGCAATGCGGACGCGGTTTCTGCCGAACATCTTCAGCATAGGGTCGCGGTCGGTCATGGCCATGTTCTGACCGTAGAAAACTACGTCCGCATCCCGCTGCATTTCTTCGATAATGGCGACGGCCATTGCTTCTCCGTACATCATTTCCTTAGCCATCGGACCTCCTAGGCGTAAACGTAGTTGGTGGCTTCTTCAGGATCTGGATGTGGACTGGCGAGTGCAAACTGGACGGCATCGTCCATTTCGGCACGCGCATCGGCCTCAAGGCTTTGGAGTTGTTTCTCCGCGAAAATGCCCTGGGTCAGCAACTGTGCACGGAAGCGTGGAATTGGATCCCTCTCTTTGGCCGCTCGGTATTCCGCTTTGTCTCCATAAACTCCAATGGCTTCGTGTTCGGGAAACTGCGTAGGCGCGGGAGGCACAGTGATGGCATTGCCGTGCGCACTGAGCCGGTAGAACTTCGACTCAATCAGACTCGGGCCTTGTCCAGCACGGGCCCGTTCCGCAGCCTTAGCGACCACACCGTAGACCAGGAGCGGATCCGTACCATCAACGGTGGCGCCCGGAATGCTGAATGCCGCGGCTTTCTGGGAAAGCGGATCGCCAGCCTGCGCGTTGGCATCTTCCAGGCTGACGTGCGTGTAAGCCTGGTATTCATTGTTCTCCAGGATGAACACAATGGGCAGTTTCCAGACTGCTGCCATATTGAGTGTTTCGAAAAACGCTCCTTGTTTGCTCGATCCGTCTCCGAAGAAGCAATAGACGATCTGTCCGGTGTTCTTCACCTGAGCCGTCAAAGCCGCACCCGCAGCATGGGCAATACTTTGACCGACCATCGCCGAAGTGCCGGGAAAGCAATGTTCGGGATCAGCAAGATGCATGGAGCCTCCAAAACCCTTGCACAGCCCGTCTTTGCGGCCGTAGAGTTCAGCCATCATTTTTCTGGGTAACGTGCCGAGCACAAGCGGGTGAGCATGACATCGATAGGTGGGCATTGCCAAGTCAGTGGGGTTGCGGGTGGCGAGCGCTCCCACAGTCGAGGCTTCCGCCCCGTCGGCAAGATGAGTGTGTCCGCGCATGACTCCGGGATGTTCGAGGAAGGTTCGCTTGACGCGCTCTTCGAATTCGCGAATCCGCGTCATCTGGGTGTAGATCCAGATCAACTGGTCTTTCCCGATGACGTTTTGGTTCGACATAACATCACTCCTTTCCCGCCGGGACTAGGTCATCCGGCTGGCCGATATGACACAAAGGCCCGCCCACTGGCACCTGGACGCTTTCTCCGGCAACAATTTTGAGCAGGACGCCAGCAATCGGAGACTCCAGTTCGTAGCTCACCTTCTCCGTTTCCAACTCCACGACCGCTTCGCCCACCTTCACAATGTCTCCCTCGTGCTTGAGCCAGCGCAACACGCTGGCTTTCGTCGTAGGGATTCCGCCCGTCTTTGGAACCTTCAACGTCGTAAGAATGACAACGCCTCCGTGCTTTGGCCAAGGTTGTTGGTGCATCAATGGACTTCGCCTTCGACTGCTGCCCAGTAAGGCTTACGCATCGCTTTGCGGTCGAACTTGCCGGCCGGAGTCTTGGGAATTTCCGGCACGAATTCTACTGACTTGGGAGACTTCACGCCGCCCAGTTTTGCCTTGCAGTGAGCGATGATCTGACCCTCGGTGAGCGATTCACCATTCTTCAGGTCGTCTTTCAGAACAACGAGGGCCTTAACCGCTTCTCCCCACTTGTCGTCGGGCACGCCGATGACAGCGCACTCCTGGACTTGCGGCAGCGCCATAATGCCCGCCTCGACCTCCGCGCAGTAGACATTGAACCCGCCGCTGATGATCATGTCTTTCCTACGGTCCACAATGTAGACATATCCGTGTTCATCGGCGTATCCGACGTCGCCGGTGTGATGCCAGCCGTGGCTTCGAATTTCGGCCGTGGCTTGCGGCAGGTTATGGTAGCCCGCCGTGACGAGCGTGCCGCGGGCCACTATTTCCCCGACTTGGTGGGGAGCAAGGATGCGGCCAGAATCGTCCATAATCGCGACGCGAACCGAGGCCGTTGGCCTCCCGCAACTGCGCAAACGTTCCGGATGATCGCCAGCTGCGGCCGCGGCCACGGTGCTAGCATCGAGCCAGGTAAGAAGCATGGGCGCTTCCGTTTGCCCGTAGGACTGGCACATACAGGGACCGAACACTTCCACGCCCTTTTTGAGTTTGTCGGGCGATACGGGAGAACCTGCCAGCAGAAAAACTCGCAGACTGGAGTAATTGAACTTACTCACGTCCGGATGAGCGAGCAGTGCGTAGAAGGCGGTAGGAGGAAGAAAGAGGTGCGTCGCGCGATACTGTTGTATCGCCGACAACACCTGCGACGCGTCGAATCCGGGCAATACGACGTTAGTCCCGCCCAGAGCGAACATGGTGAAGGCGACAACACCGGCGGCATGCGAGAGCGGCGCCGTGCAGAGGCAGACAGGATCGGCGGTATCGCCTTTCCAGTAGTGGATCGCCATCTCGGTCATCGAGCCCCAGGCCAGGTTGGTGACGCGGACGCCACGCGCCGGGCCGGTCGTCCCGCCAGTCGGAACAAGGCCCATCATCTGATCAAGATTTCCGTGGGCATCGGTCCAGGCGAGATGGTCGTCATCATCATTCCATGAGTTTCCCAGTTCCATGAAGCGTTCGAGCGAGGAGTGTTCGCCATCCGGGCCGTCGATACAAATCAGATGCTGCAGCGAGGGAACGCGTTTGCGAATCTCTACGACCTGCTCGTGAAAACGGCTGTGATAGAAAAGCCAAGCCGTCTCGGAATAGTTCAGAAATTCCACGTTGGCGTCGGCGGCATTGCGAAAGTTGATGGGGACCCAGGCAGCCCCGGCGCGCAGGATGCCCAACATGCAGAACAAAACCGCCGCATGATTGTGGGAGTAGATGGCAGCACGCTGTTCCCGCTCGACGCCGAAGGCCCACATCCCGCGGGCGATGCGCTCGCTGAAGGCGCGTGCTTCACCGTAGGAATATCGGGCGTCCCCGTCGAGGATCGCGATCCGGTCGGCGTAGAGATCCGCGCTCTTATCGAAATAGTCGATGGCTCGCATCGTTGACTGCGACTGCATGGCGCAGTCTGGCACGGTTAATCAATTAAGACGACAGCTTCGCTTTGGAGAGTCCATGTGCTTCTAAAACGCCAAGGATTTCGCGATGGCCAAAGGCTTCCGCCGCTGACGCGAAACCCACCTTGCGCGGAGTGGAATGCACCAGATTGTGGGCCGCGAAGGCCTGAATGAGTGCGGTCTGGCGATAGCAACATGTACCAAATACCACACACTGCACGGAGTCTGTGCTTCCACGGCCAGAGATCACATCAATGGTGCGATGCTCCCGCGGGTTCTCCCGCGGCGGAGTTCCACCCGTCACAGCATTCGCCATCTCAGCGAGCTTTCGTTCCTGTTCAGCCGGGGGAAGTGGACGGATCTGCTCCTCGAACAGCTTCTCCGTCGCCGCCACGCCATCCATAATCTGGCGGTCGAGCAGTCCGCCAAAGGCTCGCAGGTTGGCCACCTGCGGATGATTCTTGTACCAGACCGGATGCGGGAAACCTCCCCAGGCCAGAGCGAGCTGAGTTTGGATGCTTCCGGGTACGACGACGTCATAGCGGGTGGCGCGCGGCCAGGGCTTGTACGTGTTCTGCTCCAGGTAGTAAGCGTCGGTTTGAATGACGGCGAAGATCGTCTGGGTAGAGCCGAAAGTCGGATTGCCCTTGAACATAGTCAGCACTTCCAAGGTGTCAATGCCGCGGTGGCCCTCCAGGCACATCCGAATCGCGGCGTCGCTCACTGCGGACATAAACGCAGTGGCGGGAGCGGCGAGCAAACCGCGTTGGGCAAACTTGCAGCCCCATTTGCCTGCCACTTCGCGGAGCCAGGCTTGTTCCCCGCCAATATCCAGATAATGGCAGCCGGCATTGAGCGCCGCTTCGATCACGCCGGGGCCATTGTAGATAAAAGGGCCGGCTGTGTTGCAGATCACCTTCGCGCCGGCAAAGACTTGAGTAAGTTCTTCGACCGAACCTTTTGTCTCAACCACCTCGTAGTTAGCAGATTCGATGCCGGGCACCTGCTTCATCACATCTTCAAGCCGCGCGCGGTTGCGGCCGGCGGCGATGAACGGCAGATTGTATTCACGAAGAAATTCCGCGATCAAGCGGCCAGAAAAACCATTGGCGCCGTAGATCACGACCGGCCTTTTGTCGCTCATTCGGAGGCCTCGCGCTGGAATCGTCCCGACAATCGATGCCGAATGAGGGCTTCCAAGTCGGCGCCCAATCCGGTATCCTTTCGGGACCGAGGGTTAATTCTAGGCAAAAGTATCTTTTTGGCTAGTAGGCACGTTTCGGTAACCTGATACCCAGTGGAGACTACCTGTGGATCACTCCAATTGCCCTGTGAAGTTGACGGCTTCCATCATTGGCGGGAAGTGGAAACCGACGCTCTTGTTCCATCTCGAAGGCCGCACCCGGCGGTTCTGCGAACTGCAAAGGCTCATCCCTGGGCTAACCAAGAAGATGCTGACCCAGCACCTGAGGGAATTGGAGCGCGACGGAATCGTTCACCGGAAAGTGTATGCCGAGGTACCGCCGCGCGTGGAGTACTCGCTCACCCGCCATGGAGAAAGCCTAAAACCGATTCTGAAGCTAATGTCGGCGTGGGGAACCAGGCATCGGTCACGATATGGTTTGACTACCGTGCGCCCGCAAAAGTCCGATGCGCCTTGCACCCCGATCGAGGCGACAGTACCGGAGGTGCCGGCGAATTCGCACCTGCCGCGCCTAGTTGTCGCAGGTCAGGAAATTCGCGATAGCAAAGCGCCATCATGAGTTCCAGCTCCAAAGGTCTGCTTTCGCATTACGACGGCGTCTTCCTGCTCGACGGCGTGCGCACTCCATTCGTGGAGTACAACACGGCTCTTGGACTGGTGTCTCCCACCGACCTTGGGATCAAAGCGGCCCGAGAGGTCTTCCGGCGAAGCAGTGTGCCCCCCACCGACGTAGACATCGTGGTGGCCGGAAATATGGCCCAAGCCTCCTTCGATGCTTATGTGCTGCCCAGGCACATCGCGCTTTATTCTGGTGTGCCCGTCGAGGTGCCCGCACATCTGGTGCAACGTGTGTGCGGCACCGGCATCGAGGCCATTCTTCAGGCGGCGGACAATATCAAGCTAAAGAAAGCCAATTTGGCCCTCGTGGTCGGGACGGAGTCCATGTCGCGCAACCCGATCGCCGCTTACACTCACCGCGGCGGATTCCGCATGGGAGAGGTGGAGTTCAAGGATTTCCTGTGGGAGGCGCTCCTCGACCCGTGTCCGAATGAAACCATGGGTGGAACGGCTGAGAAATTGGCGAAACAGTATGGGGTCACTCGCGCAGACGTTGACCAATTCGCCGCCGAGAGTTTCGCCCGCGCCATTGCGGCACAAAAGAGCTGCTTTCTGAGCGGCGAGATCACAGCGCTGACGAGTGAGGTCTTTGAGTTTCCCGGATATTCACCGCGGGGAATCAGGCTGCCACGGGGAGTAGAGAAGTTGAGTGAGGACACTCACATCCGGCCATCGCCTTGGGAAGTTCTTTCCAAGCTGAAACCGGCATTTGGCGGAGTGCAAACGGGGGGGAACAGCTCTGGAATCGTGGACGGTGCGGCAGCGGCCCTAGTGGTTTCCAGCGAATACCTAAAGCAGCCCAAGAAAAACCCCCTGGCGAGAGTGGTAGCCGGCGCCGTGGTTGGCGTGCGCCCAGAGATCATGGGCATCGGACCGGTGCCGGCAATTCAAACCTTGCTGGACGTTGCCGGACTGAGCCTGGGGCAGATCGATCGCTTCGAAATCAATGAGGCTTTCGGCGCACAAGTTCTCGCCTGCCAGCACGAGCTTGGCCTGGACCGAAGTAAACTCAACGTCAACGGAGGCGCGATCGCCATCGGACATCCGCTCGGAGCCACTGGAGTCCGACTGGCGGTGACGCTAGCGCGCGAGTTGAAGCGCTCGAACGCGCGTTACGGCGTTGCCTCGGCCTGTATCGGAGGCGGACAAGGCATTGCCTTGCTGGTCGAGAATATTTCAGCTGCCAACTAGCAACAGCGTTTGAAAGCCTATCAAGATTGAGCGGCCGGAGCGCTTCCGGCTGGTCGGGGAGACAAAGTAGAGTAAATCCCGCCCAGGAATACATCTCCGATTTCCCGGGCCAGGACGGTTGCGTCGCCGTCGACATGCGGGTTGTACCATGTGTAGATCCAGTTCATCATTCCGAACAGCGACAGGACCGCCACGCGGGAGTTGAACTGCAAGTCCTTGGCAGCCTTTAGCGCATCGACCAAGTCCGCGCAACAGTGGTAATACTGCCGCTTGAGGCTGGCGATGTCCGCTCCAAACTCTTCTTTGAGTGCATCGTCTTCGTGCGAGAGCACCCTCATCGATTTTGGATTGGCGAGAAAGTATTCGAGATGCGCGAGAATAAAAACCCGAATGCGTTGCTCGGGATCGCTCTCGTCTCTTAGACGTTCGCGAACCAGGTCCATAACAGAGAGAAAGAGATGCCGCTGGATGACGTAGAGCAGTTTCTCCTTGGACTCGAAGTAGTAGTAAAGACCAGCCAAGGACATCCCGCTCGCTCGGGACAGGTCGCGAATGGAAGCGCCCTCGTACCCTTTTTCGTAGAAAATCGCAGTCGCATGTTCTAGGATTTTCGCGAGTTGGCGGTCGTAGCGGCTGTCGGAAACGGGAGTGGCGGAATCTGGAGTCGGTGAAGTTGGGCTCATATGTGCTTCGAGCGAACCTCGGTTATTACTGCGGTCCATCTTACGCATTGTCATCCTTGATTAATTATTCTATGGCAAGAATCTGTAACCGCGGCTTTCAGGAGTCGTGGCTCTCGGGCGCGCTGAAACCCAATCCATAAGGATCCGCATGCAAGGAACTATGATGCACTATTCGCTGACGCTCTCACACAGCCTGGAGCGTGCGGGCAAGTTCTTTCCGAATGCCGAGATTGTTTCTCGGCGGCCTGATCATACGCTCCACCGTTACTCCTATGCGGACCTGTACCGGCGAGCGCGTGCACTTGCGGAGGCCTTGCAGGGAGCTGGTCTAAAGCGCGGCGATCGCGTGGCAACTCTGATGTGGAACCATCACGCGCATCTCGAAGCCTACTTTGGCATCCCAATCGCCGGTGGTGTGTTGCACACGCTGAACCTGCGTCTGGCGCCGTCAGAGATCGCCTACATCGCCAATCACGCGCAGGACCGCTTCCTGATTGTCGACGACGTTCTGCTCCCACTGTACGCAAGGATTAAAGATTTAGTCCATTTTGAACGCGTGATCGTAGTTGGGTGGTCGGGCCGAACCACGGCCTCAGGGCTCGAGGACTATGAGGAGTTCCTGAACACGGCCTCTGGTAGTTTCCGTTATCCCGATCTCGACGAAAACGAAGCTGCCTGCATGTGCTACACATCGGGTACGACTGGAGTTCCTAAAGGAGTCGTGTACACGCACCGGTCCGTGATGCTGCACTCGTTTCTTCTCACGACGGTGGACAACTTCGGTATCTGTAACGCCGACACCGTGTTGCCAATTGTTTCCATGTTTCACGTCAACGGCTGGGGACTTTCGTACGCCGCAACGCTGGTGGGATCGAAACAAGTTCTGCCCGGTCCGCATCTCAAAGCGGAAAGCCTGCTGGACTTGTGTGAAAAGGAAACTGTCACCGTTGCCGCGGGCGTACCAACGGTCTGGCACAGCATTCTGGAGTGCCTGGACCAGAATCCTGGCAGTTGGAACCTGCCGCCCATGCGAGTTCTCGTAGGCGGCGCGGCCCCCTCGCTCGCGCTGGTTCAGAGACTGCGACGGCATGGATGGAGTCTCGAACAGGGTTGGGGACTGACCGAGAGCAGTCCGCAAGCAACGACGAGCCAAATCAAAGCACACATGAAGAATTGGACCGAGGAAGAGAAATGCGAAATCAAAGCGCAGGCCGGAATCCCAGTTCCGTTCGTTGAGAGGAGAGTCATGAACGCAGATGGCGAAGTTCCATGGGACGGAGAAACCATGGGAGAGGTGCAACTGCGCGGGCCCTGGGTGGCGGCCAGCTATTACAACCTGCCGGCGGAGAACGACAAGTGGACGCCAGACGGATGGTTTCGCACCAGCGACGTGGGAACGATTAATGACGAAGGCTATCTGCGAATCGTGGACCGCACAAAGGACCTGATTAAGTCCGGCGGCGAGTGGATAAGTTCTGTCGACCTGGAAAACGCTCTGCTCGCGCATCCGAAGATTCGCGAAGCAGCGGTGATCGCGGTTGCCCATCCGAAGTGGCAGGAGCGGCCTGTGGCCGTGATCGTGGCGAACGAGGGAGCACGTTTGTCTGCGCAAGCTCTGCGCGATTTCCTGTCGCCGAAGTTCGCAAAATGGCAGTTGCCAGATGCGTTTGTGTTTGTGGAGGAGCTGCCGCATACGTCTACGGGGAAACTGTTGAAGGCAGAACTGAGGCGCCGCTTTCAGGATTGGAAGTGGGAAGGCTAGGAGCAGCCGATTGAGCGACGGGCACAGCTCGGCGCAGATTTTCCCGCGGCCGTTGAATAGCTGATGCCAGGACCTACTTCACCTGCAGCGACTCTATATATCGGTTAAGGTTCGCAATGCGTTCGGTCACGATTCCCTCGTTACCCTGACTCATGCTCCAGAACACCCGGCCCCACACCGGCATTTCCTGGTCGCCGTGTGGCACCAGATTGGTTTGTCCGCGCAGAATGCTTGTCACCTTGTCCGCAGGATACTTGCCCCCATTGAGCTTAGCCAAAACGGTCAAATCGGCGGGGACTGCTTTGAGCCCGGGCGCGGCCGGACCATCCCCTTTGGCGTCCTTACCGTGGCAGGCGGCGCAATAGCTTACGAACATTTCCTTGCCGGACGCTGGAGAAGTTTGCGGCGCCGCTTGATGCTTGACTTCAGGTTTTGCTTCCTGTGCGGTGGCAATCGTCACACTCGCCAAGACCAGAGTTACACAGCAAGCGAAATAGCGTAAACCCATGAATTCCTCCTGTAGTTCCCGCGAGCTGTGCCTCCCTGTGGCGTCCTCGCGTAACCATGCTTGAGATAGAAAACGACGACGCCAGCCGCTCAGGATCGAACAGCCAGCGTCGCTGGATGCCCCTTAGAACGAAAATTTCACCGAGAACTGCAACTGGCGCGGATTGAGCATAGTTCTTGGCTGCCCGAACGTAGCATTCGGAGAGTTCGGAACCGTGACCGGCAACAGTCCTAAGGCGAGCCAGGCTGGTGGCGCAGCCGCTGCCTGCTCGGTGGCGCAAGACACTGACGCATCGCCGCCTTGAATCGCCCGCGTCGTCGCGTCGTTATAGTGCTTCGGAACAGCCCCGCAGAAAGCAGGCGAGCCGTAGATGTAATTCACTTCATCTACATTCTGCCGGTTGAACAGGTTGAATGCATCTACAGTTAAATCGAGCCTCAAGTGTTCATGAAACTGGAAATAACGCGACAAACGCAGATCAAAGGAATACAGTGGATCGCCAATGTAGGTGTTCCGGCCGATCATAGTGTCGCAATTCGACACGTTGGTGCAGACACCGCCCAATCCGCCAACGCGATCCGTGCTCAGGCCAGCCACGTCGCCAAGAACGTTTTGCCCGGCGAACAGCGTGAAGGGCCGACCAGACTGCAGGGTGATAATGCTGCTGAATTCGAAGTTCCGCGCAAAACTATCCTGGGGTCCATCGGCGGTGAAGTTCGCCACTACGTGATGGCGAACGTCCTGGTTCGAGTTGCCACGCTCCGAAGCGTAGTTGAATTGGTTGGGCGGTAGATTAATGAAGGTGGTGAAATTGCCGTTGTCAATGGTGTGAGAGTAGGTGTAGTTGGCGGTCAGGTTGAACAACCTGCCGATACGCTCAACTGCCGTAAGCGTCAGGCCGTGGTAGACGGCGTTGGCCACGTCGTTGTTGTAGTCGAGAAGGCCGCCACTCAGCGTCGCTGGAGCGCCGGCGGAGGGTACACCGAACTCCAACCCAGAGGGATTGACGGGCAGCTGAGGATTAGGGGGTGCAAAGGCCGGGGGAATCGGGCTCGCTGGACCCAGCCAATCGAAAAACGGGCCCAAGCCCAAGGGCCCAAGAATGGGTGTTCCGCTGCACGGGGTGAGAGAGCCGCTCGGATCGAGCAGCCCTTGAGCATAGTAAGGATTGGAGGGCTTGGCCGTCCCATAAGGACAGGGCACGTTGATATTGTTGCCCCGTACGAGTTTGTGCGCCCCCACGAACAGATATCCCACCTGCAGCGAGAGTCCTCCGCCTAATTGGCGATCAATCTCGAGGCTGGCCTGTTCGGCATAAGGAAGTCGCGCGTTACGCTGGATGCCACCGGAACCAACACCGCAGGCCCCGCTCAGCGCGCCGGTTACAGCGTTAGCAGTACAGGGCCCGGTTAAAGACACTGCGGAGTAAGCATTGGGACCATCGCCGAGGATGCCGAGGGCCGTTAGGGCTGCGATGCTTATCGTACCGCCCGGAGCGGTGTTGCAAATCGTATTAGGTATACCTAACACCGCGCAAGGGAGGGAAGGTGTGCCCGGGTAACCCGGATCTGCGGATAGTTGCCAGCCTCCGGTGGCCGCGTTGTTTTGGATCATCGGAACCACCACGCCTTGAGAAAATCCGTTTGCGGCGCAACTGGGGTCTGCGCCCGGAGGATTGCAGAAGTATCCCGGAAGCGCCTTCTGGTTTCCTGTGGTGAAGAAGAACGTGAGGTTATTGCGATCGAAGAAGATTCCGGAGCCGGCGCGAATGACCGTTTTGGCGTCGGGAGAATAGGCGAAGCCTACTCGCGGTTGGAAAGCGCGGTAGTCCTGGTTGATGGTGCTTCCCAGTCCGGTTTCGACATCCCAGCGCAAGCCGTAATTCAAAGTCAGGTGGGGAGTGACTCGCCACTGATCCTCGGCAAAGAATCCCCAGTAGCCGTGGTTCAAGCTGTAAGCGTAGTTGGAATACTGGTTGGTGGGAAATGCGTTCGGCCAGCCACTGCCGAAGCCTCCGCCGGTTGCTGGTAAAGGCTGGTAACCGTTCACGAAACCGGTTCGCGGAACCGCAACTCCCCAATACAGGAAGGCTACGCCATCCGCGGCGGGCGGGAGCGGGCAGTTCTCAGCTCCAGGAACTGTTCCATAAGTGCCCGTGGTCAAAAGGCCGATGGCGTCCGCGAATGCGTACATACAGTCGAGATTCGGAAGCAATACGCGCTCCGGGGTGAACCCAGGATAGTTGTTGTAGCTCCAGACATAGTTCCCGTCGAACCCAAACTTGGCGACATGATTCCCTTTGACCCAAGCGAGCGAATCGGATCCCTGTACCCGGCTCTCGTAGATCGCGTCATAGGTGCCGAAGTTATGCCCGAATTCCAAGTCATTCACAACACTCAGATCGGGTTCGCCAGTCGCCCCGGGAAAATTGTAGTGTCGCCTTGCATATTGGCCTAGGACGGTGTTGACCAGGTTCGGCTTCAGCACCGAGTTCAGCGTTCCCACTACAGATTGATCGCGAATGAAAAGATTGCGCGCGCCGCTCGGAGAACCAACGCCGCCGCCATCTTCCGTATTGCCGATCAGTTCTCCCAAATCGCGCGCATCCTCCACGACGTAGCGCAACGCGAAGCGATTATTCGTGTTGATTTGGTGGTCAAGTTTGGCAAAACCATAATCATTATTGACCGTCTTCAGAACGGACTGGAGATAGGAGAAGGGCGAGCCAGTGCATTGCGCGGGAGGAAGGTTGCAGCCCTCTGGAGACAGGCCCAAGTAAGCTTTAGCCTGATCGATGTTTGTAATGTTGCTGAAAAGGTCAGGAGCGTAAGTGGGAGACTGACCGCTCCTCCTGCCCTCGTAGTTCAGGAAGAAGAACGTTTTGTCCTTGCGGACTGGGCCTCCGAGAGTACCGCCGAACTGGTTTTGCCTCAGGGCATAGGGCAACGGCGCCGGCTGCAGAAGGGAGCGCGCATCGGTGGCGCTGTTCTGCAGGTAGTCGTAAACCGAACCATGGAAATCGTTCCCGCCGGACTTGGTGACGATATTGACGATGCCGCCGAGTGCCCGGCCGTACTCGGCGCCAAAACTGTTGTTGACCACGCGAAATTCTTGCACGGAATCCTGAGGCGGCGTGGCGCGCTGCACACCGCTAACGGAGTTCACGAAGTCGGCGCCGTCTACCGTGATCTCGTTGCTAAACGAGCGCATGCCGCCAAAGGAAATTTGGGTCACCTCGAATTCAGTAAACGTGCTCCCCAACGCGGTCCGGCTCTTGGCAACGCTGGGCGTTAGCAGAGCGAAGTCGGTAAAGAGGCGGCCGCTAATGGGCAAATCTTGGATCTGTTGAGCCTGAATCACTTGGCTGATCTCGGTTCTCGTCGTCTCTACCACCGGAGCTTCGGTAGTCACGGTGACCGTCTCAGAGACCGCCGCCACCTTGAGGGTCACGTTGACCGTGGCGGTTTGACCGACTGACAACTCCACGCCGGTGCGCGTGTATTTCCCGAAGCCCGCGTAGTTCACGGTGAGTTCGTACCGCCCTGGCGGGAGACTGGGCAGCGCATAAAACCCAGCATCGTCCGACACCGCAGTGAAAGTCTGGTTGGTGTCCAGCGAGCGAACAGTGATCGTGGCCTTGGCAACGGGTCGCCCCCCAGCATCCGTCACGGTTCCGTTCAGCAAGGCATAGCTGACCGTGGCCTGGGCTGGCGCATATTGAATAAACGCCAACGCCACAAACAGACCACACAAGCAGGCAGACAGCCGACGTGATTTCATGAGATCTCCTGTCATTCGAGCGAACGTACGTTCGATTCGCACCCCAACGCAACACTTGCTCCGACTGCAGAACGCGGGAGTTTACCCACAACCTACATCAACACTGGAATCCTGCTCCCCACCTCCCGTTCAACACCCAAGGCCATCACCGTCTTCACCATCTTTCCGTGCGGACTCTTTTGCGTTCCGCCGTTTTTCATCAAGCTCTGCGCGCCAATGGGACCGACCGTCCCCACACTTCCTGCGCGGTTTCGGCGACCAGGTGCAGCTTTGCTTGCTGGTCTGCCGCTGTCACGGCGTTGCCTTCCATCGTGGAAGCGAAACCGCACTGCGGACTCAGGGCCAGTCGCTCAAGCTCAACAAAGGCGGAGGCGGCTTCAATCCGCCTCTTCAGTTCGTCCTTGCTTTCCAAGTTGGGTTTCTTAGAACTGACCAGACCGAGCACAACCGTGCGATCTGCTGGCACTTGGCGCAGCGGCTCGAAACCGCCAGAGCGTTCGTCGTCGTACTCCAGCAAGAATCTCTGGAACTTTGTATTGCGAAAAACCTTTGTGATCGGGCCATAGTCGCCGGCGGCGTAAAACTTGCTCTGATTATTTCCGCGGCAAAGGTGCAGGCCGAACGTGATGCCGGGATGATCACCGATCACCGCATTGTCCATTTCGATCGACAAATCCAGCAGCCGGTCGGGATCGTTGCCCCGCTGCCGATAGCCCTCCCGCAGATCGGGATCCAGCAGCGCAGTGTACTGCGGTGAGTCAATCTGAATGTAAGTGCAGCCCAGGCGAATCAACTCGCCAACTTCATCGCGCAGAATGTCGACCAAATCGGCGAGGTAGGCGTCAACCGTCGCATACGCGCCGGTCGATTTTCTGCTGTCGTAGTACGCCGCGGCCTGCTGCGCGCTGATCATGGTGGTTTTGGCCGGGTGCTTCGTGCGCGCACGCACGTAAGTAAATTCTTCAGCGCAAAGAGGCCTTTTGCGACGCAGCTTGGAAACGACTACCGGACGCGGCAAAACCAACTGTTCGCCCTTTTCGTCCCGGAAAGGAATTGCCCAGCCGCCATATTTGTCGAAACCTTCGACGGCGTCAATCAAGTGTCCGTAAAAAGCGTAGCGGCGCACTTCGCCGTCTGTGATCACTTCCATGCCGGCACGAATCTGCAGGTCGATGCATTCGTCGACGGCCCGGTCTTCCACTTGTTTGAACGCGGCGTCCGTGAGATTTCCGGCCGCGAAGCGATCGCGAGCTTCCTTTAGATACGCAGGACGCAAAAGACTTCCGACTACATCACTACGGTACACAGCCCACCTCCACGAACGGCGCGTCATCGAAACAGCTTGGTCCGATGGCCTCAACCTTCTCGTCGTGGTTCACGAGAGCAACGAAGCGGCATCACTCTAATCCAGTTTGAACCAGACTTACAAGTGGAAACTATGAGCCGGGAAAATGGTATGTTGCTTGATATTTGGTTACTTTTCTGTGCCCTTCGTTGGTTACTTTGAAGTGCCTTTTTCCTAAGCGGCTTTGCTCGGGAGTATGATGGCGCTCCGACCGGCAGCTGCACAGTGAAGCGGGAGTCGACAATGAATCCGAACATCAAAGCTACTGTCGTGGGAAGTTATCCCGTGCCCTCGTGGCTGGTCGGTAATACTTCGCGGCTTGTTCTCCGGGATGCGGTGATGGCCGTGTTGAAGATACAGGAGCTCGCAGGTTTGGACATGGTGACCGACGGTGAACTCATGCGTTTTGATCCGAGCCACCCGGAGACCAATGGAATGGTGGACTATTTCGTTTCGCAAATGGAAGGAATCCGCAGCCATTTTGCGCTCTCCGATTTCGACCGGTTCCTCTCCGATCGCGCCTCGGCGACTCGCTTGCTAACCGCAGGCATGGTGGTCGGGAAAATCGGCGAAGGAACGCTGAATCTACCCCGAGACTACGAGATCGTAGCGCCGCTCACGAAAACGGCGCTGAAGTTTACATGTACTGGACCTCACATGCTGTCGCGCATGGTCACAAACTGCTACTACAAGGATATTTCCGAATTGGCCATGGATCTGGCTGCCGTACTGCGCCGCCAGCTGGAATCAATTGAAGCCGATGCAGTCCAGCTTGATGAAGCCTGTATCGCCGGCTACCCGCAGGATTCATCCTGGGCCGCAGAAGCGATTAACTATGTTCTCGATGGCATCCTGAATGAGCGCGCCGTGCACATCTGCTTCGGCAATTACGGTGGACAGCCGGTGCTGCGCGGCTTCTGGCGGGATCTGGTCCCTTTTCTCAATTCGCTGCATGCCGACCATCTGGTGCTCGAGTTTGCGCGTCGCGGCTATGACGAACTCGATGTCTTCACCGATCTGGATCCGAAAATCGCACTCGGCATCGGCATGATCGACATCAAAGACAACGAAGTGGAAACACCCGAACTCGTGGCCACACGCATCGAGCGGGTGGTGAAGACATTGGGTGCGGAGCGTTTGCGCTATGTCCATCCCGACTGCGGATTTTGGATGCTGCAGCGTAGTGTGGCAGATCGCAAGATGCGCGCGCTGGTCGAGGGAAGGAATCTGTTCGAGGGCAGGGCCTAGAGCGCTGCGATGCCGGGAGTCGAAGTTCAGAACAGGATTATTAGAGATGGCACCAGCGGTGACAGCTACATTCATTGGCGAGGATGAAAAGGCACAGGTTCGCGCCGTTCTGTTCGGTCACCTCGCGGGTGTGGTTCTGGCGCCCACGGTGAAAGCCTTATGGGACCGGCGTGTATTTGATCTCTTCGGATCGGCTGGCGAGTGGGTAGATTTCGACCGGATCGCACAAGAAACTCGTGCCAATCGCGGCTATTTGCGAGTTGCCTTGCGCCTGCTGGCATCGTGCGGCTGGTTGAAACAGCAAGTTGAAAGCGGACGCGCTCCGCGCTACGCACTGACAGCCGAGGGCACAGTCGCAGTGAGCACGGCGCCACTCTTGTACGGCGAAGCTCTCTCTTTTGTTGCGAAGGCAGTTTTCCTGGAAGATTTTTTGTTCGGAGGTTCCGACCGGCCAGTGCTTCCGTCGCTACAGGAACTGGTTCGCCGGTCAAGAGAACGATGGGGTCTGCAACCTGACGCCGACCCTGTCGTCAGCCAGGTACGAAATCAAATCCGCGAACACCTCGATGGCATGCTCATTGGCCCGGCCATGGTTGCCTTGGCCCGTGCAGAGATTCTGACTCAACTCGAGCAGCGGTCAGTGGATATCAATGACATTGCCGCTAACCGCGCGAGTCTTACCTGCATCCTCGACTTGCTGGTCACGCAGGGATGGATAGCACGCGACAAGAGTTCGGTGAGCCTGACCGCGTGCGGTCGCTACGCGGCCCAGGTTGCGACATCGTACGGGGTCACCGTCTCCTACCTCCCACTGTTCGACAATGTGAGCACTCTCTTATTCGGCAATTCCCGCATTCCGCGAATGGACGAAAGTGGAGTGGAACTTCTTGTCAACCGTGGCATGAACGTGTGGGGTAGCGGCGGCGCGCACCGTACATATTTCAAGAAAGTGGATGAGATCATCGTCGAGATCTTCAATCGGTCGCTGCATCTGCAGCCCCGGGGCATTTGCGACATGGGTTGCGGTGACGGAAGTTTTCTCGAACATTTGTACGCCACGGTGAAGAACAAAACCGAGCGCGGCAAGGTCCTCGACAAACATCCATTGATCATTATCGGCGCCGATTTCAATAAAGTGGCACGCCGGGTTACCAAGCAAACGCTGCGGAGAGCTGGCATTCCCATCTATCACGTGATCCCGGGCGACATTAATCGGCCGGCACAACTAGCGAGTGACCTGGAGGAACTGAACCTGGACGTCCACGATCTGCTCCATGTGCGTTCTTTCCTTGACCACAACCGGCCGTACATTCCGCCTGCGAATTATACGGCCGGGACACGCACCGGGAAATCCACGGGAGCTTTCGCCCACCTTGGGGAAGAGATTTCGTGCGACGAACTGGAAGAAAACCTGACCCGCCACTTGAGGCGCTGGGCACCGTATGTGGGGCGATTCGGCTTGCTGGTGCTGGAACTGCACACATTGCCACCGGAAGTCACAGCGGCGAATTTATCCAAGACGCCGGCGGTGGCTTACGACGGAACTCACGGATTCTCCGATCAATATCTTGTAGAGTTGACGGTTTTCCTGGATGCTGTCAAAGAAGCAGGCTTGAAAGCCGATCCGCGATCCCAATCAAAGTTTCCACCGTCGGAGTTAGCGACCGTAAGCATCAACTTCTTCACCACGGCCGGCGATCCTTTCGATGCCGGATTGTGAAACAAGGCGCGGAAGCAGTCCGCACCGCAAAATAACTGCAGGGGACTCCAATGTTCTTGCACGACTACTGGTACGCGGTGGCGTGGGATCACGAGATTAAGCGCTCGCCCTTCGGACGCATCGTTTGCGGTGAACCCATGGTTCTCTATCGTCAGACCAGCGGTGCGCTCTCGGCTTTTGAGGATTGTTGTCCCCATCGGCTGCTGCCTCTTTCCAAAGGCTTCTTGCAAGGCGACACCTTGGTTTGCAAGTACCATGGCCTGCGCTTCGACCCAGCTGGCCAGTGCGTTTGGATGCCGGGCCAGGAAGGGATCCGCGCGGAGGCCAGGTTACGGGCCTATCCGGTAACCGAGAAACATCGCTTTGTTTGGGTGTGGGTCGGCGACCCGGCATTAGCAGACGAGAAGCGTATTCCAGATCTTTCCTGGTGCTCGGACCCGAACTGGGTTTTCGAAGGCAGCACGTACCACCTCAAATGCAACTACCAGCTTCTGGTGGACAACTTGATGGACTTATCGCATGAGACATTTGTCCATCCCTCGAGTATCGGCCAACACGAAATTCTCGAAGCTCCGATCAAAGTGACTTCTGACGCCACGTCGGTGCACGTCACGCGCTGGATGCACAACATCGATCCACCACCTTTCTGGGCGGCGAATCTGAGGTCGTTTGAGAAGTGCGATCGTTGGCAAATTTGCAATTTCACTTTACCCGCGAACGTTATGATCGACGTAGGAGTGGCACTGGCGGGAACGGGCGCGGAGAGTGGCGACCGCTCGAAAGGCGTGACCGGAATTGTGGTCAACCTGATGACTCCGGAAAGCGAAACCTCCACGTGGTATCACTGGGGGATGGTGCGCAATTTCCAGACGGAGGACCGCGGCCTGACTTTCCGTATTCGCGACGGTCAAGCTGCTGTGTTTACCGAAGATACGGAGATCCTTGAGGCGCAGCAGGAAAACATTCTGCGGCGCCCGGACCGCCAGCTTCTCAACTTCAAAATTGACGCCGGCGGCGTGCATGCACGGCGAATCATCGAGCGCGAACTAGCACGCCAAGCTACGCGGTAAGCTTCATACCGACGCGGCCACTTTGGATCTTAATTCTTAGGTTCCTGTACGTCCTCGGTTGCGCCAGTTGCGGGGCGCTTCGCCTCGTCCACGGTCTGATTCGCACGAAAGATGACGTAGGCGCGAACGTCTGCCGCATCTTGTTGCGACACTTCCTTGCCAAAGGACACCATACCCAGCGATTGATAGGCGCCGTCCCGAACAATTTTAAACCATTGCGGGTCCGCCAGGGCGGCGGAGTAACGAAGATCCGGTAGCAGTCCACCGCTGACGGCAACATCTCCGTGGCATCCGGAACAAAAGCGCTGGTAGACTGCTTCCCCACGGTGAATTGCCGCCACGCTCGCGGTTGAAGCCGGCGGGTTCAAGACTGGTTCTTCGAAGGGCGGCAGTGGCGGGAGGCTCGCCCTGCCATCCAGTTTGAAAGCCAGCATCCGGCTGACATTGCGTACTCGTCCTGACTTGAACGAGACCTCACCAGCGACCAGCGGGAAAACTCCGCCCCAGCCAGCCAGCACCGCGACGTACTGCTCGCCATTCACGGTGTAGGTCACGGGGCCTGCCATAACGCCTGTTTGCGCATCAAACGACCAGACCTTTTCGCCGGTATCGGCGCGATACGCTTCAAAGCGTCCGGCGGCCGTGCCTTCGAAGACAAGATTCCCTGCCGTGGCTAGCGTCCCCCCATTCCACGGTCCCGGCCGTTCGACCGCCCACGCCTGTTTCTGCTGCACCGGATCCCACGCGACCATTTTCCCTTTGATGCTGTCGAGAATGGATTTCTTGATCTTGGGATCCTGCGGCATTCCCGCAGCTACCATGTCGATGCCGAAATTCAGCGCCGAATTCTTGAACCCGAAATCCTTCGGTGACTTGAAGTTGAATCCGACTTCGTTGACTGGAATGTAGGTCAGGCCTGTCAGCGGGCTGTAGGACATCGGCTGCCAGCTGTGCGCTCCCAAAGGTCCGGGAACGATCGGCGAAGAAACGATCGGCTGTGAGTCGACGCGGGAGTAGCGCGCTATGTCGCTTTCCATCGGGCGCCCGGTTTTCATGTCGACTCCGCTGGCCCAGTTGATAAAGGTGTAGGGCTTCGCTGAAATGAGTGCACCGCTCTCCCGGTCAATAACGTAAAAGAAGCCGTTCTTCGGAGCGTGCAGTAGCACCTTCCGCTGCTTGCCTTCCATGGGGATGTTGGCCAGAATCATCTGTTCCGACGAATCGAAGTCCCACTCGTCGGCTGCATTTTCCTGATAATGCCAAACGTATTCGCCTGTGTCTGGTTTGAGAGCAACGACGGAACAAGTGAAAAGATTCTCGCCGCCCTTCGGACTCCGATACTTCTCGTTCCACGGTCCGCCGTTGCCAACGCCGATGTACAAAAGATCAAGCTCCGGATCGTAGACGATGGCGTCCCAAACCGCGCCGCCGCCTCCGATCTTCCACCATGTGCCGGTCCACGTCTGTGCAGCCTGCGCGAGAATCGGCTGTTCGAATGGTTTCGAAGGATCGCCAGGGACGGTATAAAAGCGCCACACCAACTTGCCTGTCTGCGCGTCATAGGCCGACACGTAGCCGCGCACGCCGAATTCGGCACCACCGTTACCGATAATTACTTTGCCCTTCACGATCCGTGGCGCGCCCGTGATGGTGTAGCGCCAGTGCGGGTCGATGGTCAGCCGTTGCCAAATGGGTCGACCGGTAGCCGCATCAAGCGCGATCAGCCGGCCATCGAGAGTCCCGATGTAAATCTTCCCTCGCCAAACGGCGACGCCCCGATTCACCACATCGCAGCATGCATTTGCGCCCCACTGCCGCGGTACTTTTGGATCGTAGGACCAGAGGCGTGAGCCGGTCACGGCATTCAGCGCAAACACCTTACTCCACGCGGTGGAAAAGTACATCGCGCCATCGACAACGATGGGAGTGGCTTCTTGCCCGCGGTGGGTGTCGAGATCGAAGTACCACGCCAAACCGAGTCGGCCCGCGTTCTTATCGTTGATGACCTGCAGGGGGCTGAAGCGTTGCTCGCTATATGTGCGCCCGTATGTCAGCCAGTTTCCCGGCTGGTTCTCGGCGTCCACGATCTGGGCATCGCTCACGTTTGCCGACGCCGATGCCGGAGGCTTTGTTTCTCGCGCAGTCGAGAGGTTGAATCCCTGGAGAATCAGAACAACGAGAACGACTGCAACAATTCCAAGGTAGGGCTTGCGCATGACTCTCCTTCGACCGGCGCGTCTTTGGATTTTAATGCTTGCGCGCTGGGCCCTTCTTCGCGACGGAAAGTCTCCGGATCACTTCCCGAGGCAGGGGCACACTCTTCATCCGGTGAGCCTCAGTAGGATGGGCGGCCGCCCAGACACGCGTCTCCCAGCCCTCCAGGGCCAACGCACCATCGCGCAGGAATTTATGGCTGATCACGAAACTGCTCTTTCTCCATTCCGTGACGCAGGATTCCGCCACCAGTTCGTCGCCGTAAGAGGACGGGGTGATAAATCGCGCTCGCGCCTCCACGATTGGAATGCCGATGACGCCATGGGCTTTAAACAGCTCCTTCAGAGGAAGCCCCGCAGCGCGAAACAGCCCCGAAGTGCAGTGATCGAACCAGCGAAAATAGTTGGCGTAAAAGACGATCTGGGCCGGATCACAATCTCCGAACTCGACCCGGATTCGAATACGATTCACGAACATAATTAACTCGTCGCAAGACCATCGCGTTCTGCGAATTGACAATAACCAAGCTTGAACTTCTATGACTGAGCCTCGGCGGAAACCGCGGCCTTGTTCTCGTATGCCCTTCTCACAAGTTGCCCTTTCATCTCGAAGCGTGGGAGTGTTCCAGCACCCTGTAATTCGACCGACGCCGGAACGCCTAGCGCGGCTTTGATCTTGCGCTCGATCGCCAACTTGAGCCCAGTCGAAACCGCGGGCTCGCCGCAACACTCCGCGATGACCTTCAGCGGCGGCGCGACTCCGGGTCCTGGCGTGTCCAGTACGATCTGAATTTCCCCTGTCGTTGCCGGATGGAAACTCGAGACCACATCCTTGACCGCCGAAGGAAAAACATTCACCCCCAGCACGATCAGCATGTCGTCCGTCCGTCCGATGCAACGCAGTTTGAAACCGGTGCGGCCGCACGCGCAGGAAGTACCCAACACCTGAACCCGGTCGCGCGTGCGAAAACGTAATAGAGGAACGCACTCCCGCTGCAAGCTGGTATACACCAATTCTCCAGTTACGCCTGCTTCGAGCGGAAGGCTCTCGCCGGGCTGCGGATCGTTGCTCTGAGGATCGATGATCTCCACCACCACAGCGTCCGGACCATTAAAGTGCATCCCGGATTGCTCCGGGCATTCGCTGAAAATGATGGGCGCCATGTCGGCATTTCCCAGTCCCTCCGTGACTCGTGCGCCCCAGTCCTGCTCCAGTTTGGCGCGTATCGCAGGAATTCCGGCCCCAGGCTCGGCTCCGCAGAATAGTTTTTTTAATCCCAGTTCTTGCGGATCCATCCCCGCCCGGCACACGAAATCGGCAAAGTAAGCGGCGTAAGATGGCGTGCAGTGCATCGCATTCACGCCCAGCAACGGAATGATCGTCAGCGCTTTCTCCGATGCACCTGTGCCCAGCGGAACAAAAACCGCACCGACAGATTCGATCGCGTCCTTCGAAGTTAATCCCGCCACGAACAACGTGAGTCCCGCCGCGTGAACCACGACATCCGTTCTTCTTAAACCCTGGGTGTAGAAGGATCGCGCTGTCAGTCTCGTCCAGACCTTTGCGTCGCGGCGCGTGATTCCGACGAAGCTGGGCTTGCCAGTGGTGCCGGTCGAGCTGTGAACGCGAATCACGTCGTGCCAGTTGGCGGCGATATGACTTCCTAGTGGTGGATGCGCCGCCTGGCTCGCGCGCAACTCCTCCTTGGTCGTGAAAGGAAAGCGAGCCAAATCGCGCAACGCGCGAAAGTCCTTGCGACGAAGCCCGGCGGTACGGCACTTTTCCCGATAGAACTCGGATCGGGCGAATAAGTAGTCGAGCTGCGACGCAAGAAGTCCTTGTTGCAGTGCGGCGGTTTCCTTCGCTGTCGCCGTCTCAATCTTGCGATCCAAGTATTCCTTCGGTCTCATAAGCCGGGGTGCCCTGGTGCAGTTAAGCGAGGAGCGCGACAGATTCTATCGAACGTCCGTTCCACCTGGCAACCATTTCCTATGTTTCGCTTACAAGAACTACGACCACGAAGATGTTTCAAGCTCGTAAGCGATCTTTGAGTTCGATAATAACGATGCTGATCTCCAATGGTCCCAAATTTTCCACGGTGTGCGGCGGCAGCGGTTGCATCCACTGCGCACAGGGGATCGTCGGCGGATCTCCCACCTGGCGGCTATCGAACAGAATCTCGCCTCTCTCGTCCCGCCGGATGAAATGGCTCCAGCTCTGGAGGTAAGCCACCCCGCCCCATCGATGCGTGTGCAGCGGAACTAGATCTCCCGCCCCAATGCGGGTATGAAGAACACGCACCCGCTGGTCTTCCAGCAACAGTTGATGGTGGCCCGGTGCAGCTACGAGTGCGTCGAGCGAGTCCGGCCACGGCCACGATTTCGGGTTCGGAAGAATAGCGTCTTGGCGCATGCGGTTTTGAGAGAACTTAAATACCACACTTTATCTCTGAAGAGCACGGAAACACGGGGTCTCTGAGACCTAAGACTTACCCCTCCCCGGATTCCCCGAACATCTACTGAAACTGCGCCCTCGTCGTCCGAAACGCGCGCGTCGTCAACTCCTCAAGCGGCAGCGTACGTAGTTCTGCAGAGAGAACTTCAATCCCCCAAGGCCCCGTGTAGCCCGCCCTCTGCATGTCCTGAACAAAGCCCCGGACGTCAAACTCTCCCTCGCCACAGAGCCGGCGGTGATTGATCGTATCCTCGTGCAGACTCCAGGGCGCATGAACGGTCCCATCATTCAACTCTACGCCGACGACGTATTCCATCGGTACGCGGCATACATCTGCATAGGGAATGCCGAGCTTCACCACGTGCCAAAGATCGAACACGATTCCGCCATTGGGTGCGGCTGCGCCCTTCACCATCGCCACCGATTCTTCAAGTGTCCGGATCATAGCGAAAGGCATTAGCTCGAAGCCGATTCTTGTGCCGTGCTGCGCGGCCTCTCCGCAGAGAATAGCAAACGCATCGATGAGGCACGGCAGAGAGCATCGCTCCTGGAAGAAATCGCCGATCTTAATATGACGGGCGTCCAACACTTCGGCGGCCTCGAACAACTTTCGTTTTCGGATGTCCGAAGATTTCTTTCGTTCCCCTTCCAGAAACCAGTCCGTCAGGAATTCCAACTCCACGTGTTGGATGCCATTGTCGTCGAGGATCTGCTTCATCTCTTTGAGGCAGTACTTTTCGAGAACATGTTCGAGGTCGTCATGCCAGAGGCCAAAGCCCTTGAACCCAGCTCTGGAAGCCGATTTCACACGATCTTTGAAATCGAACGGACTATATTCCCGGTCGGTGTGAGGAAGTCCCGCCGAGATCGTCCAGTAAGAAGCCAGCAAATCGACGCCCGGTGACATCAGCGATTCTACCTCGATGGCGTGGCCGCCCTGGAAAGATGAGAATGCATAACCCAGGCACGCATCAATTTCGCGTAATGCGAACTGTGAAAATTCTAAAGCTGGGCGCAGACCGACTTGCTTTCGGTATACAGCTCCAGCGCCGAATGGCCGTTTTCGCGGCCCCATCCCGACTGCTTATAGCCACCGAAAGGCAAGGCTGGATCAAAAACGTTGTAGCAGTTGATCCATACCGTACCTGCACGGAGCTTAGCCGCGATGCGGTGCGCCTTGCCGATGTCGCGGGTCCAGACCGCGGACGCCAGTCCATAGATGGTGTCATTGGCGAAGCGAACGACGTCATCCTCATCATTGAACGGAATCGCCGTGACGACGGGGCCAAAAATCTCCTCGCGAACGACTTTCATGTGCGGTTTCACGTCGACCAGGATCGTTGGTTCGACGAAGTATCCTGTATTCCCAATCCGATGTCCGCCTACGATGGTCTTAGCGCCCTCCTTGGCACCGGAATCAAGATAGCCGCAAACTCGACCGAGTTGCTCCTTCGAAACCAGCGGTCCAAGATTGGTGGACTCGTTCATGCCGGGGCCGACCGTAAATTTCTTGGTCTGGTCGGCAACTCCTTCAAGGACTTTGTCGAAGATGCTTTTGTGCACGAAGAGGCGAGAGCCGGCTGTGCAGATCTGTCCCTGATTGAAGAATACGGCGCTGGCGCTCCCGGGAATAGCTGCATTCAAATCGGCATCGGCAAAAACCACGTTAGGGGACTTCCCGCCGAGTTCGAGGGAGACCTTCTTCAGATTCCCCGTAGCTGCGTTTGCAATCAGTCTGCCGACCTCGGTCGAGCCGGTGAAGGCGATCTTGTCCACATCGGGATGCGAAGCGAGCGCCGCGCCTGCCGTTTCGCCGAAGCCCGCCACGATGTTGACGACTCCGTCCGGGAAGCCCGCTTCCTGAATCAATTCTCCCAGCCGTAGAGCAGTGAGCGGCGTTTGCTCGGCGGGCTTAAGTATGCACGTGCATCCTACGGCGAGCGCAGGAGCGAGTTTCCACGCAGCCATGATCAGTGGAAAATTCCACGGGATGATTTGCCCCACAACGCCAACCGGCTCCCGCAGCGTATAGGCGAAATACTTGGCATGGGGCGCGGAAAGCGGAACCGTGGTGCCCTCAACTTTGGTGGCCCAACCAGCCATGTAACGGAATACGTCCACTGCCGTCGGTACGTCAACGATGCGCGAGAAGAAGAGCGGCTTGCCATTGTCCAAGGTTTCAAGTTCCGCGAGTTCTTCGTGGTGCTGCTCAATGAGATCGGAGAGCTTCCATAGAAGACGCCCACGCTCCGCCGGGGACATATCAGGCCACGGCCCGCTTTCGAAAGCCTTGCGCGCGGCTGTTACGGCTTGGTCAATCTCAGCGCGATCGCCCTCCACCACCTGCGCCAAAACCTCGCCCGTGGCGGGGTTATAAGTTTCGAAAGTCTTGCCCGACTGTGCCTCGACCCATTGGCCGCCAATCAGTAGTTTTCTGGGTCGGCTTAGAAACTCTTGGACAGACCTGTGAAGTTGAACCGGTGCGGTTGTCGTGGCCATGGGTTTCCCTCCTTGCATTGCGCCTTGGCTAGTGATCGCCCGAAAAGCTCGGAGTACAGGGATTGCTTATGTCAGACATCTCGCCAGTCTGACTGTGGCCAATCGATTGTAGAAGGACGTAGCACGATTGCAAGTGGGCACCTCAACGTAACCTAGTGGAAGAGACGGCGACGACGATACTTCTTCCGCGCCCGTCACAACAGCAGATTCACGCACTTTCCGCCCCAAAGGGCAAAGCGTGAATGATGGATATGAAAGCGTCTCGAAACAACGCTCGGCAGATCTATTCGACGGCACCATGGCGGTTGGCGGGCAACCCTTTCATAATCCGGTAAGGGAGGGGGTCCCGATGGTGGAAGCATCGGTCCATGATGCGCAGGCACATCCGGAATGCAACGGCAACGGCGGGCAAGTTATGTGCGTGACCTACTCGCATTCCACGGGGGCTTTCAGGAATGAATTGCGGCTCGTATCAATGCAACTGAAGGCTATCAACACACAGGGTCAGTGAGAAGGCTTGCGGCTCCCTCGCTTAGACATTCTCCTCGAGTGACGGACAACCCGGAAATAATCCCAAGGTAAGTGTAGCCGATGACACCGGAGTTATGCGGCTGCTTCTTCGGCTCTCCGCAACCAAAATGGCTCGGAGCAAACGCTCTTTCAACCAGCCGCCTTAATCAGTTCGCTTAGCTTGTCCAAATCCTGGGCGCTCGCATCGCCAATTACGAAATAGCGAAGGCCGTTATGGCGCCAGGTCCGGACTTGAAAGGAAAGGGCGGTCCGCACAGCCTCATTCTCTCTTGCCTCTCTCAGTCCCCGCTCCTGGAAAATAAAGACCGACATCTGATGCTGGCGCACGCGAAAAATGAGTTCCGCCCCCGGCGACTGGCTGACGTAGGCGACCCTTCCACCGACCAGTACGAAAGGTGAATCCTGCAGCTCCGGCACGTTAAACGTGAAGGGAATCTTGCCTTGGAACCATGGCTTCACAGTGTGACGGTCGGAGGAAACAACATCAACCGGGTTGGCGCTGGCAAGTGTTGCCACGTGCTGGTCCACCAGTTCGCTCAACAGCTGCTGTTCGCTCCTGCGGTCATGTTGGAGATTAAGAAGAAAAGCACTGGCAATCAGCAGCGTGGCGGCGGTTGCGCTTAGAAAAACTGGAAGCCACCGCCACCTCCACGGAGATTGCCTCGGTGCCGCGATGCTTTTTTGAATGCTCGCACGAAAGGCAGGGTTCGGCGTAAACCTCTGGCCGACAGCTTGGACCGCACGCTTCTGCTGAACCCTGCGCAGGCCTTCTGCGGCGCAAGTGGCACATTGACGCAAATGTTCATTGAACGCGCGTGCCTCGTCGGCAGGGAGTTCTCCGTCGAAGTAGGCATCGAGGTTTTCAGTCCAAAGCTCGCAGGCCATGATCAAGTACCCTTATTCCCTCGCAATTCTTGCACCGTATCTCGTAAAGCCCGGCGGGCGCGCGACAAACGCGACATCACGGTGCCCACCGGAACGGCAAGTGTTGTAGAAATCTCCTGATAAGACATTTCTTCGAATTCACAGAGCAGCAACACCTCGCGATAAGGCACGGGCAACCGGCCCAAAGCTTCCTGTACAAGCTGCTGATCCGAACGCTGTAGCAGGATGCTCTCCGGTGTGTCGTTGGCCGCCGGCACGGTCTCATCGTCGCCTCCGAGATCTAACGGCACAGTCGCTGTCGACTTCAGCCCGGTGCGAGACGTGAGGAAGGTGTTACGCAAGATCTGGTAGATCCAGGCACGGAAGTTGGTGCCCGGCTGGAACGAGCTGAATCCCTTGAGGGCCTTGGCGTATGTCTCCTGCACCAGGTCTTCGGCTTCTTCCCGATCCTGTGTCAGCCAGTGGGCAAAGTTATAAAGCCGCTCAAAGAGCGGCATGGCCAACTCTTCGAACAACCCCGATAATGAGCGCTCTCCTGACACACACACAAGAGTAAACCAGCGGATGGCCGTTTTATTCCCGCAGCGCCGCAATAAAATTTCGCGGAATAAAATTCTGCCCTCCCAGTTCTGCACAGTGAAATCAGAAAATGAACTCAATCTGGGAGGAAATCATGCCGCTGCAGAACAACCGTGGCGCAATCTTGTTCGACCACAACCACGACGGAATCGACCGCCGTGGCTTCCTGAAATGCATGGCTTGGGCCGGCACGGGAGCGCTTTGCGTGGTTCAGGGCGGAGTGCTGAAGTCTTATAGCCTCAGCGATCCCTCACATTTGGACAAGGCCGCCAAGGGGGAACTTAGTTTTGTACAGATCAGCGATAGCCACATGGGGTTCAATAAGCCGGCGAACCCGGACGTGGTCGGCACTCTAAAAGCCGCGGTCCAGAAGATCAACGCGCTAACCGTCCCTCCTGAGTTCATTCTGCACACGGGCGACATCAGCCACCTGTCGAAGTCGGAGGAGTTCGACACCGTCGACCAGATTCTTCAATCCGCGTCTGCCAAGGACTTGTTCTTCGTTCCTGGTGAGCACGACGTGCTGGAAGATGACGGCAAGCAGTACCTTGAGCGTTACGGCAAGAACACAAAGGGAGCTGGTTGGTACAGCTTTGACAAGAAGGGTGTGCACCTCATTGGACTTGTCAACGTGATGAATTTGAAAGCTGGAGGCATGGGTTCGCTCGGGGCGGAACAACTGCAGTGGCTGGAACACGACGTTAGAGATCTCTCCAAGAGCACACCCGTGGTTGTGTTCGCGCACATGCCGCTATGGAACATATATCCGGAATGGGGATGGGGAACCGACGACAGTGCACAGGCGCTGTCGTACCTGAAGCGCTTCGGCTCGGTGACCGTTCTAAACGGACACATTCATCAAACCATGCAGAAGGTGGAAGGCAATGTCACATTCCACACTGCAGCTTCGACTGCCTTTCCTCAACCCCATCCGGGAGCAGCACCCTCCCCTGGCCCGATGAAGGTTCCGGCAGAGCAGTTGCGCGCGCTGCTGGGAGTGACCGATGTGAACTACGTACGCAAACGTCGCGCCTTGGCGGTAATCGATTCCACGTTGGCGTAGTTGTTTTCGAAATCTGGAAAATCGTAGTCATAGACCTTACAAGGAACAAGCAATGAGAAAACGTAGCTGGATTCTTTGCGTCGCAGCGTCAATGGTGCTGGCTTTGGCTGCACTGCCGACAGTAGAGAAGTCGATAGCCGCGGGTCCACCAACCGTAGACGTCAAGATTGATAACTTCAGTTTCACGCCGGCGACGCTCACCGTGAAAGCGGGAACACAGATCACTTGGACGAATGGGGATGACATTCCGCATACCGTGGTCAGCGACGCGCAGAGCTTTAAGTCCAAGGTGCTCGACACTGACGAGAAGTTCACGTTCACGGCCAGCAAGCCCGGCACGTACTCCTATTTCTGTTCGATTCACCCGAAGATGACCGGCAAAGTGGTTGTGGAGTAGGTGGCCTCGTGCATCCCTTTGATCCCAAGTCAGCCTTGCTCGCGAAACATGCACAACATGTTGTCTTAGTCCACTTTCCGATTGCGCTTTTTCTGACGGGAGTCGCTTTCGACTTTGCGGCCCGCTGGACGAAGAGAGCAACTCTGGCGGCAGCGGCACGTCTCAACGTGCTCGCGTCCGCCGTTTTTGTGCTGCCCACGCTCGCAACCGGTTTCGTGGCTTGGCAGTGGCAATTCGAGGGAAAGAAGCTAAGGGGACTATTGCTGCTCCACCTCGTCCTGGGGTGCACCTCCGCTCTTCTTATCTGTCTGGTCGCGTGGATTCAATTTCGGCGGCGAAGCGCCTCAGATTCTGCCCTTCCGGGTTACAACCTCCCGCTGGAACTCCTGGCCGCGGTTGTCGTCGCTCTCACCGCTCACCTCGGCGGTTTCCTGAGTGGGGTCAACATTCCTGGTTAGCGCGCTGGATCGTATCGGAGACCTATTTCCAGATCGCCTTCCGGGAGGGCAGTTCCGCCCGTCTCGTGCGACGCGCGATGCTGGTCTGTTCAACCGTCACGGGATGCCAGGCCGTTCTCCTCACTCCTGACTCCGTCAATTCTGTGAAGTGATGGGTCCGGCAAGCAACGGCTAGCAGCTCATGGTGAAGAGTGATTACCAAGATCCAGCGATAAAGGCAGATTCATTCTAAAGCGCCTTCGGCATGCTTGACACGGACTTCTCGCTTGCATAGTCTCTGAGTTCGAGAACGGCGACGAGGACAAGAACCATGAAACGGGTTGCAGGTTATCGCGCGCCGTATCCGGGCACGCAACCAAATCATCTGCATTCGCCGTATGTGTCCTCGATTAAACGTGCGCCTACGAAACCGCAGGTACGTATTCCCTACACTTTGTCCGAGGTCACCGGGCCATCGTTCGGACCCGAAGTCGTCGCCCCAAAGGCCAGTGATTTGACGAGCGGGCACTCGGGAGAACCGCTCGGTGAGCGGATCATTGTAAGCGGTCGCGTGCTCGACGAAAATAGTCGTCCCCTGGCGAACACGCTGGTCGAAATCTGGCAGGCGAATGCAGCGGGCCGCTACCGGCACGCGGTCGATCAACATCAGGCGCCGCTGGATCCGAACTTCACCGGGAGCGGACAAGCCGTAACTGATGGCGAGGGCCGCTATCGCTTCGTGACGATTCGTCCAGGCGAGTATCCCTGGCGCAATCACTACAACGCCTGGCGGCCGGCACACATTCACTTTTCTCTGTTCGGTCCGGCGTTTGCCACGCGCCTGGTTACACAGATGTATTTTCCAGGCGATCCGCTGATTCCGTTTGATCCGATCTTCAACTGCACGGCGGATGAAAAGGCCCGCAACCGGCTCATCTCTGCTTTCGACTGGGAAACTACGCTGCCGGAACACGCGCTGGGTTACAAGTTCGATATCATCCTGCGAGGGCGCGAGGCCACTCCGATGGAGGAATAGGTGAGTTTGCAAGCGACAACGTCGCAGACGGTTGGCCCGTATTTCAAGATTGGTCTCGACTGGCTGCACCGTGACAACCTGGCTGGCGAAGGGGTCTCCGGTGAGCGCGTCACTATTCAAGGGCGCGTTTTCGACGGCGACGGAGTTCCGGTGCCGGATGCGATACTGGAAATCTGGCAAGCGAATGCGCACGGGAAATATGCTCACCCGGAAGACACGCAGGACAAGCCGCTGGAGCCTAGGTTCACAGGCTACGGTCGTGTGCCAGTGGCCGCAGATGGAGTGTTTCGCTTTGCCACGATCAAGCCGGGGCCAGTGCCTGGTCCCGAGGGTAGCGAGCAGGCGCCGCATCTGCTCGTTTCTGTGTTTATGCGCGGCGTGCTCCGGCGGCTGGTGACGCGCATCTATTTCCCCGATGAACCGCGCAATGCCACAGACTTTGTTCTCAACCTGGTTGAACCCGAGCGGCGTTCGACTTTGATCGCGAAGAAGACCGCTGGCAGCCCCGGTACGCTGGAATGGAATGTTGTTTTGCAAGGACCGGACGAAACGGTATTCTTCGACCTGGGATTGTAGACTTGGCATTGTAGACCCACCTGGATGGCCTTGCTCGATTCACTGTTCGGCTCAGCGGCGATGGGCGAAGTCTTCTCGGACGCCGCGCGTCTCCAGCACATGCTGGACTTCGAAGCCGCGCTCGCGCGCGCCGAGGCCAGCTGTGGTGTAATCCCCGCGGACGCAGGCGCAGCGATCTCTTCGAAGTGCAAGGCGAATCGGATCGACGCCAACGCACTCGCTACAGCGACCGCTGCGTCGCTGAACCCCGCGATTCCGTTGGTCAAGCAGCTCACCGCGCTGGTCGCGAAAGACGATCCCGAGGCTGCGCAGTTCGTCCACTGGGGCACAACCAGCCAGGACGCGAACGATACCGGCCTGGTTTTACAGATCCGGAAAGCTCTCGACATTCTTGATGCTGATCTGGTTGCCCTTTGCAGAGGTCTGGCCAAACTAGCCCAGGAACACCGTTCCACGCCAATGGCCGGTCGTACCCTCATGCAGCATGCTCTGCCTACGACCTTCGGGGCCAAGGTTGCCGGGTGGCTGGACGCCATGAATCGCCATCGCGAGCGCTTTGCACAAACCAGGACACGAGTGTTGGTCCTGCAGTTTGGGGGCGCCGTGGGAACGCTGGCGGCTCTAAGAGAAAAGGGATTGCAGGTAGCTGAGGCTTTGGCGGCAGAACTTCAACTTGGGCTTCCTACTTTGCCGTGGCACACCCAGCGCGACCGAGTAGCGGAAGTGGCAACCACGCTCGGCCTCTGCACCGGCACGTTAGGCAAGATTGCGCGCGATATTTCCCTCCACATGCAAACCGAGATCGCGGAAGTGTTCGAACCCGCAGGAGAGGGCCGTGGCGGTTCCTCGACGATGCCGCACAAGCGAAACCCCGTGAGTGCCGCGGTGGTGTTGTCGGCCGCGACGCGGGTTCCCGGCCTGGTCAGTACCATGCTGAGCGCCATGGTACAGGAAGATGAGCGCGGTCTGGGCGATTGGCACGCAGAATGGGAGACGCTGCCGGAAATCTTCCACCTGACCGCCGGAGCGCTTCACCAAATGGCGACGATTGTTCCTCATCTCGAAGTCGACGTGGCGCGCATGAGGCGCAATCTTGATGCAACCCAAGGTCTGATTTTTGCCGAAGCCGTCGCCATGACCATGGGAAAGGATCTCGGTAAATCCGCGGCTCATGAGTTGCTGGAAGTGGCAAGCCGGCAGGCGCGCCAGTCGGGGAAGCATCTCCGCGAAGTGCTGGCTCAGAATCGCGTCGTGACCGAGCATCTGACTTCGGCGGATCTGGATCGCCTGTTCGCTCCAGAGAACTACCTGGGCGTCGCCCAAGAACTGGTGGATCGCGTCATCAATGCCAGTCGGAAGCATTGATAGTGAGCGCTAGAAAGGTCAAGCGATGCCGTTCGTCGACATTGGAGAACTGAAAACGCATTACGCACTCACTGGAGACGGGGAGCCGGTGCTGGTGTTTTCCAATTCGCTGGGCACCGATTTTTCCATGTGGGACCCGCAGATGGCGGAACTGGGACGGCGCTTCCGCATCCTGCGTTACGACACTCGCGGGCACGGGCAGTCTACGGTAACACCGGGGGGATACACAATCGAGCAACTGGGTCGCGACGTCCTCGGTCTGCTGGATTCGCTTCGCCTCGACCGGGTGCATTTCTGCGGGCTCTCGATGGGCGGCATGATCGGCATTTGGTTGGGAATTCACGCGTCCAGCCGCCTGCATCGACTGGTGCTCTGCAACACTGCCGCACGCATCGGCACAAAAGAGATGTGGAACGCGCGCATCGCAAGCACCCGAAGGGATGGGATGAAGTCGGTGGCCGGCGCGGTCATCGAGCGCTGGTTTACATCGGGGTTCCGTGCATCGTTCCCGGAAAAGGTGGCCCGCGCACAGCACATGCTGGAGAACACGTCCCCGGAGGGTTATGCCGCATGTTGTGCCGCTATCCGCGATATGGATCAGCGCAAAACGGTTGCACAGATCGAAGTTCCAACGCTCGTGATCTACGGCGGGAGTGATTCAGTCATACCGACCGCTGAGGCTCACTTCCTCACAGACCGAATTCAGGGAGCGGCGGAGGTTGAACTCCCCGCTGCTCACCTCTCGAATGTCGAGCAGGCGAACGCGTTCACGGAGGCAGTGAGTAACTTCCTTTCCCCGTAAGAGGACCTGAGGCGACGCAAAATGGATGACACCAAGCGCTACCAGCAGGGCATGAAAATCCGGCGGGCTGTCCTCGGTGATGAACACGTGGACCGGGCACTCGCCACAACAACAGACTTCAGCTGCGATTTTCAGGACTTCATCACCCGCAACGCCTGGGGCGACGTATGGGCGCGCCCCGGCTTGCCCCGCCATACTCGCAGTCTGCTGACGCTCGCGATGATGATCGCTTTGAATCGTGATGAGGAATTTCGCATGCACGTGAAAGCCGCCTTCCATAACGGCGTCACCCGCGACCAGATCAAAGAAGTGCTGCTGCAATCCGCCATCTATTGCGGCGTGCCGGCGGCGAACTCCGCGTTTCACATCGCAGCTGAAGTTCTCCAAGAGATGGATAAAAAAAAGAAACGGACGGCCAAACCAAGGCAAATTCTGAGAAGAGGAGACGGCCATGACTGAAGTGCAGCTTCTCATCGGTGATCGTGACACCGCCGCAAGCAGTGCGGCGACCTTTGTCCGGCAAAACCCGATTTCTGGTGAAGTTGCCACACGCGCAGCCGCTGCCGGCGCCGACGATGCGATCGCAGCGGCGGAAGCCGCCGCGGAGGCTTTCCCTGCTTGGTCAGCGCTCGGCCCTCATGAACGGCGCAAGAAGCTCTTGCGCGCCGCCGACTTGCTCGAAGCCCGCACTCCCGATTTTATCTCCGTAATGATGGACGAGATCGGCGCCACAGCCGGATGGGCGGGTTTCAACGTTTACCTCGCGGCTCAAATGCTGCGCGAAGCGGCGTCGATGACCACTCAAGTATCAGGCGAGGTTATTCCCTCTGAGATTCCCGGTAGCCTCGCATTTTCGATCCGACAGCCGGTGGGCGTCGTCCTTGGGATCGCACCCTGGAACGCTCCGGTCATTCTGGGCGTGCGTGCGATTGCGGTGCCGCTTGCTTGCGGAAATACGGTGGTTCTAAAAGCGTCGGAAGTCTGTCCTGCGACCCATCGACTGATTGGAACGGTGCTTCGCGAAGCGGGGCTGGATCACGGAGTGGTCAACGTGTTGACTCACGATGCCGCGAGCGCCTCGACGATTGTTGAAACTCTCATCGCTCACCGTGCGGTGCGTCGCGTGAACTTTACCGGCTCCACGCGTGTGGGAAAAATTCTTGCGGTTACTGCGGCGAAACATCTGAAGCCGATTCTTCTTGAGCTGGGAGGTAAAGCTCCGCTCATCATTCTCGACGATGCTGACCTCGACGCCGCCGTCGATGCTGCTGCCTTCGGTGCATTCATGAACCAGGGACAGATTTGCATGTCCACGGAACGAATCATCGTTGATGAAAAGGTGGCGGACGTTTTCGCCCAGAAATTCGTCGCCAAAGTGAAGAATCTGCCGTGCGGCGATCCGCGAAAAGGTGAGGTCGTGATCGGCGCGGTCGTCGGTATACCAACGGTGGATCGAGTACGCGGGCTGGTCAAAGATGCGGTCGCTCGCGGCGCAAAAGTTCTTTTGACCGGCGAAGCGCAAGGCACGATCATGCCAGCCGTGATTGTCGATTACGTCACTCCCGAGATGCAGATTTTTCGCGAAGAGTCGTTCGGACCCTCGGTTTCAATCACTCGCTTCAAAACGGTGGAAGAAGCGATCACATTGGCGAACGATACTGAGTACGGACTTTCGGCCGCGGTTTTTGGACGCGACATTGCCCGTGCCGTGGAGGTCGCCAAACGCATCGACTCGGGAATGTGTCACGTGAACGGACCCACCGTGCACGACGAGGCGCAGATGCCTTTTGGAGGTGTGAAGGCCAGCGGGTACGGCCGTTTTGGAGGAAAAGCCGCGGTGAACGAGTTCACTGAGCTGCGGTGGATCACGATCCAGACAACGCCTCGGCATTATCCATTCTAGAGTAGGCTTGGGAGTCGTCCCGGCAGCCAGCGGCCGCGTGGGGTATTTAATTCTGTGCCGATCTCATTGCGAACCCAAATCGGGATTGTTGGTGCGGGTCCTGCTGGCCTTGTACTGTCTCACCTTTTGTATCTGCAAGGGATTGACTCCATCGTGGTGGAGAATCGCAGCCGCCAATATTCAGAGCAGCGCGTCCGCGCTGGCGTGCTAGAACAAGGAACGGTTGACCTGCTCACAGAAATGGGGGTTGGCGAACGGATGAAAACTGAAGGCTTGGTCCATCACGGGATCGAGTTACGCTTCGGAGGCCGTGGTCACCGCATTGATTTTCAGGACCTCACCGGCGGAAAAGGAATTACGATTTATGCGCAGCACGAGGTTTTGAAAGACCTGAACAATGCGCGTGTCGCGACGGGCGGCCAGGTCTTTTTTGAGGTTCGAAGTGTCAGCGTGCATGACTTTGATGGCTCCAGCCCGAAGATCCGATACCAGAAGGACGGAAGCGCTTATGAATTGACCTGCGACTTCATCGCCGGATGCGACGGTTTTCACGGCATCTGTCGGCCCAGCATTCCGGCAGGAGTGCTCACGGAGTATGAGCGGGAGTATCCCTTCGGATGGCTTGGCATTCTGGCTGACGCGCCTCCCTCATCCGAAGAGCTGATCTATACCCACCACGATCGCGGCTTTGCCTTGCTCAGCATGCGGACGCCGCACATTAGCCGTTTGTACCTACAATGCAAGCCCGATGAAAACATTGATTTGTGGAGCGACGAGAAGATCTGGCAGGAGCTTCAGATCCGTCTCGCCTCGGACGGATGGAAGCTCACGGAAGGGCAAGTGTTGCAGAAAGGTATTACGGGCATGCGCAGTTTCGTGGTCGAGCCCATGCAATACGGCAGGCTCTTATTAGCTGGAGACTCGGCGCATATCGTCCCGCCAACTGGAGCCAAGGGATTGAATCTCGCGGTTGCCGATGTTCAGATACTGGCACGGGCTCTCAAGCATTTTTATGACAGTGGAAGTCGCGACCTGCTCGACAGCTATTCCGAAGTGTGCCTGCGGCGGGTCTGGAAAGTGCAACGGTTCTCGTGGTGGATGACTTCCATGCTGCATCGCTTTCCAGATCAGAATCCCTTCGACCATCGCCGCCAACTTGCCGAACTGGATTACGTGACCAGTTCTCGAGCCGCAGCCAAGACTCTCGCGGAGAATTACGTCGGTCTCCCGATGGAATGAGAACTCGTCATCTGTGATTCTTCGCGACGGAAGTCTCCGGATCACTTCCCCAGGCAGAGGCACACTCTTCATCCGGTGAGCCTCAGTAGGATGGGCGGCCGCAGATCTATATTCGAGCACAGCAGATCTTGCTAGCGTGCGCGCACTTCCAACTGCACTGGACGCGCGAGCGAGCTTACCTCCGGATCATAATATTCATAGACTCGGGACTGGAAAGTCCGGGCGCGGATAGGATACTTGGCACGCAAGCGAAAGTGCAACGTGACCATCTGCTCCGGTGCAATCGAGTTGAAATAGAGAATGGCCTGCGTCGCCGTCAGACTGAATTTTTCCAGGCGAGCAGTTCTTTGGGACGCACTCTGCTCCACATAGGCCTGCAAGTCTTCGCTGAGCAGGTCAAATCCGGGAGGAATGCCGAGATCCACCATCACCATGTTCGCAGTCTTGGGCAGATTGTTTTTGATGGTGGCGGTGGCAGCGGCGACATCGTCCTGCGCTAGGTGAGTGCGATCATAGGCAACGTTTATGGAAAGCGCTTCGTTTGCCGGTTTCTCGTCCCACGGAATGAAGTAGCTTCCGACAATCTGGTAAGCCAATCCGCCCTTACCCTCGAAGCGGATTTCAACTGTATTAGTGTGGCCCGGTTCTTCAATGCGGCTCGATTCAACATTCCTCGATGCGATGCTATTAGACTCGATATTCTTAGGCTCGATAGCCTTGAACACGAACTGATGCAGCAGATCGTTGTTGTCCGGCGTGAGCGTGAGTTGCTGGACGGGCTTGCCGTTCAGGAGAACCTGAAGCGTACCGCGAACGTCCGCCGCTCCTTTTTCGGTTGCGAGGAGCAGTGCTCGAAGAGCCATGATGGTGGCTTGCGTTGTGCCCCACGCGCCGGATGCGTCTTTCTTAGAAGCGATGTAATTCATGGCCTTGCGTGCGGTGCCCGACGCCTCGCCCCACTTGAGCAGCGCCTGGACCGCCAGTCCCGTGGTCTCCACACTGGCGCTGGTCCCTCTGGCGTAGACGCTGGTTTCTTCTGCGCTCCACCAGGCTTGCTCATCTTTTTCGGTGTGTGCGTCAAGCAGGAGTTGCATCGCCTGACGAGTGAAATCGCGATCTTTTGAATGATCGGCGCTCCCGTAGTCCGCAGCGAAGTTGGCGACCACTGCCAAAGTATAGGCGTCCACCTTGGCGCTCATGTGGGCCTCGATAAACTGTTTGGCCTTCTCTACCGCGGGCCCCCGGTATCCCGTATTCTCCAGCGACCAAGCGATGTAAGCAGTTATGCGGAGCACATCAGAGTTGTAGCGGTTCGTGGCGCCCTCGTTGATGAAGGATGTGTCGGGCTTCCAGCTACCGTCGGCCTGCTGTTGCACAGCAAGCCATTGCTGGGTGCGCACGATGAGCTTCGGATCCACGTCGTAGACTTTCGACATATCGCTGAACTCCATTAGCCCGTAAGACGTCAATATCTTGTTGGCCGGCGCGTTGCCGAACCAGGAGAAGCCGCCGCCGGGGACCTCAAAGGTCAGCAGCCGCTGATAGCCGTTGGCGATATATCCCTCGGCTTTGGCGTGAACCTCCGGAGTCAGCTTTTTCGTGCGTTTCATGTAATCGAGCGCCAGCACGTTGGGGTAAGTGCTGGAAGAGGTTTGCTCAAAGCATCCGCCGGGCATGCGAAGAATGCTGTCCATGCCTTCGATAACCTGGCTCAACGGGCCGGGATAGAGCCTGACGAAAATCTTGGTGGCGTCGGGGATGGCCGTCGCGGGAAAGTTCAATTCGTGCTGAATGGTAGTTTCCAGACGCCCGTTAAAGACCATGTTCTGCTCGCGGCCGTTGGGAATCACTTCGATTTCGCGGACAACGATGTCCGCGCGGCCGGCTTCGCCATTCATGCGAGCGGAGAGCGTCAGCTTGAATTTGCCGATCCGTTTGGCTTCCAGCGTGAACTGGGATCCGCCCACGCGAGAGGAATCGACCGTGACAGATTTCTCCGGGACATCATCTACCAGCGAAAACCACTCGTCGCGTTGTAGCTTCAGGCTGACGTCTCCGCGCGCGCCTGAGTAGTTGTATACAGCCACGGGGATGGAGACTCGATCACCCTGCGTAAGGGTGACTGGCAGGTCGAGATCGACGAAGAAATCCTGGAAGACTTTCAGGCTTGAGGTTGCGCTGCCTAAGGCTCCGTGGGTCGTAGAGGCAAGCATTGCCATCCGCCAGGTGGTGATAGAGTCTGCGATCGGAATGGTGATGCTGGCTACGCCGTCCTTATCTGTGATGATTTCCGGATTAATATAGAGTGCTTCAGGAAAGTATGCGCGCACGTGGGCGGAGGGCGAAGCGGAGTCTTCCTTAGCAAGGGTTGCGCTGTTTACCTGGGCCTTCTGGTCCACCAGAGCGAGTTCCGTAAAGTTTCGAGCGTTCATGGGGAGGGCTTGAGGCGCAGGCACGCCACCAGGCACGCCACCGATAATGCCCCCGATAACCCCTCCGGCCATCCCGTTGCCGATTCTCTGGGCTCGCGCCTCAAGGACCACTTGCGCCCCTGTAACCTCGACAACCGTGGAGGATGCACCGATAGACAGATTTGCGGAGAGCACGGCGCGGTCACGTGGGCGGATAGTAAATCTCTGCGAAGCAGTCTTGAATCCGGCGCAGGAGACTCGAACCTCGTAATCACCGGCGGGTACGGCCGACAGACTGAATTGTCCGGCGGCGTTTGTCTTCGCACTGCGTGTCTTTCCGGTGGAGACTTCCCGCACTTCGACGCCCGCTGCCGCCACCATTGCACCCGAGGGATCGGTAACGGTTCCTGCGATCTCGGCCAGACCATTGAACGGTCCGCGATCGTGTTCGATATCGAGATTGATGAAGCCCGAAAAAGTGCCTGAGTCGGGACGACCGACGATTTTCCCGGTGCGAACTTCCAAGTACGCCGCCATGTCGTCCCCGGTATCGAATCGGTGATCGGCACCTGCACTGCGCACGATGTAGTGCGTCTTATCCCGATACCACTTGACGCGTTCAATACGAAGCTCAGTCCCCCAGGCATCGCTAAGATCGGTTCCGCCGGCGCTCGCGAACTTCGCGAAAACCTTGGTCAGGTCGCCGCCCTCCGGGTTCTGCGCGTAAGAGCGTCTGAGACTTTCCGCCAGCCGGCGCACCTGCGCAAGAAATCGCGCTTGATAGCGGCCGGCGTACTCGGGATATTTCGCCATCGGCACAGCCCGGCCGAATTCGGTTTCAAACTTGTTCGCATTCACCATTTCGGTAGCGGAAAACAACGCACGCGCCGCGCGGTCCCTTTGCTCGAGTTTCGACTCATCCGCTGGTTCGACAATCTCTGGAGCTCCGATGGAGTGAATCTCATAGCGAGGCTTCATCACTTCCTGTTCGAGGTAGAAGAAGACCTTGGCAAAGCCGGGCTGCTTTTCCGCCAGCGCAAAGACAGCCTCATCCACCACCTGCAGGCCGAGGGCGGCATGGACACCTTCGCCGCGTGAGTTGGTCACGCGGAAGTGAATGCGGGCTTCGGCACCGGGTTTATAAATGGGCGAATCTGCTGTGGCGTTGATCTTTAGGTCATCCGCCGGCTGCACGAAGACCAGACGATGATCGCCGACGGGCCGGGCGTCGCGGCCGAAAAGGTAAGCGTTGAAGTCCACGGTGCCGGCCAATTCAGGCGTTGCGGTCAGGGAAAATTCAGCATGGCCGGCTTCGATGTCGATATCGCGGGTTAGAACAGTTTGTCCCTCCTTCACGATGTCCACGTACACTGTGCCGCGCTGTTTCGTGGAAAACACGCTGAGCGCAATGCGATCTCCGGCACGGTAGACCGCCCGTTCGGTGCGCAGAAGAATTTGATCCACGCCCTCGCGAGCTTGCAGTTGAAGCTTGCTCGCTGCATGGTTCCCTTCCTTGTCAGTCGCTTCAATCTCGATTGATTCGATTCCGGCGTGGGGCCTGACCCGGATAATGGCCACTCCCCCATCATCGGAGGTCACTCTCTGATCCGTGATTCCTTCCGCATGAACCTTCAGGCTGGCGCTGGCCGGCGTCCCGTCGGGATAGGAGGTCAGGATGAAAATCTGGTTATCCAGATTCGGTACCAGCGAACCTCCCTCAGGAACTGCTGTTATGAGCAGGGGCGATTCGCTGACCGTAATTGGCTCGCCACGAGTTTCCGAGTGGCTGGCGGAATCCTTCACTGTGGCTTCGATCAGGACGCGAGCCGTACCCTGGCTGAGAGGACGTCCCGCGAGGTAAGTGGGCAACTTCAGATCGAAGTGATAGGCGCCGTCGCGATCTGTCTTGCCTTGCACCGAGCCCACGTCGAACACCGCGACGTCCATGCTGGAAGCCTTGACGGTAATCTCCGCCTCGTCCACCGGCTTTCCGAAGAAATAGTTCGCGTGAACGATGCCGGTTACATGATCGCCGGGACGGTAGCCCCGCTTCGTGTGATTATCCTTGCCGGCGAAATCAACGGCGACTTTGAACTTCGGCAAAACATATCGCTCCACGTTCAAAGCGATCTCTGCCGTATTCGTAGGGGCTTCTCCTTCTCCGAGCAATGCACGCAGGTGGTAGGTTCCAAGATTCACTTCATCAGCAAGCGCAAATTCCGCCGCCGCAATTCCGAACTTGTCGGTCTCGGTCGTTTTCTTGAAGACTTTGTTGCCACGAGCATCTTCCACTTCGAAGACCAGTTTGCGATTGGCAGCTGCCTCATGATTGGCGCGGTCGAGAGCCAAAGCCCGCACATGAATGCTCTGGCTGGGTTGGTAGATTGGCTTTTCGGTGGTAAGGAGAATCGAAATTTTATCTTCCAAGCGAACGGGTTGAGTGAATTCCGTCGAGCCGATCGGTGTGTCGACGAGGTAGCGCAACTGATAACTCCCCGCCAACCCGGCGGGAAAGCGGAACTGCGCTTCCGTGGTCCCTCGGCGATTTGTATGCCCCGTGAACAGAACTTGGGTTTTTTCCTCGGGACCCAGCAATTCAATCTGTACGGAACCGTGGCCGGCAATTACCTCGTTCTTCGAGTCGGTGACAATCACCCGCACCGCCGCGGCGCCTCCGGTCAAATAGGATTGCTGGCCCAGAATGTGAATTACCGGCGTGCGGAGGATCTGCGAAATCGATTCCGTGCCTTCGATTTTTGCGATCTTGGCGTCACTGTACTCAAAGCGATACCGCACGCGATGCCATACCAGTTCGTCCATGGCGAGTGGCTTCGAGAGTTTTACGTGCTCCCGCCAATATCCTTTGCCTTCCGCGACCTCGACGCGCCGTTCCGCGCGTCCGACCACTTGGTCTTCTGGATCCAAAACCTCTACTATCAACTGACCTGTACCGGCGTGGGCAGCGTCGTAGGGAAGGGCCAGGTTCAATACGCCGTGGGAATAGGTTGCGCTGGCAGTGGCGTCTCCGCTGGTCGCTTGAAACTGTTGAACCGTTACAATTGTGGTGACCAGCAGTAATGCAGGAATGAAAAATAACCAGAATCTCGGCGGGTTGGTGTTTCCACTGGAAGCTCCCATGGCATCTCCGTGACTGTCATCGGCCGCTACAGCTTTTCTGTACTCAGCGGTAGAACGCGACCGTTACAAGTCCTTGCAGCATAAAAGGCCGGCTGTAGCGTTCTTGTGGAATAGACACCGGAAGCGCGCGACTAGGATAAGGGGGTCGTACATCGCCAGGGCAAAACCGCAGATTCGGACGCTCGAGCCTTGAAAACTATCCTGTTCACTTTATATAGACTTACTTCTTGCCCTGCTAGAAACGGTATTAGGCATTGTCCAGGAGGAACTTCCGTTGCCACTGAATCAGGATGTGCTTTGGTACAAGGATGCAATCATCTACCAAGTCCACGTCCGCACGTTTTACGACAGCAATGGCGATGGCATTGGGGACTTTCAAGGTCTCGAACAAAAGCTCGGATATCTGCAGGAACTGGGAATCAACGCAATTTGGTTGATGCCGTTCTTTCCTTCGCCTCTGCGCGACGATGGTTACGACATTGCGGATTACAACGCCGTCCACTCCAGCTATGGCACCTTGGAAGATTTCCGCAAGCTTTTGGATTCCGCCCACGACCGCGGTATCCGAGTCATCATCGAAATGGTGTTAAACCATACCTCTGACCAGCACCCATGGTTTCAGGAGTCGCGAAGTTCCCAGGACAATCCTCGCCGCGACTGGTATGTCTGGAGCGACACCGACAGCCGTTACAAGGGAACGCGCATCATTTTTCTGGACACCGAAAAATCTAACTGGGCGTGGGATCCGATTTCGAAGTCCTACTATTGGCATCGCTTCTTCAGTCATCAACCCGATCTCAACTATGACAATCCCGCCGTTCGCGAACAGATGTGGAAGGTAATGAGCTTCTGGCTGGAGATGGGCGTTGACGCGTTTCGGCTCGATGCGGTGCCATATCTGGTGGAGCGGGAGGGCACAAATTGTGAGAACTTACCGGAGACCCACGCGATCCTGAAGGATTTGCGGCGAAGACTCGACGAACAATTCCCTGGCAGGATGTTGCTGGCAGAAGCCAATCAGTGGCCCGCGGATCTTCGCACCTATTTCGGCGACGGAGATGAATTTCACATGGCGTTTCATTTTCCCTTGATGCCTCGAATGTTCATGGGACTTAAGTTGGAAGATCGCAAACCCATCACTGAGATCCTGCAGCAGACTCCGGAAATCCCGCCTACATGCCAGTGGTCGCTGTTTCTGCGCAATCATGACGAATTGACGCTGGAAATGGTCACTGATATCGAGCGCGATTACATGTATGACTCCTATGCCGAAGATAAGACGATGCGACTGAACCTGGGAATTCGTCGTCGCCTTGCTCCGTTGCTGGATAATGACCGCAGGCGCATCGAATTGATGAATGGATTGCTGATGTCATTACCGGGCACTCCCATCATTTATTACGGCGATGAGATTGGAATGGGGGATAACATTAATCTCGGAGACCGCAACGGAGTAAGAACCCCCATGCAGTGGAACGGAGGATGGAACGGAGGATTTTCCACCGCGGAACCCGACCAGCTGTACGCTCCGCTTATCCAGAATCCGGTCTATGGCTATCCGGCAGTGAACGTCCTCTCGCAAGTCGGAAGCGGACATTCGCTCCTGCATTGGATGCAAAGCATCATCGCAGTACGCAGGTCGACAGCTGTGTTCGGCAGAGGATCCATTGAGTTTCTCCATCCGGCCAATCACAGAATACTTGCTTATGTTCGTCGGCTTGGTAACGAGTCGGTTCTGGTGGTCAACAATCTTTCGGGTGCGGCACAAGCCGTCGAACTGGATCTGAGGCGTTATAAGGGAAATATTCCGATCGAGATGTCGGGCAAGAATATATTTCCGCGGGTAGGAGACCTTCCCTATCTGTTGACCTTGGGGCCGTACCAGTTTTTTTGGTTTCGGCTGCGACGAATCTAATCGAACTTAGAATGTGGAAACTTAGACTTTAGAACCAGTGTCACACGACGCCTCCTCGCACGCGGCGTTAGTTCACATGGAGATAAAATTGGCGGAAGATACTTTTCTAACGGATGACTTTCTTCGTCAACTCATCAACGTGGGCGAAGTAGACATCCTCGTGGGGTTGCCGACCCACAACAACGCCAAGACGGTCGGTTCGATAGTAAAAACCATTCAGAGCGGCATCCTGCGCTGGTTTCCCAGAGAGCGGGCCGTGATCATCAATGCCGACGGCGGCTCGCGAGATGGCACTCCGGAATTGGTCACAAGCATCTCGATCGATGACGTTCGTCGCGGCTCTAATCCTTACGCGCTGCGGACTCTGCATTCAATTAGCACGAAATACGCAAGCAGCCCGGAGAGCCCAGCGGCATTGCGAACCATTCTGGCCGCCGCCGAACTGCTCCAAGCCAAGGCCTGTGTCGTGATGTCCCCCGAATCCTCCAGCATTGAAGGGGAATGGATTTCCAAACTTTTGCGGCCTATTCGTGACGACGGCTTTGATCTGGTGACGCCTACCTATCGCAGGCATAGGTTTGAAGGGCTGCTGATAACAAATTTGCTCTATCCAATGACTCGCGCGCTCTACGGGTTAAGGCTCCGTGAGCCCTACGCTCAAGAGTTCGGATTCTCCGGTCGTCTTGGTGGTGAATTTCTTTCCCAGAATGTCTGGGACGATGGAACTGCCGGGAGCGGAATCGAACTGCGCTTCACTCTGGCCGCCATCACGGCGCGACACCGTATATGCCAGTCTTTCTTGGGCCAAAAAGATCACATCGAGCGACGCGGCTCGGACCTGGTGCCAGCTCTAAGAGAAACCGTCGGACCGCTGTTCTCCGCATTGGAGCCGGACTTTCCGGTCTGGAGTGCCGTTACCGGCTCCCAGCCATTGCCCACCATCGGGCCAGATCACGAAGTGCTTTTAGACTTGGTGCGAGTTAATCGAAAGCGTCTCCGAGAGATGTTCACCACTGGTGTCGCCGAATTGGCAACCGTCTTTCAGTCGATTCTTTCTCCGGCCACTCTGGCGGAACTTCAGCGAATCGCCGGCTCGGGAGAGAGCGATTTTGAGTATTCAACGGAATTGTGGGTCAAGACGGTTTACGAGTTTGCCGCTTCCTACCACCAGTCCGTAATCAGCCGGGACCACATCATTCAAGCGTTAGCGCCGCTTTTCCGCGGGCGAGTGTTGGCATTCCTCATGGAGCATCGCAACGGTTCTGCGGAGGACGTGGAAAACGGCATTGAAAGTTTATGCCTTGAGTTCGAGCGATTGAAACCATATCTGTTGCAGATGTGGAAATCGAGAGAGTGAGACACCTATGCGGGAAATGATCATCAGTGAACTGAGTCAGGCCATGCATGAACTGGCCAGAGGATTCGCCCACTACCTTCCTCGTCTCATCGTTATGCTGATCCTAGCATTTGCGGGATGGGCGGTCGCCTATATTGCGAAAGTAGTTCTGCGTAGCATCCTGCGCCTTATTCAGTTCGACCGGCTCTCGGACAATGCCGGTGCCTCTCAACTGCTGACCAAAGCCGCTATGCCCGCGGCCACCGAGGTATTGAGCCGGTTCCTGTTCTGGGTAGTCTGGCTTGGCTTCATTCTTCTGGGAGTAAGCGTGCTCGGAATTCTGGGCCTGCAGGAGCAAATTGGAAAATTCTTTCTCTTCCTGCCGCGGCTGTTCGTCGCCATGTTCATCCTGTTTTTCGGATTGCTGGCAGCCAGCTTCTTTTCTCGCGCCGCTTTGTTGGCTGCAGTAAATGCGAATGTGCCTTCTCCCCGAGTTCTGAGTCTCGCTGTCCGCAGCATCATCATTGTTTTCGTGTTGTCGATCGTCTTCGAAGAATTGGGTATCGCAGAACAGACTATGTTGGTTGCTTTCGGAATCGGTTTCGGGGCCCTGATGCTTGGTTTGGCAATCGCATTCGGCATCGGGGGCAAAGACTTGGCCCAGCGTTTCCTGGAGAGAAGGTTTGTTCGCGCGAAGAAAGATGAAAGTGAAGACGAACTCTCTCCGCTCTGATGCCCAGCCGCTCAGTGAGGAAAACTCTTTCGATGAAGCCGGTCTCGCACGCTTATCGATCATAGAGAAAGGTCAGTCTCCGTAAGCGTTCGCTCAAATCCTTTGTCAGAGCGCCCGATTGGAAACGCCATTTCCAGTTTCCGCTTACCGTGCCCGGTAAATTCATTCGTGCATCACTGCCCAGACCCAATACATCTTGCAAGGGAACAATGGCGACCTCAGCCACGGACGCCAGCACCGTGCGAATAAATACCCAATTCACTGGCTCATTTTCAAAGCCCAGGTACGCTCGAGTGAAATCGCGCTCTTTGCGGATGTCTTCTGGCGTTCGAGTGCTTTCTCCCACACCCGAACTTGTCCACCAGCCAACCGTCGTGTCGTTGTCGTGACCGCCAGTGTAGGCCACGAGTTCGCGAGAGTAGTTGTGTGGCCGGAAGCTAGGCCCTTGAGGATCGTTCCCAAACGCAAACTGCAGCAGGCTCATTCCGGGGAAACCAAACTCCTTGCGCAACGCTTCTACCTCTGGGGTAATTACGCCCAGGTTTTCAGCAACGAACGGCAGTACTTCCAATTCAGCCTTGACGGCGCGGAAGAATTCCGCGCCGGGGCCTCTTACCCACTTGCCTTCCTGCGCCGTCGAAGCACTAGCCGGAACTTCCCAGTAGGCCTCGAACCCACGGAAGTGATCCAACCGAACAAGATCGAACAGCTTAAGGGACGCTCGAAAACGATCGATCCACCAACGGTGACCGGAAGCGGCCGACACATCCCACCGATACAAAGGGTTTCCCCAAAGTTGACCCGTGGCACTGAAATAGTCGGGTGGAACACCCGCAACCGCAGCAGGTCTGGATTGCTCATCCAAACGGAATAGCTCCTGATGACTCCACACATCTGCACTGTCATGAGCAACGTAGATCGGAACATCGCCCATGATGCTTAATCCGCACCGCTTGCAGTGAGCCTTGACTTTCTCCCATTGCCGAAAAAATTCGAACTGGGCAAACTTATGGATCTCGATCTGAGGAGCCAATCTTTCTCGCCATTCCTTTACTTCCGATAAATCCCTCCGTCGCATTTCCAAGTCCCAATCGGCCCAGACCGCATCCTTGTAAATGCTCTTGCACGCCATGAATAGCGCGTAGTCGTCGAGCCAATCGGCATTGTTCTTACAAAAAATATCGAAAGAATCGCGGTCCGTCCGAGCACGATCCGTAAGAAACGCGTAAGCAGCTTTACTGAGAAGAGCTTGCTTAACCTCGATTACGCTGCCGTATTCCACATGGCCTTCAGGAAGAGCTGATACAGAAGTGAGGTCTTGCAAAGACAATAGTCCTTGCTCGCGAAGCGATTTCAAATCGATGAGCAGCGGATTGCCCGCGAACGCCGAGAACAGCTGGTAAGGAGAATCGCCATATCCAGTAGGACCGAGCGGCAACACCTGCCAAATTTTCTGCCCTGACGCGGCCAGAAATTCGACGAACTCATGAGCGGAATCCCCTAGATCGCCGATACCATGGCCTCCGGGCAGAGACGTTACATGGAGAAGGATTCCACTACACCGAGGAAAGATCGCCGAATTCACGCTATCCTTATTGAGTGTCAGCCCGGCAAGAGGGTTGCGACACACTCCAAAAAATCCTGCCCACATCATCACTTTAGCCTGTCGGGAAAGGTAACATCGCGTCGGGATCGAGGTTGGTGGGCAGTGCAGGATTCGCTTCGCCCACCTAGATAAAATCCCGAAAAACTTGGGAAATCCTTTGTTTGGCGCTGGTTGTGGGCTGATTGAACTTCCAGTGGGTTCCAGTCCAATCCTGCCTCAACCAGCGTTATCATACCCAAATTGTTCACAAATTGTTCACAGAATTCCGAATTCTCAGTATTGGGGTTCATGAAGACCCGTACCCTCGAAGTCAGGCATCTGCTCACTGCAAATCAAACCGCAACCCTCCTCAACTGCCATACCGAGACACTATACACATGGGTGAAGGAGGGTAGAATCGGCTGCATCAGGACCGGACGGAACCGAAGTTCCACCCGACGCATATCGAAGAATATTTTGAGCGGCAGAGCCGAGGGTGAAGGCTGAGGCCCAATCTCCGGGTCGTCGTGGAGCATCATCATGGGGATCAACAATCCGCCGTGCTCCTCGTCATTATCCAACTGAGCCCACCCATCATGGCGCAACCGCTCGTTGTCCCTCGTTCCTCAGGCTGGCAAGAAGCCCCGAATAACGCCTCTGCGGTCGGTCGTTATGAACAGCGATACCCAGCGCCTTCTTCTGCCCGATTAGGACTACCAGTTTCTTGCCCCGTGTGATGCCTGTGTAGATCAAGTTCCTTTGCAGCAGCATGTAGTGTTGCGTGGCCAGCGGGATCACCACCGCTGGAAACTCCGATCCCTGCGACTTGTGGATGGTCACTGCGTAAGCCGGGGCAACTTCGTCCAATTCCCCGAAATCGTATTTCACAATCCGGTCGTCGAAGCGAACCGCGACTTGATGTTCCACTACATCTATCCGTTCCACCGTTCCGATGTCCCCGTTGAACACTTCTTTGTCGTAGTCATTCTCGGTCTGGATAACTTTGTCATGTATCTGGAACCGCCACCCGAACCGCTCAACGGTCGGTTGACCGGACTGATATGGGTTCAACGCCCGTTGAAGCGAAGTGTTCAGTTCCCGCACCCCGAGCGATCCCCGGTTCATGGGGCAAAGAACCTGAACATCACGGATCGGGTCTAGATGAAATCGCTCCGGAATTCTTTCCTGCACCAACTTGACCAGAGTCGCCACGATCTTCTCCGGATCATCCCGCTCGACGAAATGGAAATCCGAACTTGGGTCTGCTTCCCTCATGTCCGGCATCTGCCCCCGGCGAATCCGGTGCGCGGTGGTGATGATCCAGCTATCCGCAGCTTGCCTGAACACTTCAGTGAGTCGGACGACAGGCACCGCACCGCTTTCGATCAAGTCTCCCAGAACCGTGCCCGGCCCAACGGATGGAAGCTGGTCTACGTCGCCGACCAGAATCAACCCGGCGTGGTTGGGAAGAGCCCGCACCAGCGAGTGCATCAGCAGCACATCCACCATCGACGTTTCATCCACAACCAATAGGTCGCATGCCAGCGGGCTCGATTCGTCCTTGGTGAACCGCCCGGTTGCGGGATTGATTTCCAGCAGGCGATGGATCGTCTTGGCTTCCATGCCCGTAATTTCGGTCAGCCGCTTCGCCGCCCTTCCAGTGGGAGCGCACAGCAGGCATTTCACGCCTTTGGCCCTCAGCATTATCAGGATCGAGTTCACGAGCGTCGTTTTGCCAACGCCCGGTCCTCCAGTGATGACGAGCACTCGGTTTGCGAGAACCGTTTTCAGTGCCTCCCGTTGGCTGGCGGCGAGCGTCTTGCCCGTCCGCCCCTCGCACCATGAAACCGCTTTCGCGAAGTCAATCTGGGGGTAGGTTGTCGCCCCTCCTGCCAACCGCTTGATCCTCAGCGCGATGCCTTCTTCCGCTCTCCGGAGATGCGGCAGGAAGATCAGGGGCTCGCCATCGATTTCCTCCAACAATAGCGAGCCACTTGTGAGCATCTGCGACAAAGCTTGTTCGACTGGGGCTTCCCCAACCCCCAGCAACTTCGTTGCCGCCAGTTTGAGTTTCCCGAGCGGCAAAGCGCAATGTCCGTCCGAAGTCGCTTCCAACAGGACGTGGTCGATGCCCGCCCTAGCCCGGTTGAGCGAGTCTCTCGGAATCCCGACCTTCTGGGCGATCTGGTCGGCGGTCGCGAAGCCGATGCCGTAGATGTCCTTCGCGAGCATGTAGGGATTGCTCCGCACCTGCTCGATTGCCTGCTCGCCGTAGGTCTTGAAGATTCGCACCGCCCGGCTGGTGCTGACGCCGTGACTATGCAGGAACAGCATGATTTCCCGTACTTGCTTTGCCTCCTGCCACGCATGGGCGATCCGCTCCCGGCGCTTCGGGCCGATGCCATCGACGGTTTGCAGTTCGGAGGGCCGTTTCTCGATCACCCCCAAGACCTCGGCTCCAAATCGCACGACCAGCTTCTTCGCGAGAATCCGACCGATGCCCTTGACCAAACCGCTCCCGAGATACCGCTCGACGCCCTCGGCGGTGGTGGGCGGTACTGTCTTCATCATGGTCGCCTTGAATTGCAGCCCGTGTTCCCGGTCCCTGACCCAACATCCCTCCGCGACCAGCCATTCCCCAGCGGTCACAGAAGGCAGCGATCCCACGACTGTCGTCTCCTCTCGATGCCCTTTTGTCTTGACGCGAAGTACGCAGAAACCGCTGTCGTCGTTGTGGAAGGTGACTCGCTCTATGACACCGGAAATTTGCTCGGTCGCGGGTCGGCGCTCTGGCATAGCGGCGGTCATGAGTCGGGATTCAATTTTGCCACGGATGGATGGGGGTACACGCGGGATTTCCGGCGTTTGGCCCCGATTCGGTGGAACCCCGAAGGGTAGAATCGTGGACCGTATGGCCAAACGTAAACCGAAAACACGTCCCACGTGGACAGATGTCAAAGCAAAACTCGCAGATTTTGATCGGGTAGCACTGCTGGGATTGATTCAGAGCCTCTACGCCGCGCACAAAGAGAATCAGACGTTTCTTCATGCCCGATTTGGCTTGGTTGAGGACGTGCTGGAGCCCTACAAGAAAACCATTGATCGATGGCTTTGGCCTGATGTGTTCCGGAGGCAGGACACTTCTGTCTCCCAAGCCAGGCGTGCCATCTCTGATTAACAAGAAGGCGGTTGGCGATCCGGAGGGATTGGCAGAGTTGATGGTTTTCTACTGCGAGCGTTCCGCTGGGTTTTCGAGCGACATTGCCAGTGACGATGAGGCATACTTCAATGCGCTGGTGCGGATGTTCGAGCAGGCGCTCAAAATCGCAAACGCACTATCGGTCGAGCGCCGCGACAACCTTCTAACCCGGTTGGATAGTGTGCGATTGATCGGCCATAAAATTGGCTATGGAGTCGGAGACGACATGGATTTTCTCATGTCGAAGTTCACGCAGAAGCACCAGTAAGCCGATTCGGCGGCGATTTGGCTGCCGGAAGGAGTTTGGGGCGGCTGGGGCGTTTCAACTAGGGTTGATGGGCTTTGTGGCCAAGCGGAAACCACATCCGGGAACCGGGCTGATCGAGTGGCGCTCACGCAGCATGCTCCCCTCTAACCCGCCCTATCTTGCTGCGCCAGTGGAACGTGCTGGCTTGCTACAACTTCGCCGGGCTTGGAATCGAAGACCTCCACAACCTCTCCATGATCGCCATTGTTTGGCGAATACGGCTTCGTCCGCCAGTTCAACTCTTCCAGCCGCTTTCGCATTTCATACCCGCACGTTTCACGAACATTGCAATGTTCACAGTCTGGACCGTGGATTCTCAGGAGGGACAACAGGTAGCATCTTAACTTCACGAACCACCTCGCAGGATTCAGCCCATTCGCCTCAGGGGGGCTGCGTCTCAACTGGCGGGAACTGCTCTTCGGAGAGGCGGGATGTATTATGCACACGATGAGGTGTCGTTTCAAGAAAAATTGTTGCATCGATGCGGAGGTCGCAAGAAACAAAGTTGCGAGGTGCAGTTTCTCGGGAGAGATTTCTCGATGCCGAAGACGGGAAAGCCTGCCGCCGTGTCGGTCCTATTCAGGACTGGGCCGCGTAAAATAGATGCTTTAGGATGACATCATTCGAACGCCCACCGGATAAATGATGCCAGACAGCAAAAGGATTTCGGAATGCCTTAATCCTGCGCGGACGCTGCCTAATCGACTCCCAGAGCGATTTGCAGAGCAGCCGGGACGCTTTGTTTGGTCGCTAAGACATTTGCCGAGCCGCCGCTCGTCCCGCCCAGTTCATTGCCGGAACCTAACTGGTACCGAAAACTCTCCGGGTCGGTTGTCGCTTGCAAACCAAAGCTCCCCACTACCAGTAGCGCATTTGTCGTCTGGAAACCTGAAATGCAATTCGTAGTCTTCTTTGTCGTTCCCTCCCAAGCTAATTCGGTCTGATCTGTCGGTCGTATTGGATTTCAGGTGGAAGGAGATGCTCTGAACAGGCCATTCCTCGCCTGCCACGAGGAGCCGGAGCGGGGTGATCTTCGTGGGCACCGGAGCGCGATTCACGACGGTCACAAGACCCCATAAGTACATGAACGGCCCTTGCGACGAATGCTGACTTCCGGTAACCAGTATCGGGCCGGGAGTTCCATCGAAGTTGAAAAACAGCGGGGCAGCCTGTTCCTTCAGTCGTTGCTCGGCTTCCCTGTCGTCGCCTTTGCGTTCTTGCTCAGCATTGTCCTCGGCACGTGCCGCTCGTTCTTCCTTGCGCCATTTAAGTTGAAGCAGGTTGAAGAGAATGCTGACAAGAAATGCTAGACCAAGGATGACTAACCCAATAGCAGCCATGTCGCTCTCCCAATGCCTTATGCCTTGCAGTCTCGATTGGGTCTCCTCCGGCTATCATTGGCTTGCCGAATCGCGTCTGGTATTCGCACAGGCTCCCCAAGCTGCTAAGCCCGCCTATTTCTTCTTCCCCGCCTTCAACTTCGCCCATCTCGCCCTTTGTGCCGCAGCGATCTTCCTGCGCGCCGCCGCTGACATGGTGCGCTTCACATGAGTCGAGCCCGTAGTTTTCGCTGCCGCTGCTATTGGCTTCGGTCCCTTGCGAATCTTTGCCCATCTCGCTTTTTGCGCCTGCGCCATTTTTCGACGCGAAGCGGCAGAGATAATTCGCTTCGGTTGGTTTCCATTTCGAGATGCTCCCGAACCATTTAACGACTCGATCACTGAAATTGCCTGATCCAACTTCTCCACCTGCAACTGCGCTTGCTTGCTCTGTTCTCGAAGCTCCCGAAGCGCGTTCTCTAGATTTCCCATAATCCCCCCCTCAAGATTTACAGCGGTCTATTGTATAACTAAGTATAAGCAACCCGCACTTGCAAATGCGGCCATCGGTCAGAGGACCTAAGATACTGTGGGTGGAGCGCACACTATGGCATCCTGCACATCGCGTCACGGAGTACCCGACATGACCTCGGACGACTTCCGTCAATCCCTCACCGCGACCGAGCCGCCAGCCGGACTGACATTCGCCCTTGCCGGATTATGGTGGGATGCCAAGGGCGATTGGACGCGAGCCCACGAATCCGCTCAGCAGGACGAAGGCCCCGAGGGTTCGTGGGTTCACGCCTACCTGCATCGCAAAGAAGGGGATCAGGGCAACGCAGTCTACTGGTATGGCCGGGCAGGGAAGCCTGTGTGCCGAGAGCCACTGGATGCGGAATGGCTCAGCATCATGAGAGATTTGCTGGGATAGTGGACTGTGAAACGGCTAGAGTGCTGACGCCACTCCCTTCTGATCAGCCTCAGGCATGAGAGTGAATTCTTCATGTCGCTGGCTTTCCGTTACGATCTCTCGGGCTATGGTTTCGGCCGCCATGACACAATCAGGTATCGAAATATTTATTCGCCGAGTGTGAACGGTGATTGGGCTATTAAGGATGCGGAAATCATGCTCGGTATCGAGTTCCGTGTGCGGGTACATCAGGTATGTGCGTGGGCATTTGAGGACGGTTCCCTGATCGAGCTAGAGCCGTGCTCCACGCATTACGAGATGTACGACAAGTAAATCCGAAATGCAGAATTTCGGGTTCGGAGGTGAAGTCGAAGGAATGGCGCGACGGTCTGGTGCCGCCCAGCCGATTTCCGGCTCCGGCTGTCTCCACCGCCGCTCCGATTGCGGGTGGAGCGGTCCTGACACGGAATGAACTTCTTTCCAGAGCCACACTTTTCCAGAGCCTTACTCACATGGATCATTCCGTCCTCTCTGACTGCTCATCCTCCCTCCGGGGCGGTCGGTAGCGTCCGCACATGGGGAGATTATGGCAGACAGAGCCTCAATTCTAACCACCCCTGCACCCACAGGGCTGGCGCACCGTCCCCTTTCGTAACTATGGCGACCTTTCCAGCAGCGGTACAGTTAACTTGGGATACAAGGTTCATGAGCACAGGTTCACGTATGCCGATCTCACTACAGAAGCCAGCCGACAGTTAGGGCGAATGGCTATTTATCAACTTATCAGGGTCCCTGTCTGGGTTAGGATCACGACGGCGGCCGGCGTTGGGGATCGGTATCGAGTTTTGGTTTTGAATTATGTCAATGCAATACCGCCTCACGCGAGCACTCAGGTACGCGACGATTGCGCTGTTTATCGCGGCAGGCTGCGAGGCGTTCGAACATCTTATCTTTCCAACTCTTACCGTTTGGCAGTCGCATATTACGGCAATCTTGGCCTGCACCACTATTGTTTTCCTTCTAGCCTCAGTAGGATTCCCCCTCGAACGAAGTAAGCAGCAGCAATTACACGAGATCAGTGGGCGCAGTCGGGTGCAAGATGCGATGACAGAAAGCGAAGCCCGCTATCGCTCGCTGTTTGAAAACATGTTGGAAGGATTCGCATACTGCGAGATGCTTTTTGACGACCGTGGTCGTCCAACAGATTTTGTCTACCTCGCCGTCAACGGCGCATTTGGAACGTTGACCGGCCTGAGAAATGTCGTGGGCAAGAAATTTACCGATGTTATCCCGAGGGAGAAGGACTCGCAGCCCGAGCTGTTTGAGAGATATGGCCGAGTGGTACTGACTGGTACGCCAGAAAGATTCGAGATCGAAATTAAGGCCTTAGGGATGTGGTTCTCCATCTCAGCCTATGGTGCGGGAAAAGGTTGCTTTGTCGCTACGTTTGATAACATCACTGAGCGCAAGCAGGCTGAGGAAGCTCTGTTGTTCAAAACTGCGCTGCTGGAGGCGCAAGCTGAAACGACAATTGATGGCATCCTCGCCGTCGACGAGTCCGATCACATCGTTCTGGCAAACAAGCAATTTGGGCGCAACTTCGAAATACCGGATGAACAGCTGAGCACACGAGACGATCTTATCGTGCTCAAGCACGTGACGGATAGAGTCGAAGACCCTGACGCCTTCATCGAGAGGGTCGAGTATCTCAATAGCCATCGGGATGAAAAGAGCAGGGATGAGCTTAGACTCAAGAATGGGAAGATTTTCGACCGATACTCTGCGCCTCTCGTTGACTCAAGAAGGCAGTATCGCGGTCGAATCTGGTACTTTCGCGACATCACGGACCGCAAAGTCGCGGAAGGGCGTGTCCAATACTTAGCCTACTACGATGCCCTGACCGGACTACCCAATCGGACTCTTCTTCAGGATCGCTTGACCAAGACCCTCGCTGGCGCTCGTCGGCAAAAAGACAAAGTTGCGCTTCTGTTCCTCGACCTCGACGGGTTCAAGAACATCAACGACTCGTTAGGACACGCAGTCGGCGACCTCCTTTTGCAAGAAATCGCAGCACGGCTTAAGACGTGGGGACGTGAACAGGACACCGTCGCCCGGCTGGGTGGCGACGAATTCCTCATCATGCTGACTGGCGTAAAGGACGTGCCCGACGTTGCGGTTGCCGCCGAGCGCCTCATGGATGCCATGACCGCTGCATTCGTTGTTCAGGGCCACTCACTCAGTATCGGCTGTTGCATCGGAATCAGTATCTTTCCGGAACACGGTGCGGACGGCGAAACGCTGATCAGCCGAGCCGATGCGGCCATGTATAGCGCCAAAGAGTATGGACGCAACAACTTCCGGTTTTTTACGGAGGACATGAATACTCAGGTAGTGGAGCGATTGACCTTAGAGAACAGCTTGCGTTTGGCACTGGAGAAAAAAGAACTCTTTCTCGTCTATCAACCGCAGATGGATATCGCCACTGGAAGGATCACCGGACTGGAGGCACTCCTCCGCTGGCGACACCCGGAATTGGGCCTTGTGCCCCCTGACAAGTTCATACGAATTGCCGAGAACAGCGGTCTAATTGTCCCTATTGGGGAATGGGTGCTCAGGACCGCCTGTTCTCAAGCCCGGAAATGGCAAGATGAGGGTTTCCCTGCGCTGACCGTCGCAGTAAATGTATCTGCGATCCAGTTTCGTCAAGAGAGCTTCGGCGAAGTCATTAGGAAGGTGCTGCACGAGACTAGGCTCCCGCCGCAATACCTCGAACTGGAACTCACGGAAAGCCTCTTGCTCACGAATGCAGACCTGATGTTATCAGTCATTCAGAAATTAAAGGCGGCTGGAGTGACACTGGCGATTGACGACTTTGGAACTGGGTACTCCAACTTCACCTCCTTGAGGCGGTTTGGGGTCAACAAGCTCAAAATCGACCGCTCGTTTATCAGCGACGTTGCCACGAATCCAGATGACTCAGCGATCACAGCCGCAATCATCAACATGGCAAAGAGCCTGAGGCTCAAGGTGATTGCCGAAGGGGTCGAAAACGAAGCGCAGATGTCGTTCTTGCGGGCTCATCATTGTGACGAGATTCAAGGGTACTACTTCAGCAGGCCCTTGGCATTTGACAACGTTGCTGACAAACTGCGAGACAACGTCGTTCAAACGCAAGCCGAGCATAAGCCGACAGGTGATAATGGCGACAACAAACCTTATGAGGTGAGCATTTCACTTATGTCCATAGGACTTGCACTTTTGGTGTCCGCTGATCCAGTTACAATTCAGCAGTTCAGCCTCGCCCTGCGAGAATTGTCTATTTCGCCGGATGCATGTCAGGACGCGGCAAGCGCGGGTCTTCTCCTGAAGAGCCGAAAATTCGATGCCGTTATCGTTGATCTTCAACTAGGAGAGCAGTCCGGACACATTCTGGACGAGGCACGTCTCTCCCCATCGAACCGGACGGCGGTCACGTTCGGCATCGGCGATAATGATGCGAAAGTTACGTCGGCTTTCCGCAAGAAATCTCAGTTTGTCTTCGAAAGACCGCTCTCTGCGCAGTCGATCCACAAAACTCTCAAGCCTGCATACGGGCTCATCCTGAGAGAACGGAGACGCTACTTCCGTTACCCGGTCTCCATTCCAGTCATCATCCGGAGCGAGAGAATACAGGAAGTTTGGTGCAACAGCGTAAATATCAGCGGAGGGGGTATGGCTTTGAGCACGCAGGTTCCGCTCCTTCCCGGAGAAAGCGTCCGTGTTCAGTTCACACTACCCGATCACACGGTACCCTTCTTCGCAGAATCGACGATCTGCTGGTCGAAAACAGGCCGTTTGGGAGTTCGCTTCGTATCCATTTCGGACGAGCAGAAGTCCGAACTACAGGTCTGGCTATCCCAAAAGCTGGAAGAGACACTTCCCGAATTCGTTGCCGAGCAATTCCGAAAGGAAGAACGTGGCTCCAATTAATACGTTGAGTCAGAAGCCCGATGACAATTCCGGTGCATGAACAGAAGCTCACACTTTGAAGAAATCTTCCTCGTTACCGCCGTCCGATTCGCCACTACCCACGCATTGTCCGCAATTCAGGCCCGGACGCAACGCAACTCGTTTAATGATCCGCAGCAAATGCGTATCGGGATTTCCCTGCCTGTTGGGGAACACCAATCCATTGCCCGGACACCTTTTGTGACGAGCCGCCAGCCGCTCGGCAAGCTTGTCATTGATGCCGATGTTGCGCTGTTCGCTATCCTTCACCTGCCAGTGATAACGTTCCCGCTTGCTATAGACCTTGACTTCTTTGGTCCGCAGATTGATGTCCGGCCACTCCACATGCGCCCCTTCACCATTCCGAAAATTGACCCGAGGAAAAATTCCAGCACATCCGTCTCATCTACATCCGCAAATTGCAGTAGGTGTGCCAGCACTTCGGGGTCATAGGCGACCACTTTCTTCTCCTCATAGGTAGGCCAGTCACTTTGCGGAATGAGTTTCTTGCACCCATAGGTGTTGAGAAAACTCACCGTGTTCAAGAAATGGTTGTATGTGGTACGCGGATCGTTGTACTTGCCAATCGAAGTTTTCTGCATGCGCAAGAAAACTTTGAACACTCGCAGATCGTCTCCGTCATTCTCGTCCATGTAGGTTTTCTTGCAGAATTCGGTGAACAGTTTCAAGCAAAGTGTGTAGCACTGACGGGTATGCTTGCGCCAGTCTTTCCGAGCATCTTTGCCAGTCGTCATATACTCGCTAATCGCAGCCGCCAGTGTGAGCCGGGGTTCTTCCTTCGGCGACTTCAGATGAGGCAGGGCCTCGGTGACTGGCACCATGCCACGCTCCATCTCACGCAGCAGTTTTTCTTTTCGGGCTTTGGCATCCAACGCAAGTGGGGCTCGGAGCCGACCGCTTCCCATTTTCCCGCACAGCGCAAGTAGTATTCCCCGTCCTGTGGCTTCAGACGGGTCTGCTTATTGTCTTGGTAGATGGGCTTGCTGAATTTTCCGTGGCGACGAATCCACAAACTGACTGTCCGGAT
>Ga0208039_1000051_pt1 | contig 110879 bp, 88 predicted proteins | sample June2015DPH_20_1_2_FD_184722 | JGI IMG/M metagenome (GOLD analysis project Ga0208039, IMG submission 184722) | Peatland microbial communities from SPRUCE experiment site at the Marcell Experimental Forest, Minnesota, USA - June2015DPH_20_150... | ecosystem: Environmental > Terrestrial > Soil >... | reverse complement strand
CCGGACAGGCGTCCTCGCACAGCCCGCAGAACATGCAGCGCGAGAGATCGTACGTGAACGTCGTCAGCCGCTTCTTGCGATCCTCCGTGCGCGCCCACCCCACCACAATCAGGTTCTCCGGACAAGCCAGCGCGCACAAGTTACAGGCGATGCACAGCGTCTCGCCCGTCTCGGGATGATTGTTCAGGCGCGGCGCCCCGCGATAACGTTCTGCCACCGGAGGCCGCTCGAGCGGATACTGCTCGGTGTACACGGCGCCCGGGCGCTGGTAGGAAAACGTCAGCCGCAGACCGTTGATCAGGTCAATGAGAAGAAGCCGCCGCAGAAAATCCTTCCAGTTCATCCTCACCTGCTCAGCCACGCCACCGGAGTCGCCGCGACATGCGAACTCAACCAGTATCGAATGATTGCCGTGGCAATCAAATTCACGAGGGCCAGGGGAATCATCCACCGCCAACCCACGTTCATCAGTTGGTCATAGCGATACCGCGGAAAAGTGGCGCGATACCAAATGAAGGCGTAAAGGAACCCCAGCACTTTCACGCCAAACCAGAAAATCCCCTGGATGGCGCTCAGCACCGGCGGATAAGCCACCAGAATCGCCAGCAGCACAAACATTGCGGCGAGCACCACAAAAAAATAGCGCTCCAGCCGCACCAAGCTCTTCAGCCCTAGCCAGAGCACAAAGCCCGCTGCTCCCAGGAAAGCCACAATGGGAGTGAATTTGAGGAAGTCCAGGGCCGCGATATTGGCAAAGGGCCGCAGCCACCCCCCCAAAAAAAGCGTGACGGCGATGCACGAAACCACGACCATGTTCGTATACTCGGCCAGAAAGTAGAGCGCGAAACGAAAGCCGCTATATTCGGTGTGAAAACCTGCCGTCAGCTCGGATTCGGCTTCGGGCAGATCGAACGGATTGCGATTCGTTTCGGCCACCGCAGCGATGACGTAAATCACAAAGGCCACCGGCTGGAGAAAGACGTTCCACACGCCCATTTCCAGTTGTCGTTTCACGATCTCGACCATGCTGAGGGAATTGGCAATGAGCAGCACGCCCACCAAAGCCATTCCTGCGGCGACTTCGTAACTCACCAGTTGCGCGGAAGAGCGCAGCGCTCCGAGCAGAGGATAATGACTGTTGGACGACCAGCCACCCAGTATGATTCCGTAGATGCCGAGCGATGAAACCGCCAATATGAACAGCAAGCCGATATTGATATCCGTTACGTAGAAATTACCCGCGAAGGGGATGGCGGCAAAAACCGTGAAGGCGGCGGCCACGCTGATGGCGGGAGACAGCAGGAAGACCCACTTGTCCGCGCCGGCAGGAATGATGTCTTCCTTAAGCAGCAGCTTCAATCCGTCCGCGACGGGCTGCAGGAGTCCCCAGGGGCCCACGCGCATCGGACCCAGGCGCGCCTGCATGAAAGCCAGAACCTTCCGCTCCAGGTAAACCAAGTAGGCAACAATCCCCGCGAGGACTACCAACACAATGAGGATCTTGATGAGCGCAAGCAGCAGCGGGTTGGCGTTGAGGAAATTGCTTATGTTCTCTAACATGTTCAATCCCGAGCCTGGGTACCGAAGAGAGAAGAATTATTAACGGTGAAGAGCCCAACGCCGCCGATACAGGCTTCTAGTTATTCTCCCCCAACTCGCATAATTCACAATTCAGCATTCAGAATTATTCATTACCGGTCGACTTCGCCGAGCACGATATCGAGCGTACCGATGATGGCCACGATATCGGCCACCAGATGTCCTTGGGCCATCTTGTCCAGTGCCTGCAGATTGATAAGCGACGGCGGGCGCACCCGCACGCGATAGGGATTCGTCGACCCATCGCTGACCACGTAATAGCCGAGTTCGCCTTTGGGCGCCTCGATGGAATGGTAAACCTCGCCGACCGGCGGTTTGATGACCTTGCCGACTTTTCCAAAGATCGGCCCGGGCCCCAGGCGTTCGACGCACTGTCGAATGATCCGCACGGACTGGCGCATTTCCTGCATGCGCACGATGTACCGGTCGTAGGTGTCGCCGTGCTCGCCGATAGGGACGTCGAATTCAACCTGGTCATAGGCTTCATAAGGCTGAGCTTTGCGAATGTCCCACTTCACGCCCGAGCCGCGCAGCACGGGCCCCGTTACGCCGTAAGCAATGGCGTCTTCGCCGGAGATCACGCCCACGTTTCGCGTACGGTTAATCCAGATGCGGTTCTTCGTGAGGAGTTGCTCGTACTCATCAACCTTGGGCAGGAAATAATCGCAGAATTTCACCACGTCCTTTTCGAACCCGTCGTAGAGGTCGTACTGAAGTCCTCCGATGCGGAAGGCGTGCGTGGTGAGGCGCGCGCCGCAATATTCCTCCACAATTTTCAGGATTTCCTCGCGCTCGCGAAAGGTGTAGAAAACCGGCGTCATGGCCCCGAGGTCGAGCGCGTGGGTGCCGAGCCAGAGGAGGTGGCTGGCGATGCGCTGCAATTCGGCCAGGATCATGCGCGTGTACTGCGCGCGCGGAGGGATCTCCACTCCCAGGAGCTTTTCGACCGCCTCCACATATCCCATGCCGTTGGTCACAGCGGCAACGTAATCCGTGCGATCGACGTAAGGAGCAAACTGCTGGTAGGTGCGGTTTTCGGCGATCTTCTCGACGCCGCGGTGCAGGTAGCCAATGATGCACTCCGTCCCCAATACGCGCTCGCCGTCGAGCTTCAACTTGACGCGCAGCACGCCATGCGTGGCCGGGTGCTGCGGCCCCATGTTAATGACCAGCTCGTTGGCGTCAAGGAAAGTGGCTTCCGGCATGGGTTACTGTGCGCTCTCGATTCCCAGGTTGGCCTTCACCCAAGCGTCGTCCTGCTTGAGGATGTCGTAATCCTTGCGCAGCGGGTGTCCCACCCATCCGTCGGGCATCAGGATGCGCTTCAGATCCGGGTGGCCTTCGTACACCACGCCGAACATGTCGTAGATTTCGCGCTCCAGCCAGTTCGCGGTCGGCCAAACGCCCGTCACCGACGGAACGTTCTCCCCTTCACCCACCTGAACCCGCAACCGCAAACGGTCGTTCCGTCGGAAAGAATAGAGGTGATAGATGATGTCGAAACGCTTTTCGCGCTTGGGATAATCCACCGCCGTCTCATCGGTCAGCAGGCTGTAAGCGCCGCCCTCGCCGCTTTTCAAGAATTCGCAGACGGCGACCACCTGCTCTTTCACCACGTTCAGCGACGGCATATTGCGGAAGATCACCGCTTCACTGATCGCGCCCGGAAATCTCTTTTGCAGTTCATCGAGGAGCGGACTCGACCAAGGCTCGGGCTTTACGGGGGCTTTGGCGGGGGTGGCGGGCGGTTTGGGCGGCGCCGCGGCTGGGGGTTTGGCGGGCGCTCCGGGTGCTCCGCCACCCGCACCAGCAGGCGCAGGTGGTTTGGATGCTGCACCAGCGTCGGGTGTGGCTTGCGGGCTCGCCCCGCCGCCCTCCGTGGCAGGCTTTTGAGCGGGGGTTCCCGCCCCCTCGGCTGCCTTGGGCGGCTCCTGTTTTTCGTCGGTCATTGGCCTCAGGTGGTTACGGGTAAGCCTTCGAGTCCCGCCTTGAAATGTCGGATTCTCCCATACGCCAACCACCATGTCAACCACGCGCGATGACTGGAATTGCCCTGGTACATCGTATCCCCCCTGTGGGGTTGAAGTGTTTGAGTGAGAGGAGGAGAAGAGAGATGGCTACCTTGCTGGGTGGTAGGGACCACGGCAGCCGCTGGGCGAAACACTCAAATCTCTTCGAGTTCTACGAGTTAAGCTAGTGATTTGTTCAAGGCAAGCAAGTGAAGAGAACTGGCGGAGAGGCAGGGATTCGAACCCTGGGTACAGCTTTTGACCGTACAACGGTTTAGCAAACCGCCGCCTTAAGCCACTCGGCCACCTCTCCGCGGCCCGCGAGTTGGAGGGCGAGCGGCAGCGCCCTTCAACCTTCGTATTTCTCGAGCAGTGTACCCGAAAAGCGTCCGTTCGGCTAGTGCGTTGCGCTGCCGCGCCTCCTCCATTGAATGCGCCGGCCGGCAATCAGATCAGCCAAACAAGCCTCTCGCTTCTTCGCAACGGTCAGGCGAGTTCAGTTCTCAGACGTCTGTTCTGTTGGGCGGTTTCCATCTCGGAGTACTCGCTGCCTTCCGGTTCGATCAGGTATTGCTCAATTCCCCCGGGACCTCGCACCGGCAGCGATCAGCGTTACAGCCGGCGGCGCGCCACGGATGGACGCGGCGAAACCGTTCGCGAAGGCCCATCACTTGAGGGCTATCCTCCACGCGACTTTTCCTGCCAGAGGATCATCCTTGAGGACGAAAGCCGCGCCGGCACGCTCCAGATGCAAGGAGTACAGGACCCCTTCCTGGGGGATATAGAAACGACCGCTCGCGGACGAGGCTTTTCTGCTGAAAGCGGCTAGTTCAATGTTCTTCCAGTTCATCTCGCCAGTGCTCTGAACCAGCGGCGCTTGCGGTATGACAGATCCATCTTTTACTAGCATCACGATAGGGATTTGCCCGCTGCGAAGCTCGTGCCAACGCGAACCCTCGTATTCTTCACCCGACTGATAATCGATCCACTGGCCTGGAGGCAGGTAGACGCGGCGGCGGGGAGAATCTTCCATCAGTGGCGCAACCAGGATGTTCTCCCCGAACAGATATTCGTCGTCGACAAACCAGGAAGTGGGATCATCCGGAAACTCAAAGAACAGCGTCCGCATCATGGGGAAACCCTGTTCCGACGCGAGCTTCGCCTGGGCGTAAATGTAAGGCATGAGCTTGTACTTCAGTTCCACGGCTCGACGAAACTCATCCGTAAACCCCTCGTCATAAGCCCATGGCTCTTTGGGGGGCGTACCGTGACAGCGGCTGTGAGAGGTCAGCATCCCAAAGGGCAGCCAGCGCCGATAGAGTTCCGCCGGGCTTCTTTGCACAAAGCCGCCGATGTCATGACTCCAAAAGGAAAACCCACAGAGTCCCAACGATAGTCCGGCCCGGAGCGTGGCCGCCATGGCGCTATCCGTGTTCTCGGCGTCGCCACCCCAATGCAGGGGATAACGCTGGCTTCCAGCCCAGGCACTGCGCGCCCAGATAATCGAGTCGCCCGTGATCTCTTTCGTGATCTCTGAGACGGCCTGGTTGTATCGCAGCGGATACAGGTTATGTTCCCAGAGCCCGCTCTTCCCCGAGGCATAGATACCCTCCAAGGGGGCATCTTCACCGAAGTCCGCTTTGATCGCTCCCACGCCCATCCTGAGCAGACCGGCCAGTTCATCTTGATACCACTTGACGGCAGCAGGGTTGCTGAAATCGAGGATCGCGTCTTCGGTCGGGAGATTGCCCTTGCCATTGCGAACGGCATATCCGTTATCAACAATTGCCCCGAAAAGTTCGTTCTTCGGTGTGAAGTAGGGGAGCTGCCACAGGCTGATATGGAACCCCTGCTCCTTGAGGTCGGCGATCATTTTGGCGGGATCGCGGAATCGAGTGGTGGAAAACTTGTAGTTGCAGCGCCACTCCTCCTCGAACCAGCCCGTGTCCAGGTGAATGACGTCTGCAGGGATGCGGTACTGGCGGAGCTTGCTGGCTACTTCTCGAACCTCGTCCTCCGAGTTGTAGGTAATCCGGCTCATCCAGAGTCCGAACGACCAAAGGGGTGGAACCGGGCTGCGGCCGGTGAGCGCCGTGTACGCGGAAAGGATCTCCTTGGGAGTGCCGAAGAAGAAGAACAAGTCGAGACAATCGTCGCCCGAATAGATCACATTCGCTGCATCGTAGGAGTGTCCAAAATCAAACGTCAGCGGCGCGCTCGTGTGCACGAACATCCCGTACCCTCGACTGCTCATGAAGAAGGGCACCGGCTTGTACATGTCCGCGGTCTGTGCGCTGTAAGCGTCGTGGGTCCACAGGACCATCTTTTGCCCACGCTTGTTGAGGCGCGTGAACGATTCGCCACCGCCAAAGAGCATCTCTTCGGGAGAGAGCAGAAAGCTGGCCGCCACGCGGCGTTCCAGATCCAAGGTTCGGCGGACAAACGAGAACGACGGCGGCATGCTGTTGGAGAGCGCCTTCCCGTCCCCGAGGTTCAGCGTGTGAGTCAAAAGCTTGCCACCGGCATCGCGGAACTCCACGTGCCAAGGGTCACGTGTCACCGTGACCGATCCAAAGGCGTTCTTGTACGTCACGCCGGTTTCACTCTGGGTCATTTCCCAGGAGGTGTCTCGACCGGGTGTGGCCGCCAGCATCAGCGAAGATTCGTCCTTGTGACTTCCCAACCGAGTGGCGATTCGGAAACGGACTGTCCTCGGACCCACAAAGGAAATTGAAAACGGAAGCACCGGATTCTCTGGGTAGGCATTGGGTGGAAACTCGTCAGATTTGATGTCCGCGTACTGGGTCTGGAATTGATTGAACATCATGCGGGGTTTTAGCTTGAGCCTCTTCCACTCAATCTTTCCAGATTTCGACGCGGGATCGAATTCGACGGCTTTCCCGGCCACAAAACAGTCGTTCTGCAGATCGGTAAAATCCTTGCTTACGTCAACGGGTTGGTTCAGAAACTGCGAGGCGTACCCGGCGGGGCCAAGGCATAAGATCAATGCGGAGAAACAAAGCAAAGAGCGCAGGCTGCGCGGGACGGCCCCTCCTGGAACTCGGGTTTCCAAGTCTCTGTGCACGTATTTTCCCTCCTGCGGAAGTCGATTGCCACACGCTTCCCGAATTCTGTTCAAACCCTTCTGTATTGCCTTACCTGCCTCCCACATTGGTCGCCGAATCCGGTGACCCACGAAGCGGATTCTCCGCCCCGATCAACTCACGGGGGGGAAGCTGAATTCTGGGCCGGAAGCTCAGCCGCGCGCTCGCGCCAGTCCGCATGCCAGTAGTAGCTCAGCGTGGGGCGCGACGTGTAGACCGCCCTCGCGCCTCCCGACAAAGGCGCGGATCCCTTACTCACCGTCTGCTCGTTCATCAGTGCCAGCTTCGAGCCCGATGGCCCATACACGATCTGAGTATAACTCCCGCCGCGATTCTGCTCCACCATGCGCCCCAAGGCGTCGTAGGCGAGCCCAATCGAGCCCATGGTCGCCGCGTGCCCTTCGGCATCCCAACCATACGTGTGGAATGCGCGTGGACTTATACAGCTTGGCTGAGACTGGCGCGATAACCGCCTTTCCTTTCAATAACATTCTGGCTTCGCCTCGATTATCACGTAACCCTTTTATTTTCAAGCCGTCATCCAGATCGACCGTTTTTCATTTCCTCTTGCCCTTTGTTTTCAATAACTCATCCAGATCGACCTTCATTTTTAACATCTCTTCGGGTGCGGGCGCCCTGTTTGATTTTCGTCAACAAATTGGTGATCCGCCGCACGTTCGCCGCGCGCCCGCCCGCGAACGTTCGCCATGTCATTCCCGCGAAAGCGGGAATCTACGTGCCCCAGGGTGTTGATCGGGATGCGCGAACCCCGTTCGGCCCCAGTCCTCACCCTTGTAGACTAGCGCCACGCGCCGGGGGTATGTCAATGGGGGTTAATATGATTTTTCCTACCGGTAGGAAAAATCGTAAAGGAGGGGTGTCTGATCGTCCGAAATCCATCCTGCGCTTGCTTATTCCCCTCCTGGTTCAGGAGGGGGCCGCAGCGACTGCTGGCTTCTTGTCGTCACCCCCGCGCAGGCGGGGGTCCACTGCCGCCGCGGTCTGGATTCCCGCCTTCGCGGGAATGACCACGTTGGACGAGAAGGGGCGGTTCGCGAACCGCCCCTACCTGCACGTCGTAGCAATCGTAGCGCGGGCCTCCTGCGCTTGCTCATTCCCCTCCTGCTTCAGGAGGGGGCCAGCCCTGCACCAGATGGTACAGGGCCAGGGGGCGGTCGAGCAAGCGTAGCGCGGGCCTCCGTCTTTGAGGTGGGCGGTTCTTCCGCCGCGAGGCGGCCACGGCTGAAGTAGCGCCGACCGGAACCTGTCCCGATGAAATCGGGAGGTCGGCATCTTCGTGGTTTCCCTTCGTGCTGACCCCGCCTTGCGGGGTCAGCGCTACTGCGGCGTGTGCTCAGGCCCGTCAGGGCCGATAGATTGTGGCCCACGGCGGCAGCCGTGGGGACGCGGCAGCGGTTAACGCTTCAGCCCGCGTCAGCGGGCGACAGACTCGCTTGCAGTGGTCGATCATTTCTGTCGCCCCTGCCGGGGATCGTTTCTCGTTCTGCTTCTTTTTCCCATGGCTGTCGCCACGGGCCACATTCTGTCGCCGCTACGTGGCTTGCCTCCGCTCGCTTCTTTTCCCCATGGTGTGCTTTGGCCAGCCGATGACAACGCGAGGATTTGAAACTGAAAGCTGCCCCGATGCATCGGGACGGTCCTCCTAAGATTCGCGCTTTCGAATCCAAGGGCAAACTCACCCCAAGAGCGGTGACCCGCCGCGGCGGGACAAGTGACGAGGCGAGAAAGCAGGTGCTAGGTGCTGGGGGCTGGAAGGGCGGTGACCCGCAGCGGCGCATGGGTTGAGCCGCAGGGCCGCTCGCCTGAGCATTTTTGCGCATCCCAGTGACTCAGCCTGGGCAGGCCGGGAGGCAGGCTCAAAAGGCGCGTGCCTGCCCCGTTCGCGCTTGCTTTTGCTTGAACTTCGCCCTCGTAGGATGACAATTATTCGGGGTTTCCGCTTTGGAATCCGGCTCTTCCCGGTAGTGGTGTCATTTGGAGCGCAGTCATTCCCGCGAAAGCGGGAATCCACGCGCCGAAAATGGCGCTGCCGCTTTGGACAAGTCCGTCTGGCCCGGAAATGGTCGGCCCTAATGAGTTTAGCCTCCCGCTGGATTCCCGCTTTCGCGGGAATGACTGTCTTCACAGGCCCTCAAGAAAACTCAAGTTCCCCCAAATGACACCACTACCCTCTTCCCTTTTCCCTTGACAACCCAATATGCTTTCCGTAGGATGCCCCCGGATTTCTGTAACTCGTTGATATTAATTGAGCTTCTCACTGCCATCAAATAATCTTATAGGCTCGAAACCACGCGGGAGGGGCATATGGAGGGGATTATACGAGCGACCCGTACGCTTGGACTCTTATTCCTCGGAATCGTTGTAGCCCACGCGCCTGCAAATGCGCAGACGTTTCGAGGGACGATCTTGGGCACCGTGATCGACTCATCTGGCGCCGCCATCCCTGGGGCAAAGATCATGGTCAAGAATCAGGGAACCGGCCTGACACGCACCACGGCCACCGGAGATGCGGGGACCTATCAAGTTCCAGAACTTCCCGTGGGCCAATACTCGATCACGGTCAGCAAAGAAGGCTTTGAGTCCGCGACCATGGGCGGCCTCGAAGTGACGGTGGCCGGCGAGCGCCGCGCGGACTTCACCTTGCAGCCGGGCCGCATCGAGTCGCGAGTGGAAGTGCAAGCTACGGCTCCCATGGTCGCAACGACGGAAGACACCCTGGGTGGCACGGTGGAAGCGAGCCGACTTGCCGACCTTCCGGTGAACGGCCGCGACTACACTAAACTGATCTTCATGGCGCCCGGTGTCACCGGCTCTCCCGATCAGATGACCGATTCTCCCGGCTCCTTCGGCGAGATGTCCGTCAACGGCGCGCGCGGCCGCGCCAATAACTTCCTGCTGGACGGCACCGACATGAACGATGGCTACCGCAATGACCCGACCATCAACCAAGCCGGGGTGTTCGGTACGCCCGCCACCATCCTGCCCGTGGATGCCATCGCGGAATTGGCGGTGCTTTCCAATTTCGCGCCGGAATATGGCCGCAACGCCGGCGCGGTGATCAACATCGTGACCAAGTCCGGCACCAACGCCCTGCACGGCACCGCCGCGGAATATTTCCGCAACAACGCGCTCGATGCGCGCAACTTCTTCAACGACGTTCAGTCCGACGGTTTTCTTCCGCCCAAGAATGCCTTTCACAACAGCCAGTATGGCGGCTCGCTCGGCGGTCCCATTGTCAAAGACAAGACCTTTTTCTTTGTGGACTATGACGGGCAGAGAGAAACCGGCGCCCTGGCGAGCCGAGCCTGCGTGCCGTCGCAGGCCGATATGCAGGCTGCGATCACCGCCATTGGCGGCTCGGGCATCGTTAACCCCGTCATCGCCGGGATCCTGCAGAACAATCCCTGGCCGGCCACTAGCGTTTCCGACGCCAATTGTTCCAACGTCCCCAACGTCACAACCTCCAACCCTTTCCGCAACCGCATCGATAGTCTTATCGGGAAGATCGACCACAGCTTCAACGAGAAGAACCTGCTGACCGGCCGCTACTACTTCGGCGACAGCGACCAGAACTTTCCCCTGTCGCTGGTCAACGGCGGCGCCCTGCCGGGTTTCAACACCCTGACGCCCACCCGCATCAACCTGGTGTCGATCTCTTACGTGCGAGTGTTTTCCTCCACGCAGGTGAATGAAGTCCGCTTCGGCTATAACCGTTTTCGCGAGACGTTCTTTCCCCAGGATAAGTCCTTTGACCCCGCTTCGGTCGGCCTGGATACCGGCGTGGGTTCGCAGGACTTTGGTCTGCCGCTCATGCGCTTCAGCGGCCTGGCGAGCCTGGGCTCGAACCTCTCCCTGCCGCGCGGGCGGACCGACCAGAACTGGCAGTTCATCGACAACTTCTCCTGGAAGTTGGGCCGGCACCAGCTCAAAGTCGGCTACGAATTCCGCCGCACTCCTGTTACCCAGTTTTTTGATGCTGGCTATCGCGGGCGAATCGACTTCCGCTATGACACCGCCCAAACCTCCCTCGAACAATTCCTGCTGGGTATTCCCAGTGGAGGCCGTGCTGCCGAGGGCGATTCCCGCCGCAACACCGCGCAGAACTCCCACGCTGGGTACGCGCAAGCTAGCTTCCGGATCAGCCGCAAGTTGACGTTCAATTACGGTGTCCGGTGGGACTATTTCGGCGTTATCCACGAGCAGAACAACCTCTTCAGTAATTTTGACGCAGTGAATGGACTGCGCATGGTGGGAACCAGCGGCTTATCCAGCTTGTATAACCGCGACCTCAACAACTTCGCTCCCCGCGTGAGCCTGGCTTACGACCTGACAGGCAAAGGAAAGAGCGTGGTGCGCGCCGGGTGGGGCGTCTTCTATGACCTGTTCTCGCAGGATTTCTTCCTGGGCCAATTGCCCTTCAATACCTTCAATCCGGGCCCGGCTTATAACGGCGCCGGCGCCAAGCCGGTCCTGTTCTCCTTTGGCGTGGCGACGGATGCGGAAGGGAATAACCTGCCTCTGAGCGCTGACCAACCGGTCTTCCCACAGTCCACGTTTGCCGCCACGGACGTCTTCGCCGTGGACCGCAACATCCGGACGCCTTACATGGAGAACTACAACCTCAACGTGCAGCAACAAATCGCCAACGGCGTGGTTCTGCAGGTGGGCTACGTGGGTTCCGAGGGCCACAAGCTGTTCCGTTATCGCGACATCAACCAACCCACGCAGGACATGATCAATTCCCACGACCCCCAGGCGACCGGAGGCTGCTGCGCGCCCCGGCCGTTCGACAACGGCCCGCTCCCCCCCTCGCCGCCGTCCCCCGAGGGGACGACGTTTTTCTATGTGAACAACTTCGAGTCGTCCGCCAACTCCAACTACAACTCCCTGCAAGCTCAGTTGCGCATCACCAACCTCAAGGGCTTTCAGACCACGATCAACTACACCTGGTCGCATTCCATCGACAACGCCAGCGACGGCCAGGACTTCGTCGCCAACGCCTCCCAACCTAACAACAGCTACCGGCCCGACCTCGAGAAGGGCAATTCCAACTTTGATGTGCGGCACCGCTTCGTGTGGATGTGGAGCTACAATTTCCCGACCCGGCAGGGCTCTCTGGCGAGACTGACCAACGGCTGGGGCTTCAATAGCGTCATCACCTTGCAGGCGGGCCAGCCCTTCCACCTCAACTTCTTCGATGACTACGACGGCACCGGCGAGTTCTTCCCCCGGCCGGATGTGGTGAGCAATCCCTTCGCGGGTACCCACACTCCGGACAGTTTCATCAACCTCTCGGCCTTCCACGTGCCGTGCACTCTCAATACCGCGGGGGACGGGTTCGCGGATGCCTGCATCCAGGGCACGCAACACCAGGGGAATATGGGACGAAATTCCCTGATCGGCCCGCACTTCCGGCAGTTCGACTTCTCGGTGTTCAAGGATACGCAGATCACCGAACGCCTGAAGGTTCAGTTCCGCGCCGAGTTTTATAACCTGCCCAACCACCCGAACTTCGCCAGCCCCTTGTATCCGGGCTTCTCGGCTGCCGCAGACAACACCGGCGTGGACCCTGTGAGCGGCCTCGGCATTGGTTTCTTTCCGCTGTCGCAAACTGGCGATGTGGGTGTGGGGGATCCCTTCCTGGGCGGCGGCGGGCCGCGGGGGATTCAATTGGCGCTTAAGTTCGTCTTTTAGGGCCGCCGGGGAGGCCGTACCCCCCAAGAGCCTGATCGAGGCGACGCGACCCGACAAACAACCGCCTCGCCTCTTCGGAACGGGCAGGCCAGTTCAGTCGTCAGGGGTTCGCTGCGTAGCGTCGGCGGCGGGGTCTGGCGAGCGCGGGAGTGGAACTTTTCGTCGATCTGGTCCCGGACCTGCTCGCACGCGCAGGCACGGTCCCCGCTTTCCATAAGAAGTGCGTCGGAGCTCGGATGCCTTCGCCACCCAGTGGCGTCGGTCGATGGGATCGGCTCAGCCGTGCAGCTTACGAAACGCCGCGAGACAGCGCTGAACGGTCTCCATCTCGGAGTAATCGCTGCCTTCCTGTTCGATCAGGTAGTACTCAATTCCTCCGGTGCTTTCGGCGGCCGCGAAAATCTTCTTCCAGGGCGCCGTCCCCTCGCCCGTCAGGGCCCGATAGCCTTTTTCTGGAGACCAGTCCTTGACGTGTATCGAGCGGATTCGTCCAGGATTCTGATTGATCCAGGCCACGGGGTCATTGCCTGTTTCCAGACATGTCCCGACGTCCAGTTGCAGGATGATGCTCTTGTTGAGCGTTGCGGCCAGCAGTTCCATCGGCTTTTGGCCGCCGACCGGTTTCCACTCCAGATCGTGGTTGTGATAGCCCGCGAGCAAGCCCTGCCCTTTCAAGGTGTCGCTTGCTGTGTTGAGTGTTTCCGCCACGCGCTTCCAGTCATCCAGGCCGCTGACCTTGCCCGGGTGGGCCAGCACGATGTACCGGGCCCCCAGGATTTTATTCAACTCAATCGCCTTGGCGATTCCGTCCGGAGTGAACGATGGCAGCCCATTGTGTGTCGAGTAGCAACGGATGCCGAGAGCGTCCAGCTCAGTGCGAACCTGCTTTGCATACTCGGGCGTCCAGGCGTAGTAAGGAGCGAAGAATTCGACACACTGGTAGCCCATCTTCGCCACGCCCCGGACGGTCCCCATCAGATCTTTCTGCAAGTCGTCGCGCACCGAGTAGAGTTCAAGTCCCACAGGAATTTCCTTCGAGCCCGGCATCGCAGCCGCAAGGGGCCCCGCAGCCATAAGGCCGAGGAACGAACGACGCGAGAAGGAGTTTTGTCTGTTCATAGTAGGCCTACCATACCACAGCCAAGCGCGAATGACCTTATCCTTCACCAAAAGCGGAGAGGGACGACAGGCGCGACCTCGCCGCCCTGCGAGCGGCGAGGATTTTGAAGCCCGCCGGTCCTGTTCCCTCGGCACCGGGGCTGCTGTTACATCTGGGTCACTTTCCCAACGTTGAACCCCTCCACTACGACTCGCGGCGTCTCGCCACGCGTGTCGGCGTGCTCCAACTCAGTCTGAATGGTTCGCCGCTCGCCGGGCATTAATGCGATGTAGTTGTCACTGTAAATTGCCGGCAGGATCCGGTCTCCACTCTTCTCCCTCACAGCTTTCAGGCGGATCATCAGCGCCGGCTGGCTCGACGGGTTATGCAGCTGGGTCGTTAACTGCCAGCGATTTCCCTGGCGCTCGACGCGCGTTGCCGCTTCCAGGTTGACCCTGGGCAACTGGCGAATCGCCCGATATTTGCCTTCCTCCCGGCCGCGCAGATAAAAGTTCGTGGAGACCGTCTCAGACCCGTGCGTCAAGGAGAGCCGCAGGAAGTGCAATGACGTCAGCTCGGGCGGATACTCCATCTTGATGCACGGGGCGACGCTGTCTTCCCCGCTATCCAGGGTTGCGGACTTCTCCCATTGCTTCGTCCCGTCCATGTTCAGGACTTCCACCGTGGCGGTCAAGCCTCGCATGTTCCCGGCACTGTAGTTCACCACTTCGATGCTCTCGGTGACTGGGTTCCACTGAATGTGGAGCGGTTCACAGCCTTTCTTGCACCCAAAGTACGCCGCCGTGGGCTCAAAATAGTAATCGTAGGTCTGCCACACGAACGACGGCCAGCAAGGATGGCTCATCCAGAGGAGGAGCCCCATGCGGTACTTACTCTGCGCCTCGAACATGGCGCGATAACCTTCGTAATTGATGAATTGAGCGAGTGATACCCATTCGTCCACATTGCCGGCGCCGCCGTAGTCGTACTCGATCATGGTCCTGAAGCCCTCACCGCCTTGCGCGCCACCCAGGCAGAAATCGTGCAGGCCCCAGACGAGCCCCTGTGGCCACAAGGCCGATTCGGGCATCATCGCGCGCACGCTCTCCATGGGGGGTATATTCGGCATGCCCATTTCGCTATGCAGCTTCGGGTCGACGCCCAGGGTGAAGTAGAAGTTGAGGGGCATTGCCATGTAAGGCCCGCCGCCGCTAACCACCCCAAAGGCGGAGTTGGAGATGTAATGAATGGCGGGATGTTTTTCCGCCAGCACTTTCCTGATGCCATCGTCAAGAGGCGGAGGCGGGTTGCCTTCATTACGGCCGCAGTAAAGACCAATCGAGGGATGGTTTCGAAACCGCAGGACCGAGTCATTTACATTGCGCATGAACAGGTCTTCATCCTCCGGGTCCGGCCCATCCGCCGGGTTCGCCAGCCAGAACTCTTGCCAGACCATGATACCGTGCCGATCACAGGCCGCAAAGAACTCCTCGTCACCGACCTGCCCTACCCAGTTGAGAATCATGGTGAAGTTCATTTCGCGGTGATAACGTACGGCCGCATCGTATTCGCGCGCGCGGTAACGCAGCATGGACTCGCTGAAACCCCAATTCCCGCCGCGCGCCACAAACCGCCTGCCATTGATCCAAATCCGCAAGGCGCCGCTCTCTTCGCTGTAGGACATTTGCCGAACGCCTACCTCGAACGCCTTGGTGTCTGATACTTTCCGGTCCGGCGCCTCGAAGCTCAGCTCCAGGGGGTACAAGTGCAGCTCGCCGTATCCCGCAGGCCACCAGAGCTTGGGATTCTGCAGCCGCAGGGCCGGAGTGTTCAAGGCGTCAAACTTCACTTTCCTCATTGCGGAGCCGTCGAGGGAAACGCGCTGCTCGAACTGCAACTCCGCCAGGCGTCCGCGCAGAGTTCCGGTGACGGGCTTGGAGGCGTGGTTCACTAACTCGACCTCGATACTCACGTCTGCGCGCGAGGTATCAGGCAGCGGCAGGGTGGTCGAAACGAACGGATTCTCGATGGTAACGGCCCCGCTGAGGGTAAGGTAGACATCGCCCCAGATGCCCGTGTCGCGGCCGCGAATGGTGGGAATCCAGTCCCAACCAATTGAGGCGTGGTAGGTGGGATTATCGATTCCGAGCGCACCCCCATTCTTGCCCGGATTCTCGAAGGTCTTCTGCTTCATGCTTCCGGGGGTGTCATTCTTCTCGACGCGGACAGCCAGCGCGTTTCTGCGGCCAGCGAGCAGGCGCCCGGTGACGTCGAAGCGGCCGCGTATGAATCCACCTTTATACGCCCGAGTTTTTCGCCATTCAGGAAGACGTCCGCCTTCCAGTTAATCCCGTCGAAGTTCAGCCAAACACGCTGACCTTCAGTTAATGTCGGCGCCGTGAACTCATTCCGGTACCAGAAATCTGCGTAGAAAAATGAATCCGAAATAAGCAACTGATTGTCGCCGTAATTCGGATCAGGGATTGCACCGATATTCAGGTAGGAGGAGAGCGCTGTGCCCGGCACGGTAGCAATGACCCACTCCTGGTCCTGGAATCCCACCTTGGAGAGTGTTGCTCCGTCCGCGTTCACAAGGGAATGTCGTTGCAGGCGCCACGCGCCTCCCGCCAGGTCCAGCCGCCCGTCAGGTCGCGCCGCGGGCGCGGGCTTCGGTTGCGCGACAAACCCGCCCCGCCCGTAAACCTCCATCTCGCTCAGAATGTACCCATGCGGCGAGGTGGGCCGCTGCATCAGTACGCGCACGTACCTTCCCTGGACGGCCTGCGCCAGCCTGAGGTCATCAGTGTTCCCTGTTCCCACAGGCAGGGGTTGAATGTCCCGCCAATTCTGCGCATCATCGGAAACCTGGAGGGAGCCCTCCGCGGCGCGCGCGATCCAATACAACACCACACGATCGAATTCACAGCGAGCGCCCAAGTCGACGTAAACCCACTCCTCACCCAAACCCGCGCTCATCCACGCACTCGTGAAACTGTAGGGCCCGCCAATTTCCACTCTCTGGCTCTGATGGAAGAATCCCACCTCACAGACTTGCCATTCCAGGAAGAACGCGAACGGTGGGGCGTTGACAGCCTCGAGTTCGATCCGATAGAAGCGGCTTTGAGAAGCTGAGCGAAGAGGAATGGAAGACCGGAACCGTTGCCCAGGTTGCGGAAAGCCTGCCGGGTAGCCAATAACGGGTACGGGCTTCGGATTAGTCACCTTACCCAATTCCTTCCACTCCCGTCCGTCGTCGGAGACCAAGACAGCAACAGCTAGGTCCTCCGGTTTCAAGGTGCGGGGTGCGATGAGGAGGACGTCAACACGGTCGATCTCCGGAACCCTCGCCCCGCCTCCCAATTGAACCTGCACCCACGGGCGCGGACCCCGCAAGTCGACGACGCTGACTGCGTTGTGGTCCAGGAAGAACTCCCGCTCGGGCTTAGGGAGTTCGCCACGAAAGCCTGCCCAAGTTGCAACCCAGTCGGGAAGATGTGAATCCTTGATCCCATCTGTAACCAGTTGGGCCGTCAGGTTGTAATCGTGGCAACTGGAGTGATACGCGGGCCGCCGCAGCGCCAGATTCCGGTAGGTCGAGGCATCTGCCACCAGCACCGGGCCAAAATCCTCACGCGGATCGCCCGGGTAAACACCGACCCCTCGCGTGTACTCCCCAGCCGCTGCGGACTCCGCACCTCGGCGCGGTGAACTCCGGGCGCCAGACAGCGGCTCAGGAGCAGCACCCATTGCCAAGGCCCGCAGATCTCCCAGTGCCAAACCCGCACCCGCAACCGTGGTCTTCAGAAAGGTCCTTCGGGAAGGAGACATCTGAGTCCTCCATGGTTTCGTCGCGCTCTACAGTCAGACACCCCGGCGGGGTGGACGGCGCCATAGCTGCGCCCCCCTTCAACTGGGCCGACCCTCGCCAGACTGCTGGTGCCAGCCCCGCCGCGAGGCAAATTATAGCCGGGGCACAACCCTCGGGACAAAGCGCCGAGGGCTGAGATTCCGAATCAGCCTTGGAGGGACCGCAAAAATGGCGCATGCCCGCACCCGATGTGGTACGGCGCGCGACGGTGCTGCAATCGGCCGGCTCACTCAGAAGAAGGCATCACGAGGTCATCCCGTCGCATGGTCCCTCGCAGTTCGGCCTTTGCCGTGCGCCACCTGATCGGATAGAATCAAGCCGATCGTTCGAACGTCCCTTTCTAGCCTGGTAATTATTTCCGAGTTTGGCACGCCAGGAGTTTTCGCGCCCGACTCCAAGAGCGCGGACAAACTCCGCGGGCGTATTTTCCGCGACCAGATGGAGCAAGTCGGCAAGCAGGATTGGATCGCCGGGGCCATCATGTGGTGTTATCAGGATTATAAATCGCACCGGAACCTGTGGCCGGGTGTGACCGCCGGCATCGTGGACCGCGGCGTGGTGGACGAGAACCGGCAGCGCCGACCGTCCTACCAGGTCTGGCAGGGCTTGAGCAGTCCGGCGCACATCCAAATGGGATGGAACTTCGACCCCGAGCGGCGACCCGTGGGGTTCAGCGCCACCCTTTCCAGGCGCGGCCCCGACGAGATTCCTTCCTATTCGTTGCGTGGTTACCGCGTGAGATGGGAAGTGTGCCACCGCGACAACACTAAACTTGCCGGAGGCGAAAAGGATCTGCCCGAGATCGGCGCTCCCCAAACCCTGGAGGCGAACTGGCCCACTTCCACCTCTAGATCGCTCAAACCGACCCTGCGGCTATTTCGCCCCACAGGCTTCGTCGCCGCCGAGCAAGTCCTCGATTGGTGGGAACCGCGTTCGGGAGGCGATTATACTGAAGATATGAAGGGCGAGGGAAAGTCCGTCCCTGACTGATATCTCTGCAGTGCTTGAGTGTATTCTGGGGATCCTTCCCCGGGTCTGTGGGCAGAGCTATTGGTCACAGATTCCTCCACCTGCGCTAGACACTCGCCCCAGCCAATGAGGAATACCTCCTGGCTGCCGCTTAAGCGCCTTGAACGACAGAACTGCGCGCAATCGGCACTCGGCGCGCAACCGACACGCCTGGCCACGTACCGGAGTTACACTCTCTGACGTGAAAAGGATAGCCATGATTCCCCGTCTTTCAAACTGGGCGCTCTTCGTCATCGTGCTGCTGGTGGCCGTTCCGGCCAGCGTTTCAGACTCCCAGACGGTCCCTCCCGACTTGCTGACCCAGCCCTGGGCGGCAAGCTGGATCGGACATCCGGACGGCCCGGCGCGCGAATTTGCCGTTTTCCATTTTCGCAAGACGTTTGCACTCGACACGACGCCGAAGCGTTTTGTCATCCATGCCAGTGGGGACAACCGCTACGAACTGTTTGTGAACGGCCATCGCGTGCTCACGGGACCGGCGCGCGGCGACTTGAAGCACTGGCGCTATGAGACGCGCGACATCGCCCCGCAGCTCCACGCGGGAAAGAACGTGCTGGCGGCGGTGGTGTGGAACTACGCCGAACTGGCGCCAATGGCACAGATGATGAACGCGGCCGGATTCCTCGTCCAGGGTGACGGCGCGGACGAAGCTGTGGTGAACACCGACGCTTCCTGGAGGACGTTCAAGAACCAGGCCCTGCAGCCCATTCCTTACAACACTCAGAACATGGGCACGTATTTCGTGGCCGGTCCCGGCGAGCGCCTGGAGGCCTCCCGCTATCCCTGGGGCTGGGAGAAGCCCGATTACGACGATTCGGCGTGGGTCTCCGCGACTGTCGTCTCGCCAGCCGCGCCACGTGGCGCAAGGGACAGCCCCTCGCGCTGGTTCCTGATTCCCCGCAAAATTCCCCTCATGGAAGAGAAAACCGAGAGGCTCGCGCGCTTGGTGCGCGCCCAAGGCGTGGAAGCATCAAGTGATTTCCTGCAAGGCCACGCACCGCTCACCGTTCCGGCGAATTCCCACGTGGCGTTGCTGTTTGATCAGGCTCATCTGACCACGGCGTATCCGGAACTCCTCACCAGCGGCGGGCGAGGCGCGGAAATCACCCTCACCTATGCCGAGGCCCTCTTCAAGAATCGCCAGAAGGGGAATCGGGATGAAACGGAAGGCCGGGAGATCGTCGGGTACCACGACCAGTTTCTTCCCGATGGCGGCGAGCACCGGTTGTTCCGCCCGCTCTGGTGGCGAACCTACCGCTATCTGCAAGTGGATGTCGCGACGCAATCGGAACCTGTGGTGCTCGAGGACCTGCGCGGGGTCTTCACGGCGTATCCGTTCGTGATGCGCGCGCAATTTTCGAGCGATAACCCGGAACTCGAAAAAATGTGGGAGGTCGGGTGGCGCACGGCGCGGCTTTGCGCGCACGAAACCTACATGGACTGCCCGTATTATGAACAATTGCAATACGGCGGCGACACCCGCATCCAGGCCCTGATTTCCCTTTACCTGACCGGCGACGAGCGCCTAATGAAGAATGCCATCGAGACGCTGGACGAATCGCGCACACCGGAGGGCCTGACACAGAGCCGTTACCCTTCCTGGCTGCCGCAATACATCCCGCCTTTCTCACTTTTCTGGATCGGGATGATGCACGACCTGTGGTGGTATCGCCGTGACGCGGAATTCCTGCGCGGTTATCTGCCCGGTGTGCGAAACGTTCTGGAGTGGTTCGAAAATCGGCTGACATCTTCCGCCCTGCTGGGACGGATGGAGTGGTGGAACTTCGTGGATTGGGTTGACGCTTTCGAGGACGGCGTCCCGCCGCAGGAAAAGGATGGCCAATCGTCGATCCTGAGCCTGCAGTTCGTCGCCGGGCTACGGGCGGCCGCCGATCTGGAAGCCGCCATTGGCAGCGCGAGGGAGGCCGCGCGTGATCATGCACTCGCCTCGAAAATCGCGGTCGCAGTTTACCAGGCATGCTGGGACCCTGCACGGCACCTCGTCGCCGACACCCCAGCACGCAAGCACTTCACCCAGCACGCCAACGTTCTGGCTGTCCTGGAAGATGTCATCCCGCCTGCGGACCAGGCAGCGGTGATGAAGACCGTGCTCAGTGATGCTTCGCTGACCCAAGCTTCTTACTATTTCCGGTTTTATCTCTTCCGCGCGATGAAGAAAACTGGTCTGGCCGATCAATATCTCGACCAACTCGGCCCCTGGCGGCAGATGCTGGCGTTGGGACTCACTACCTGGGCGGAGACGCCGGAGCCCACGCGCTCGGATTGCCACGCCTGGAGCGCGCACCCGAATTTTGATCTGCTGGCGACGGTCGCGGGAATCGAGCCTGCGGCCGCTGGGTTTCGCGAAGTGGAGATTCGTCCTCATCTCGGCTCGCTACAGCAACTCAAGGCCTCGCTCCCGCATCCACAGGGAGAAATCCGCGTCTCCTATGAACGTCACGGAAAGAGTTTGACCGCCGACGTGGAGTTACCGCAGAAAATGAGCGGTCGGTTCTACTGGGGCGGCAAGCAAATGGCGCTTCACGGGGGCCATCAGCATTTGGTCTTTTAGCAGCTTGCTGAGAACTGTTCCAAGGGGGCCGTCCTGAACCCTGCGAGGCAGGACTGCTCTACGGCGGGGCGCTCCGCGGACTCGACAAACGTAGATCACCTTTCGACCCCGGCTGACTTGCCAGCCGTTTACTCTCCTAGTGACTCCTGTGCTCCCGCCAGGGGCTTCAGCGCTGTGAGCTTCAAAACCAGAGGGATGACCTTACCGCCGCTCACGATGTCCACATGCTCGTATTGAGAGCGGAGGTAAAGCAGGGGGGCCAGGATTTCCCGGGGCGTGAAATCGGGAAGTTTCTCGGGAATGCTGCTTCGCTGGGCCGTACCAAAAATACGGCGCGCGAAGCGGTCGGATTCCTGCGAGGTTTCATCCGCCACCAGCACCAGGCGGTGCGATCTAGCATCCGCCGAACTGCACAGCCAGTAACGGAACTCTCGCTGGCCGCGATAGAGGCCATCCAGCAGAATCACATATTTGACGCGCGGGTCATGCAGCCAGTACAAGATGGTACGGAACGCCCCGCTGTGGCCCACCACCACCAGGGGCCCGCGCGGCAAACGGAAGGGCGAGGTTCTGTCCACCGTTCGCAGCAGAGCCTCGAGGGACGTCCAGGGAACTTGCTCCTCCATCGACTGGGGCGACTGCGGGGCGATGAAGAGCGCGTTCCGTCCGCTCGCCTCAAACTGCGCGGCCAGGTGATCCTCCGTCCAGGTTTGATCGACGGAAGTGGAATAGCCGTGGACGTAAACCACCGTGCCTGCCGTGCGCGGATCATAATCCGCGGGACGCCACACGTGAACGGGGCCGCGCTCCGTTTCCAGGCGCAGGTGCTCTCCTCGGGCTTCGCCGCCGGGAGAGCTTTCACTCTCCGCCTGCTGCGCAGGGTTGCAGGTGGAGGGAGCAGCACCGGCCAAGAGCATGGCCCACACCAACCCTGCGAACACGAGAATGAAGAAACGCCCTTTCATGGTGTCGGGTGCTGTGCGCGGCGGGTGACCAGCAGGTGGTAGGATTTTTCGGAGTCCACGTAGCCATACCGGAAGGTCAACTTGCGATGCGGCTGCTGGGCCCACAACTCCCGGAACTGGTCGTTGTATTCCTCGCTGGCGCTCAAAAAGGAGCCGTGGAAGGTGCCATAGGTCTCCTGGACAAATCCCGCTTGGCGAGCGGGTTCGGGGGGGATTCCCGTGCTGTCGGAAATCATGAACTCCATGTTCGCCAGCAGGTAATTGCGTGTGCGCGAAAACAAGGGATTCCACAAGCAGTAGCTGGCGGCTTTGGTCATCGCCGCGACGCGTCCTTGCCGCTCGAGATAGCGCAGCACCGCGGAGTTCTTCTTCAGGTAATCATTCCGAAGGTTCGCCCCAATGTGACGATGGATGCGGAGAGGGCCATCGCCCCCGACGGGACGAAACACCAGTTCCGAGTTCGCAAACGCCTCCGAGAAATCCGGAGGGGTCCATTGCCCGTGCCGCCGCTGCGCTAGACGGGTCTCCAGGCTGCGGATCTCCTCCGCCGAGTAATAGTGAAGCGAACCATCCGCTTCCACACGGAAATAGCGCAGAGAAACGGGCTCGTAGCCGTGCACGGCCAGCCCCACCAGGAAAAAACAGAGCTGCCCCGGCAGATCTCCACGCTGCGTAGCTTCCAGGCTTTCGCTCGTGCTCTCATTCAGGGCGAGCAGGCCAATTACCTTATGATCGAGGAAGTCCAGGCTCTCCTTAAGCCGCTTATTATCGACGCCCATAATACGCCGTGGATCACCTGAGAGTTCCAGCGACAGGGTCGTAATCTCGCGGGCGTGGGTATAAGTGGTCAGGGCGGAAAGCAAGTCGCCGCCGCCGAAGGGATAAATCACGTTGTCGGGCAATTGAGGGGGAAGCAGGGCGGCGAAAAAAGGCTTGGCGCGGGCCAGGTACTGGCGCCGATACTGCTCCACCCGGGAATTGAGCCACTGGCAGTGCTTGGCGACGATGTGGGGGTCGAGGGTCGGAGGCAACGTGGCATTGCCACCGCACGCGGCCACCCGGTAGAGGAGCTGTGCCTCGGCGGCAAAGTCTTGGCCCTCCGAACCGGCGGCTGACACCGCTGGGGCGAAAGGTGGCGCGAGGATGATGGCGAGCGCGGCCAGGAAAAAGCACCGCCCCGGTGAGAAGACTGATCTGTTTCGAGTTTCCAAACCTACCCTTCCAGGCTGCGGAGCCTTGAGCATGAGCGTCAAGGTCAGTAAACTTGAAAGCTGCCGGTCGCTATTCGGCTGCCGTTCACGAACAATTCCACCCGGTAGAAGCCCCGTTTCCACATGCCCGGGTTTCTCCAGCCGCGGCCAAAACTAGACACCGGCGCGGTCCAGCCCGCCTCCGCATAAGTATTCAAGCTCTGCTGAGCAAACACGGTGCCATTCGGATTGTACCAAGTCGCATTGATGGTGAAATCCACGCGGGAGGCCAAAGCAGGACAGCTAAGGTTAAGCTCCCAGTAGATGTAGTGAGAGGTCCGGTGATCGAATCGCGTCTGGTAGGTGCGGTGTCCGAACTCCACGCCACCGTAGCCGGATTCAAAAAACTTGACCTCCGTGACACGTGCTCCCGGGATGGGGAAATTCGGCAGGGTGCCGGGCTCTGGTGGAACGACCCGCGGTCGTGGTGGTGGCGCAACCGGGGCGGTTACGGCCACATACGTGGTAGCGGTATTGACTCCTCCGGGACCCGTTGCCGTCACAGTGTACGTCGTCGACTCGCGCGGCGACACGCTTGTCGTACCCTTGGCCGCTACTTTGCCGACGCCCGGCTCAATCTCCACATCGGTCGCGTTCTCCGACACCCAGCTCAGCCTGACTGACTGCCCGGACTGAATTGAGGTCGTGTCCGCCTCCAGCGTGACTGTCGGCGGGGAGGCTTTCTGCTCCAAGGTCACAAACACAGTCCCGGTCTCCCCCGGGGTGACCTTGATGGAGTTCTCCCAGGATTTGTAACCCGCCAGTGAAACGCGCAGGCGATAAGTGCCGGCGGCCAATCCGGACAGGCGGAATTCTCCCCCGGCACTGGTCATCCCTTTCGGTTCGTCGTTCAGGTAAACCTGTGCCTCACCAGGTTGCGACTGAATCTTCAGAGTTCCTGTGCGCGCAGGCCGCTGCTCCGGCTCCTGGGGTTTGGAGGCGCTCCGCATGGCGTCGATCAGTTCCTGCGTGGCGCCGGCCTCGCGGAACCTCTTTTCCAGCTCGTCGAATAGGGTGAAACTGATGCCTTTATCGGCGACGATTTGGGCAATTCGCGTGCACGGCACGCCGCCCTGCAGCAACTCCATGACATCTTTTACAGAGAGAGGTTTGCCCTTCTGCGCCGCCAGCGGGCCGGCTACGACCAGTAGAGCCAGCAGCAAGAATACCAAGCATCTTCGTACTAGCGTCCCATCGTGGGCTGCACTCTTCGAACCAGCATCTGGGATTTTGGACATAGCTTCTTCACAGATTGCTTACAAACACGGACTGTCAGCGCAGCGGCGATCTGGCCCTTCAACAATCCGCGCATCCGAGGCTCTCAGCTCACGGCTGTCCTTCCGTCCTTTCTCAGCCCGCTCTGAGATCACAATATCCTGCCTGACAGCGATTCTATCGCAACGCCTGAGCATGAACAAGGGCAGTGCCGCGATTGCTCCCGTGCACCCGTCAATCCACCGCAAGGCCAAGCCGAGCACACGAGCCGGCTTCGCCACGGTGGGCCCAGGCAAGTCATGGTGAGTCAATGGGAGTGAATTCGCGGCGAGAATCGGCGGTTGCGCAGGGGAGGCTGGAATGGCTTTTCGGGGCACGACGTGCCGATGGATCTGGCCTTTGAGACTGCGTGAGGTGGGCCACCGCCATCAGTTAATCTGAAAAGTTCCAGTCGCCACGCGCGTGTTCTCGACATACAGGTCAACGCGATAGGTGCCGGACGTCCAGTGGCCGGCATCGGCCCATCCCCAGCCGCGGGTATGCCAGGAGGTACCCCAATCGGGCTGCACGTAGCCGTCCATGGTCTGCCGGCCCATCTCGGTTCCATCAGGTCTGTACCAGTAGGCGTCGACCTTGAATTCAATCCGCTGGCTCGGTTTGGGGTAGGTCAGGTCGAGCTCCCACCAAACCGCTCGCGTTGAACTTCGGTCGAAGCTAAAACGGTAGACCCGCTCCGCTTTGTCCAAGGTCTTATCGTGCGGTCCCTCAAAGAATTGCAGGGGAGAGACTTTCACACCCGGGACAGGAATTCCTGTGGACGGCGAGGTGACCGGGGGCGTCTCCTGGACCGGCGGAGGATTATCCTTGACGGGATTCTCGGGGGGCTTCTGCACCAGGGTGACGTATACCGTCTGCACCTCACCGGCCGCCACCGTGACGGTCTTTTCCCAGCTTTGGTAGCCCAGCACACTAACCCGGACGCTGTAGGTTCCCGGCTTCAGGCCGGGCAAACGGATGTCGCCCTCCGGGCTGGTGATGCCCTTCGGTTCGTCATTCAAATAAACCTGCGCCTCCCCGGGCGTGGTTTGAAACCGTAAACCTCCCGTCCTCGGCTGTTCGGATTCCGCTCGGCGTCTCGCCGCGCGCCTCAGGGCCGAGACCACATCGTCAGCGCCTCCGGCGTTGCGAATCCTCTGCTCGCTCTCAGCGGTAAAATCGAAAGCAATGCCCCGCTCGTTCACGATCTCGGCAACGCGCGCGCTGGGGACACCGCCCTCCAGCAACTCGATCACATCTCGTTCATTGAGCGGCTTGCCCGTCTGCGCCGCAGCGGGGCGCGCCGCTGTCAATACCATGAGCGCGAGGAAAAACGCGCTCAGTCCCGCCAGTCGGAATCGGTAGGTTGCACGTCGCATACCTGGAACGTTCACACCTCCCAGTTTAAGCTGTTTGTTGGCCGCGCCATCTGAGGTCAGTGTAATCTTACCGCAAGGGGTGAGGACACACAAGTTGTTGTGAATGGCGCCGGCAGCGGTGTCGCCCCCGGCGCCGGAGCTCACGGCTGGAATGCCCGCAGTGCAGTCGAAGAACCTGACCGGGACGCCCAGGCTACGGCGCTCGCCGCAGGACGACAACAAATAATGCCTCCTGCTGTCCGATTCCCTGCTAGAATCGCGCTCGCAATGCCCGTCCATTCCCGGAAGCGAGGAGGCATCCCATGCAAACGAAATCGCGAAGATTTTCAAGCCCACGGTGGCCCCTGACGCCAATCCTCGCCCTGTTCGCCGCGCTACTCGGTCCGCCCACGGCGTTCAGCCAGGGGACGCGCCTGACCGTCACGGTCGGCCCCGCAGACGCCGACGTCATCGGCGCCGACAACGTGGCCATCCAGAAAGCCATCGACCGCGTGGCGGCAGCGGGCGGCGGCACGGTGGTGATCAAGGCCGGCACGTATCTGCTGGCCAATTCTGTGCGCCTGGCCAGTCACCTCACCCTGCGCGGCGAAGGGCCGGACAAAACCCTGCTCAAGAAAGTCCCCGGCGTGCGCAGCAAGCTGAAGCTCGATGCCGACTACGGCGAGATGATCGCCACGGTGGAAGACGTGCGCGGCTTCGCGCCTGGCATGGGCGTCACGATTCTCGACAAGGCCAGCCCTGGCGGCTGGACGCCCAGCGTCCGCACCATCGTGCGCATCGAAGGGAACACGCTCTACCTCGACCGCTTCCTGCAAATGGATTATTCCGTCGCGAACCAAGGCGAGGTCTTCAACACTTTCCCACTCGTTGCGGGCTTCGACGTCGCCGACGTGCGGGTCGAGGACCTCACCGTGGACGGCAGCCGCTCCGACAGCGTCATCCTGGACGGCTGCCAGGCGGCTGGCATCTACTTCTTCCATTCCCAGCGCATGACCATTCACAATTGCGTGGCGCGCAACTACCCGGGCGATGGCATCGGCACGCAGTATGTGGAAGACCCGGTAGTGGATAACTGCGAGGTGTACGGCAACGCCCAACTGGGGATTCACCTGGGTACGGGGGCGCTGCATGGCATCGTCCGCTACAACCGCGCGCACGACAACGGACAGGACGGGCTTTACCTCTGCTGGCGCGTCCAACACGCGCTGTACGAGGCTAATCAGTCGTGGAATAACGGCAGCGATGGTATTTCACTCGGCCATAAGGATACGGATAATACCTTTATCAAGAACATCGTCAGCGGGAATGGACGCGCCGGGATTTACTTCCGCGACGAAAGCGCGGCCAACGCTGCCAGCCGCAACACCTTCGAAGAAAACGTCATCGAGGATAACGGCCGGCCCGACGCCCCCGGCTACGGCATCCGGATCGAGGGCGAAACGCGCGATTTGAGGTTCGTCTCCAACACTATCCGCTCGCGCCGCAAGGACGACGTGGTGGTGCAGCCAGTGGGAATCTATATCGGGCCCAAAGCCGACTACGTCACCTCCGAGCGCAACCTCTTCGTCGGCGACCTGAAACAGGCCATCGTCAATGAGTCCCAGGGTGGCCATAACCAACTCGCCCCGCCCGTGGGCAGGTGAACACCATCGCCTGCCGCTCGCGGCTGTAATCCGAATTTCTCACCACGCCAGGGTCGATATTCCCAGGACTCGCGCCCGCGCACGGCGGGTCAAAGGAGACTCTCGCACGGCGAGCCAAAAGAGGCCCTGGGCGTTTCGATTCCTTATCCCTGCGAACCCACGGCAAATCTGTAGTTGTAGCGCAGGGCCCGGCCGGTGCGGCTTTTCCAGCGGCGCGGGACCTTGCCGCGCCCGAGACAAGGCAATCTGAATTTCCCTTTGCCGCGCCGCCAAAACCACGGCGCGGTCGAAAAGCCGCAAGGCTGGAGGGCGAGCCTTGCGCTCCATCGAACCGATCACCCAGTCAGCCGATTCTCACTGGCCCCCGACCTCGGACTTCGGACCCACTTGTGCCAACGCCTTCTTGAGCTCGGCTTCCCATTTGGCAGCCGCGACGGAGGTGAAGACATAGAGCGGGCAGAGTTCTCGGAAGATACGCTCGACTTGCCGGGCAAACTCAGGAGTGCCGAGGCCGCGCGCGTTGGGCAGGAAGACCTTGCGCACCACCCAAGCGTGGAGCGTCAGCCAATCTTCCGGGCGGCGCGGCAGGCCGGCGTGCTGCGCCCACTCGCCCTTCTCCTCGCGGTACCAGTAGCTTTCGTAGCGCCGGGCGCGGACGACCCGCGCGAGTAGACTCTCGAACAATTGGCGATGCGAAGCGAGGCGCCTGCGGAACAGGGTCTCCAGCGCGCCTTTCGGACCTCGCCAACTGCCGTAAATCGAAAAGCCCACGGTGAGGCAATCCGCCGAGAGCCCCACGTACAACCGGCCCGCGTGGCCGCGGTCGTGGCGGCCGTCGTACACGTAGAGATAAAAGTTCGGCTTGTAGGGGCTCTTGTCTTTGCTGAAGCGGATGTCGCGATTGATGCGCGAGAAGTTGCCGTTAGTCTTGCCGGCGGTCTCGAAGTGCGGATTGAGCTTCAGCAGGAACGCCGTGAGCGCTTCGAGCAGGCCGCGAAAGGCCCCCACAACGTGCTGGTCGTAGCGAGTCCGGTTCTGATCGAACCAAGCCTTTTGGTTGTTCCGCGCGAGTTCCTCGAAAAAGAGAAACGAATCTGCCAGGAAGCCTTGGAAAGAAGTCGCCACAGTTGTCTTCTAAGAAAACCGCTGCAATAGGACCCTATTATACCCGGACACAAAAACGCTGGGGGGCTGGAGAGCCGATCAGCGTGCTAGATGAGCTCCGAGGGGCGCTCGGGCAGTGACCATGGGCTGAAGGTTACGGAATTATCCGGCCGCGCCGTAGTTTCGCCATGGAATTGCCGATTTCTGGCTCAAAATGCCCGTTTCCCTCCGATCCTCTGCTTTGACGGAGTAGGGTCGAGGTCTTCGGAATACCCGCCTTCACCTCTGTGTATGACCAGGAGCAACGAGAGAACTGTCAATTCCAAGCCTGAGGCCAGCAAAGCGGAGGAGCTTCTGACGGTCGTCGCACCCACGTCTCCTGACATAGCACAGGGAAAAAACACGCGCCTGTCATGCGTTGAATCTCGCATAGTGAGGAATGGCGTAGCTGCGGGCCACCTGGAGCGTGTGCCTGCCAGCTTACAGAAATTGATAAACATCATAAAACACAAGCAGTACTTGCGCTTCTCGGAGTGCCACCGGGGGAGTCTGCGACCAAAGCAAAAGGTCAATTCTGGCAGAACGATTGCGGCGAACGCCAGATGGGACCAGTCGTAATTCGTCGTGATAGGAGGGGAAAATGGCCATACCCCAACGGATCCGCGACTACTTGGATTCCCACAACGTGTCCTACGAGACGCTTCACCACTCGCAAGCCTTCACGGGACAGGAGGTTGCACACTCCCTGCACGTTTCGGGAAAGAAGTGCGTGAAGGCTGTGGCGGTCAGAGGAGACAGCAAGCCGGTGCTAGCAGTCATCCCAGCCTCGCACCGCCTGGACTTTCAAGAGCTAAGGGTAAGCCTGGAAGTGAGCCGACTGGAGATGCTCCCGGAAAGCGAGCTGGTCGGACTCTTCCCGGATTGCGACCTGGGCGCAGTGCCGCCTTTCGGCAACCTGTACGGGATCGACGTATGGGTTGATCGGGGCGTGGCGGATGCGGAGGAAATGCTATTCTGCGCGGGAACTCACGAAGACTGCATCCGCATGCGTTATTCGGACTTCGCGAAACTGACCCTGCCCCGATTGGGCCGGTTCTCCGAGCTGGCAGCGGCCAAGGCAGCCTGACCTGCTTTGATGAAGCTTTTATCGCCCGCTTTGTGTCTCTCCGCGTGCTTGTGCCGGGCACGATGGGGAGTTCGTTTGCTTCTTGGCATCCCCACGGTGATCGCCGCGAATTCATTAGGAGGGCTTGATGCTTGGATTGAAGGAAAAACTGCAACAACTGATCCCCGCGTTAAGGGATGAAGTCCGCAAGCTCATCAAGGAGCGCGGAGAGGTGGTCATTTCCGAGGTCACCGTGAGCCAAGTTTTCGGTGGCATGCGTGGTGTCAAGGGTCTGGTATGTGACACCTCGGTGGTGGACCCGGACAAGGGTTTGGCCGTGCGTGGCATTCCCATTGGAGAACTTGCGGACCGCCTGCCGGAAGAAATCTTCTTCCTGCTTTGCACCGGAGAGTTGCCGGATGCCGAAGCGCTGGCCTCGCTGCAGGCGGAATTTCGCAAGCGCGCCCACGTCCCGCCCTACGTCTGGGATGTGCTGGAAGCGATGCCGAAAGACTCCCATCCCATGACCATGTTCAGCACGGCCATCCTGGTGATGGAGCGCGACTCGGTGTTCCGCCGCCGCTATGCCGAGGGCATGCCCAAAGACACCTACTGGGAAGCCACGCTGGAAGATTCCCTGCAATTGCTAGCCAAGCTTCCCGCGGTGGCGGCGGGAATCTACCGCCTGCACTCGCATCGGGGCGCACTGCTGCCCTCCGACCCCCGGCTCGATTGGGCGGCTGACTACGCCCACATGCTGGGCTTATCCGATCCCAGCGGAGAATTCGCCAACCTGATGCGTCTCTACCTGACCCTGCACTGCGACCACGAGGGCGGAAACGTCAGCGCGTTCACGTGTCACACCGTCGGGTCGGCGCTATCCGATGCTTACTACGCCGTCTCGGCGGGCCTGAACGGCTTGGCCGGGCCGCTCCATGGGCTGGCGAATCAGGAATGCCTCCACTTCGTGCTCGACGTTCGCAAGAAGTTCGACGGGGTTCCCAGCGACGAGCAGTTGCGCGAGCACGCCTGGAACGTTCTCAAGGAGGGGCGCGTGATCCCCGGCTACGGCCACGCCGTCCTGCGCGTCACCGACCCGCGCTTTACGGCCTTCCACAAGTTTGGCGAGCGCGTCTGTGCTGACGACGACGTCTTCCGCATCGTCGACAGGGTCTTTGCCGTCGTCCCCGGACTGTTGCGGGAACAGGGCAAGGCCAAGGATCCCTGGCCCAACGTGGACGCGATCTCCGGCGCGCTGCTGTATCACTTCGGCCTGACCGAATTCGAGTACTACACCGTTCTGTTCGGCGTCTCGCGCGCGCTGGGATTGTGCGCCCAGTTGATCCTGAATCGAGCCCTGGGAACACCCATCACGCGGCCCAAGTCCGTAAGCACCGAATGGATCAAGTCGAATCTTAAGGCGGCCCGACAGGCCGCATGAGGATGGCAGTCGGGCAGGAGCGCAACGGATCTCCCACCCGCAGAGATTACCTGTTCAGGAATCCTCACGAGGAGAATGTCATGGGACCCGGATGTGCCAACTGTCCCGTCTTAAAGACTTCGCTGTTTCACAGCTTGGCGCGCGAGCAGATCCAGCGTCTGGGCTGTGTGTTTCGACCTGCCCGCTATCGCCGGAACCAGATCCTGTTCTTCGAGGGGGGCGCGGCTCAACATCTCTTCGCCCTCCACTCCGGTCTGGTGAAGATGGTGAAATCTCTCGAGAATGGAAAGGATCGGATCACCTCTGTCCTCTTCCCCGGCGAGCTGTTCGGTCTGGAGTCGCTCACGGACGTAGCCTACCCCCTCACCGCCGTAACCCTGCGTGACTGCGAGATCTGCGCGGCGCCGCGCGAGGAGTTTTTCGGCTTCCTGCAAACGAACCCGGAAGTCGCCATGGGCATGGTTCGGTTCCTGGTCGGAGAGCTCGAACGCGTCCGAAGGCAAGTCACCGACATGAGCTTCAAGGATGCCCGCATGAAGGTGGCGACGTTTCTGCTTTCACTGATCTCACCTGACACGCCGACGCCTGACGAGGGCGTGACCCTGAAGCTGCCGCTTTCCCGGCAGGAGATCAGCGAGGTTCTGGAGCTTTCGCCGGAAACCGTGAGCCGGTCCCTGAGCGCTTTCCGTCGTGAGCAGTTGGTCGTGGCGCGCGGACGGCACTTGGTGATTCGGAATCGCACCGGGCTGGAGAACGTGGCGCACCGTTAACGCGTCCGTACCGACCAAGCTCCTACCCTTCCCGAAGGTTTTCATCAAATCTCGGGCTGACGGACTCTCTTCGGGGCAGGCATTTGAGTCGGCCTAAGGATGACTGATTGTCATCACGGAACCCTGGAGTCACCCTCCTGCGAAACCTCATCCTGAGACAAATAAAACAATTACCTTCTGGCGATTGACCACGCTCTGCCAGATTTATGACTTATGTCATCGACAGGTCCTTTGAGGGCCTGTTACCGTCGCTACTTGCGTCGGGTCTCGGGTTCAGGAGTTTCATGGTAGGACTCCCTGGAACCCACAAAGCCTCACTCTTATCCTACACGGCGAGGCATATCCAGGCTGGTTCCTCACCTCCGAGTCGTCCAAAAGGTCAGTGTCCTTGATGGGCCAAATTGCGCGAGCCTTGAGATTGACCCTTGTCGCAGGACTGGCAGTCCTGCTCGCGCGGTCAACTTTCTCGGCAGGGGCTGCGCTAACGGGCAAGGCTGACGAGCAACCTGACCTCGTGATCGTCCAAGCGCCCGTGCTGCAGTCCGGTACCCTCTCCCATCGATTCCCTCAGGGCAGTCGTCTCGTGCGGTTGGCCGGGAAAAGCCACTCCCCCCTCAATCTGACGCCGGATTTCTTCGCGGCGGGTGATCCCCGCATTTCCTTTGACGGCCTGCGCGTGCTTTTCGCGGGAGAAAAATCGTCTGACGCAAAGTGGCAGATCTGGGAAATGAATGTCGACGGCTCCGACCAGCGCCAAGTCAGTCACTGCCCCGACGATTGCGTGAAGCCCGCCTACCTGCCTCATGGCGAGATCGTCTTCACGGCCCTTTCGGCGGCCACGACGGGCGTGACTTCCCAGCTCTGGGTGAGCAAGGTGGATGGATCCGACGCCCACCCCATCACCTTCGGGCCAGGTGACTTCCAGGTGGAGACCGTCTTGAAGAATGGTGCGATCCTGGCGACTGCGCGATCGCCACTGCTCCCCACGGACGGACAGCCGGCCGACCGCCAGCTTTACACTCTGCGCCCCGACGGCAGCGACCTCGCGACCCTGCGTTGCGACCATCAGCACGCCGCGGTTCGCAGTCAGGCAGAAGAACTCGACGACGGCTCCGTGGTTTTCGTCAAGACCCCGCTCAGCCAGGCCAGCCTGAGCGGAGAGCTCGCTTGGATTCGCCGCGGCGCCCTGCACAATGCACCGCTCACGTCGTCCCAGAGCCCGACTTTGTCACCGAACCCCCTGGCGGCGGAAAAGCTGGTTGTGGCGCGCGAACCCGGTAGCGCCAATCCCTCGGGAAAGAAACTCGCCCTTTACACCTTCGACGCGGCGCAGGGCAGGTTCGGAGCACTGATTTATGAGGACCCGAAACTCTCGAGCGTCGCCGCGGTACCGGTTGCAGCCCACGAACCTCCGCGCGGGTACTGGAGCACGCTGAACCCCGCGCTTCAGACCGGGTACTTCATTTGTATCGACGCGTACGAAGCCGAGGGCTTTCCCCACGGGCGGATGGCGGCGCTCTCCAATGTCCGCGTGCTGACGCTCGACCCCGAAACCCATCGAGAGAACAGCTTAGGGGAAGCGCCGATCGAGAAAGACGGCTCGTTCTACATCGCGGTGCCGCCGGACAAGCCGATACGATTTGAAGTGCTCGACGCGGCAGGCCACATGGTCCGCGCGCAGCGGAGTTGGATCTGGTCGCGCTCGGGTGAGGAACACGGCTGCGTCGGCTGCCACGAGGATCGCGCCCTGGCTCCGGAAAACCGCTGGCCGCTGGCATTGCGCCGCTTTGACACGCCCACGCCTCTGGGCGTGGAAGCTCATCCCGAGGCCGCACATTGAGGTGGTGATGAAGATTTCTCTGGCTCGCCAAGTCGTTCTCACAGTGGTTGCCGCCAGCTTGCTCTGGACGAGTCTGCGAGCGCCCGCCCAGAGCCCTCCACCCGCCTCGCTGCCGACTTACGAAGACGTCACGGAGAAGTCCGGCATCAACTTCAAGCATTCCTTCGGCGAGCAGAAGCTCAGCTCCATCATGGAGGCCACAGGTTCCGGGTGCGCTTGGATCGATTACAACAACGATGGGCTACTCGATCTCTATGTCGTAAGTGGCCGCTACCTGGATGGGGTCACGAAGTTTTCCAAGCCCGAGGGCGTGAACGCCACGAATCATCTTTACCGCAATAATGGGGACGGAACGTTTACGGACGTCACCAACCAAGCCGGCGTGGGTGGCAAAGGTTTCGGCATGGGCGTGACCGTTGGTGACTACGATAACGACGGCTACGAAGACATCTTCGTAACGAATTGGAATTCGTCAGTTCTCTACCACAACAACGGCGACGGGACCTTTACGGACGTCACCGCGAAGGCCGGCGTTGAGAATCCTCACTTCGGCACCGGTGCGACGTGGATTGATTACGACCGGGACGGCAAGCTCGATCTCTACGTAGGCAACTACTTGAAGTTCGATCCCAATGCCAAGCGCGAGTACTTCACCGCCGACGCCTTCCCCGGCCCGCTGGACTACGAGGGCGACGCCGATCGCCTCTTCCACAACAACGGCGACGGCACGTTTACGGACGTCTCGCACAAAGCCGGCATCGATAATCCCCTGGGCCGTGCCATGGGGATGACCGCCGGTGATTTCGACAACGACGGCTGGCCGGACATCTACATCGCCAACGACACGATGGAAAGCTACATGTACCACAACAATCACGACGGCACGTTCACGAACGTGGCGTCGGACGTGAATACGGCCTTCGGAGCCAACGGTGAAGCCACCTCCGCCATGAACCCCATCTTCGGCGACTACGACAACGACGGTTGGCAGGACCTGTTCGTCTCCGACATGCGCTACCACCGGCTGTTTCACAATCCCGGCCCCAAGGGCTTCTGGCTCGACACCACGGTGGAAACGGGCGTGGCGGCGGTTTCCGGTCAATACGTAGCGTGGGGTGACGGTTTCTACGACTACGACAACGACGGCTGGAAAGACATCTTGGTGGTGAATGGCGGCCTGCACTGGCTGATTCCCATGGAAGATTCCCTGCTCCGTAATAACGGCGACTCGACGTTCACGGATGTGTCATCGCAATCGGGCGACTATTTCAAGTTTAAGAAGGTCGGCCGTGGCGCCTGCTTTGCGGATTACGACAACGACGGTTACATGGACACCTTCATCGTGGTGCTGGGCGGCAAGGGCATTTTGCTGCACGCCCATCCACCCACGGCCGGCCCGCGCAATCACTGGCTGACCATCAAGTTGGTCGGCACCAAAAGCAATCGCGATGGCTATGGCGCACGCCTGGAGGCCATCGCCGGTGACTCGCACCAATACATTCAGGCGGTTGCCGAGAACGGCTACCTTTCCCAGGGCGACCCACGGCCGCACTTCGGCTTGGGCCAACACGCACAAGTGGACAAGCTCATCATCCGGTGGCCGAGCGGCACAGAGCAGGTGCTGGAGCACGTGAAAACGGACCAGATCTTGACCGTGAAAGAACCCAACAACAGCAGTCCTGCGGCAGGGGGCAAGGGGCGATGACGCGTCGCCGATCGCATTCGACAAATCGCTTGGGTCGGAGCCCATGGCTGGTTGCGGCGAGTTTTGTGGCGGGCGCGCTCCTCTGGGCGACGCAAATTCCCTCCCCTATCGCCGCGCCTCTCAGCGCGCAGGCCGGCGCTGCAGCGGAACCCGAGTACGTGACGCCAGTCGAAATCAAACTCTCTGCGGACGGGAAAAAGCTCTTTGTGGTTTGCGAGGGCAATGATTCCGTTCTGGCCGTTGACACGCGAACGAAACAGGTGGTTGGGCGCGCCAAGGTTGCCCACCAACCCAGAGGCCTTGCCCTTTCGCCAGACGGCAAGACCCTCTACGTGTCGAACGAATGGAGCGACACGGTCAGTGAAGTCGATGCGACTTCGTTCCAGGTGAGGCGCACTCTAAACACCGGCTGGGGGCCGGTCGGCCTGACCACGGATCGCGCCGGCAAAACGCTTTACGTCGCCAACAGCATCGCGGACAGCGTCTCGTTGATTGACCTGGCCTCGGGCAGCGAAATCAAGCGCTTCAGCACGCATCGCTATCCTGAGCAGGTGGCGCTCTCGCGCGATGGCCGGCGTGTCTACGTCTCGAACATCCTGCCCCACCTCGGATCTTACGATCAGCCACCGGTTTCGGAGTTGCTCGCCCTCGACGCGACAAAGCAAGTGGTTGCGGAGCGCATTCTGATTCCTGGCGTGATCGAATTGCGCCATATCGCCGAAGCACCGCCCCAGCTCGGCGGATATCTGCTGGTTCCCTTCGTGCGGCCGAAAAATCTCGGGCCGCTCATCCGGGTGAGCCAGGGCTGGGTGCTGACGCACGGCATGGCGGTGGTTCGCCCCGCGCTGCACGAACCGGTGGGCGAAGCGGAATCGAAGGTAACGCAGGTTTTGCTCGACGACATCGATTATTACTTTGCCGGCAATGACGGGGTCGCTTTTGCGCCGGACGGTCGCCGAGCGCTTGTAACCTCCTCTGAGGCCAACTTCGTCTCCGTGCTCGATACCGCCAAACTCGCGCGCCGCCTGCAGCAGGTCCCCGCGGAGGAACTCGCGGACCGGCTCGATTCTGCCCTCACCTTCGTCCTAGCACGCCTGGCAACCGGCCACAACCCGACCGCGGTCGCGGTTTCTCCTGACGGCCTTCGGGCCTATGTCGCGAATCGTCTGGACGATTCCCTGACGGTTGTGGATCTGGCGCACCTGAAGGTCGCAGCCACGATCGATCTGGGCGGACCGAAATCCATCACACCGATGCGGCGAGGCGAGCAATTGTTCTTTTCCGCAAAGTATTGCTTCCAGGGCCAGTTCGCCTGCGGCACCTGCCATCCGAACTCGCACCTGGATGGCCTGGCGTGGAATCTTGAGACGCCGCAACTAGGGCGCGACCGCGTGGCCAACCGCACCCTACGGGGAATTCGCGACACGGCGCCTTACAAGTGGAATGGCCACAATCCTGACCTCGCCACGCAATGCGGTCCACGCATCGCCAAGTTTCTGTTCCGCTCGGAGGGATTCAACACCCAGGAACTGGAGGCGCTGCTCACTTACATCAACAACATTCCGTTGGCGCCCAACCGCCATCTCGCGCCCGATGGACAGTATACGGAGGCACAGGAGCGCGGCAAAGCCATCTTCTACCGCCGGCACACGAACGACGGCCGCGTGATTCCCGTCCAGAGCCGCTGCGACACGTGCCACCCGACGGAGACGCATTACACCAACCGCATCAGCACGGAGGTGGGCTCCGCCACCAAGTACGACACCAGCGGATTGCTCGACACCCCGCAGCTCGACCGCGTCTACGAAGACGCGCCCTACCTGCACAATGGCGAGGCGCTGACGTTGGAAGAAATCTGGACAGTGTTCAATAACTACGACACGCACGGCATTACCTCGGACATGAGCAAGGAGCAGTTGAACGACCTTATAGAGTTCCTAAAGACGTTGTAGGGCCGGCAAAGAGCAAGTCAAAAGGCAAAGTGCAAAACGCAAATGGCAAAACCGCAGGACGGACGGCAAGGATCGAACAAAGGCGTGATCTGGATGAGCGCCTGCTGGAATACGCCGCGAGACTCATCAAACTGGTGGAGTCTTTACCAAACACGCTGGTCGGGCGGCGTGTGGCGGACCAACTCCTGCACAGTGGCACATCAGCAGGGGCGAACTACGAAGAGGCTAGAGGAGCTGAATCCAAAGATGATTTTGTCCACAAGCTCCAGATTGCCCTGAAGGAGTTGCGGGAGTCCAACTACCGGCTTCGGCTGCTCGTCAAGTCCGGGACGATGTGAGCAGAACGTATGGCCGGCCTGCTGGACGAATCGAATCAGTTGCGTGCGATCCTTTCGAAATCTGTCGCGACCGCCAAAGGAAAGGCGAGGGGAAACGAACATGGTTAGCCTTAGTTCCCGGCACTTACCGGCGACGGACCCCAGGTTGTTTTGGGGTTTCCACCTTTGCGTTTTGCGTCTTGCCTTTTGCCTTTTGACTTGCTCTGTGACCTTCTCTTTCGCCGCCGAGCGGCCACACCTCATCACCCGCTGGGAGAACTACACCACCGCGAGTGGCATGCCGGACGCTAAGGTTTTTTGCGTCACCGTGGACGGCAGCCGCGTATGGGCAGGGACGGAAGACGGCCTGGTGCTCATCGAGAACGGCAAAGTGGCGAAGGTTTTCAAGCCCGAGGACGGACTGCCGCACCGCGCAGTGATGGGCATCGCGGTGGACAAGAACACGGGCGACCTGTGGATCGCCACCTTCGGCGGCATCAGCCACTTCAGCGGCGGCCACTTCGAGAACTTCAGGAACCTCACCAGCGGCCTGCTGAACGACATCTGCTACGGCATTGCCGTGGTCGACCAGTATGTCTGGGTGACCACCACGGCCGGCGTCAGCCGTTACAACACCTATAACGGCGAATGGACTAATTGGAGCGAGAAGAACGCACCGTTCCATGAGCCGTGGTCCTACGGGGTCGCGCCGGCCGGAGACAAAATTTACTTCGCGATCTGGGGCGGCGGATTGCTCGAGTACGACGTGAAAGGCAACTACTGGAAGCCCTACACCGATCCAGACGAGGAAATGGAAATCGTGCTCTTCCGCAACCAGGGACTGGTTCACATCATTGTCTCCAACGTCACCTGGAATCCCGACACCAAGATGGTGTGGGCATCCACGTATTTTGGCTTGAGTGGATATGACGGCCGCAACTGGCACAACTACCTGACCAAGGACAGCGGCCTCGCGTCGGATTTCATCAACGCTCCCAAGTCGCGTCGCAACGAGGTTTGGGCCTGCACGGACAAGGGGCTGAGCATGCTCGATTACCCAACCAACACCTGGGTCAGTTACCGGCCCAGCCAACCGAAGGGCCAGGGCGAAATTGAGATTACCTGGCCGAACGGCAAGAAGGAAAAACTTGCAACACCTACCGCCCTCGCACACAACTACATCCTGAACATGGATTTTCAGGGTGAAGACATCTGGGTGGCCACAGCCCAAGGGCTGAGCCACGGAATTCGCGAACCTCAGAAGGAGGCTCAACTTTATGCCAACGCCAGAAACCATCGTAGCCCCGGAGACCTCGCACCAAGCCATTCCCAAAAAGGCGATTAGGGCGCCGGAGACCTTGAACGAAGCCTATGACTACGCCAAGCCTTCGTCGTTCTCTCGTGGGCTGCGGCTGGATATTAAAGGCATCACGATCCTGCTGATCTCGGGCACGGCCAGCGTGGATGAGTATGGTCGAAGCATCCACGTGGGCGACTTCCGCGCCCAGACCTGGCGGACGTACCAGAACATCACCAAGTTGCTCGAAGCCGAGGGCGCCACGTGGAAAGATATAGTCCGTACCACCTGCTATTTGCGCGACATCGAGCGCGACTACGAAGCCTTCAACGAGGTCCGGACCCAATTCTTCCGGGAGCAGGGGCTCAACCCGCTACCCGCCTCCACCGGCATCCAGGCGATTCTGTGCCGCCCGGACCTGCTCATCGAGATCGAGGCGATGGCAATCTTCGAGTCCGACCGTGGCGCCGGCAAGAACGGCGATCAACCCAAAAGCCCTGCGTGATCTTGGGCGCCGGCCATTGGGGGTTTCGCGTCGAGTCCAGATCGGGAAGGATGGCCATGAAAATCGCTGGACAACTCACTCTGGATGATCTGCCACGTATCAGTCCGCTCCTAAGCCGCCAGACCAACCCCCAATACGGCGAGGACCGGACGCGCGTGGTGGAAGTGGGTGGCGTGCGCTTCGGCGACGGCCACCCGGTGGTGATCGGCGGGCCGTGCGCCGTGGAAAGCCACGACCAGACGTTGGCCGTGGCGCGAGCCGTGAAACGCGCGGGGGGCAACATGTTACGGGGCGGCGCTTACAAGCCCCGTACCTCTCCCCACGACTTCCAGGGCACAGGCATCGAGGGTCTCTGCATCCTGCGCATCGCGCGCGAGGAAACCGGCCTGCCCATTGTCACCGAGGTCATGGACACACGACTGGCGGAGCAGGTGGCCGAGTACGCGGATATGCTGCAGATTGGCTCCCGCAACATGCAGAACTATCCGCTGCTGGCGGAAGTGGGGCGCACCGGCAAGCCCGTGCTCCTGAAGCGCGGCATGGCGGCAAGCCTCTGCGAGTGGCTGGGCGCCGCGGAGTACATTGCCAAGCAAGGCAATCTCAACATCGTTCTCTGCGAGCGCGGCATCAAGGCGTTTGCAGCCGGAGAATACTCGCGCTTCGTGCTCGACTTGAACGTCATCCCCGCTGTGCTGGCGAACACCTTCCTGCCCGTGATCGTCGATCCCAGCCACGCGACGGGCGTTGCCGCTATGGTCGAGCCCGCCAGCCGCGCGGCGCTGGAGTTCGGCAGCCACGGGCTGATGATTGAAGTCGCCGATTTCGCCACCGGGCGTCCGCGCTGCGATGCCGCCCAGGCGATCGACGGCGAAACCCTGGAGCGCATCGTAAAGTTCGCCCACGCTCACCACGAGCGCCTGCTCGTACAGCAAGCGGTGGCCTGACGTGATCTCTCGCGCCGTGCGGCCTTGCGAATGCCGCGCCATGGACCTGGGGGAAATCCCATGAATAAACGCTTTCTGTCCGCACTCCTTCTGCTTGCCGTAGCGATGCCCGTGGCCGCTCAGCAGTACGGCGACCCCGACGAAACTCCCAAAGACGCCGTCATCAAGCGGGATGAGAAGGCCAAGCCAGAACAGCGCTACGCCAATATGCCGGACGAGGCAGTGCCCTACCGCCGCTTTACCAAGCCCTATTACGACTGGTTCGTGCGCGAGGACACCGTCCAGTACAACGGCGCGGCGGACCAGCGCCCGAACGGCGATCCCGCCCAACTCAGCGAAATCGCCATCGGATTCATGAGCCCGGTCGAGAACAATCCCGAATCTATTTTCGGCATTCCAGAGCTCCACGGCGCGCAACTGGCCATCGAAGAAGCCAACGCGCGTGGCGGGTACAAAGGGAAGCCTTACGCGCTGAAGATTCACAACGAGTCGGCTTTGTGGGGAGCTTCCTCGACTGAACTGGTGAAAATGCTCTTCGATGAGAACTGCTGGGCGATGCTAGGATGCGTCGACGGGCAGAACTGCCACATCGCGCTGCGCGTGACGCTGAAGCTGGAAGTGCCGATCGTGGACGTGGGCACCACGGACCCCACCGTCACCGAAACGCGCATTCAGTGGCTGCTCCACAATTTCCCGGACGACCGCCAGCAGGGGTACACGCTGGCCGACTATGTCTTCAAGACGCTGAAGTTAAAGCGCGTCGGTGTGATTCGCACCCAGACGCGCTACGCGCGCATCGGAGTGGTCAAATTCAATGACGAAGCCCGCCGAATGGGACGTCAACCCGTACTGGAAATCAAGTTCGAGCGTGGCGACAAGGACTTTTCCAACCAGCTCCGCATGTTGCGCGACGCCAAGCTTGAAGGCGTGGTCATCTGGGGAGAGGCTCCGGAAGCCGGCTTGATCCTGAAACAGATGCGCGAAATGGGCATGAAACAGCCGGTGTTTGGCGGCAGCCGAATTGCGTATCCGCAGTTCCTGCAGATCGCTGGGCCGGCCGCCGAGGGCGTCGTCCTGACTTCCGCCCTCGACCCCACCCGGCAGGATCCAAAGTGGCAGGCTTTCCGCGAGGCCTATCTCCAAAAGTTCCACGAGGAGCCCATCGACTACGCTGCTTATGCCTACGATGGTATAAATATTCTGATTGCGGCCATCGAAAAAGCAGGCCTCAACCGCGGGCGCATCATGGACGCGCTGCGCGACTACCAGATGAAAACTTACCAGGGCGTAACCGGCACGGATTACTTCGACCACACGCTCAACAACATCTCGCCCGTCAACTTGACACGCGTGAAGGACGGTAAGTTCGAATACTGGGTCGCGCCGCGCCAGGCCGGCCACGAAGGCGTCGCCCGCACTGGCGGGCAGTAGAGCCGGGACTCGGGTTTCGGGATTAGGGATTCGGGGCATGGGATTCCGGGGTCGAGTCTGCAATCTTGAATCTTGAACCGGGGTTCTCGCCTTTCGACCTCCGAGTTGCGATTTTCCATTCTCGAAAATGTCTTTAACCTTCCGCTTTCGCTGCCTTTGCCTGACGGTAGTCACCGTCGCTCTCTCCGGTGCCCCAACCTTCGCGCAGGCGCCTCCCGCCCAGCCCTACGCCGCCATCAACCGCGACAAAGTCAATTACAACGGTCCAGGACGTGATGCCGGACACGATCTCGCCGGCCCGGAAATCCGCCTCGGGTTGCTCGCGCCATTAACTGGCCCGCGCCAAGCCGAGGGCGAGGCCTTACGCCGCGCCGCGCAGATCGCAATCGACGAAGAAAACACCACTTCCCTGCCCGGTGACCGTCACTTGGCGCTCGTCACGCGCGACGAGAGCGGCCCGTGGGGCCAAGCCTCCACAGAGATCGTGCGCATGGTATTCGACGATCAAGCTGTGGCACTCATCACTTCAGCCGAGGGGGGTGCGGCGCATCTGGCTGAGCAGGTGGGAAACAAGGTCGGCGTGCCCGTCCTGACGCTTTCCACTGACACTACGACAACAGAAATCAATCTACCCTGGATCTTCCGTCTGGGACCCACCGATGCCGCCCAGGCGCGAGCCTTCGTGGACGATATCTACCACGCGCGGAAACTCCAGCGCGTGGCCCTCCTGACCGAGAACGACCACGATGGCCGTGTGGGCGGCGAGGCATTTGAAAAAGCCGTCCGCGAGATGAATGCGCTCGCGCCGACGCGGATCATCGTCGAGCCCGAGAAACCAGTGAGGGAAACGCTGCAGGACGAACTGCAGGGCGCGCAAGCCGTCGTCATCTGGGCGGACGCCGAGACCGCCAACCGGCTCGTGGCCCGCGTGCGGGAGGAACTGCCCTCAACGCCGCTGTACCTATGCCGCAAAGCGGCCCAGGGCGACTGGAGTGGCCCGAGCCCATCACGCTGCCGGGCCTGCGCCGACGAAGACCCGAGGATCTGGACCGCAGAGCCGCCGACTGGGCAGGCGGCGTCGCGTGCGAGCTTCGAGCAGCGTTACCGCCAACGCTTCGGAGCCGAGCCTGGAATCGGCGCGGCCCAGGCGTACGACGCCGTGCGCGTTCTGGCCGCATCGCTCCGCCAGTCCGGGCCCAACCGCGCGCGTCTGCGGGACGCACTGGCCGGGGTTTCTGGTTTCCCGGGCGCCTCGGGACTCATCTCCTTCGATCGCGCCGGCAACGACCTTACTCGAACCACACTCGTACACCTCGACTGAAGAACAAAGGGATTCGAGGTTGAAACCGCAGCACGGTTTAGCAGTAAACTTCGCGACGATGTCCAATGTCAAAGATGCTCACTTCGCGAGCATCGTCGTCGATTTTGTACAGGATACGGTATTGCCCGACTCAGACTCTCCAACCTTCGTGTAGCTTCCCCCGGAGCCGCTTTGTCCCTGGTGGGCGAGGGCTGGAAGCCAGAGAGATGATTGCTCTGTCCAATCTCTCGACGACGGCATTGGGGAGGGATTCAAGCTGCCTGGCAGCACGCGGATCGATAAGTACGCGGTAACTCACAACTTCCCGGCCCGCCTTAAGCGCTTGCGCACGGTTTCATATGAGACGAGTTTCTTGGAACTTTGCGCGGCGCGGTCGAGTGTCAAGATGTCCTCGAGGTCCTCAATCCTGCGCAGTAACCGGCGATAGTGGGTCACCCCGAGCACAACTCCTCGCTTCCGACCGTCAGGGCCAATGATAAAACGTGGACTGCCTTGTATCATGCCCGTAATCATATCACAGGCCACCCTGCTTGCTGTCCCGGTGATGGGTCTGGGGAAGTGACGAGACGGGTCGAGAATCCAGCCATTCGCTTACGTGACGGTTGCGATCCACAAGTTGCCATTCTTCTGCCCCGTCCACTGCCGGAAGTCACCGCTAAAGTCGATGCCGAGCCACCGTTTCTTGGCCACCTACTTCGCCTCTTTCCAGTTCTGACCCACGCCGAGGTCGACTTTCAGCGGGACGCGCATGGGGTGGGCGCCTTCCATTTCCGCGCGCACGATGTCCTGTGCGCGGGCAAGCTCCCGCTCCGGCGCTTCGAAGACCAGTTCGTCGTGCACGGTGAGAATCATACGCGTTTGCAGTTTTCCGCGCTGCAGCCGCGCGTGGACTCTCACCATGGCGAGCTTCAGCAGGTCGGCAGCGGTGCCCTGCAACGGGGTGTTCATGGCTTCGCGTTCGGCGCGATTGCGTGAGGGCGCATCCGCGCTGTTGATTTCGGGAATCGGCCGCAGCCGGCCGAAAAGCGTGCGTACCCGGCCGGTGGAGCGCGCTTCCTCGACCAAGCCGTCGAGGTAAGCCTTCACCTTGCGGTAGCGTTCAAAGTAGGCGTCGATATAGCGTTGCGCCTCGGTCTTGCTCGAGCCCGTGCGCCCGGCAAGACCAAACGAGCTGAGCCCGTAAATCACCCCGTAATTGATGGCCTTCGCCATGCGGCGGTGCTCGTGGGTTTGGAGGCCGGCGGGCACGCCAAAGATTTCCTGCGCGGTGCGCGCGTGGATGTCCTCGTTGCGCGTGAAGGCTTCGATCAGCCGTGGGTCTTCGGAAAGATGCGCGAGCACCCGGAGCTCAATCTGCGAGTAGTCCGCAGAGATCAGCCGCCAGCCGGGCTCGGCGACGAACGCGGAGCGGATGCGCAAGCCGAACTCATCGCCGATGGGAATATTCTGCAGGTTGGGATTGGAAGAGGAAAGCCGGCCGGTGCGCGCCACGGTCTGGTTGAAACTGGTGTGCAGGCGGCCGGTTTCCGGATGGATGAACTTGGGCAGTGCATCGATGTAAGTGGACTTGAGCTTGGCACGAGTGCGGTATTCGATGATCTTGCGCGGCAGGTCGTGCCTTTCGGCCAGCGCTTCCAGCACCGAAGCTTCAGTGGAGTACTGGCCGCTCTTCTTCAGGCGCTTGCCGCCGGGGAGCTTGAGTTTCTCAAAGAGGATTTCGCCGAGTTGCTTGGGCGAGTCGATGTCGAAGGACCCGCCGGCCAAATCGTAGATCTCGCGCGTCAGCGTGGTCAGATCCTCATCGAACTCCTCTGACATGCGCGCGAGGATTCCGGCGTCGATGCGCACGCCCACCGCTTCGACCTCCGCGAGCACGGCGGAGAGCGGCAGCTCGATTTCCTCGTAGAGTTTCTGCAAACTCTCACGCACGATTTCCGGGCGCAGGAGTGCGGCGAGCTCGCGCGTGCGGTCAGCAGCTTCCGCGAGCGAGCCGGAAATCTTGCGACCCTGCCGTCGCAATACCACGTCCGCGAGTTCGTGGCCCGATGCCAAGGGCTCGAGGAGGTAGGAATAGAGCATAGTGTCGTCGGCGACACCGGACAGGGCCAGCTGATTCTTGGCAAGGAGCAGTCGAAGCAGCTTGGAGTTGTGCACGGCCTTGGGACGAGCGGGGTCACCCAGGACCGATGCGAGGACGGCGAGCAAATCCGCTGAACCACCCGACGCGACCGTGGCGAGCCGCTTACCGTCACAGAAACCCAGCCCCGTCAGACGGCCGGCAAAACCTTCCTTGCCCTCCACGCCCATCGCCAGAGCAAGCGGCGCGTTGGCATCGCTCGACTTGAACCATTGCTCGACAGCCTTCGGCGTCTCGAGCTCATCAGATTCAACCGAGGCTTCAGCAGGCGCGGGTGCTTCTTCCAGAAACTCCCGCAAGAGAGAGGCAAAACCCAGCTCCTGACAGAGCGCCGTCACCTCGGGAAGATCCAGGGGCGCGCGCTGCAGTTCGTCCAGGCTGGCTTCCAGCGGGACGTCGGTGCGAATCTTGGCGAGTTCGTGGCTGAGCAGGGCTTCCTGTCGAAAGTCGCGCAGGGCGTCGCGGTAGCTCTGTTTCTTCACTTGCTCGTAACTTGCCAACACTCTCTCGAGCGAGCCGAATTGGTGGATCAGTTCCGTGGCTCCTTTGGGGCCGATGTAGCTGCGCTTCTTCTCCCCTTCCGCGAGCGTCGGCTCATGGCCGGGTAGCGGGCGGGCGCCAGGAATGTTGTCGCTGGGATCGCCTGTGAGCGCGAGCCAATCGACTACCTGCGACGGTTCGACGCCGAGGATTTCCTTCACCTTCTCAGCATCACAGAGCGTCTCACCATCGCTTGCGCCCCGCGAGGGCTTCAGCACGCGGACGTTGTCGTCGACCAACTGAAACAGATCTTCGTCGCCGGAAACGATGAAGACGTCGGCGCCCTCCGCGGAGCCAGCCTGCGCGAGCGTGCCAATCACGTCGTCAGCTTCGAAGCCTTCGCGTTCGACCAGGGGTAATCCCAACGCCCGGCAGAATCGCCGCACGTAGGGGAGTTGGACCGCCAGGTCTTCGGGGAATTCCGGACGGTTGGCTTTGTACTCCTCAAAAAGCTTGTCGCGAAACGTGGGGGCCGCGAGATCAAAGGCCACGGCCACGTGGTCGGGACGATGGTCTTTGAGGAGCTTCCGCAAGGTACGCAAGAAAATATAGATGGCCTTGGTGGGCAGTCCGCGGGGAGAAACCAGCGTCATCTGCATGGGCGCGAAGAAGGCGCGAAACAGCAGCGACATGGCATCAATCAGAAAGAGCTTCTTTCCGGGTTTGGCCAAGGCCATCCTCCTCGTTCCGGTGGAAGGTGAGCTGGCCATTCTACCGCAACCAGGGGCAGGGTGAGGTGATGAGTGGGCAGTTTCACAGTCGTGAAGAGGAACGAGGAGGATCGCCAAGTGGTTAGAATCCTACAATGTTGTTGTATCATTACCACACCACGTGATTGGTTCTTGTTTACAGGATTCACGTATGTGCCTGAAACACTTAGCTTTAGAATTTTACATCGCCGTGGCATCTAAGGTGCTGAATTGAGTGTTTGCGTCGGGGAGGGACTTTGGCTTCACAACACACTCTGGCTTCAACGGTATCACTGTCGGGAATTGGGTTGCACACCGGGGTAAACGTCTACTTGCGGCTTTGCCCCGCTCCCGCCAACACCGGAATCGTTTTCAAGCGAACCGACCTTGACGGCTTCACGATTGAGGCGCATTCCCGCCACGTTGCCCGCGTGAGCTACGCCACGAGCCTGATGAAGAAAGGCGTGCTGATTTCGACCACCGAGCACTTGCTATCGGCGCTCGCGGGACTGCAGGTCGACAACGCCATCGTCGAAATCGACAACCTGGAGCTGCCCATCGTGGATGGCAGTGCCTTGCCGTTCGTAAAGTTGATCCGTGAGGCGGGCTTACGCGCGCAACGCGCCCGGCGCATCTACGCAAAGGTTTTGAAGTCTGTAGAGGTGGTGGAAGGGGTCAAACGGATTGCTATCCATCCCGCGGAGACCCTGCGGATCAGTTACTCGATTGCCTTTCCCCATCCCGTGATCGGCGCGCAATTGCTGGAGTTCACTCCTGGCGCCGGCAAGTACGAAACCGAGATCGCGCCGGCCCGAACCTTTGGCTTTCTGAATGAGGTCGAAATGCTGCTCAAGAGCGGGCTCGTCAAGGGCGGCTCACTTGAGAATGTCGTGGTTCTGGATCGCGAACGCGTCATGAACCCCGAAGGCCTGCGCTTCCCCGATGAATTCTGCCGCCACAAGGTTCTGGATCTGATCGGGGATTTTTCCCTGCTGGGGCATCCCCTGATCGGTCACGTGGTTGCCGACCGGGCTGGCCACGCCATGCATGCCCAATTGGTCTCCCAGCTACTGCGTCAAAAGGATTGCTGGACCCTGACGACCAGCACCGAGGCGGGTTCGAAGGTTCCCATCCCCACAGGGGCCGAACTTGCCGCGAGCAGTGCCCAGGCATAATCAAGTCGAGACGGGCGGTTGGTCATATTGCGCGTTGTGTTGCGTCAAAAACACCTCACCTCAGGTCTCGCAAGTCCCTCCGCTAAGCCGCAATTGGCCCCGTAGAACAGTGGCATGCCATTTGCTATACTCACCCCCGGGCCAGCGAGGTGTGCGGCTCCAGGGCTTGCGGGGAAACCTGCCAAAAGCCTGAGCCGGTTTTCATGCTGCCGTCTGAGGGGGCATTATGAGCGTCGTGGAAACAGAAAAGGAACTTAGTGTCTATGAGTCAATGGCGGCCAGGTTCGACGTGGCGGCCCGCAAACTGAACCTCGAGGAAGGTCTGTTGCGCTACCTCCGCACACCCAACCGTGAGATCATCGTTCACATCCCGGTCGCCATGGACAACGGCAAGCTGGAGGTTTTCGACGGCTACCGCGTGCAGCACAGCATCGCACGCGGACCGTGCAAAGGGGGAGTCCGCTATTCCCCGGACGTCACCCTGGACGAGATTCGCGGGCTCGCGGCCGAGATGACTTGGAAGTGCGCGGTGGTCAATATCCCCTTTGGGGGCGCCAAGGGCGGGGTCGTGTGCGACCCTTCCAAGCTCTCCATGGGTGAGCTGGAGCGCATCACGCGGCGGTACACGGCGGAGATTCTGGACTACATCGGCCCGGAGCGTGACGTCCCCGCGCCGGATATGAACACCGATGAGCAGACCATGGCCTGGATCATGGACACGTACTCCATGCACGTCCGCCACACGGTCACGGCCAGCGTGACCGGCAAGCCACTCGACCTGGGCGGCTCAGCCGGGCGCCGCGAGGCGACCGGGCGCGGCTGCATGATCGTCTGTGACCAGGCCCTGAAGCGCTTCGGATGGCGGCGGGAAGCCACGCGCGTGATCGTCCAGGGCTTTGGCAACGTCGGCTCGCAGGCTGCGCGCCTGATGCACGAAGCGGGTTACAAGGTCATTGGGGTCGCCGACATATGCGGAGGGGTCCTCAACCTCCAAGGTCTCGACATCCCCAAACTGCTCGACCACATGAAGGAAGCTAAGACCGTCAAGGGCTTTGCGCGGGGAGAAAGCATTAGCAGTCAGGAAATCCTAGAACAGGATTGCGATGTCCTCCTGCCCGCTGCCACCGAGAGCGTCATCAATAGCAAGAATGCCGATAAAGTGAAGGCGCGAATCCTGGTGGAAGGCGCCAACAGCCCCACTACGCCTCCTGCCGATGACATCCTGTTTGAGCGGGGCGTGTTTGTGATTCCCGATATCTTGGCGAACGCCGGCGGCGTGACGGTTTCTTACTTCGAGTGGGTCCAGGACCGGCAGGGCTACTTCTGGCCGGAGGGCATGGTCAACGACCGCCTGAAACAGATCATGGTCTCCGCCTTCAGCGACGTGGTAGGCTACGGCGAGAAGCACAACGTCAATAACCGCATCGCCGCCTACATGCTGGCCATCGACCGCGTGGCCTTCTCGATCAAGCTGCGCGGGATTTACGCGTAGCGCGGTCCTGCGAGGCGGCGTCAAGCTAGCTTATCCTGCGCCTCTGTCTAGGCGCTCTTCCTCGGATGTTCTTGCATGTAGGCGCGGAGCAGAGCATTAATGCGGGTTTGATAGCCTGGCCCCTGTCTCCTATACCATTCGAGCACATCGCTATCGATCCGTATCGTGAGTTGCCTTTTCCGTGCCACAGGCTTCAGCCCCCGACGCACGACGGCGCGGGCAAACATCTCCGGCGTCAATTCCGGGGTATCAGAAAAATCGATTTTCTGGTCCTGCAGCGCGTCGACTCGCTCCCAATCAGTCCGCGATTTCCTTGAAGTAGTTGGCTTCTTCATTCTTCGTCGCCTTTCGAACCGAAATGATTCGGATCACTTCATGGGTCTCGGCATGCGCGATGACGACCACGCGGCCGCTGAGCAAACCCAGGGTGATGAACCGGGGTTCGCCGTAATCAAACCGGTCATCCAGGATAGTGACACGTTTTACCGGCAAACACCCTTTCGATGCCAATGAAGTCGATTCCGTGCTTCTGAATGTTGGATCGCCGTTTGGCTTCATCCCATTCATACCGCATCGAGATAGTGTAGCTACATTCTGTAGTTACGTCAAGCCCGAACTTTCCCGCGGGCAACCTGCGGCTAGATCGTGTCTAGGGCGACGCGGATAGAACCAGTCCTGGCCGGTTCCGCCGAGCGGCACGAAACCGTCGGCGGCGGGCCCTCCCAAGCCCTGGGGGCGTCGGAGGGCGAGCCCCGTACCATCTGGTAGCGGGGCGAGCCGGATTTATTTACGTTGCAGCGCCAACGAATTCCCGGACACCAACCTAAACACCGGAGCTGGCGGCGTGCTTGGCGGCGAGGATTTGGCGGCTGACTTCCTGCGCGACGTATGCCTCACCGCAGTTTGCGCACACTTCTGCTGGGACGGCCTCGAAGACCCGTGTCGTGGTTTCGCGTTCGAGCGTGACGGCAGTGCGGCCGGGGCGGGTCTCCCCACCTTTACAGATGACTCACTTCACGTCCTTCTCCTCCTGAAATCTGCCTCCCAGAGTTCGGGGTCCGGTTCGTTGACGGTAATCACCACGAGTTCATGCTCGCTCAAGTTGTGCGCCACAACAAGGTGCCCAGCTTCTCCCCAGGGTTGACAAAGAAAGGTGGAGAAAGGACAATCGCCTTGCCATCGAATCAAACCTCTTGGGAACAAGGCGGGGAGAAGAGCCGGCAGGCGATGCCAGATTTCGATCCTGAAGAAGAACGCCGGAATCTCTGCGCCGACATTCCTCCGAAGCACGAACCCATTTTCTTGAGGCTGTCGAGGCGAGGAACATGGGGGAGGATCAGTGAGCAGAAAGGCAGGCTCGACGTTGCGGATTCATTACCTCCAGCACGTCCCCTTTGAAAGACCAGCCGGAATCGCCACCTGGGCTCACCGGCAAGGACACACCTTCACAGGTTGCCGGCTCGATCGTGGGCAGCCTCTCCCTTCGCTCGCTGATTTCGACTGGCTGGTCATCATGGGCGGACCGATGAGCGAGCACGACGAAGGCGTTTACCCTTGGCTTGCCGGTGAGAAGAAGCTGATCGAACGCGCCATAAGGGCACGCAAGCGAGTCCTGGGCGTCTGCCTGGGCGCACAGCTCCTGGCGGATGTATTGGGAGCGAAAGTTTATCAGAACCGGCACAAGGAAATCGGTTGGTTCCCTGTGCACCTCACTCCTCAAGCGACGTCCTCGAGTGTGTTAGCAGGCTTCCCAGAACCGTTTCCCGCCTTCCACTGGCACGGGGAAACCTTTGAGATTCCCGCTGGCGCGCTACACTTGGCCAGAAATGAAGCATGTGAGAATCAAGCCTTCGAATACGGCGGAACAGCGCTTGGGGTGCAATTCCATCTGGAGGTTACGCCGAGCGTCGTCCAGGCATTAATCCAAAACTGCCGAGCTGACATCGGCTCGGGCCGATATCAGCAGCCCCCTGATCAGATACTGGCTTGCTGGAAGGAGTTTGGTATCATTAGGCAGCTCCTGTATAGAATGCTCGACCGGCTTGCCGTGTCTCGAAGCTGAGGGCTGGCCGCGCAGACGTTCTCATCGGAAGGCAACTCACGCGAGAAAACTGAAGGAGAAAAAGCATGGCAGATATCGAGGGCGCGAAAGATACCAAGGACTTCTACCTGGATGTTCCGTTCGAGAACAAGGCCTTTTTCCTGCGGGGTTCCGGCGCACTGGATTGGGGAATGCAGAACCGGCTGGCCCGCATCTTTAATCCTGCCTCCGGCCGCACCGTGATGTTGGCCATCGACCATGGATACTTCCAGGGCCCCACGACGGGTTTGGAGCGGGTGGACGTGAACATCCTTCCCCTCCTTCCCTACACCAACGCTTTGATGCTGACGCGCGGCATCTTGCGAACGACTATTCCCTCGACTTTTTCCCAGGGGATTGTGTTGCGGGCAAGTGGCGGGCCCAGCATCCTCAAGGAACTCTCCAACGAACAAATCGCGCTGGACATCGATGATGCGGCCCGGCTCAATGCTTGCGCGGTGGCCGTGCAGGTTTTCATCGGCGGCGAGTTCGAGACGCAATCGATTCACAATCTGACCCGCCTGGTGGACGCGGGCCTGCGCTGTGGAATTGCCACGCTGGGCGTGACCGCGGTCGGCAAGGCCATGGTACGCGACGCCAAGTACTTCCGCCTGGCCTGCCGCATCTCGGCCGAACTGGGGGCGCAGGTCGTGAAGACCTATTACGTGCCGGAAGGCTTCGAGACGATCACCGCCTCCTGCCCGGTGCCGGTAGTGATGGCCGGCGGCAAGAAGCTGCCCGAACTCGAGGCGCTGACCATGGCTTACCGCGCGGTCAGTGAGGGCGCCGCGGGCGTGGATATGGGCCGGAACATTTTCCAGGCTGACGCGCCTGTCGCCATGATCAAGGCGGTAGGCAAAGTTGTTCACGAACTCCTGAAGCCTGAGCACGCCTACGACCTGTATCAGACGCTCAAGCACGAGAAGCGTGAAGTCGTCGCGAAGTAGGAGGCGGGCAGCATGGTAAACTCCTCAGCTCTCAAACTCCTGCGCGACGCGGCGCCGACGATCAGCGTCGGAATGCTCACGGCCAATCTGCTCTCCCTGGGATCGGAGATCTCCCTGCTGGAGAAGACAGGCGTCAAGCTCGTGCACGTGGACGTCATGGATGGTTGCTTTTGCCCCATGATGACGGTGGGACCACCGCTCATCAAGGCGATTAAGACTTCCCTGCTCAAGGACGTCCACCTGATGATCGAGGAGCCGCTGGAGAAAGTCGCTGATTACGTCGCCGCCGGCGCGGACATCATCACGATTCATCCCGAGGCCTGCTCGCACGTGCATCGAGTTCTGCAAAAGTCGCGGACCTTCACGAACGTGAACGATGCGGAAAGGGGAATCGTGCGCGGCGTAGCGCTGAATCCCGGGACGCCGGTGGAAGCTCTCGAACCGCTTCTCGACGAAGTCGAGCTCGTCGTGCTCCTCGCCGTGAACCCGGGGTGGGGAGGGCAGAAATATATTCCCTCCACAACAGGCCGCATCGCCCGGGCCCACCGAATGATTGCGGATTCTGGCAAGGAGATCATCCTGGGCGTAGACGGCGGCATCACGAAAGAAAATATCGCGGAGGTCGCAGCGACCGGCGCCGACCTGATCGTGACCGGTAGCGCGGTGTTCGATGGCAAGACGCCAGAGGCCAACGCGCGCTTCATGCTGGAGGCGGTGACGAGGGCGAGGTAGCATCAGCCGACCTGTCGGAATTTTACGGCTGCTTGCGCCGCCGAGACGGCAGCGCTTCGGCGCCAGCAGCGAGGCCCGGTCCGCTTCATCCATCAATTCTCATTTCAGGATCATTCTGGGTTTCCATGAAAAATCGTTGGTCCGATACAGACGCCAGTCAGTTCGTAGGTCGATACGCCGCCCAATGGGGAGAAGACTTGGCTTTGCGTACATACACCAGCCGCCTCCTCGGAGGCGACGAGGGACTCGTCCTGCACGGCGGGGGGAACACATCCGTAAAAGGGAATCATCGGAACATCCTTGGCCAGGAAGTATCTGCCCTTTTCATGAAGGCTTCAGGGTTTGATATGGCCACCATCGAACCCGATGGCCACATCCCGCTCGACCTCGCGTATTTGAAACGCCTGTGTGCTCTGCCGGACCTTTCGGATGAGGCGATGGTCGGCGAGTTCCAATTGCATCGCTTGGCTCAGGGCGCGGCCGCACCCTCCATCGAGACCTTGTCGCACGTTTTCCTGCCCGCCAAATTCATCGATCACACGCACGCTGACGCCATCCTGGCGCTGACCAACCAACCGCATGGCGAGAGGTTGGTCCTCGAGGCGTTGGGCGACGGCGTGGTACTGGTCGATTACCTCAAGCCAGGATTCAAGCTGGCCAAGGCCGTGGCGGCTGCCTATGATACCCACCCTGGATGCCGCGCCATGGTCTGGGTGCGGCACGGAATCGTGACCTGGGGCGCGACGGTACGTGAGTCCTACGAGGCCATGATTAATCTGGTCACGCGCGCAGAAGAGTTCGCAGCGCGTCGCGCGGCAAAACCGCTCGTGGTGGTGGTTCGAACGTCTCCCGCCGATGCGGAGAAGCGGTTGGTCACAGCCGCGCCGGTGGTTCGTGGCCTGTTGGCGCAGCCGAGCGGCGACCCTGACAGGCCTTACGACCGCGTGGTCCTGCAAACGTTGGTCAGCCAGGAGGTCCTGGATTTTCTCGGCTCAGATCGAGGCAAGGGACTGGCCTTGACACCCACGCTGACCTCCGACCATCTGATCCGCACCAAGGCGCTTCCTCTCTGGGTCGATAACCCTGAATACAGCGACCCGGCGAAACTGCGCACGCAGGTTTCGAAGGCGCTGGAAGCCTATGCGGCTGAGTACCGAGCTTATCTCGAAAGACACGCGGCGCTGATGCCTGCGGGCATGAAGCCCTTCGATCCCCTGCCGCGCGTGGTCCTCCTGCCCGGCCTGGGAGCTTTGTGCGCCGGCAAGGATGTGCGCGCGGCGCGAATTGCGCGCGATATCACCGCGCATACGCTGGCAGCAAAGGCCAGGATCGCGGCGATGGGAACTTACCAAGGGCTCGAGGAGCAGCACCTCTTCGAGGTGGAATATTTCACCCTGCAGCACGCCAAACTCCGAACTGATGAGCCGCCGCTAGGACGCGAGGTGGCGATTGTAACCGGTGCCGCGGGCGCCATCGGTTCGGCAATCGCTGAAGGACTTCTGGAGCAAGGATGCCACGTAGCGCTCACCGACCTGCCCGGCAGCGCGCTCGACAGCCTGGGCGAAGAACTTAAGACGCGGCGCGGCGAGCGCGTGCTCTGCGTTCCACTGGATGTAACCGATCCCGCTTCCGTGGCGCAGGGTTTCAACGCGGTGATCAAAACTTGGGGAGGCATTGACCTGGTGATCGTCAACGCCGGCGTTGCCATGGTCTCGTCCCTGGAGCTGATGGACCTGCAGGCTTTCCAGCGTCTCGAGCGTGTCAACACCGAAGGAACACTCCTGCTGCTGCGCGAAGCCGCCCGCCACTTTAGATTGCAGGGGACCGGCGGCGACATCGTGCTGGTTTCCACCAAGAACGTCTTCGCCCCGGGCGCAAAATTCGGCGCCTACAGCGCCACCAAGGCCGCTGCACATCAACTAGCGCGCATTGCCAGCCAGGAAATGGCGGAGCTGGGTGTGCGGGTTAACATGGTCGCTCCAGACGCCGTCTTCTCATATGGAAGTCGCCGGTCCGGCCTGTGGGCGGAAGTCGGCCCCGACCGGATGCGCGCTCGCGGCCTGGATGAGAAGGGCCTGGAAGAGTATTACCGGCAGCGAAACCTGCTCAAAGCCACGGTCACCGCCCAGCACGTCGCCAGAGCCGTACTCTTCTTCGCTACACGTCAGACTCCCACCACCGGCGCGACCATTCCCGTGGACGGCGGCCTGCCTGACTCGACGCCAAGATGAGGTGCCCACATGACTTCCAGCCTTCCTGACTTTCACCCCATCGGCATATCTCAAATCTTGGACCTGAGGCGCCTTCTGCCCCTGTTTCTCTGCCTGCTATTGATCGTCGTCCCGGCCTCGGCTGCGGTCACGCCGCAAAAGACGCGAGTCATGGTCCTGACCGACATCGGCAACGAGCCGGACGATGCCATGTCAATGATCCGTTTTCTGCTTTACGCGAACGAGTTTGACGTCGAGGGGATTGTGGCCACGACCTCGATTTGGCAACCGAAGTTGGTCCAGCCTCAATTGATCCGCGAGCGGGTGGAGGCATACGGAAAGGTCAGAAACAACCTGCTGGTGCACGCGCCCGGCTACCCCGAGGCCGCCGACCTCCTGGCTCGGATCAAGTCCGGCCGGGCCGAGTACGGCCTGGCGGCCGTGGGTGAGGGAAAGGACACGGAGGCATCCAAGTGGATAATCTCGGTAGTGGACAAGCCCGACCCTCGGCCCGTTTGGGTCCCGGTCTGGGGCGGCGCGGTTGATCTGGCCCAGGCGCTCTGGAAAGTAAAAAGAACCCGATCCCCGGTCGCTGTGGATGCTTTCGTCAAGAAACTGCGGGTCTACAGCATCTCCGACCAGGATGATACCGGGGCCTGGATGCGGGCAACCTTCCCCGGTCTGTTTTATATTTGCAGCATTCACGCGTTCGGCCGCTATGCGCGGGCCACCTGGAACGGGATTTCGGGGGAACGGTTGAATGGGTTTAAGGGTCCGGACTTCTCGTTGGTGAGCAACGAATGGCTCGACGAACACATCCGCAAGTACGGACCAATGGGGGCGCTCTATCCTCGCTTTGAGTACATCATGGAAGGTGACACGCCGAGCTTCTTACATCTGATCCCGAACGGCCTGGGAGTTCCCGAGGAACCGAGCTACGGCAGTTGGGGCGGGCGCTACGAAAAGGCTTCAGAATTTGGGGGTCTCTACACCGATACGCTCGATACGGTTCGTGGTGCGGACGGCGAAATGTATACGACAAACCAAGCTACAGTCTGGCGGTGGCGCGAGGCATACCAGAACGATTTTGCCGGCCGGATGCTTTGGACGGTCCGTAGCTCCTATAAGGAGGCGAACCATAATCCTATCGTGGTCCTGAACGGGAAGGAAGGCAAGGATCCGGTTGAGATCACCGTCAAGGCTGGTGAAACCGCCAAGCTCAGTGCGGCGGGAACGAGGGATCCTGACGCAGATAGCCTCACTTATGAGTGGTTCCAATATAATGAAGTGGGTGGCTTGTCTCCTCCCAACATCCAACTCAGCAGCGCGTCGGGAACCGAGACCAGCTTCGAGGTGCCGGCCGGTCGTCCAGGGCGGTTAGGCACACTCCCCTTCTGGGACCGGACCATTCACGTAATCCTCGTAGTGAAGGACAACGGTACGCCGAGCCTTTACGCCTATCGCCGGGCGATTGTAAAGGTCGCACCCAAGCAGCCACGGTCAGAGACCTATTGAGAGCAGATTGCCCCGGGGCGGCTTAATTCTGGAGCTCCACCATTAGTTGTCAGTTCTCAGCAGAACCTTCTGCACACAACAGGTACGTAGTGCAGAGGTGGGGCTGAAGCGTTTTCCCTCCCGCGACCCATCCGGCTTGAAGGGTGCGGGCTGGCTTCGTCAATCCCTCTCCGCAATCCGGCCACTGAATGCTACAATCCTTCCGAATGGCCAGCACGCCCAAGGAGCCAACGCGCGTCATTGGAATCGACCCGGGCTTGAATGTGACCGGGTACGGCGTGGTCGAAAGCCACGGAAGCGAAGTCAGACTGGTTGAAGCGGGTGTGATCCGGTTGCCGCCCAGCCGCGGCGGAAACCTTCCCGCGCGCCTGGAATCGCTCTTCAATGAGCTTCGGCAAGTGATGAAGGAATTCAATCCGCAGGCCATGTGCCTGGAGGAAGTCTACAGCCATGCGGATTACCCGCGGACGGCGATCCTGATGGGCCACGCGCGCGGGGTCATTTGCCTGGCGGCGCAGCTGGCAGGAATCCCAGTGCTGAGCTTTTCGGCCAAGCGAGTTAAGCAGTCGGTGACGGGCAATGGCAATGCCTCCAAGCTCCAGGTGCAGCGCGCGGTCCAGCATTTCTTTTCGCTCGACCGAACGCCTCACCCGCCTGATGTGGCTGACGCTCTCGCCGTGGCGCTGTGCTACCTGAACGCGAGGCGCCTCGCGGCGAATGGCGCGAAGGCGGCGCATCGCTAGGGGCGTATGGCCATGCGCCCCTACGTGGGACCATGCACGATCTGAGAGAAACTTGGCAGGAGGAAGCAAACCCTGATCTCCGAAATAACCGGTGAAGTTCTTTACGACCGCATTCAACGCCACTCGCTTCTGGTTCGAGTGCAGGCGCTCTGCTACGAGATTTTCGTACCCTCGGGGATCGCCTCTCGTCTCCGGACCACGCCGGAAGCCGAGCGCCATAACCCCCAGACTTTCTACACGATTTACTACATTGATGGCGGGTTGGGTGGCGGCCACCTGACGCCCAAGCTGGTCGGGTTTCTCGACCCACTCGACCGGGAGTTCTTCGAAACCTTCACAACCGTGCCGGGCGTGGGTTTCATGCGGGCGTTGAAATGCCTGGTCCGGCCGCTGAATGAAATTGCCCTGGCCATCGAACGCGGTGACACAGCTTTCCTGAAAGAACTCCCGTTTATCGGCGCCAAGACCTCGGAGAGGATCATTACCGAACTGCGTGGCAAAATGGCCAAGTTCGCTCTGGCCCGCACCGAGGAACCTCTCTCCGTCGAGCAGGAATCCACCTCGGAGCTGAAACAGGAAGCCCTGCAGGTGCTCGAACAACTGGAGTATTCGCGCGCTGAGGCGCTACGGATCGCAGAGGAGATTTTCTCCCGGAACAAGCATCTGAAGACCACCGAGGAATTTCTGCGCAAAGTCTTTGAACAGTTGCACCCAGGGAACAAGAGTTAAAGGCCTGCCTGCGCACGCAGGTCGAGAGTCGAAAGTCAAAAGTCCAAAAAGCAGAGGCTCAGCAATTCCCTGTCACCTGTTCCCTGTAACCTATAACCTGGCTTCGTATGCCCAGAGAACGTTTGGTTTCACCAGAACTGATCTCGAAAGAGGAAGAGAACTTCAATCGCAGCCTTCGTCCTCCCACGCTCCATGAGTATGTCGGGCAGAGGAAGGTTGTGGAAAAGCTCTCCATCGCCTTGCAGGCGGCGCGCCAGCGAGGCGAATCCCTCGAACACGTGCTGTTTTATGGGCCGCCCGGTCTGGGCAAGACCACCTTGGCGTACATCATTGCCCACGCCATGGGATCGAAGATCACGACGACTTCGGGTCCGGCGCTGGAGCGGACCGGCGACCTGATGGGCATCCTCACCAATCTCGGCGAGGGCGACATCCTCTTCATCGACGAGATTCATCGGCTGCCCGCCAACATCGAGGAGTTTCTGTATCCGGCGATGGAAGACTTCAAGGTGGATTTTGTGGTGGACAAGGGGATGTTCGCCAGGACCATCAATGTCCCCCTCAAGAAGTTCACCATGGTGGGCGCTACGACGCGCGCCGGGAGCCTTTCCGCGCCACTTCGAAACCGCTTCGGGCTCTTCTATCACTTGGAGTTCTACACGGTGGAGGATCTTCGCCAGATCGTCCAGCGCTCCGCGCGTATTCTCAGCGCTCAGGTTGATGAAGCGGGGGCCACGGAAATCGCCCGTCGCGCGCGCGGCACGCCGAGGATTGCCAATCGTCTCCTGCGGCGCGTGCGCGACTATGCAGAAGTAAAGGCGAAGGGTGAGATTAACACCGGAGTCGCGGGCGAGGCCCTGAAGCTGGAAGGGGTTGATGATCAGGGTCTGGACGATCTCGATCGAAACTTCCTCTCCACGATCATTCGCATATACAACGGCGGCCCCGTTGGCGTTGAAGCCCTCGCAGCGACGCTCAATGAAGAAGTGGATACGCTGGTGGACATGGTGGAGCCGTACCTGCTGCAGCAAGGTTTCATCGGTCGCACCAAGTCCGGCCGCAAGGCCAACGAACCGGCCTACCGGCATTTGAATTTGCCCTTGCCCAGAAGCGCGCCAGGGCCCCTCTTTGATTGAGGCGCTCCGGCTGGCCGACAGTGGCTGCAATGTTACCTGACTCGGATCTTACCGCGCCCCGCGCAACGCCCGCATGGCGTGACCTCAAACAGGTCTTCCTCTCCCTCGGATCAAACCTCGGCGATCGAGTGGCGAACATCCGGAAAACTGTAGAGGAACTTGACCGGGTCAGGGTCAAGGTTCGACGGGTTTCGTCATTCTACAAAACCGAACCGGTCGACTTCAGCCCGCAGGCGTGGTTCCTGAATTGTGTGGTGGAAGCGGCGACGGAACTGATGCCGTTACAGCTTCTCAAGGCTGTCAAATCAGTGGAACGCGCCGTAGGGCGCCGACCCGGCGGCACCAGTCGCCCCCGACCGATTGACATTGACATCCTGCTTTACGAGAATGTGGTGGTCCGTTCCTCGGTCTTGACGATTCCGCACGAGCGTATGAGCGAAAGACGGTTCGTGCTTGTCCCGCTGCGTGAATTAGCCCCTGCGGCGCGTCACCCGGTGACCAAGCGAACCGTCCTCGAAATGCTCCAGGACTCAAAGGACCTTAGTCGGGTAGTTCGATTCAAACTCGAGGGATGAGCGCAGGCGACACCCTCACGGAGTCTGCAACGAGGGCCGGGATGCCTTGCGGCCTCACCTCATGCTCGCCATGACAAGGCAAATTGGATTGCGAATACCTGGACGGCGAGCTTATGCCGCCCGCTCGAGGTAATCGGTGTCTGAGCCCCAGGCGTACGAGCCCTTGCACTTCGTCGCTGTTGAAGGTCCAATTCGGGTCGGCAAGACCAGTCTCGCCGACATCCTCGCTGACCGACTCCACGCTGCTCGGATCCGCGACGTTGAGGATAACCCCTTCCTGGAAGCGTTCTATCACGACCAGCCCGGAGCGGCTTTCCGAGCCCAGTTCCACTTCCTTTTGCAGCGGTTCAAACAGTTGCGCTCACTCGACCTCGCGGCTCGTCCAGATCGGGTGATCATCAGCGATTACCTCTTTGAAAAGGACAAGATCTTCGCTTACCTGAATCTAAATGATGCTGAGCTTAATATCTACGATCAATACTACGAAATATTCGCCGAACAAATCCCTATTCCGGATCTGGTGATATACTTACAAGCGAAGCCGGAAGCGCTGAAGAAACGGATCGGGAAGAAGAATGTGCCGTTTGAACACCGCATCTCCGAGGACTACCTGGATGCCGTGGTCAACGCGTACGAGCACTTCTTCTTCCATTACAAGTCCAGTGACTTGCTGGTGATCGAAACGTCCGAGATCGATTTTGTCGACCGGAACGAGGATTTGCAGCAGCTCTTGCGCCGATTGAGCCAGCCAGTCAGAGGCACTCAGTACTTCCTGCCGCTTGGATCTGCATCTGCGGACTGAGACGGTCAAAGTTGGTGGCTCGCGCCAGGGCAAACGACGGAAGAGGTAGCGCGGGCAACAGAAGATTCGAAGAGTTTTGGACCCTCTCTGTCCAGGCTAGAGGAGGCCCTTACGGGCCCCCGGACGCTATCGGGCTAGCGCCGGAATGCCTTCCTGCGACCGGGAGGGTCTTCTATGTTGAACGCGCCCGCGGTGGTGGAAGTCCGGTTTATCCACTTCACAGGGGGACGTTCAAAATCTACATCGACGGGGTGAAGCCATGGACCAGAACTTCCAGGCCGTGAGCAAAGTGACCGTTCCAGTCATCCTCGACCGGAAATTGCGAGGAGAGAAGATTACCTGCCTGACTGCCTACGACTATCCGACCGCCCGGCTGGTAGACGAGGCGGGAATCGACATGATCCTCGTCGGAGACTCCCTTGCTCAAACCGTTTTGGGTTATAATTCAACAGTGCCCGTTACGGTTGAGGAGATGCTTCATCACTTACGGGCCGCGCGGCGGGGTATTCGGCGGGCATTGTTGATTGTGGATCTTCCCTATGGCGCCTATCATGTCAGCGACGAGCAAGCGCTGGCATGTTCGGTGCGTTTCCTCAAGGAGGGTGGTGCGGAGGCCGTCAAATTCGAGGGCGGCCGGAAACGCGCCGGACTCGTGCGGCGGCTCGTGGAAGCGGAAATCCCGGTGCTGGGCCACATCGGCTTGACGCCCCAGTCGATCCACACCATGGGCGGCTATCGCGTACAGGGTAGGACACTCGACTCAGCCAGCGAGCTTCTAGCCGATGCCGAGGCCCTGGAGGAAGCAGGGGCTTTTGCTGTCGTCCTGGAAGGTATTCCGCGCGAGCTTGCCGCCATCATCACTCGCCGCCTCAGAATCCCCACCATCGGGATCGGTGCCGGCCCCGATTGCGATGGGCAGGTGCTGGTTTTCCACGATCTGGTGGGTCTGAGCTTTGCACCGCGAGCCAAGTTCGTTCGCAGCTATGTGGACCTCGCAGAGACGTTGCGCCAGGCTTTCTTCAATTTTCGCACGGACGTGGCAGAAGGTCGCTATCCTGACGATCACGAGTCGTATCACTGGCCGGCCGCTCTGCGTGAGCAGTTTGAAAAGGAAATGAGTCGCCCAGCCTGAAGAGACCCCCTCCCGGCGTGCGCTGGCCTGCCGCCCAGTTCCCGCCTGTCTGACGTTCCAGGGCGGCATTCCCAGGCGGGCGTTGCCCTCAACTCCTCGACAATGAACGCGCCGCTGATTACTTCTGTTCAAGAACTGCAAACCTACACGCGTGAAGTGCAGTCACGCGGAAGGTCGCTGGGACTGGTGCCTACCATGGGAGCCTTGCACGAAGGCCACCTGAGTCTTGTGCGCCGGGCCAAACAACAGTGTGACGCGGTGCTGGTTTCCATCTTTGTAAACCCCGCACAGTTTGGTCCGGGAGAGGATTTCAATCGCTACCCACGAAGCCTGGAAAGGGACGCTGAGCTGCTCTGGTCTCTCAATGTGAATGCGATTTTCGCTCCTCCCGATGGGGAAATGTACCCCCCAGGGTTCGACACCTATGTCGAGCCGGGCAAGCTCGCCGTACCTTTCGAAGGAGCCTCACGGCCTGGACATCTCCGGGGTGTCGCCACGGTTGTCCTGAAACTGTTCAACCTTGTGCGGCCTGATGTCGCTTACTTCGGGCAGAAGGACTTTCAGCAGGTTCAGGTCATCCGCGGGCTTGTGCAGGACTTGAATCTGAGCGTGCGACTCGTCCTCTGCCCCATCGTTCGCGAGCCGGATGGTTTGGCGCTCAGTTCCCGCAACTCCCACCTCAGCCCCAAGGCGCGCCAAGCAGCCTTGGTCCTTCAGCGCTGCCTCCGACACGGGGAAACGCTGGTCCACGCGGGGGAAGTTGACGCGCCGACGCTACTGAAAGAAATGCGACAGGCCATCGACGCGGAGCCGCTGGCGAAGCTCGATTATCTGGCGCTCGTCAACCCCGCCAATCTCGAGCCCGTGGAGCGCGTGACGACTGGCACCGTGGCTCTTGTGGCGGCCCGAGTGGGAACTGTCCGCCTGATTGATAACCTGATTTTGGGCCCTCTGGGATCGAGCCCGGAATTCCTGCTTCAACAGGCCTTCGCTTCACAGCCCGTTATGCCTCTCGGCGCGCGAATTCCAGGCCTGGAAACAGAAGCCCTTCGCAGGCGGATTGAAAGCTGCCGGGATTGCGCGGCTATTTCCTCCGTGCAGATTCCCCCGCGCGAATTCCTTGCCAAGTATCTGAAGCGCGACTACCCCGACTTGAACCGGGTGCGTGTTGTCGTCATCGGGCGGGATGCGCCCATGAATCCGGACCACTACTTCTATTACCACCCGGAGGGACCGACGCGCTTCGCCCTGGAGCTTTACGAGTTGTTGGGGGTGAGCGGCTTTCAGGAATTCAAGGAAGGGTGTGTAGTCACCGACGCTCTTCGCTGCCATGTCCAGGCCACTCGCGTCTCCGAAAAGGCCCTGGCGTTTTGCGCACGGCACCTTTGTGAGGAGCTCAAACACTTCCCCAACCTGCAAACCATCGTGATTTTGGGGCAGGATGCTTACCTGCAATTCCAAAGGTATGTCCTCGGCCGTAGTCCCGGTGATTTCAAGCCCTTCGAAGAACTGCTCAAGCCGGAAGGCTGGGCAGAAGAGGAGGTCCACTTGCCCGCCGTGAAGGACCGACCTATCCACGTTTTCTACTGTTATCACCCGACCATGGGGTACATGCACAGTCCTTCGCTCGCTCGGTCACTCCAACTACGGTCCAAATGAACGGGCCGGCGAAACCCTTCAGGATTTCAGGACTGCCAGGACTTCCAGGACGTGGTCCTCCACCTTCACCTTGGGGAAAACATGTTGGATCTTCCCTTCCCGATCGATGATATAGGTGGTGCGCACAATTCCCATCGACTTTCGGCCGTAGAGATTCTTCTCCTGCCAGACCCCGTAAGCGCTGAGCATCTGGTGGGAAGTGTCGCCGGCCAAGGGAAAGTTCAGCCTGTACTTGTCTCTGAACTTTTGGAGTTCTTGAACGGTATCCCCACTCACGCCGAGTACCTTTGTGCCCAGCTTGTCCAGTTCTTTCTTGGCGTCACGGAACTGGTTCGCCTCGCTGGTTCAACCGGGCGTGTCAGCCTTGGGAAAGAAGAAGAGAACGAGACGGTTCCCTTGGAAGGTGTCCAGAGTGATCTTGTCGCCGGAATCAGACGGTAACGAAAAACCCGGCGCCTTGTCTCCAGCCTTGAGCATAAGCGACTCCTGTGGTGAGAGAAACAATCACCCGCGGGCCTCGAACACTCGGCCGCGGTCAGTCGAGCTCCTTTTTCAGCACATCTTGAACTAATTGAGGATTTGCCTGGCCGCGCGTGGCCTTCATAACCTGTCCAACAAACCAGCCCAGCGTGGCGGTTTTCCCTTTGCGGTATTGCTCCACCTGTTTGGGGTTAGCAGCAATCACCTCACGTGCCACGGCAGCAATCTTCTCCGTATCATTGATCTGCTGAAGTTCCTTTTCAGTTACAATCTGGTCCGGCCCTTTGCGGCTCATAATCATGTCTCGGAGGACTTCCTTCGCCATCGTGCCGGAGATGGTTTTCCGCCCAACCAGGGTCAAAAGCTTGGCGAAATCCGCCGAAGTAACAGGATAGTCCGTGAACCCAACCTTGGCCTCTTCCAGCAAGAAGGAATACTCATTCAGCAGCCAGTTGGCCGCGAGCTTGGGTTCCGCGCCGCCTTTCACTACTTCCTCAAAGAACTCCGCCATGGTCCTCGAAATGGTGAGCAAGGCCGCATCCTGCCTAGGCAGGCCATGCGTTGTCGCGAACCGCTCTTCACGGCTCTGCGGCAACTCCGGCAGTGACCGTCGCACTTCCTCCTTCCACTCCTCGCTGATCACCAAGGGGAGCAGGTCCGGCTCGGGGAAATACCGATAGTCATGAGCGAATTCCTTCGAGCGCATCCCATACGTCCGTTGCTCGCGGCTATCCCAGAGGCGCGTTTCTTGCTGGATCGGTTCGCCGCTCTCCACCATCTCGATCTGACGCTCGATTTCGTAAGCCAGGGCTTTTTGGAGGAAGCGAAAGGAGTTCAGGTTCTTGACTTCGGTCTTGGTGCCGAAGGCCGAGGCGCCCGCCACCCGCACACTCACATTGGCGTCACAGCGAAGGCTTCCCTCCTCCATGTTGCAGTTGGAGACGTCCAGATACAACAGAATGGTCCTGAGGCGCGTCAGGTACTCGTAGGCTTCGTCCGGAGTCCGCAAATCCGGCTCGCTGACAATCTCAATCAAAGGCACACCCGAGCGGTTCAGATCGATATAAGACTTGCGCTCGGAATCCGGGAAACCCTCGTGGAGCGATTTACCCGCGTCCTCTTCCAGGTGAACGCGCGTGATCCCAATCCGCCTTTTTCGCTCTTCGACCTCAATCTCGATCCATCCATCCTGAGAGAGCGGCTCATCGTATTGAGAGATTTGATAACCCTTGGGGAGGTCAGGATAGAAGTAATTCTTCCGCGCAAAACGCGAGCGGGAATTGATGGCACAGTTAAGCGCCAGGGCAGCTTTCATCGCCATTGCCACGGCCTCCCGGTTCAGGACAGGGAGAGCTCCTGGCAGGCCCAAACAAACCGGGCAGACGTTCGAATTCGGCGGGTCACCGAAATGCGTCGAGCAGGAACAGAAGATTTTCGATTTGGTGAGAAGTTGGACATGCACTTCGAGGCCAATCACTGCCTCATACTTCGTGCGCGCCGTTGCGGAAACAGCCATAACCAGATTCCCTTTTCTTGGATGTGCTGAACCAGCCGTCCATTATACACGCTTCGCCGACGAGAACAGTTCAAAGTCGAAGGTTGAAAGTCGAAAGCCTGTAAGGGGGCACTCTTGCACCTCACGGGTCATCGTCCTTGCCGCCACTCGTCACTGCCTTTCCGGGGACGACGGGTGGCGAGCCGCGCCATCAAATCATCGCGTGATTGACGGTCTACGGATCCGCCAAACCGGATCATCTTCCCGCCTAAATCTGCCGATAGCCGATACGGGGAAGTGTGTCACGGGCGTATTGGCAATCGGCCCATCGGTTCATTCGTGCATCGGGTCATCGCGCCATCGGATCCCCGGCCCGTCCCGGACCGAAGCCCGCCTCGGCTCTTCCAACCGGGACCGGGCCGCGGGGCCGGGGCGGGCATCGGTTCGTCGTGTGTAGTCAGATCACCCGATCTCCCGATCACCCGATTCTTCTAGCCCCCGTCCTTTCCTGTTCCCTATCACCTGTTCCCTGATCCCTGTTTTCCCGCCAGCCCCCAGCACCTAGTCCCCAACCCTCTCCCCTCGCGGGAGAGGGTGGCACGCTGCCGGCGCTTTCACCAGCCGGAGCGGACCGGCCTGCCTGCCGCAGGCAGGGTGAGGGGTCACATCGACTGGCGGGCGTGAAAAGCCGTTGACCCTCAAAACGGGTCCGCGCCACCCTTTCTTTCTCAATCTCGCGTCCAGCTCCATTCTCCTTTCCTTTCAACAACATTCAAGGTTCGCGGCGATAAGTGGCTTGTTTTTCTTCAACATTCAAGGGTCGCAGTGAATTTGCGCCAAGTCAATTTCTTATCTCATTTATTTTCAGCAACATTCAAGGTTATACCTTCATTTTAACATCCTTTTTTCTTTTCCCAGCCTAGCCTACTAGCATTTTTGTTAACTGCCATATTTTCAAGGATTTGGTCTTTTGCTACGGCCATCGCAATCCTCTTGATTCTTCGCTAAGATGCTGTGTTTTCATTAACATTCAAGGATCGTGAGGGGTTTTCCATTCCTCCCGAGCCTGGCGTTTAATCTTCAGCAGCAGGTTGGTGACCCGCCAGACTTGCCGGAAGTTGGAATCCTGCATTCTCCGCATGAGCGTCGCGCTGCGCTGGGTGGGCGCGATTTCCGCGGCGCGTTCATAGGGCGACGGACCCATCAGGGACTCCCGCAGGGTGGCCTTGCGCTGAGCCTCGCAAATCTCGACCTGCCGCGAGAGGATATGCTCAAGAAGCTGGCGCACCGGCTCCCGCGCCTCCCATTCCGCCGAGGAGATGCCGGAAGTCGGCCCCTCCTCCTCCGCTTCGGTAGCGCCAGCATCATGGTGGCTTCCCTGTGGCCGGCCGCCCGCCCCGGCCGGTCGGTCCGGGAACGGGCCGGGAGAAGCCGGCACTACGTCCGCTTCGGGCTCAGGGTCGGATGTACGCACGCCAAAGATCTCCTGAATCCTTGCTACGACCTTGCGAACATTCGCCTCCGGGTCAGAGCAGCCTCCGCCCTCATCCTGTTCGCCCGGGCCCGGCGCGCCCGGCCCCCGAAGTTGGTAGAAGAGGGCGAGAGCTATTTCGCCCATTTCCTTCACCACGCCCTCCTGGTGCAAGCTCTTCATCAGCTCGAGGTCGGCGGGAGTGGTGACGTAATGCTCACGCGCCACCGATTGGGCGAGCGACTGCAAACTGGCGGAAGTCATCTTTAGGCGCATCATCTGCGCGTGCAGCCGGTCCTCCCGGCCTAGGCTCACGTCCTTGGCCTGCCGCAGGGCGTAACCCTCCTGCATGCGGTGGCTCCGCTCCATCCCCCACATGGCCCGCGCCAAACGCATGACCAGAAGCTCTTCAAACCCGTTCGCCGGCTGCCACTTCTCGATCAGGGCCTTGACCACGGCGTCGAATTCGGCGGGATCTTCACCCAGAGCGCGCAACGCCACGCCCTCCGCCTGGGAATAAAACCCGTGGCGCGTGTTGGCGTCGCGAATCCGCTCTCGCCCCTGGGGAGTGGCGGGCCCACGCGAGCGCCTCCCGTTCGCCTGACTGGCGGCAACTCTCTTTGCGGTTATCGTCGGTTTCTTCCTCAAGGACATGCGAAACCTCCATGACCAAAAACGCGTTCAGCAGTCAGCCCTCAGCTTTCTGCCTACTGCCTGCCGATCTAGTATGGGTTACGCCGACCCGTTGTATAGGTCCGCGGTCTTTCACATCAGCCAGCGGGCGCTGGCCGGGTTAAATATTATACCACGGCTATTTTGCTTGCGAGGAAAGAATCTAGCCTAGAGGCTACATCTTATAGATTCAGACAACACGTCATGAGCTTTTCCTACCGGTAGGAAACATCTTTTAGGGAGGGGTGTTTAGTTGTCCGAACCCTTTCCTGCGCGTGCTTATTCCCCTCCTGGTTCAGGAGGGAGGTTAGGGGGTGGTCGAGCAAGCGTAGCGCGGACGTGTTCTGCAGGTCCGCTGGCTGGCGCAGACCCCGGTTCACCAGGATCTGCGCCGGCCAGCGAATGCCCTCGGCTTGGTGTGCCCTGTCCAGGGTCCGCGTGGCCGGATATCATTTGGTAATTGACGATTAAAGAGTGACACACTATAGTCAGCATCCGCCCACTTCAGACAGAACTGCGGCCCTGTATGGAGGGTCCCGCGAACAAAACGCGAATTTCGCTCACCCAGTCTCAATTGCAGGCCGGACTGGGGGCCGAGCTTTTGGCGCTCTGTCAGTCCATTACTGAAGACGGATCAATTTCAGATGCAGGGGCGTATGAGCTAAAGAAGTGGCTGGAAGAACACCGGTCAGCGGATTTGCCGTCCGTGGAGTTCTTAAGGTCAGTCGTCGAGCGCGTCATAGCGGACAAAATCATTACGGCAGACCAGCGTAAGGCGCTGTATAAGGCAATCGAAACCGTTCTGCCTCCCGAGGCCCGCAAGAAGGCTGTTGCCCATCGGAAAGCCGTCGAGCTGTTAGAAAGCGAACAGGCCCGAGTTGCTCGCGAGGCTGAGAAGCAGCACACCCGCGAGGAACGAGAAGGGGAGCGGCCTCTATCATCCGCCAACTTTATGGTTGCGGGAGTCCATTACGAAGGTCGGTCGGTTATTATTCGAGAATACGTTCACCCAAACGACCAAGTTTTTCTTGTGCGGGATCGAGGTAACAAGTACAGCCGCAATGCGGTGGAGGTGAGGCTTAGCAACGGGTACCAGATCGGATTCGTGCCAGAGGAAGACGCCATAGAAATCGCGCCCCTACTGGATAAGGGTTGTCTGCATCGCGCCTTTGTGACTAAGGTACTTGAAGGACGTAGGTCTCCAATTCCGGTTTTGCAAGCGTATATCTTCCGGCCAGATTCGGGTATAGAAGGCGGGATATGCGAGGCCGCTGTTCCTCCGAAGCGCGTTCCTAGTAAGATTGGGTGCTTTTTGGTTGTTATTCTCATTGTCGCGCTGGCAACTCTGCTCCTTTTTGCCATCCGCTCTTGCGGGACTTGACACGGCCATCCCTAAGTGGCCCATGGAGTGAGGAATAGAATCCGGGCGATGTTGTCCAAATGCCGATACATGACTTGGCAAGAAAAGAAACCGCCCACCGGACCGTGACGGCGGTATGGTTCGACAGCCGGGAGAAATCTTTTGTGCCGGAAGTGCGGGCGGATTGTAGTTAGCGGCTGGCCTGCCACATGGCCCCCGGCCTGACACGGGAAGACGGCCGAATCGGTGAGGAGGCTCTTTTTGCGTCGGAAAGGGTAGTGTCCTAATTTGAATTTTATGAAACCGCTGATACTGGCTATGCTCTTGGCAGTTATGCAGGCACCTTCCCCAGTCCCAGGGAGGGCAGCTGATAGCTCCGCTCGCGCAACCCAAAACGTCGAGACTCAAACCAAGGATAACAAGAAACCATCCGCTCCAGCGCTTCCCCTCCTCAAGACGAAAGCATCCCCAGCCACCGAGGCCGAGAGCAAGACAGAGAATCCCAAAGATGCACAGCAATCCATAAGAGTTACCGAACTGCCCACCGCGTCTGTAAGAGACAATGGCATTGACTGGCGTCTTTGGGTTTTCAATGGGCCTTTGGTTATTGTGGGTGGCTTGCAGGTATGGCTTTTGTTCGCGACCCTCAAAACCATCAATCGGCAGGCTGATATTGCCAAGAATCAAGAAGCTCAGATGATCCAGGCCGGGAAACAAACCGAACGGATCATTAGCCAAATGAATGAGACGACCCAAAGGCAACTGCGGGCGTATATTTGCGTTTCCACCGCTCTATTGAAGTTCCAGAGGCCAGACGTTCCCGAAGTCCAAATTCATCTCAAGAATTTCGGGCAAACCCCAGCTTACGATGTTAGCGGATGGATACATATGTGGATTGAAGAATATCCACTGAGCATTGCTCTCCCAGAGCCCCCGGAGGCCTTCCCGAAGTCCAAGGAAATTATGGGGCCGAATTGCGTTCGTATATTTGTTAACGCCAAGAACCCACCAATACCTACCCAGAGCCTGCCTCTGCTTGGTACAGTCAAAGGTACGATCTTCGCTTACGGAGAAGTTCGATACAAGGACGCTTTCGGTGTCGAAAGGTACACGAAATACCGCCTTATTTATGGGGGACGTGAAGGCGTGCGCAACCGGACAGTCAAAGGCGTGGTGACTGCGTTACTTAAACCCGACACCGATGGGAATGAGGCAAACTAGGGCAACTATATACCTGCCGTACCGTCAATCAAAATGTCAGAACCAGGATGCCGTGACAGGGGGCAGGCTTGACAATCAGTGTGGTTTCTTGGCGTTCCTCTTGCGTCGCTTCCAGCGAGGCAAACCCAAATTATTAACCCACTTCCTCACCAGTTCTGGGGGAAATTGCACTTCGTGACTCATGGCTTCCTGGCGATCCATTCTTTCCTCCGTCAGGATCGTGGAATACCGAGACATCGGCATGACTGAAGCGAGTTCTATTCCTATCCACTCGAACTCTGTCCTATGGCCGCTGAATGCCATCCTGAACAGCCAGGCAAGCATATCCGCCGCTTGCAGCGGCAAAAGGTGCTTGTCATCCCGAAACATTGGATCAGCGGGAAGAACTCTGCTAAGGCTGCGGAGTGTTTCGTCTTTAACATGACTCAAACCTTCCCGGATCATCGGATACCACAGCTTGAGCCGTGGAGCGAAAATTAGCTGCTGGTCGAAGATAACTTCGATCTGATCTTGTGAGCCGGAGTCGAGCACTTCGTAGCACACGCCACTCAGCACAACATGGGAACCTAACAGGTAGGGGTGTGAGACTGGCCCAGGCTTCTCGTAAGAGCGAGACTCGCGTTTCTTAAATGCGTCTAAATCTATCGTGCAGTGGATTGCGTGTTGAGGTGGGTAGCGCTTGATAACCTCCACGCAGCCACGCAACTTCCTATCTCGATCTGCGTGCTTCCAAAATCTAAACTCTCCGCCTAGCTTCGCGGCTTCCGCCATTTTGAAGTAAGCAATTGATGGGGATTCACGAAGGTGCTGTTTCCATGCGGTAGAGAACTCGGCCCACTGTTCCGCTTTGCCAATAAATCCGGCGAGAACGAATATGGGATCAGTTCCCTTGACTCCACTGTCGTCAATATATGCTTGGATGGCCAATAGCAACCTTCGCTGTCGTCCAGGTTCAGGAACTCCGGCAAGAAAATGGAAGCCTTCTGGAAGCCACGGTTGACTTTTGACACACGCCGGCTGGCGCAGACCCTGTTCTTTGGGGTCTGCGATCTCCCGAAGGGACTTGTGGAAATTGACTGCTCATCTCAGTCGGCTTGAAGAACAGCACACTGCCGGAGAGCATACACGCGCCGAAGCCTTGCCGGAAAGCTGTCCCTTCGGGAGAACGCAGACGCTAAAAAGCGACCGTCTGCGCCAGCCCGCCGACGATCCGCAGACAGTCGCGCCACAGCGGCGTCTGCCAAGTCGCGGGCAATCAGTTCCCGCATGTTGTCCAACTCCTGTCTCGAGGTGGTGTGCTTTTGGGCGTCTTTATTTGCCAATAATTGCGTCCAGCTCACGTTCAGTTCCTTTGACAAATTGCTTTGGGCGCTTCAAAACTGCGGTCAAAAAATGGTCGTTCTTCTCAACCTTGCCACGAAATTCATCGACCGAACACGTTGTGGCATTCAAGTCGCGGCCAAGAGCGCGCTCACCCTTACGGAGCGCTGGGGTCAATTCGGAGAGGCCAACTTGGCCGATGACCATCAAGTCGATATCACTGGTGGCGTGCTCCTGCGCCCGAGCAACGGATCCGTAGACGAATGCGCAGAGGATCTTTCGCCCAAAAGGCGCCAGGAGGGTCTGAACGATCGGAATGGTCCCGGCTGTCTTTTCGACGATTCCCCGTAATTCGCGGTAGATTGGGGAGCGCTTCTGAGCCCTGAAATAAACACGGGTACCTTCCCGTCTCTGCTCCAAGATGCCTGTGTCAACGAGCGCAGAAAGCTCCCGCTGTAGGCTGGAAGGCGTGGTGCCGAGGAACCGAGCGAGCTCCGAGAGAAACCACCACTTCTCCGGCTGGGTAAGGGTCGCGGCTAGAACCCCCTGCCGGGTCTTCGGAAAAAGCGCCTCCAATGTCGCGTTGTTACGCATAATGCGTAAATTGTTACGCATATTGCGTAAATATGCAAGCGGGTAGATTCTCTCTTAAATTTCAAGAGCGGGTGGCGGGGAGCTCATGGGTTCGATCTGCACGGCGTGCAAACTGCCGATCGTCGAAGAGCCGCAGGGCTACAGACCGAGTCTGGGCCACCTGCCGATCACCAGATTTTTGCCAGGATGTACCAAAAGCCAGCGAGGCTCATTGCCAGTATGATAAGTGCGGCCGGAAGATTTGGCGTCGCTGAGCGCACAATTGCATGGATCCTCTCTTCAACCTGCTTCTGCTGGGTACTGTCCAGAGACGGATTCGTCGAGAAGGATTTGATCATATCGATAAGTGGTTTGCGTTCACGAGGCAGAGTGAAAGACAATTCCCTATCTACGAAACTCAAGCAGGTCTCCTGTGTCCCGTTCTTTGGTATGGCAAATTGATTACCCTTGATTGACTGTTTCACTTTGTGCTCCCTTACTGAGTGGGGGATTGCGCCCCCCACAGTCGCGAGAAAAAGAAGAGCTGAAAAGAAGCCAACCGGATAAACTGTCCATGGCACACTCCTACTTACCTTGTTAGTGCGAGAAATCTTCTGTGTCACGGACAGACCTGAAATCCCAGCTATTCTGGCCTTAGCATCGAAATTCAACGCTTTGGAATCCATAAATATTCCAAAACGAATATAATCATCGGGGTTTAATAGCGGAAAAGTAATGATAACGGCGTTCCTTGCCTTGTCGAGATCGACCTTGGCTCCTAAATTCCCTGGCTGCAGTCCTTCGATTTTTGCATCTAGGACTTCTGTGTCTCGGGCGAAGGTGATTTGCGGAGGCGATACAAGATCCTTTTCAACTATTGGTGTTCGGCCGGTATTGACTAGAATAAAGTCTGCTTTTGAGATTTGGTTCAGATTCTCCCCATTGTAAGTGATGATCAGCTTCTCAAGTTGGGCGGATCTTTCAACTAGTGTTTCAAAAGAGACGCACTGCAATTCGAGAGCAGAACTGACCTTATAACGGTCCCAGAGAATAGGAGATATAATGCCGAGCACACCCACCGCGATTCCAATGAACGCCAAGACACCAGCCTTAGGACCTTTCATCGGGAACTCCTCTCACGTGATACTGTCGTCAAAGGTTGCCTAACTCTCCCTTAGGCTGACCCGCATCGGAACCTGGGGGCGGCGCCTGAATCCTGCTTTTTGCGATGTCATTGACCACCGGTCGATAACCACGATATTAAGATGACTCCTTATACACCCAGGGCAGGGGGAAGACAAGGGGTAAGAGCAGTGGCAGGTGACAAGTGACGAGGGATGAGTGACGAGCACGAGGAGCGGGTCGGTGCCAGCTCCTGCCCGACGAACCGCGACAAGGAACTGGCTAGATTCCCGCCTTCGCGGGAATGACCGTCCACGGCCAGAGCTCGCGCTGAGCCAGCCCAAGGGATGGCAACTGGTACGGTTGATGTAACGTCCAATCCCGATGGCGCCGATGTCTATGCCGATGGGCAGTTTGTGGGAAATTGTCCAGCAGTCTTGAAGTTGAAGCCCCGGAAGCACACTGTCAGCGTCAAGCTCTCTGGTCACAGGGATTGGTCGCGTGAAATCAGCGTGGAGTCAGGTTCAGAGGTCCGGTTAACAGCGACGCTGGAACAGTGACGTCAACGGGCGCGGACTCCCACGGTTTCAGGTTCGGGCTCGTGCTGCTCCAACTGTTTCGACCTAAGCGGTGAGCGAGCGTAGATACAAGCGCGGACCCCCGTTCTTGGGGTCCGCGGTTCTTCTCAAGGAAAAGCCGCAGACCTCAACAACGGAGGTCTGCGCTACGATTACTCACAGCTTGCGTGGCACTCAAAAGGAAAGAGGCGGGTCACGGCGCGACCCAGGTGACGCGCGGACGGCCGCTGGAGGGGTTCCGATCCACCAGCACCGGGGTTCGAAAGGCCTTGCTCAGCAAATCCGCCTGGAAGACGTCTTCCGGCTTTCCCTGCCGGAGGCAGGTCCCGGCATCGAGCAGAATGATGTGATCCGCCATCTCTGCCGCCAAATTGAGTTCATGGGTCACGACGATGCCGACGAAATTCTCGGAAGCCGCAAGCTGGCGCAGGAGACGAAACATTTCAACCTGGTACCCAATGTCCAGGTTTGCGGTGGGCTCGTCCAGCAGAACCAGCCGCGGCCGTTGCGCCAAGGTCCGCGCCAAGACGGCGCGCTGGAACTCTCCGCTGCTCATTTCCATCACGCGGCGCTGGGAGAACTCCTGCAAGCAGGTTTTTTCCAGAGCCCACTCGACCCACCGGTCATCTTCGGCGCTCTCAAACAGGCTGTGCCCCAGATGCGGATGCCGCCCCTGCCGGACGAACTCTCGAACCTCAAATGAAAAGAGGAGAATCGTTTCCTGCCGCGCCAAGCCGACTTTCCTGGCGCGCTCCCGGGGGGAGAGGGCGTGAAGGTTTTGGCCGTCGAGATAAACGCCTCCCGACCCGGGCTTCAAGTGTCCACTGATGATCTCCAGCAGCGTGGACTTCCCCGAGCCGTTGGGCCCAATGATGGCAGTGAGTTCGCCGGCGCGCGCCTGGAGGCTGACCGGGGAAAGCTCAAAATGCGCGTAGCGGAAAGCCGCGCAATCGACGCTGAGTTCCGCTTGCACATTCGCCGCGCCTCTCGCCGTGGAATTAGCCGTCCTCAATTGACCATCAGTCATAGGCTTCCGCCCGCGCCGTCCTCACCCCGACGTCCGGCGCAGCAGGTAGATGAAGACGGGGGCGCCGGCCAGGGCCGTGACGGCGCCGACCGGCAGTTCCGTAGGAGCCACAACCGTCCGCGCCAAGGTATCCGAGAGCACGAGCATGATGGCTCCGCCAAACGCCGCCGCGGGGAGAAGGGTTCGATGGTCGTTACCCACCAGCATTCGCCCCAAGTGGGGCACGAGCAATCCGAGGTAACCAATCGCTCCGCTGACCGAGACCGCCAAACCTGTGAGGAGCGACGCAAGCAGGTAAACAGCCGTCTCGACGCGCGCCACGTTGACGCCCAAGTGGGCCGCCTCCTCTTCACCCAGCAATAGAACGTTCAGGTCTTTCGCAAACCCGTAGAGCGCCAGGATGGCAATGACAATGGCGGGAAAAAGAAAACGCACCTGGACGTCCGTGACCACGCTCAGGTCACCCATGAGCCAGAAAGCCGTGCCACGTACGTCGCGCGTAGAAAGCAACGTCAAAACGAAAAGAATTATGGCGGAGAGGAAGGAGGCCGTAACCACTCCCGCCAGCAACAACGTGTAGCTCGACAGGCGCCCGGCTCGCCGCCCCAGCAGGTAAACCCAGGACATGGTAAGGACCGCGCCACCAAATGCGGTGAGCGGCGACGCCGCAGCGAAACGCCCGCCAACCCAGAAGGCCACAATGGCGCCGAGCGCTGCGCCGCTCGAGATTCCCAGGACATATGGATCGGCCAGGGGATTGCGCAGCAGGGCCTGCAGCCCGGTTCCCGAAACGGCCAGGGCTGCTCCCACGAGCATCGCCAGATAAATACGTGGAAGGCGGATTTGACGCACGATGACACCCGCTTCGGAGGCCGAATGCCGGCCGAGCAATCCCGACCACACTTCACCAAGAGACAGGTGAACACCCCCCAGCGCCAAAGCTCCGAAGTCCACCAGGATGAGCGCGGCTAGCAACGCCAGCAGGAGAAGCAGCACATTCCTTCGGGTTGCAGAAATGGTCATGGCACTTTGCCTTGCGGCTTGGTCTCAGGATGAAGAATATCCGCCAGCGCCTCGAGTGCATCGACCAAGCGAGGGCTCGGCCGCATGATGGTCTCCGAGACAAGGTACATTCGGTGGTTCTTTACCGCCGGCAGTTCTCTCCACCCCGGCAGCTTTTGAAATTCTTCGAGTCCCGGCGCGAAAGCCTCGGTCTTGGGAAACAAGATAACGTCCGGATCGCGCTTCAGGACTTCCTCCAGGCTCATGTGGGGCCATTCACCCCTTAGATCATCGCCAATGGAAATCCCATCGGCACGACGGATGACATCGGCGATGAAGGTTTGTTTTCCGGCCGTGATCAGGGGACGGTACCACACTACGAACAACACTTTCAGCTGATGCCGGTCTTGGACACGCTTCTCGACAGCCTCCACCCTCTCGCGCAGGCGCGCAACCAACTTCTGGGTGGGTTGCTCCCAACCGAGAGTTCGGCCCAAATCTTCGATGGATTGGATTGTTCCTTCCAGCGTATGGGACGTTAACCCATAAAGCGGGATGCCGAGACGAGCGAGCTGGTCCGCAGTTTCTCGCCGATTGGCTTCGTCGGTGCCCAAAACGAGGTCCGGCTTGAGCGCTACGATTTTCTCCAGGTTGGGATTCAGCATCGCACCCACGTGAGGTTTTGCGCGCGCTTCCAAGGGGTAGTCACAGTAATCCGTGTCGCCCACGAGCCGGTCAGCGAGCCCCAACGCGTACAGGGTCTCAGTAATACTGGGCGCAAGAGAAACAAGGCGCCGGGGATGGTCGGGAATGTTGACCCGGCGGCCGGTCTGGTCGATCACGTCACGCGCTAAGACTGCACTCGCCGACAGGAGCAGTGCGAATGCAGGAACATAACGAAATTTCATCTCAACCGCGAATCTGCGTCACCCGTGGGAGCGGCACAACACGGCGGGATCGCGTCGGTTTCTGAAAATAGGCTTCAACATTCTGGGCGAATCGCAAAACACAAAAGCTCCGCGCACTCTCGACGAGGGCGGAGCTCACTCCTCCCACTCTTTCTCGCGAAGAGTGTACGGGGGGACGACCATCACTCTAGCAGGATGCGTCCCAGGGCGCCCAGGCAGGTCTCCTGACTCGCGGCGCGCTTACGGCCCTGCATCGCCTTCCCACCCAACTCCAGCGTCCTAGGTTGAGGGCAGTGGCTTCGTCCAGCAGTGCTCACGCCGGGCGAACGAGCAGGGCCCGCCGCTTACAGTGGCGGGACCGTGGCCGATTTTCACGGCCTTCCCTTTTGTTCCTCGCACGTGGCGAGTACCTGGGTCGGTGCTGACCAACGCCTCTCCGAGCAGCGATACGGGCCGTGCAGCAACCGCTTCTTTGCCAGCCAGCCCGGTTACCCAGGGGTGGCGCAAACTCCTCTGGATCGCTCCTCGAAGTGACTGATCAGTCTAAGATGCGAGATTTTGTTTGTCAAACTTCCCCGCCTCGTCAACAATAGGCACTACGATGCACCACCAAACCCTCGTAGCCCTCCTCGCATTACTCACCTGTCTCCACCCGGTGATTGCCGCCAGTGCCGAGGAGGAGAAGCAACAACGACCCATCGGGTGGATCTATCTCAAAGCCGGTGCCCTCGACTTGACTGCAAAACCTGGCGCGCGTAAGGACAAATCCGACCATCTGGCCCGCGGAACACTTGCGCCCGTGTTCAAGATAACGGAGAAGGATGGGGTGAAGTGGGCCCAGGTTCGCATCCTGAATCTGGCCACCATGCGCCCGCAAGTGGGATGGGTGGAATCAGACCAAGCCGACGTGCTACCGCCGGATTCGTACCCGTTGGACACTGACTTGGTGGGCCAACTCGGCGAACCCTACGTGGATGACTTCACAGCGAAGCATACAGACGTTGCCAGGTTTTTGGTTCGACAAGGCCAAGGCGCACCTCTGCTGCTTTGCTATGTCTTTGCTCGCCCGCTGCCCACGGCAAAGCTCGTGGCCTTCACGGCAAGCCAGGGAAGATTTCTCCCCAGCGATTCGTTGGACTTTCCGATCAGCGAGATGCAGGCGGGGATCATTTCTCTGGAAATCCGCGACCTGCTTGGTGACGCGAACGAATGTTTGATTTCTCGCGAACCCTACCGGGAGGGACCGGAAACTCATGGCCTCAACCTGATCATCAGGAGGATCGAGGGGGACAAGTTCCGGATCCTGTGGCAGGCGCCAGTGGAATTTCGTAATCTCGCGGAATTCAAATTCAAGGTGCAGATTCTTCAGCCACCCGAGAAAAACATCGGCGCACCTGGGACCACAACGACAGGTGAGGTGACTTTCCGCCAGCGCGGGAACCAGCAGGAACCCGTCTGGAAGGGCAAAGTTGAGTTTTTCCTTTTCGGCCGAGAAAAACCCGTCGATTCCGTGACCGTTGAGAAGGTATGCCCCTGGGATGGGAAGGAGTTTGCGCCGCTGCGGTGACGGAAGGGTACGATCACTTAGCAGGCCGGCGGAGCCATAATCACGCCCGCTCGGGCCTGCCTGCTGGAGAGCCACCGCACGCCCACGCCAGGAAGGCGAATTCATCTCGCACGGAGCCTGCCCATGGAGGATGTCTTACTCCCCCTGTTTCCCCTCGAGATTGTGCTCCTCCCCGAAGAACTCCTGCCCCTGCATATCTTCGAAGAACGTTACAAGACGATGATCGGTGAGTGCCTCCAGGCCCAGGCAACAGGAGAAGGCCAACAGGAATTCGGCGTGGTCCTCCTGAAAGGGAGTGAGTTGAGCACCGTCGGCTGCAGCGCGCGCATCATCAACCTCACGCGCAAATATGATGATGGACGAATGGATATCCTTACGGTCGGCAGACGCCGTTTTGAAATATCGCTCACCAATGAGGAAAGGCCGTACCTGAGAGCCACCGTGGAGTTCTTCGATGACGAAGGCTCTGACGTTCCGGCCGATGCGGAGGCCGATTTTGCCATCGAGGGCTTTCGCGAGGTCATGAGAAAACTACGCCAGGCCTGCGAGATGCCGATCCACCTTCCCCGGCCCTACCGCTATCTCTCCTTCCGACTGGGGGCAGCGCTACCGCTCGACCTCGAATTCAAGCAGCGACTGCTTTCCGTTCGCAACGAGCCGGAGCGTCTCAAGCTGGTTGTCCGCGCCATTGAAATGCTTCTGAATCAGCTCGAGCGAGTCCAGCGAGTCCAAGCGAAAACCGGCGGAAACGGGAATATTCGCCACTGACATTTGACCCCAATCAAGGACGGCTTCAAGAATAATGCCGCCGGCTGAATCTGTCCGTTGAGTTGGATTGCTCCCTGGCTTATAATAGATGCGGGGTTCGGGGCAAATGCAAAAACCAAAAACACTGGGCGAGCTGAAGAAGTCTGCTTATCGGAGTGTCAGCATCAAAGAGGAAATGCGCGGCAATCTCCTCCGCAAGCTCGCGGCGGGGGACACCGTGTTCCCCGGCATCATCGGATTCGAGGACACGGCCATTCCGCAAATCGTCAACGCCATCCTCTCTAAACACAACTTCATCCTGCTCGGGCTGCGCGGTCAGGCCAAAAGCCGGATTCTCCGCTCCCTGGCCTCGCTGCTCGATGAAGCCATCCCCATCATCGCCGGATGCGAAATCAATGACGATCCGCTCAAACCTCTCTGCCGGGCCTGCCATCAGCGCCTGGAGGAGCTGGGCGATGCGACACCCATCGATTATCTCCAGCCTGAGCAGCGATATATTGAGAAGCTAGCAACACCCGACGTGACCATTGCGGATATCATCGGTGACCTCGACCCCATCAAGGCGGCTCGGGGAGGACACACGCTGGCCAGTGAACTGACCATTCATTACGGGCTGCTGCCCCGCGCGAACCGCGGCATCTTTGCCATCAATGAGCTGCCGGATCTCGCTGGGAAAATCCAGGTGGGACTTTTCAACATCATGCAGGAGGGCGACGTTCAGATCAAAGGCTATCCGGTGCGGTTGCCCCTCGACATCGCTCTGGTCTTCACCGCCAATCCGGAAGACTACACCGCGCGCGGCAAAATCATCACTCCATTGAAGGACCGCATCGGCTCGGAGATTCGCACCCACTATCCCGCGACGCTCGAGCACGGACTGGCGATCACTTCCCAGGAGGCCTGGACCAACCGCGACGGAGAAAGACCGCTCGCCATCCCGCAGTTCATACGCGAGATCATCGAAGCCATCGCCTTCGAAGCTCGGACGGATAAGCGCGTTGACAAACGCAGCGGCGTCAGCCAGCGCATGCCCATCACCTGCCTGGAGAACACCGTGAGCAGCGCCGAGTATCGTGCCCTGAAGAACCGAGAGGCGAAGATCGTTCCACGGCCTTCCGACATTTACGCTGCCCTGCCCTCCCTAACCGGCAAGCTGGAGCTTGAGTATGAGGGCGAGCTCCGGGGAGCCGATTCGGTCGCGCGAGAAATCATTCGCCAAGCGATGGCCAAGATTTTCAAAAGACACTTTGATAATGTGCCTCTCCACTCCGTCGTGCAGTGGTTCGAGCTCGGAGGAACATTGAAGTATTCGCCCCAAGCATCCTCCGAGGAACTTTTCCAGCAGTTCAGGAAAATTCAGGGTCTGCTGGAGAAAACCCAAAGCTTGGGCCTAAAGGCCAAGGACGACCCTTCGCTGCTGGCCTCGGGCGCCGAGTTCATTCTGGAAGGACTGCATGCGCTGAAGCGCATCAGTCGCAACGAGGAATTGGGCTACCACACTGAACACCGTACCCCCGTGAAGCCTGCTGAGGAGCCCACTCCGTTGGGATCGCGGCGCCGACCGCTGAATTGACGCGCTGGTTCCCGCAATGCCGGCGGGCTGGTTACAGGGGAAACAGGGCAAACGTTTCCCTTCATCAATCAACCATGAAATTCGTCAAGTACTCCAAATACGTCGCCGCCCCTTTCGATGGACTCAGTGCGGAAGATCTGCTGCAGATGCTTCAGGACTTCCTTCTCGACAGCGGATTCTTCGATCAGTACCAGAGCATCTACGAGATGGATCCCGAGCGGACCATGGAACAGCTCCACCAGGCTCTTCTGGAGGCCCTGCGCGACCAGGGAAAAATCCCTGACGAACTTCTGCAACAGATGCTGCAAAACTGGGAGAATTACCACAAGTCCGAACTGGCGGAAAAGATCAATAAGCTGCTGGAACGCCTCGCTGAGGAAGGCTACGTCACCATCGGACAAGCCAACCCAAGCCAAGGAGAGCTGATGGACCGTGGCGAGGAACCCACGGCAGGAGCGCAAGCAAAAGCCAAGTTCGAGATCACCGACAAGGCACTCGATTTTCTCGGCTTCAAAACTCTGAAGGACCTGTTGGGTTCATTGGGCAAGTCCAGTTTTGGCAGACATGACACACGCGAACTCGCGACCGGCGTCGAGTCCGAGGGCTCCAGCCGCCGTTACGAGTTTGGCGACACGCTGAATCTGGACGTAAACGCCACCCTTCTCTCGGCGATCCGCCGCCATGGTCGGCAGGTCCCCCTTCCTCTCGATTACGAGGACCTGCAGGTCCACCAGTGCGAATACCAGAGCTCCTGCGCCACCGTCTTGATGCTGGATTGCAGCCATAGCATGATCCTGTACGGCGAAGACCGATTCACACCCGCCAAGAAAGTTGCACTCGCACTCAGCCACCTGATCCGAAACCAATACCCGGGTGATACCCTGCACTTGGTGCTCTTCCACGACTCGGCGGAGGAGATGCCGCTCGCGGAGTTGGCACGAGTTCGCGTGGGACCGTACTATACCAATACCCGGGAAGGCCTACGGCTGGCGCAACGCATCCTCTCGCGGCAGAGGAAAGATATGCGTCAGATCGTGATGATCACGGATGGCAAACCCTCAGCTCTTACCCTCGAGGATGGAAGAATCTACAAGAATGCCTTCGGACTCGATCCCCTGGTCGTGTCAGAGACCCTGCATGAAGTTGCCCGCTGTCGTCGTAACGGGATAATGATCAACACCTTCATGCTGGCGTCCGATTATAGTCTGGTGAACTTCGTCCAGAAAGTGACGGAAATCTGCCGCGGCAAGGCATACTTCACCACCCCTTACACCCTTGGACAATACCTGCTGATGGATTACATGCAGAAGAAGACCAAACACATCCATTAGGCGGGAAACGCTCCCGACAAAGGCCAGTTTTCCTTCCGATCCAGCTTGCCATCTTCACAGCAAGGATGGAAGTTCGGTGTGTGATGGGGGCAACTTCTTGCGACGGAACAATCGCTCGCGAACCGGGGAAAATCTCGAGGGGAACGCCATGCTGAGGGTTCTGCTATAATACTTCTTGGCCTTAGTCGGGAAGAAACCTATGCCGAGTCTGACCGCAGGTAAGATCGCCCCAACTTTTCAACTTGTCACGACGACGGGAAAGGCGCTTTCTTTGCAGGAGGCTCTTGGCAAGGGTCCAGTTTTGCTCGCCTTCTACAAGACCTCCTGCCCGACGTGCCAGTATGCCTTCCCGTTTCTAGAACGCATCCATCAGCAGCTTCGAAAGCAAGGGGTGCAAGTCTGGGGAGTCGCGCAGGACGATGCACAAGACTCAGCGCGATTTGCGAAGACCTACGGGTTGACCTTCCCGATCTTAATCGACGATCACCCCTACAAGACTTCCCGAGACTACAGCCTGCAATACGTGCCGTCGATGTTCTTGGTGAAGTCTGACGGCCGCATCGAGATTTCCAGTGAGGGTTTCTGCAGGGCTGACCTCCTGGCGATTCAAAAATCGTTGGCCCAGTCGCTTTCCGCTACGCCACCCGCACTTTTCCTTCCCTCGGAGAGAATTCCGGAATACAAGCCCGGGTGAGGATCAAAAAACTAGGCTTGGTTCAAGCCTTCTTCACTGAGTAGACGATCGGCGGTGAGGTGCGCGGCTTCGTGCGCCTCCAGGTGGGTACTACGAACCCTCTGCTTCACCTTGCCACTCGCGTTTTCTGTGTTTAGGTAGCTTCTTTCGTCGGTCCCGGTGCGGTTGTTCTGGCGGTGGAGATCCCACACGTAACCGCGCCTGGCGCTTGACCTCTTTCGTTCGCTGGAAGGGCTTGCGCTTCCTCAAGGTCATCGTCGGACGAAGGCCTCCCCGCGGAATCCCGCGCAAAAGGAATTGGCGGAAGTGTGTCGGAATCGAACCGACCGGTCCACCAGAGGCAGACCCACAGGATTTGAAGTCCCGGACGGACACCAGCCCGCATGCACTTCCGCATTGATACTAGGCGACTTGAAACGCAGCGTCAACTTCGGTGTCTTGAATAACGTGTTATCTACTCCGGCTGACGCCCTCGCGGGCAAGGTCCCCCCCAGCCCGCCCCAAATTGTTCCTTGACACAAGGTTCGCAATTTGCGAAGATTCTGTAGGAACGATATAGGGTGACTAAAGATCGTGCACGTAATCAGCCGTAAGAAGCTCAAGGAAGCAGCCGCAAGACATGCTGACTTGGAAACGCCGCTCGACACTTGGTTCCGCATCGCCAGAAGGGCGAAATGGCGCAGTCTCTCCGAGGTACGCAAGACATATTCTCACGCTAATCTAGTCGGGAAATACACGGTCTTCAACATCATGGGGAATGCTTATCGGCTCATTGTCGAGATCAACTACCGAACTGGCAGGATATTTGTCCGGCACGTCCTGACCCACAAGGAATATGACGAGGAGCGGTGGAAATCATGAGCGCGAGTGACTTTGCAGTGGCTGGCGCGTTCAGCGCCAAGGTCAACAAGAAGGAATACAGGAAACTGGTAGACAAGACTTTGCCTCATGTTATCCGAACCGAGGCGCAGAACGAGCATTACCTTCGTGTGCTGGAAGCGCTCGACGCGAAGCCTGATCGAACCGAAGCCGAAAAAGAGTTTGCGGACCTGCTCACGACGCTGATTGAGGATTTCGAAGATCGGCACTACGCTCGTAAGAAAGGCACACCCATTGAGAGCTTGACCGAATTAATGGAGGCCAACGGCCTAAAGCAGAAAGACCTCATTGACATTTTCGGGACGCCCAGTATTGTCTCGGAAGTTCTGAGCGGTAAGCGCCACCTGACGACGGAGCACATTCGGCGGTTGAGCGGCCGCTTTCATGTTGCGCCCGATTTGTTTTTCTGATGGGCCTTCTGACTTGCCGTACCGATCAGCGTAGGGAGAGTAACGTGAGCGGGTTAGATTCTACCGGCTCGCAACAGCAGTAGGTGCCTGCGCCCTCAAACCCAAGATCTCCCTTACAATCCCAGAGAAAATCGTGTTTCTACCCGTCAGTTGGCGCTCAGCAAATCATTTGTTGTAGGAAGTTTCGAGGCGTTCCATCCGCCGCCCAACGCCTCGATTAGAAGGACGCTGGCGCTCATGCGGCGGGTGAGGATGTTCACGGCTGCGAGTTGATTCTGCAAGGCAATGGTCTGCGCGGTGATGACTTGCAGGTAGCTAGTAACTCCTGCCTTGTACTGATAGGTGGATATATCCAGGGAATTCTGCGCTGCGTTCACGGCCTCGTCTTCGGCCCGCGCCTCGTTTTCGAGTACCCGAAGTGCCGCCAGACTATCCTCAACTTGCTGAAAGGCGGCCAGGACCGTCTGGCGGTAATCCGCCACGGTGGCGTCGAAGGCGGCCTGCGCCTGGGCCACCTGAGCGCGCCGCCTTCCGGCATCGAAGACCGTCTCTGCCAACTGAGGCCCCACGGACCAGAAGCGGCTGGGCCATGAGAACCACTTCAAGAATTGACTGCTTTCAAGCCCTGCGGACGCCGTGAGGCTGAGGGTCGGATAATAAGCAACTTTGGCAATTCCGATCTGCTCGTTCGCCGCAGCCATCTGGCGCTCGGCGGCGGCGATATCGGGGCGGCGTTCCAGTAGAGCGGAAGGGACTCCAACCGGCACCGGAGGCGGCGTGATCTTAATTGCCTGGGACGGAATCGAGAGCGCCGCAGGGGGTTTCCCAATCAGGATGGCAATGGCGTGTTCGTACTGGGCACGCGCCACACCATAGTCGATTAGCTGCGCCCGTGCGGTTGCCAGTTGGGTTTGCGCCTGGGCCACGTCCGCACCGGACGCCACGCCACTGTTAAAACGGTCCTGGGTTAGTTGAAGGTATTCTTCGTAAGATTTGACGGTCCGCTCCAGCAATTCCACCGCACCGTCCGTCCCATGCAGACCGAAGTAGGCCTGCGCCAGCTCCGCCTGGTAGGCGAGGCGGGCATTCTCCAACTGGGCAGCCGTGATCTGCGCCGTCGCCGTGCTTGCCGCGACGCTGCGCCGAATGCCTCCCCAGATGTCCGCCACGTAAGAGAGGCTCACGGGCAAGTCGTAAGTCGTGCGCGTGACGGCGTTGGGGCTGCCCGTAGGCGAAGCCGGCGTGCGCGAGTTGTTAATCGATGCTCCCGCCGTGACGGAAGGAAACAGGCTGGAGCGCACGATGCGCACGGCATCCCGCGCCTCCCGGTACTGTGCCTCCGCTGCCAGGACGTTCTGGTTGGAGATACTCACCTGCTCTTCCAGGGAGTTGAGTTCCGGATCGTTGTAGATTTCCCACCATTTACCACGCGCGATGGCGTCGCTCGGCTGCGCCTCCTTCCAGGCGGAGACCTGCGGGGAGGTATCCGGAGGGAGTTCCTTGTAGGTCGGTGGAACCGGCGCTGCAGGGCGTTTGTATTGCGGACCTACCCTGCAGGAACTGGAAAAGAGCAGTAGGCAGAAGGCAGTAGGCAGTAGGCAGACATGAAACCGTCCCTGGCCAGCACCGTTGGAACGGGCGGTTCCCGTAAATGGCCTGAGCATCGATTGCATGGGCAAATTTCTCAATCTCATATCTCCGGGGCCAAGTCATTGGCCTCTTTGGGACCCCGTCCTCGAACCCTATACCACCAGTTCTGGAGTCGGTCGAAATAGAGATACACCACGGGAGTCGTGTACAACGTCAGCAATTGACTCACGATCAACCCGCCAATGATGGCGATTCCCAGCGGACGGCGCAACTCCGAGCCGACGCCGGTGCCGAGTGCGAGCGGCAACGCGCCCAGCATCGCCGCCATCGTGGTCATCAGGATGGGGCGGAAGCGCAACAGGCAGGCCTCATATATGGAGTCCCGCGAATTCTTGCCTTCGTTCCGCTCGGCGGCCAGCGCGAAATCGATCATCAGGATGCCGTTCTTCTTCACGAGCCCGATCAGCAGAATGATTCCGATGATGGCGATAACGGTGAGGTCGGTGTGGGTGAGCAGCAGCGCCAACAGCGCGCCCACGCCTGCCGAGGGAAGCGTGGAAAGAACCGTGACGGGATGGACGTAACTCTCGTAGAGGATACCAAGCACCAGGTAAACCGTGAGGAGCGCTGCCGCGATCAGGAGAGGCTCGCTGCCGAGTGAGTCCTGGTAGGCCTGTGCCGTCCCGGCGAATCCGGTATGGATGGTTGGCGGGAGGCCAACCTTGGTCGCCGCTGCATTAATGGCATCCACCGCATCCCCGAGCGCGATACCCGGCTGCAGGTTGAAGGAGATGGTGACGGCGGGAAAGAGGCCCTGGTGGCTGACCGACAGCGGGGCGATCACCGGCGTGTAACTGGCGAAAGCGCTCAGGGGAACCGGTTGTCCGCTCGGCGAACGCACATAGATCTGGCGCAAGAACTCCGGGTTCTGCCAGTATTCCGGGGCGGCCTCCATGATGATGTGGTACTGATTCAGCGAAGTGTACATGGTCGACACTTGGCGCTGCCCGAAGGCGTCGTAGAGCGTGGCGTCAATCAGTTGCGGCGAAATGCCGAAACGCGCCGCCGTCTCGCGATCATAGTGAACAAAGGCTTGCAGCCCGAGGTCCTGCTGGTCGCTGTTCACGTCCGCGATGATGGGGATGGTTCGCAACTGTTGGAGCATGCGGGGAGCAAAGTCAGTCAGATCCTTCAGGTTGTCGCCCCGCATGGTGTATTGATACTGGGAGGCGCCAAATCGCCCGCCGACGCGCACGTCTTGGGCTGCCTGCAAGTAGAGCGTGGCGCCCGGCACTCTGGCGAGCTTTGGCCGCAAGCGTGCAATGACAAGGTCGGCACTGATTTTTCTTTCTTGAGGGGGCTTGAGAGAGATGAACATGCGCGCGGAGTTTCCGCCGCCCGTGAATCCTTCGATGGTATCAACGGCCGGATCGGCGACGATGATCTTGCTCATCTGCACCAGAATCTTGTCCATGGCCTGGAACGAGGTGTCCTGGTCAGCTTGAATCGCGCCCATCATCCGTCCGTTATCCTGTTGCGGGAAGAATCCCTTGGGCACGTGAATGTAAAGATAAACGTTCAGGGCAATGGTGGCCAGTAACACGGCCAGGGTAATCGCCGGAAAGCGAAGGACTACAGACAGTGTTCTCCCATACGCACGGATGACCCTGTTGAAGGCCTGCTCGCTTTTCCGGTACAGCCAGCCATGCGACTCATGCTCCTTCAACAGGTGAGCGCACATCATGGGAGTGGCGGTGAGGGAAACGACCATGGAAACGAGGACCGCGACGGCGAGCGTCACTGCGAACTCGCGGAACAGGCGGCCCACAATCCCTCCCATCAGCAGCAGGGGAATGAACACCGCCACCAAGGAAATGCTGATGGTCAGCACCGTGGAGCCGATCTCCTTAGCCCCCTTCATTGCGGCCTGGAACGGATGCAGGCCCTTTTCGAGATAGCGCGAGATGTTCTCGATGACGACAATGGCGTCGTCAACCACAAAGCCGGTGCAAATGCACAGCGCCATCAACGATAGATTGTCGAGGCTGTATCCCAACAGGTACATCACGCCGAAGGTTCCGATCAGGGAGACGGGGACGGCGATGCTGGGGATAAAGGTCGTCCGCAGGTTTCTCAGAAAGAGGAAGACGACCAGGATCACCAGAATCACCGAGATGATGAGCGTATACTCGACGTTGGCCACGGACGCGCGGATGGTCAGGGTTTGGTCTGTGGCCACGCGCATATCAATCGTTTGGGGAATGGCCGCTTTAAGCTGGGGAAGCGCCGCACGAATGCCATCCACAGTATCGATGATGTTGGCGTTAGGTTGGCGGAAGATGATGATCAGAACAGATGGCTTGCCGTTCGAATAGCCAGCGTTCCGAAGGTCTTCGGGGCCCTCCACCGCTCGGCCGACGTCGGAGATGCGCACGGCCGATCCGTTGCGGTAAGCCACCAGCAAGGGTTGGTAGTCAACGGCGTGGAAGAGCTGATCGTTGGCGCCCACTTCCCACATGCGGTGAGCGTCGGAAAAATGTCCTTTCGGTGTGTTGGCATTGGCGCTGCTCAACACGCCCCGGACCTGCTCCAGGCCAATGCCATACCTGTTCAGGGCGGTCGGATTCAGCTCGATCCGGACCGTCGGCAACGAACCTCCGCCCACGATCACCTGGCCCACGCCGGGCACCTGCGCCAGCCTCTGAGCCAGAATCGACGAAGCAGCATCATACATCTGGCTTTTGCTCAGCACGTCCGAAGTAAGTGCAAGGATGAAGATCGGCGAATCGGCCGGATTCACTTTTCGGTACGTGGGGTTATTGGGAAGACTGGTGGGCAAGTAGCCGCGGGCGGCATTGATGGCAGCCTGCACGTCGCGCGCCGCGGCATCGATGTTACGGTTCAGATCGAACTGCAACGTGACGTTGGTGGACCCGAGGGAACTCGACGACGTCATCTCCGTGACCGCCGCAATGCGGCTGAATTGGCGCTCCAGCGGAGTGGCTACCGTCGCCGCCATAGTCTCCGGGCTGGCGCCCGGCAACCCAGCGCCCACGGAAATGGTTGGAAAGTCCACCTGGGGGAGCGGCGACACCGGGAGGAGCCGGAAAGCGACGGCTCCGGCAAGTGCAATGGCGATGGTCAGGAGCGCTGTGGCCACCGGCCTGCGGATGAAAGGCTCAGAGATATTCATGGCTTAGCCCGCCGGAACCAGCTCCGATCCTGGGCTGGTTCCGTGCTCCCCGGAAAACCGCTTGGCCAGACGATCGAACCAGAGATAGATGACCGGGGTGGTGTAGAGCGTCAGCAACTGGCTCACGAGCAGCCCCCCGACGATGGTAATGCCCAAAGGCCGGCGCAGTTCGGAACCGGTACCGGTGCCGAGCGCCAGCGGGACGCCGCCGAGCAGCGCCGCCATGGTGGTCATCATGATCGGGCGGAAGCGCAGAAGGCAGGCTTGATAGATGGCATTGACCGGCGTCATACCTTCCTTTCGCTCCGCATCGAGAGCAAAGTCGATCATCATGATGGCGTTCTTCTGGACGATGCCGATCAGCAGGACGATGCCGATCAACGCAATGACACTGAAATCGTTACTAGTGATCGAAAGGGCCAGCAACGCACCGACACCCGCTGAGGGCAGCGTGGAGAGGATGGTGATCGGATGGATGTAGCTTTCATACAAGACGCCCAAGATGATGTAGACGGTAACGACCGCCGCCAGAATCAGCAAGAGCTCGTCCGCCAACGACGCCTGGAATGCCCGGGCCATGCCCTGAAACGCCGCCTGAATACTCGGCGGCATGCCGATCTCGTCCTTCACTTTGTTCACGGCTTTGACGGCATCCCCCAGCGACGCGTTAGGAGCCAGATTAAAGGAGAGTGTAACCACCTGGAACTGACCTTGGTGGTTTACGGTGATGGGAGCGTTCATCTCCTCCAGATGAGTGAAGGCGGCAAGTGGCACTTGGCCTCGGTTCGGAAATGCTGAGGAAGATGCGATCGCTCCCCCGCCGAAGGCGCTATCCGAGGCGATTGCGGAGGAACTGGCGGAAGATGACGTGGTAGACGATAGACTCGCCGTGGCGGCGGATACCGAGCTCGACGGTCCGAATAATTGGGTTCCCGAGGACCCGCCGGCCACCAGGCCCGAGGAACTGGTGGTGCCGGTCCGGATGAACAGCTGGCCCAGGTCCAAAGCGTTTTTCTGAAATTCGGGCTGCACTTCCAAGACCACGTGGTATTGGTTCAACTGCGTAAAGATGGTCGATACCTGCCGCTGGCCGTAGGCGTCGTACAGCGTCTGGTCGATGGCCGAGGGGGTGATGCCGAGACGGTAAGCCGTTTGGCGGTCGAATACCACCTTCGCCCGCAGGCCGCCAACCTGCCGATCGCTCGCTACGTCGCGCAGCTCCGGCAGCTTCTGCAGCTCCGCGAGCATGCGGGGAGCGAAGACATTCAACTCGTCCGCACTCGGATCTTCGAGCGTGTACTGGAATTGCGTGCGGCTCACGCGGTCCTCGACCGTAATATCCTGCACCGGCTGCATGAACAGCGTGATGCCAGCCACCTGCGCCAGTTCCGGCTGCAAGCGGCGAATGACGTCGCTGGCGCTGATCTTGCGCTCCTCGAGCGGCTTCAGATTGATAAGGATGCGCCCGCTGTTTAGGGTAGTGTTGGTCCCATCGATGCCGATAAACGAGGAAAGGCTCTCGACAGCGGGATCTTTCAAGATAACGCTCGCCAGCGCCTGCTGTTCCCGGGACATCTCCTGGAAAGAAACAGTCTGCGCCGCTTCGGACACACCCTGAATGACGCCTGTATCCTGAATCGGGAAAAAGCCCTTCGGAATGAAGATGTAAAGCAGAATAGTGGAAACCAGAGTGCCGATAGCTACCAGCAGAGTTCCGGTCTGACGACGGAGCACCCACTGGAGGGTTCGATCATAAAGGGTGAGCAACGAATTCCAGGCGCGTTCGGTCGCGCGATACAAGCTTCCTTGCTCTTCTACGCTTCGGTGCTTCAACAGTCTGGAGCACATCATGGGGGTTAGCGTCAGCGAAACGACAGCGGAGGTCAGGATGGTAACAGCCAACGTGACGGCAAATTCACGGAAAAGCCGGCCGACGATGTCCCCCATGAACAGCAACGGGATGAGACCGGCGATCAGGGAAACGGTCAGCGAGACGATCGTGAAGCCAATTTGCTCAGACCCTTTGAGCGCCGCTTGCAGAGCCGGCTCCCCTTCTTCAATGTACCGTGTAATGTTCTCGATCATCACGATCGCGTCGTCAACGACGAAGCCCGTTGAAATGGTCAAGGCCATCAAGGTCAAGTTGTTCAAGCTGTAGCCGAGCAGATACATCACCCCGAACGTGCCGACCAGGGACAGGGGGACAGCGACACTGGGAATAATGGTGGCGGAAAGGTTGCGCAGGAAAAGGAAGATCACCATGACCACCAGGGCTACTGTCAACAACAGCGAGAATTGCACGTCTCTGACCGAGGCCCGAATCGTGTCCGTCCGGTCGGTCAGGATGCGGACCTGAACCGAGGAGGGCAACGAGGTGGTGAGCTGGGGCAGCAGCGTCTTGATGCGGTCGACGACAGTGATGATGTTTGCGCCCGGTTGCCGCTTAATGTTCATGATGACGGCGGGGACATTATTCATCCAGGCGGCCTGACGGACGTCCTCAGCGTCGTCGCTAACTGTGGCAACATCGGTTAAATTGATTGGAGAGCCGTTCCGGTAGGCAATCACCAAGGGAGCATAATCGGCGCTGGAGAGCAACTGGTCGTTCGCGCCGATCTGGTAGGCCTGGTGTGGGCCATCGAAGTTGCCTTTCGCCTGGTTGACGTTGGCGGCGACGAGGGCGCTGCGCAGGTCCTCCAGATTCAGGCCATAAGATGCCAACGACGTGGGATTGGCTCGAATCCGGACGGCGGGCTTCTGGCCGCCGCTGATGCTGACCAGACCGACACCGGGCAGTTGCGAGATCTTGGGCGCCAAGCGCGTGTCGGCGAGGTCCTCGACTTTGGAGAGCGGAAGTTCCTTCGAAGTAAGCGCCAGCGTCAGGATCGGGGTGTCGGCTGGATTGCTTTTGCTATAGATTGGCGGGCTCGGAAGGTCCGGAGGGAGGTAGGTTCCGGAAGCATTGATCGACTGCTGCACTTCCTGCTCAGCCACGTCGACGTTAAGGCTGAGGTTGAATTGCAGGGTGATGACCGAGCAACCGTCGGAACTCGTGGAGGTCATCTGCTGGAGCCCGGGCACCTGACCAAACTGACGCTCGAGCGGAGCGGTCACCGAAGACGCCATCACGTCCGGGCTGGCGCCGGGGTAAAAGGTGATCACCTGGATGGTCGGGTAATCCACCTCCGGCAAGGCTGATACCGGCAACTGTTTGTACGCAACCGCGCCCGCCAACAGGATGCCGACCATCAGCAGGGATGTAGCCACAGGTCGGAGGATGAATGTCCGGGAGGGGCTCATTAATTCCCTTTCTGGCTCCTTTCACCGTACATTTCCGGCCTGACCTTAGTCCCCTCTTGGAGTTTGTCCACGCCCGTCATAACCAAGACGTCACTCGGAGCTACACCGGAGGTTATTTCGGAGTTGTCACCTTCCGTAGTGCCGATCGTTATCGGCCGGACCGTCACCGTGGAACCTGGCTTCACAAGGTAAACGTAGGTCGTTTGGGAGTTCCGCTGAACTGCGGCTGTGGGTATTAGCGTTACTCCTCGCTTTTCCTCAACCAACAATCGAGCGTTTACAAACTGATTAGGAAACAGCGCACCGTCTTTGTTGTCGAAATTCGCCCGCAACTTGACCGTGCCAGTCGTCTGATCGATCTGATTGTCGAGCGTCACCAACCACCCTTGCGCAATCTTAGCGTTCATTTGGCGATCGTAGGCGTCCACTCGGAGTCGCTGTCCGGCACGCATCTTCTGCAGGACGGCCGGAAGCTGGTCCTCAGCAATCGCGAAGATTACGCTGATGGGTGTGACCTGGGTGATCACCAACAACCCGTTGGTGTCGGCCGCATGAACAATGTTTCCCGGATCCACCAGACGCAGGCCCACGCGGCCGGTGATGGGGGCTGTAATGTGGCAATAAACGAGATTGAGCTTGGCGTTGTCAATCTGCCCCTGGTCGATTTTCACGGCTCCTTCATATTGCCGGACCGTCGCCTGCTGAGTCGCAAGCTGTTGTTCCGGAACTGCGTTCTTCGGTACCAGAGTCTGGTAGCGGGCAAGATCGACACGCGCATTATCCAGCGCCGCCTGATCCTTGGTGAGTTGTCCTTCGGCCTGCTCCAGTTGGACTTGATAGGGCCGCGGGTCAATGTCCACAAGAGGATCGCCCTCACGAACGAAATCTCCCTCCTTGTAGTGGACTCGCATGAGTTGCCCATCGACGCGACTCCTCACGGTAACGGTATAAATCGGAGTCACTGAACCCAACCCACTGATGTAAACGCCGATGTCACCCTTGTGAGCTCTGGCGGCGACCACAGGAATAACCGAGGGGCCTCGCGCCGCTCCGCCCCCCCGTCCGGCGGAAACGCCGCCGGCCTTCGTTTGGCTTGCTTGTGGCCGGAAGTGATAGACACCCAACCCCAGCAGGACAACGAGCGACAACCAAAGCCACCAGCGCTTCTTGGATCTGGGAGCGGGGGATCCCCCCGCTAGTCCGTAGGTTGGTAGTTGTTCTTGATGTTCTAGCGTGCTAGGTTTTTCCACATTCATGGTCAATAAGCCTCTGGCCGGGCTGTAGGAAACCGACAATCCTCAGCCACATCCACGTATTTCAACAGGCAGGGCTTGCTTTGCCCCGGGCCGTTCCTCGCCACCTGTTTGAAGTGCAGGTGGCCCGCTCCTCTGTGCCATCGACACTGTTGCTGTGTGGGACTGGTCAAGGTTCTAAGGTTTTACTCGGCGCACCACTTCACCAGTCTCTTGAAAAGAAACGCACTTTCACATGACTGAAAGATACAGCACCCTTTATTCGACGATTTGAGCCCTAGCATGGTTACCCCGGCACAGCCCGAGCAACCGCGCGATTCCCTTTAACCTCGAAGCGGCCCGGTTGTGGACGAGCATCGATCCCCAAATCCGCACCAAAGCAGGTGACGTTTTCAGATACGAAGTTAAGACGTCACTGGGACGGCCCATGCAGCCAGAATACCATAAGTGGGGATTCCAAAATACCTCGCCTGGTCTCAAAAGTCGTGGGCGTTGGAGCCTCTGACGCCGGCGGGGTCGTCATGGTCCACTGAGAAGGCCGCGTGACGAGTACGCCACGCGGTCGGGAAGTCACCGTACCGCCCGCGGGTGTTACTTCTTCTTCCCGAAATGGACGACAATACCGGCAGAATACACCACATTCTGCGCAAGCCCACTGACCGGGAAGATCGCACCGGTGGGGGCCTGTGCGGGAAGGCCAAAAGTGGGCGATCCTGTAAGGTGATCCCGAACGTCCAGGCGAAAGCTAACCCGTCGAGAAATCTTGTGCTCCACACCACCTCCGCAATTCACGCCCAGTTTGTTCGTGGCTACCAAGGTCGCCGTGCTCACAGCGCCAAATCCTTGTGATTCCGCCTGCGTCTTACCTACGAGCGTAGGTGCGAACCGATGGTAATCCCAGCCCACCGCGAGATAAGGACGGAAGCCGAAACGTGAGAAAGGAGCGTGCGCAACCAGATCTACGCTGCCCACATTATTTCGGACACCGTACACGGTTGTCACGGTGGGATTCAAGCTGATGTTGGTTACACGCAAGTCGTTAGGTCCGGAAGCATAAGCGGCCTCAACCCCCAGAATTTTTCCGAGCGGTACTTCAACTCCCACTACATACTTGACGGCGGTCGCATAGCTCGAACGATACTTTTCATCAGCCGAACCGAAATACCTCGTATCGAAAAGGGTCGAGCCGCTCCCCATCACAAAAACGTCAAAGCTCAGGTCCCTGGCATGTGCCGCAACCGTGCTGAAACACAAAGCCGCTGCCACCATCAGACCCTGCACAGTTTTCTTAGTCATCATGATCGAACGGACCTCCTGGGCATCTCAGACTTGAGGGATTAGCTTTCCCCCAGCAGTCCCACCTCCCGACTTGACGAAGCTTCACCGCGTGGCTTCGAAGTGCACTCACTCCCCTGTGCATCCGCGATCCGCGCCGACAAACTCAGGCTGCTTGCGCATTACACCTTTCGCATTTAAACGACGTATCGGACGCCACCCCGCGCGCGGGCTCATCTCCTGCGTGATTTCGCGTTCCTGTAGGCTTGCACTGAGGCGGCGGACGGACCGAGTCTGTCGCCTTTCACCCAACGGCATGACGTGCACAGTGCTTCGATGCCAACCGCCTTAGCGCAGGTTGGTTCGCTCGCCCCGGGCGCTGAAAAAGTAGAAGATCGGTTCGATCCGAACGCGACACGCCCGCTCCAGCGTCCTTGGAACACCGCTTCACGTCGAAATTGGAGGAAGACAGTCTACTACGCACATCAACTCGGGACCTATGGTGGAGGCCAGATTTCACGGGCGACCATCCTGCCTTTTGACGCCCCGCCTCGCGCCCGCTATAATTTACCAAGGGCTCATCCGAAAGGGAGGTGCGCTTGCCGCTCTACGAATACCAGTGCAGGAAGTGCGGACGACGCGTTGAGAAAATCCAGAAATTCTCCGATCCTCCACTGACCACCTGTGAACAATGTGGTGGAGAACTGGAGCGCCTGCTGTCATCGCCGGCTATCCAGTTCAAGGGTTCCGGCTGGTACGTCACGGACTACGCGCGGGGATCTTCTTCCCCCAGCCCCAGTCCTCCCGCAGATTCTTCCGATGGAGCAGGCAAGAAGGCTCAGGAGTCCAGCAAGCCGAGTGAACCTGTCAAGCCCAGCCCCAGCAAGGACTGAGTCTTTCCCTTGCCCGCACCACGTTAAAGCCGGAGTGACTTGAGGTACCTTCGAAAGGCCTTGCCCATGTCAGGCCGTTGCAGTGCCAATTCAACGGTGGCCTGCAGAAAACCGAGCTTGTCGCCCGCATCATACCGCGTGCCCTCGAAAACATACCCGTAAATGGGTTCCGTGACGAGCAGCCGCCGCAGGCCATCCGTGAGCTGGATTTCGCCACCTGTGCCCGGCGTCGTGGCGGAAAGCACCTTGAAGATCGTCGGGGTCAGGATGTAGCGCCCGATGACCGCCAAGTTCGACGGGGCTGCCTTGGGTGAGGGTTTTTCAATCATATCCTCAATGCGGTAAAGGCGCCCTTGCCAGTCGCGGTCGGGCACCAGCTGCCCGCGAATGACCCCATAGCTTGAGACGGCCTTGCGTGGAACCCGCTGAACGGCAACTACGCTGCGCCCGTAGCGCTCGAAAACCTTCAGCATTTGCTTCAGGCAGGGAGTTTCATTCACAATGACGTCGTCTGAGAGCAACACGGCAAAGGGTTCGTCTTCGATCAAATCGCGTGCGGTCAGGATGGCGTCACCCAATCCCCGCGGACTTTGCTGCCGAACATAGGCGAAGCGCACCATGCCGGAAATCCGTCGCAGTTGCCGGCGAAGCTCTTCCTTCCCTCTGCCTGCCAACTCCTGCTCGAGCTCTGCAGAAACGTCGAAATGGTTTTCGATAGCCTGCTTGCCACGTCCGGTGACGAACACGACCATCGGTATACCGGAAGCCGCCACTTCCTCGACGGCATACTGCACGAGCGGCTTGTCCACGATCGGCAGCATCTCTTTGGGTTGAGCCTTGGTTGCCGGCAAGAAGCGTGTTCCTAACCCTGCCACTGGCAATACAGCCTTGTGAATCCGCATGATCCCTCGCGCCATTTCCAGTTTTGGGTGCGATCAAACTTCGTGTGCGACACTGAGTGTATCCCTTCGCTTCCCGCCTCGTCAAAGACTATGCTCGGTAGCGCCACAGGCCGCGCTTCCCGGTCTTGTGGCCCGCCCGGGCGACATCCCATGCTTGTGCTAAGATTGAAGACTAAGGACGCTGACATGCTCGTGCTGGGCATTGAATCGAGTTGCGATGAAACTGCCGCCGCGGTGGTGGCGGACGGCGAGGAAATCCGCTCGAGTGTCGTGGCCTCACAGGTTCTGACGCACGAAAAATACGGAGGCATCGTGCCTGAGCTCGCCTCGCGCGAGCATCTGCGCAAAATCGGGCCGGTTGTGCAGGAGGCGTGCCGGCAGGCCCAGGTGACAGTTCGCAACGTGGACGCCATCGCCGTCACCGAGGGCCCGGGCTTGATCGGCTCGCTCCTGGTCGGGCTGGTTTACGGCAAAGCGCTGGCCCTTTCCCTCGGCAAACCGCTGGTGGGTGTGAACCACCTGGAGGGTCACATCCATGCCGTGTTGCTCGAAAACAAAATGCACCGCGCTGCCGGCAAGCCCGTGGCAGAAGCGGCGCTTCCTGCCGTCACGCTAGTGGTCTCCGGGGGGCATACCAGCTTGTTTCGCGTAGAGGCGAGTCCGCGCACAGCAGACAATCCCGGCCGAGTCTTCACTTACTCCCAGCTCGGGCGCACTCGCGACGACGCTGCGGGCGAGGCCTTCGACAAGGTCGCCAAGCTCCTCGCATTGGGATACCCCGGCGGGCCGATCATCGACCGGCTCGCGCACTTCGGAAATCGCCTGGCGGTGGATTTCGGTCACATCAAGATGAAAGCGAATCCGCTGGATTTCAGTTTTTCCGGGCTCAAGACCGCGGTGCTTTACCGGGTGCGAGGCACGGAACTCGCCAAGGAAGCCGGGGAACGCCGCGCCTGGCGCAAGACCGCGGAGCGCCCCGGCGACGACGACCTCCGTGCGCAGTGCTCGCAGGCAACCCTCGACCTGATCGCGAGCTTCCAGAATGCCGTCGTGCAGGACTTGGTCGAACGTACTCTCACCGCTGCGGACGCCTGCCGCGTCGACGTCATCTTCGTCTCGGGGGGAGTAGCCTGCAATTCGCTTCTTCGCCAGCGCTTTGCCGAGGCCACCCGGCGCCAGGGCTTGCAGGCCTTCTTCCCTTCCCCAGCCCTCTCCACCGACAACGCCGCCATGATCGCCGCCGCCGGCTATTACAAACTCCTGGCCGGCGAGCGCGCCGGCGTCTCGCTCACCGCTCACGCGTCGTTCCCACTTGGCGCGAAGTAGAGGAGCGCTTTGCGCTCCCGCCGGCGTGGACCAAAGGCCCGCGCCCTGGAGCGCACCAGCGGACGTGCCCCGTGCCTGGCAGGGCTTCCAGGGGCACCGCCCGTCCCCTGTCGGGATGTTTCTCAATCGGAATGCGCGATCCACCAATCTGTCTTCCGTTTCGTCCCCCACTTTATCTTCTTGACAAAGGGACACAGATCGGGCATTATATCTGCTTTAGAGGCTCAACCCTGGAGGCTAGGACAAGGTGCCGCGTTCAGACCATCGCCGGAAAGTCTCGACAACCATCTCTGCCGAGGCTTACGACTTCCTGCGGCGCTTAGTGGAGTCAGGCAGGGCGGCCACCTTGGCGGAGGCAGTGGACCAAGTCGTGAAGCGCGCGCGGCGGACCGAGAATCGGTCGCGTCTGGAACAGGCAACCGCCGCCTACTTCGCGCGCCGGTCGCCTGCTGCTGCCCAGGAGGAAAAACAGCTAGGACTTGCCCTTGGGCAATCGGGGGACGAGGTTAGCTTTGACGATTGAGCCCGCTTCGAAGCTGCCCTCACCACGTCGCGGCGAAATATGGTCTGCGGACCTCGGAAGTCCCCCCACAAGACACTGGGTTCTGATCGTTTCGCTCGACAGCCGGAATCAGAGTGAAAACGTGGATACGGTCCTCGTCATTCCCTTTGGCAGCCGCGGGGCGGCGGGACCCACCACGTTTCTGCTTCCGCCCGGTGAGACCGGCCTGCCTGTGGCCTCCTGGCTCAAGGGCCACTTCATCACTACCTTGCCGAAAGCCCGCCTGCGGAGCCGCGCACCCCGCGCCCTATCATCAAGACGAATGCGGGAAGTGTGCCTCATCATTCGCCGCGCCTTTGACCCCGACGCGCCCTGGGAAGGTTGAAAGCGAACCCGGCGTCTCATCCAGCGGCTACCGCGGGGTGAACTGCGCAAGATTGTAGATCCCCAAAGTCTTCTCGAGCTCGGCCACTTTCTCGACCATCTTCTCAAAACCTTCTTCGCCGAAAAGTTCGTGCTCCTTATCTTCAAACTGCTCACCCAGCGCAGCGAATTCGTGCGGACTCACGATGGACCGCAACGCCGGGAACAGCACGGTATCCTCACGCGCTTCATGCGGGCGGTACATCCGGATGAATTCGTGCAGCGATTGGCTGAGCTTCCGGCGGTCGTCAGCATTCTTGAAGGCAGCGAGAGTCGAGAGTTGCTCGACCTGCGCGGTCAACTGGCGTCCCGCCTGGTGCTGTTCCCTTAGGGTCTTCACCAACTCCACGAGCTTGTGCGTCTTCTCGAAGCGAGGGAAGAGATGGTCCTCCTCGAGTTTTTCATGATAGTCCTCGATGAAGTGCCGGATGATCCCCGCGGCCGAGGCCAGCGTCTCCGGGGGCATGTCCTGTTTCCCTTCCAGCCGCCGCACGGCTTCCTCATAGATGAGCAGTACGCGGTTCAACAACCCATGTTCCCGCATCAGGTCTTCGGTGGGAGTCACATCTTCTTTTTTCTCCGTCGCCTTCTCGCTATCTTTGCCCGGTCTGGCCCAGCCCAGTTCCCCCGGCAGAACTAAGCCGCAACCGAGGACAGCGGCATTCCAGAAGAAATCTCGCCTGGCATGTTCATGATCGTTTCTCATGCGAAGCCTCCTTGTAGCGCCGGTGTCCCCACCGGCGATTGCGGCGCTGGGGACAGCGCCATTACAAATCCGGTTCTCACCATATTGCGCAATTGGCGATAACGTCCCGCAGGCCGTCTCGCTACTTCGGCCGCCCCTTTTTTGTCTGATTCCGCGGACCAGACCAAGGGTGCCTCGACCCCCATTTTCACATGAAGGTTCGCGGTCCGACAAATATTACGGGGCTCGCGCAGAGCCCAGCTCCCGGGTTTATAGATGTGCCATAACAGGCGTTATAATACTCTGTGTTATGCCTGTCGACCGGCGTTATTTCGGCCCTGGGCAACTGCAGTTCATCAGCAGCAGCACTTATCGGCGCGTGAGGCTTTTTGAAAGCGAGCCTTTCCGCCGCGATTTTGTCGACGAGCAGCGGCAACTCCGCGAGCCGTTGGGCTTCCTGCTGATCGGCTGGGTTCTGATGCCCGAGACCTTTCATCTTCTCCTCCAGCCGTAGCCCGCGGAGAGCACCCGCCGCATCCTGCCGGAGCTGATAAAGCAGGCGGCCCTGCGGGTGATCTCGACGCTCGGTGCGGATCGCCGATATCCCTGGTGCGGGAAGGTGCTCACGCGGCTCCGCCTGCCGCTTACCGTCTACAGCTATTCACCCTATCGGGTCTGGCGGCGGCGCTTTTACGCCTTCAATGTCTTTAGTCCGACGAAGCGTCTGGCGAAGCTCAACTCCATGCACGGCAACCCCGTCAAACGAGGGTTGGGTAGATCTCCCGATCAGTGGCCGTGGTCGAGCTTTAGGTTCTATTAGGATTCTTCCCTCCTGCGTATGGATCAAGTTGATTGAGTCCATGCTGCGCCTCCGCGCATCGCAGAGCTACGCTCTGCGGCAGCCCGCCCGTCCCTCCAGCAGATCGTACAGCCAGGCCGAGTACGTCCCTTCTTCCGGGGTCACGTGCAGCCTCCCCCCGCAGCCCTTTCAGGAAACCCCGAACCTCCTCCGCCTTCGTCGCCATGATGGTCCGCGACACCTCGCGTCCCGACCCGTCCAAAACCGAGGCCACAACCGTCGTCATGTGTACGTCCAAAGCGATATACTTGTCAGCGCTCATAAGGGTGCTGCTTCTTGTCAAGGTTGTTTCTTGCAAACCAACCATACACAATCAGGGGCGCCCTTTCATAATGCGTGTCCCGACAGAGGAGGGGCGGGGTGAGGAGATCACGAGTACGTTGCGGAACTCACGCAAAGCTGGGCTTAGCCCGCCCAGCAAGACTGCTCGCCGCGCGACGCAGCAAATCAGCCAGGGGAGGATTTCATCCCTGCACGACCGAGGAGAAGCCATGGAACCCGTTGATCGACGCAGTTTCTTGAAGACCGTGGCAGGAACGGCCGCACTGGCCGCTGTGGAGGGCAGACCGTCCTGGGCATCAGACGCCGGCCCGGTCTTCTTATCCACGTGGCTGCAAGGAAAACCGGCGAACGAGCGCGCCGCAGAAATTTTCAAAGGCGGCGGCAGTCTGCTCGACGCCGTCGAGAAAGGCATCAACGTGCCAGAAAACGATCCGGCGGTGACGAGTGTCGGCTATGGCGGACTGCCCAATGCCGAGGGAGTAGTCGAACTCGATGCCGCGATCATGGACGGCACGCGGCACCGCGCCGGCTCTGTGTGCAACCTGCACATGATCAAGAATCCCATCTCGGTGGCGCGTCTGGTACTGGAGAAAACCCGCCACACCACGCTTGCGGGTGAGGGGGCGTTCCGGTTCGCACTGAAAATGGGGTTCGAGCCTCGAACCCTGCTCACCCCGGAGAGCCTGAAGAAGTGGCAGGAATGGAAAGCCAGGCCCCAGCACGAGACCTTCTGGCTGACCCCGGAAAACCACGACACCATCGGTATGGTGGCGACGGATGGGAAGGGGCACGTCGTCTCCGGGTGCTCGACCTCCGGGCTCGCCTGGAAAATTCCGGGCCGGGTGGGAGACTCCCCGCTCGTTGGCTGCGGGGTTTACGCCGATGACAACGTGGGCACAGCCTCAGCGACAGGTGACGGCGACCTGATGACGAATTATTGCACCAGCGTCTCCATCGTTCACACTATGGCGCGCGGGGCGTCTCCGCAAGAAGCCTGCATGGAACTGCTGCGGCACATGGTTAAGACGGATGCCAAGAACAAAGATGGTGAAGTCGCGGTGATCGCCATCAACACGCGGGGAGAGATCGGGGCGGCCTGCATGAATAACCGTTTCCACCTCAAGTACGCGCTCTGGCGAAACGGTGAGAGCCAGCTTCTGGAGTCCGTCATGCTGATCTAGTCCCCCGACATGACCGGAACCGAGAAGTCGCTGGGGCGGGGGACCGCACTTGTCGATAATCGTGTGGCGGCAGTCACTCGAGGCCGTCGAGGTTAGGGACTCCGGCGACGATAAATCCTGAAGTCACCTTCGCCTGGGAACTCTCCCTCGTCCACGACCTCAAAATCCTTGAAAGCCTCGGGGTAAGCCCGCATGAGACCATCGACCGCGTCTCCACGCGCTTGAATGATCCACTCCACCCACTTTTCCGGTTCCCTGCTCATCCTGCTCCAGTATTTGCGGTTCGCATCTGAAATAGTGCTCCCGAAATAGATGCCGACTTCCGGCATCACACAGGGCCACTTCCCCACAGCTAGCAATACGCGTTTCCCATCATAGTGACCCCGCAGGAACTGAATAACCGCTTGCTGCCGCTTGGACCGGCAAGGCGTATTCAATATTCCTTCTTTCACAACTGCCAACTCCTCCGCGCCCGCGGACGCCAAGACAAAGAACTGTCGTCCCAACAAAACCAAAAAGACCACCAGCAATCCAACCCGCAGGTTTCTTCCCAGGCGAGCGGATAACACAAAGGACGGAAAAAGGGCGACAGCCGGAACCATTTCCAGACCGTACCGCAGATTGTAATAAGTGTGCGGGAAAAGGGTGGGCAGGTAGAGCGGGATCGCCGCGTAAGCCATGGCTTGGATGTAGAACGGCAGGGGAACGATAAACAGTAGGGCAACCGCGCTGCGTCTGAATTCGCGAAAACGCGCGCACCACGCCACAACACCCAGGACCGCGAGCTCCAAAGCCCAGACTCCGATTACGAGTTTAAGGTCCTCAAGGTAATAATGCGCGGAGAGTAGCAGGCTCCCGTCTGTGGGATAAGGGAAAGCGGTCGTAGCCAGTTGGTGGGCGTATATGGCCTTCGCTGAGAAACGTCCATTATAGAATTCAAGCGGGTTGTTGTAGCGATAGGCGTTGTGAAGAATCCACAGGACGGGACCCGCGCCCGCGACCCCAGCGAAGAGCGCCGCATGCCTGAGGCACCTCTTCCATGGCTCGCGGCGAATCAGCAACACGAGCAGGGTCGCAAAGGGAAGAACGTACCACTCCTCGTAGCGAGTGAGAGTGCCAAGAAACGCTGCGGCAGCCGCCCCCAACAGCGTTCTCCCTGAGCCTGACTGGGCGTAACGAAAGAGCGCGTACACGACGAGCACCGCCCACAAGAGTGCGAGGGGCTCGGTGAGCGGCGTGCTGGCAAGGCACAGGAGGTTCGGGCACAGTAAAGCGACACCCAAAGCCACCAACCCCGCAGCCACGTTGCGATTGATTTCCGCCCCGAGCCGGAACAAGAAATAACACGTCACCGCAAACGCCACGGAGGAAACGAGGCTGCCAGCCAGACCCGTGCGCCAAAGAAAATCATTGAGGGCGAGCGGGGCGCAGATTAGATGGTAGAGTGGCAACCAAACGCTGCCGATCTCTTCGTAGCCTGGTGTTACGGAATCGAAAATACGGCGCGCGCCCTCCATGTGAGCGAGCCCGTCGCCGTATAGGTTCGAAAGGCCTCGGGAATGGAAAAAGTAGAGGCCGGCGCACGTCACCCCAAGAATCAGGCCTGCGACTGCGCCGTGCACCCCGGCCGGGACTCGCCAGGGTTCGAGGTGGGATTCCTGGGCATCAGGTGCAGAATCATGCATCAAAATGTGTTAGGCTCTTGAGCTCGCGATAGCGCGCGTCGATCTCACCGGGTGTCAAGCGGAGGAGACGACCCAGGCCAAATTCTTCCACCGCAAAACTCCCCATCACCGATCCATACGCGACGGCACGGCGCAAATTTGCATCGGACAGATCTTGACTCCGCGCCAAGTGCCCCATGAAGCCGCCCGCAAAGGTGTCACCCGCCCCAGTCGGGTCCTGAACCTGGTCAAGCGGATAGGCCGGGACGGTAAAGATGGAGTCCGGGCTGAAGAGCGTTGCGCCGTGCTCTCCGCGTTTGATGACCACAATGCGGGGGCCCAGTTTCCGGATGCTCTCCGCGGCTTTCTTCAGGTTGTTATGTCCTGAAAGCATCCTGGCTTCACCTTCGTTGACAACGAGAATCTCCACGGTGGCCAGCACCTTCGCCAATTCCTCCGGCATGCCCTTAATCCAGTAGTTCATGGAGTCGAGGCCACTCGCACGAAGATTGGGAAGCGCGCGGCGCACGTTGAGCTGCAACACCGGATCGATGTTGCCTAGAAACAGGAATTCCGTTTCGAGGTAAGCCGCTGGGATTTTCGGGACGAAGCTTTCGAACACGTTGAGCTGCGTATCAAGGGTGTGAGCCTGGTTCATGTCGCCCACATATTCGCCCTTCCAGCGAAACGTGCGACCTGGGACGCGCTCAATCCCGAGGGTGTCAATCGAACGCCCCCGAAAGACTTGGAAGTGTTCCTCGCAGAAATCCTCACCGACCACCGCGACCACGCGGACAGGCGTGAACCAGCTCGCCGTGACGGAAAAGTACGTCGCGGATCCCCCCAGAATCTCTTCCACCTGGCCGTGGGGTGTTCGAATGGAATCGAAGGCAATGGAACCAACCACCAGAAGAGACATGTGTAAATGTTGACCTCGTGAGACTGGATTGACGGGCCGGCGACTTCATTTCAGGTACTTCCCAACCAGAAGGGCCAGCTTCTTCTTCGTCGCCGCGGGAATCTTCTTGCGATCCGTGATGATCGCGTGGGCAAGAGCCGAAGCGCACTTGCAGTTCCGGTCGGCAGGCAGAGAATGCACCGCCCGCCGCAGAATCTTCTGCGAATTCTCGACATTCCGCGAGAGGTAGTCGAGAATTTGCTTGACCGTGACGGCGTCGTGGTCCGGGTGCCAGCAATCGTAGTCGGTGACCATGGCCAGGGTGGCGTAGCAGATCTCCGCTTCGCGCGCCAGCTTAGCTTCCTGCAGGCTGGTCATGCCGATGACGTCCATCCCCCATGAACGGTAAAGGTTCGATTCGGCCTGGGTGGAAAAGGCCGGGCCCTCCATGCAAACATATGTGCCGCCTTTGTGACAGCGGAGGCCCAAGGCGGAACACGCCCTGTGCAACACGTCAACAACCGCAGGGCATACCGGTGTGTCGAACCCGATGTGCGCCACCAGCCCGCCCCCGAAAAAGGTCGAAATCCGCTGGCGCGTGCGGTCAAAGAACTGCGTGGGCAGGGCCATGTCCATGGGGTGACAGTCTTCGCGCAAGGAGCCCACCGCGCTGACGGAGATGATGCGTTCTACTCCGAGTTTCTTGAACCCATAAATGTTGGCGCGGAAATCGATTTCCGAGGGAGTAATGAGGTGCCCGCGTCCGTGCCGGGCGAGAAACGCCACCTGCCGGCCCTCCAGGGTGCCGAGGATATAAGCGTCCGAGGGCTTTCCAAACGGCGTCGTAATACGCACCTCGCGAACCCGCTCAATGCCCGGCATGCTGTAAAGACCACTTCCACCGATGACTCCTATCTGGGCTTTGTCCAAACATCCTCCTCTGCATTCGCAAAGTCGAGTTCTCGCAGATTACTCCACAGGTCGTGCGGCAATCTTGCCGTCAATTTCTACCAAGCGTGCCCACGGAACGCAAGGGTCATGGGGAAAAACCACCAGCGCCCCTGTCAAGGCCAGTTCCGGCAAGAGGCGTTTCTTGTTTTCAAGTGTTTCCAGGGGGAAAAGGTCGAAGCTCATAATCCAAGGATACGGAAGATGGGAGCAAGTGGGAACCAGGTCCGAAATAAAAAAGGCCGTATTGCCCTCTGATTGCACGCGCACGCACTGCAAATTCTTGGTGTGGCCCGGCACGACTTCCACACGCACGCCCGGGACGATCTCGGCGTCCCCGTCCAGGCGGTCGGTTTGTCCTTCCGCCGCCGCAAAGGATTCCTCCACGTAGCTGGCGCGATCCCGCTCGGTGGGGTGCTGGGCGTGCTCCCATTCTCCACGCTGCACGAAATACCGTGCCCGGGAGAAAGTGGGCAAGAGCCTTCCATTTTGACGTCGAGTATTCCATCCGCAATGGTCGAAGTGCAGGTGTGTATTGATAACAATATCAATATCTTCCGGTTGTAGTCGCAGCTTCTTGAGCTCGCTGAGCAGATTCGTGGAATGATCAACGCCGTAGATTTCCACGTATTTCGGGTCGAATTTGTCTCCGATGCCGGTTTCAACCAGAATGTTCTGCTGGCCGGTTTGGATAACCAGGCAAGTCAGGCTCATTCGTATCCGATTACGCGCATCGGCGGGGATTCTTTTCTCCCAGATAACCTTCGGGACGACGCCAAACATCTGCCCGCCGTCGAGCATGAAAGTCCCGTCCGAAAAGGCGTGGATGTCGAATTTGCCCAGCTTCATGATTCCTCAATCAACTCGATGAGCACTCCGGCGGTGCTCGACGGGTGCAGAAAGGCGATGCGTTCGTTGCCGGCCCCCACCCTTGGTTCACGGTCGGTCAGGCGCATGCCATCACGCTCCAGCTTTCTGAGCGCTTCCGTCAGATTGGGCACGGTGAGGGTTAGATGATGAATCCCCTGGCCGTGTTTGGAAACAAAGCGCGCGATCGGAGAATCTGCAGAAGTGCCCTCAAGTAATTCCAGCCGGCTTTCGCCCAGGCGGAAAACGGCCACGCGGACTCTCTGGTCGGCAACGTCCTCTTCGGATTCCGGCGCTTTTCCCAGTAACTTCTCGAAAAGTGGCACTGCGGTCGCGAGTGATTCCACCGCAATGCCCAGGTGATGAATCCGCATAGCACCTCTGATCCAAGAATCTCAGGATGGTCGGCCCCCAGTTCGAGCCGTGAAACCACCGATAATCTCTTCGACGACGGAGTAGGGGTCCCGCTTGTGTGAGAGCAGATCATCGAGTTGCCGGTCAAGTGACCCGTCTCGGAGTTGCTCCGCAACCGCCCTTTCAAAGAGCGTTTGTCGCAGCAGTTCCAGAAGACGCGAGCGCCAATGCTGCTTGCGACGATACTCTCTTACGTCACTTCCCTCACTGAAGGCCCGGAACTGATCAAGCGCCTGGCACAACTCCCCAATCCCCTGCCCCGTCGTGGCAACAGTCTTGACGACGGGCGGCCGCCACCCATCGGGGCGGGAAGTCAGGGAGAGCATCGCGGACACTTCCTGCTCGATGCGATCGGCGCCCGGGCGATCCGCCTTGTTGACGACATACAGGTCGGCGATTTCCATCACTCCGGCTTTGAAAGTCTGAATATCATCGCCCATGCCCGGGACCAGTAAGAGAACGGTCGCGTCAGCAAGGCGCGCGACTTCCACTTCGTCCTGGCCGACCCCGACCGTCTCGATCAAGACCACCTCGCATCCCGCGGCGTCGAGAATGGTAACCGCATCGTAGGTTGTGGGGGCCAGTCCGCCGAGTTGGCCACGCGTGGCCATGCTGCGGATGTAGACACCCGCGTCGTTTGCGAGGCCTTGCATCCGCACGCGATCACCCAGGATGGCACCGCCCGAAAACGGGCTGGTCGGATCGACGGCCACAATGCCCACGCGCGCTCCCTTGCCCCGGTACTCCCTCGCCAATTTCTCGACGAGCGTACTCTTCCCTGCTCCCGGCGACCCGGTAATGCCCACCACCAGAGCGTGTCCCGCCCGGGAGAATAGCTCTTTCAGGAGCGGGACTGCCACTGGATCCCGATCCTCGACAGCGGAGATGGCCCGCGCAATGGCGCGGCGATCTCCTGCCAGAACCTTTTCCACTAAGTCGCGAATTACTACGGGCATGGCAAGGTTTTATCAGGAAAGGCAGCGACCCACCTCTCATGAATGATGACGGTCTCGTGAGTTTTGTTCATCTCCCCGAATCCAAGGCTATAACACAACCCGTGGGCCGTCAAGAAAACGGCGCGATCCGGACACTCCGAGTCGGAGCCATGCTAAGCTTATGAGGCAAAGGGGGCAAGGGCCAGCGGGTGCGCCTCCGGGTGCAAAAGAGCACACCGGCGCGTCCTCCTGGGAATCTGCGAGATGCGACTTTTGCCGGACATTCCCAAGACGTTGATCTGGGGTATCACGCTCACTGTGACCCTCTTTGGTGTATCGGCACGCGAACACCCACCGCAATCCGCACAGGTGACCGTGCAGGCCGGCCGAGGTGGGTGTCAAGTGGAGTTGGATAATGAGGCTGTAGGCACGACTGACGCCAAAGGGAGTCTCTTGGTGGCGGATGTCGAGCCCGGCGATCACTACGTCCATGTCGATTGCCCCGGGGAAACTGAGGCAGTCTTTTTCATCTCGCCTCGCCCCAATCAGAACGCCCAGATTCAGCCGAGCAAGGAAGATGCACAAGCGGCTTCAACTGCCACCGAGCCCTCCAGCGTTGCGGAGAACAAAATCGAACTCCGACGTCTCGTTCAGCAGGCCGTGCAGCTTCGAGTCCAGGGACGGCTTGACGAGGCCGTGGCAGCTCTCCGTCAAGCCATTAAGCTCGATCCGGAAAACTCCGACCTTCATCGCGAGTTGGGCATTACTTTTCTGCTCGCCAAAGAATGGAAGCGCGCCCGCGTGGAGATGATCGAGGCCATCCGCCACGATCAGACCGACGCCGACGCCCACAACGGACTTGGCTACGCGCTCGAGAAGCTCGGAGATCTCGACAGCGCTGTGAAGGAATACGGCGCGGCGACCAAACTCGATCCCAGCGACCCGACCTATCGCTCCCACTACTTCGACGCCATGGTGAAGATTGCCGAACGGCAAGAAAAGAAAAAATAGCTGCGCCCGACATTTTCCGAAAGTGCACGCGAATAATGCTGCTGGCGCGAAGGGCGGTTGAGTGCGGGAGCGAGGTAGCGCCGACCCCGCAGGGCGGGGTGAGCACTTTGCTTTCCTGTCGATTACAATCCCATGCCGGCCTGAAGCCTGCCTACGCTTGCCTGCGGCAAGCAGGCAGGGCCGGCGCTATGACGGCGTGCCGACGACTTCGCGAAGAACCTGCAGGGCGCGTTCACAACCTGCCCGATCCACATCCAGATGGGTGACCATGCGCATGGTTTGAGGGTTCGTGCCATTGGCCAAGACGCCCTGCGCTGCCAGGCGCTTCGATACTTCATAGGACGCGAGCTCTGTGCCCGAAACATCGAAGAACAAGATGTTGCTGACAACCTTGCTGGGATCGATCGTGATTCCAGGGATTTCCGCCAACCTTTGGGCGAGGAACTTGGCATTGGCGTGATCGATATGGAGGCGCTTGGGGCCTTCCTCCAGCGCCATGAGGCCCGCGGCCGCCAGCACCCCTGCTTGACGCATCCCTCCGCCCAGCATCTTCCGGACGATGCGAGCTTCCTCGATGAACTCTTTGCTGCCCACCAGGATGGAACCGACCGGCGCACCCAATCCCTTCGAAAGACAGAACATCACCGAGTCAAAGTTCTTCGTCAAATCCCCAACTGACCGCCCTAGTGCCGCGCTGGCGTTGAAGATTCGGGCCCCATCGAGATGCACGGGCAAGCCCGCCGCGTGCGCGCGATCGACGATGTCGTTGCTGATTTCGAGTGGATAGACTGAACCTCCGGCGAGGTTCGAGGTGTTTTCAAGCTCGACCAGGCCGGTGCGGGCGCGGTGGTCGTTCCGCGCGCGCAGGTGGGGAGCAACCAAATCCCAGGTCAGGATGCCGTTTTCCGCGCGAATCGTGCGGGGCAAGACTCCGGAGAATGCCGTCATCATCGCCATTTCGAAGTTGTAGATGTGGCAGCGTTCTTCGCAAATCACTTCCTGGCCGTGCCGAGTCAGGACCTTAATGGCCGTCTGGTTTCCCATCGTTCCCGACACCACGTACAAACCTGCTTCCCGTCTGAAGATTTCGGCCGCACGCTCCTGCAGGCGGTTAACGGTGGGATCCTCACGGTAGACGTCATCACCCACCTCAGCGTCGTGCATGGCGCGCCGCATCGCAGGTGACGGTTTGGTGACCGTATCACTGCGCAGATCCACAATGGGTGTCGGCATGGGTTTTCACACTCCGATGAACTTGATCCGCCAAGCATTATAACGGACGCCGCAAGCCGCCGGCGTTGTAAACGTCGTGTCGCAAGCCCCCGAAAAGCTGCGCCCCTCACATCGAGGGCTAGACGGCACCCCTTCGTGGCTTTGTTATCGGGCCGACCAGTACGTTCCGCAGGACGACTTGCATACCTGTGTTCCCCTCACCGCCGTGGGCCAAAGGATGTCGCCGCTGACGCGGCTAACAGGAAGAGCAAAACCCTCAAAACGCAGCCCCCTTTGGTTGCGGTCGAAGGCCGCGCTACGCTGCCCGTAGGCCGGGTTTGCAAAAGCGTTTGCGAAGACTTAGCGTTGACGTACACTGCCTGCGCCTTGGTAAGAAACTTGCGTCGCGCTCCAGGGGAGTCAAACGCAGCAAGAGCATAGTTGCGTTTTCAGAATCTCCGCATCTGAAATGTGCCCAAATTCGACGCCACGGGCGCAGGGCCGTCAGAGGAGCCCCGCTCGAATGACGGTGGGGTCCAACAAGTATTCGGCGGGTCGAGAATCGCGACTCAGTAAGAAGAAAGTGCCGGGTTCCCCGGGCGGAAGGAGAAATGCGATGACTGATCTTGAAAGAGCCCAGCACCTCTTCCAAGAGGCGGGCTTGGCCTTCCCGGCGATTCCCGAGCAGCTTGCAGCGACGTTGAAGGAGCAGGGAAAATGGCTCTTCTCCACGCGCGAGCTCAAGATGTCTCCGTACAACCTACAGTATTACGTCCACGATGGCGATGGCGCTCCTAGCGGGGATTACGCTGTCCTCTGCCATTCCGGACACGGCGTGAACTCCTATGCGGTGCAGTACTATCTTGTGCTTGGCGCCTTGCGGATGTTCCTGCATCTGGAGTGGGGTGGTGCGTATATGGATGCCAAGGAGACTACCTCGAATATCCGCGAGTGCTTCTCGCGGGCAGACGAGGTCGTCTCGGTGGTGAACACCAACCAAGGGCTTCGGCTCACTGACCCGCTCCTGATCGTGTGCTCGGACTTTTACGGGAGCTATTGGTCTGCCCCAGGGGAAAGCCGTCGGGAGGCGGATCGTCCCCTGGAGGCGCTTGCGGAAGCTCTTCAATGGCTGAAGTCATAAAATATGACCTTTGAAAAACTGATGCTTGAAGTGGGGAACTCATGCTTATCCGGTTGTTTCAGCAAGCCCCAATTAGTAGTATATGGGCATGCCGCGCCCAGCGTTTCCGAAAACCTTGCGCGAGTTTCAGTCGATGTTCGCTACCGAAGAGGCTTGCCAGAAGTAT
>Ga0208039_1000049_pt1 | contig 113472 bp, 87 predicted proteins | sample June2015DPH_20_1_2_FD_184722 | JGI IMG/M metagenome (GOLD analysis project Ga0208039, IMG submission 184722) | Peatland microbial communities from SPRUCE experiment site at the Marcell Experimental Forest, Minnesota, USA - June2015DPH_20_150... | ecosystem: Environmental > Terrestrial > Soil >... | reverse complement strand
TGCTGCCGGCAAATCTCCGCCGTCTTCATCCCGGCTTCGGCCTGCTTCAAAACTCCAATAATCTGCTCCTCCGTGAAACGGCTCTGCCTCATCTCCTGTCCTCCTTCGGGCTTTTATACCCTGGGAGAACTCTCATTTACACTGGTACAGTTTTCGGGGGGCAGGTCAGCCCCAAGCGGAGGGGGTTACAGTCTAGCGGGCTGGATAGCAATCGCCGTAGGTCTCCTGGGAGCAATCTGGGTATTCCACATAGTCCCCCATTGGTGGCTGGCGTTGCCTGCTGCGTTATTCGCTTGGCTTCTTGGGACCAGCGTAGTGGGAGCGCTCTGGGCAGCCGTCAGGCGACTAATTGAAAGACGTGAAGGAATAAAATAGCCCGCAACACACAATTAGAGCAGTACCGCCCAATCTGAGCAGTTGACTTTCTTGTTCGTGCGGAGGTAATTTTTAATAGATGGCCGTTTTCAAGCGAGGCAAGGTCTATCACTACGAATTCTCCCTGCAGGGTCGCCGATACCGCGGCTCGACGAAGCGCACCAACAGGCAAGCAGCACAGACTATTGAATCGGTCACCCGAAACAGACTGCTCAACTCTATCCAAGGCGTGCCAACGCCTACAGCAATCCCGACCCTTGGTGAATTTGCTGACAGGTTCCTCGGTTGGGCGGAATCCAACCTATCAAGGTCAACGGTCAAGCTGCATCGCATCAACATAGTGTTACTGAAACGCTTCTACCGAGGGCAACTCCTTACACAAATCGACCGGCAAAGCGTGGAAGATTTCAAGTCCTGGCGGGCAGGAATGAAGCGCCACAATGCGAAGGCATCTATCTCTCCCGCAACCGTGAATCGCAATCTCACGACACTGAAGCGAATCTTCAACTTCGCAGATGCGATGGGGCTCCACGTTCCCATCCCGGTCAGACACGTCAAGTTTCTCAGAGAGGGTCCGGGCAGAATGCGTGTGCTATCGCTCGAGGAAATCGAGCAGTGCGTGGCGAACTCCACAGGGGATTTGAAGGACTTCGCAATCCTGGCCTCTGAGACGGGTTGTAGACCGGCTGAGATTCTAGGCCTACACGCAAGGGACCTGAACACGCAGGAGCGTTATGTCTATATCGCTGGAACCAAAACCGCCAAATCCAGGCGAATCATTCCGCTTACGACACAGGCTTTTGAGGTCCTGGCCAGCCGCAGCAGGGAGATCTCGAATGGGTTTATCTTTCCAGTCAGGCGCCCAAAGACCAAGAACCACGAAGTGCTGCATATCGAATCACTCCGGAAGGCGCATGATGCTCTTATTGCGAAGCACTTCGCGGATGCTCCATTCACGCTCTACACATTCCGGCACACCTTCGCTACCCGACTCGTTCGAAGTGGCGTCGAGTTGCCTGTGATCGCAGAGCTGCTTGGTCATCCCGACATCAGCACGACCATTCGATACATTCATCCCGCGCAGCAATTGAAGATTGATGCCGTGCACCGGCTGCAAAAGTACGTGGCGATTGCTAAGGAATTCCATGGATTGGTAGTGGAGGCGGTAGAAGGCGATGCGAGCTACCCACAAAATCCCCCACAACGACCAGAAGAGGAAGGTTTTGTTACTCGAGCAAGTTATGTAGAATGAGCAATGTGCGCCTGTAGCTCAGATGGATAGAGCGGTTGCCTCCGGAGCAACAGGTCGCAGGTTCGAATCCTGCCAGGCGTACCAGCTTTCCGACCACCTGCGAATTCTCAGGGGCAACGCCCTCCGACTCGGGTTCATCCTCGGCTTTTCGCCTCTCACTCAGGGCGCACGGAGTGGCGCCTCCTTCTTTAAGTAAACCTGCCTGACAGCCGTTGCGTTGCACTCATCCCGGTGTCACGCCTCAGGGGCTCTGAGATGCAAGTCATAGAACAGCGGGCAATTCGCTCCTTTCTCGAGTCTTCCCACAAGAAACCTTAATGTGACAGAGCGTTCTGTCGATAAGCATTTCTGGATCCGAAGCGCCCTACGGCCCACAGGTGAGTGGGTACCCGCGCGGACTTTGTACGGCTAGAAAGCGAGCCTCTGGCCGTCCTGGAGACGCAGACTGACACCTGCAATGGGGCGTTTACGATTTCCGGGAATGGGGGCAGGGTAGCACTTCTAGATGCGCTGAATCATCACCGGGTGCAGTTGAGGCTAGAGAAAATCCTCGAGACGGTGTTTGGGTCATGATGCGCTATCTGTTGATGATTTCTTTGATTCTTAGCTTTACAAATCACGCCCTGTCTGCTGAGAAGCCCAAGGCAGACACAAAAATCTTCTGGATTCTCACTGCCACCGATACCGCCCTCACCATTGTGGACATCCAGACCCAACAGGCCATCCAGAAACGCCCTGGAACTTTCGAGCGTAATCCTTTCCTTCCCCGAAGACCCACCAGCACTCGTATGTGCGTGCAATTCGGAGTCAGCACCCTCGCTTGGCACTATCTGGCCTGGAAACTGCAAAAGCACGGCCATCCCCAGCTCGCCCGCAGCCTGCAGCTTTCATCGATTGGCCTCGAAGTCCTCGCGCTTGGAAATAACTGGCATAAACTTCGCTAAGAACTATGGCTCCTACCCTGTCCCCCCCACAGCGAGAGCAATCCCGCCACTCCCCACCTTCTGTGCCGAAGCCACGGCGAGCGCCGTGAAGGGAGGTCTAGTTGTTGAAGCTGGCCATGGGGGCAACCCCCGTGCGCTCGGACGGTTTACATGCCTCTTCGACACTTCCATGCCCCCTCCCTCCGCAACGTCCCGAAACGTGGTTATTGTCACGACTTGGCAGGCGATGCAACCCAGCCTGGGTGGATGCCGCGTGCCTGAATGGAATGCCACACTGGCTGGCCGACAGTAGCCGGATTCTCTCTGACTCGCGCCCCCTAAGGATTCTGGCGCCCTGGCCGATCTAGTTCTTGAGACAGAAATCTTCGCGCAGGAAACTTAATGAGTTTCTTAATGACTCCTTATCTCTCACGAAACTCAGTCACTCGTTTCGCTTCGCGATGCCCAGAAAGCAAAAGTGCATCACGTCTGACATTGTCGAACAACTGCTGAGAACCAAGAGTTTAGCCGTTCCTCACCAGCCGGAGGCTCAGTTGATGTAACCAAACGTGGAAGAGGAGAAAACAACTCGAACAGAAATTGGCAACACGCGTGCACCGCGAGCGTTACGCATGGAAACCACGACCTTAAAACGACGACGTGCGAACGCAGCGATTCTCGCCACGGTTTGCATCGCACTTGCCTTTCTGTCCATTTCGTGCGGGGCGGGTGGCACCGTGGCCATTCCCGCTCCTGTTGATGCTCCTGCTGTAGCCTTGTCTCCCGTGAGCCTGAGTTTTCCCGGCCAAGCTATAGACACCTCCAGCAGCGCCCAGTCCGTCAAATTGACCAATACAGGCAGTGCCGCGCTTGCGATTTCCAGTATCGTGGCGAGCGGTGACTTTGGGCAGACGAACAATTGTGGGACGAGCGTCGCAACGGGAAACAATTGCACAATCAGTGTAACCTTTACGCCCACCGGGACGGGAACTCGAACCGGAGCAGTCGCCATCACGGACAACGCCAGCGGCAGCCCACACGCCATCAGCCTCTCCGGAACAGGCACGGGTACGGCCCCCGTAGTCAGTCTCTCAGCCACGAGCCTTTCCTTCGGCAATCAATCCGTGGGCACGACGAGTACGGCTCAGACCGCTACCCTGCGCAACACGGGTAACGCCACCTTGAGCATCACCAGCGTCGCGGTCTCGGGGACCAATCCCGGTGACTTTGCGCAGACCAACGCGTGCGGCAGCTCGGTGGCGGCCGGAGCCAACTGCACGATCAGCGTGACCTTCACGCCTTCCGCCTCCGGGACCCGCAGGGCCTCGGTGAGCATCACGGACAATGCCAGCGGCAGCCCGCAGGCGGTCAGCCTGTCCGGGACAGGCACGAGCCCCGCCCCCGCAGTCAGCCTCTCAGCCACGCGTCTTTCCTTTGGTAATCAGACCGTAAGTACGACGAGTACGGCTCGCACCGTTACCCTGCGCAACACGGGTAACGCCACCCTGAGCATCACCGGCATCGCGGTCTCGGGGACCAATCCCGGTGACTTTGCGCAGACCAACGCGTGCGGCAGCTCGGTGGCGGCCGGAGCCAACTGCACGATCAGCGTGACCTTCACGCCTTCCGCCTCCGGGACCCGCAGGGCCTCGGTGAGCATCACGGACAATGCCAGCGCCAGCCCGCAAACGGTCAGCCTCTCCGGGACAGGCACAGCCCCTGCCCCCGTGGTGAGTCTGTCACCTACACAGCTTAGCCTCGGCAGTCTGAACGTAGGTACGGCCAGTACAGCTCAGACCGTCACCCTAGCCAACACGGGCAACGCTACCTTGAGCATCACCAGCATCGCGGTGACGGGGAGCAATGCCGGTGACTTTGCTCAGACCAACACGTGCGGCAGCTCGGTGGCGACCGGCGCTAACTGCACGATCAGCGTGACCTTCACGCCCTCCGCCTCCGGACCCCGCACGACCTCACTAAACATCACGGACAATGCCAGCGGCAGTCCGCAGACGGTCAGCCTGACGGGCACGGGCAACGGTCCCGTGGCCAGTCTTTCGGCCACGAGCCTTTCCTTCGGCAACCAACCCTACGATGCGACCAGTACGGCGCAGACCCTTACCCTGAGCAACCCCGGCAACGCCGCCTTGAGCATCACCAGCCTCGCGGTCACGGGCACCAATGCCAGCGACTTTGCTCAGACCACCACGTGCGGCAGCTCGGTGGCGGCCGGAGCCAACTGCGCGATTGCCGTGATATTTACGCCCTCGGGCCTCGGGACCCACACGGCCGAGCTAAGCATCTCGGACAATGCTATTGGCAGCCCGCAGACGATACCGCTGTCCGGCACGGGAGCCCACTACATGGTTCTGTCCTGGACCGCCAGCACGACTTCCGGCGTAGTCGGTTACAACGCTTACCGTGGCCCTGCCTCGAGTGGGCCATTCTCCCAACTAAATTCCTCGCCTGTTAGCGGTACGACCTTTACCGACGCGGGCGTGCAGGCAGGGCAGACGTCCTACTATGTGGTTACGGCCATAGCTTCGGATGACGTCACCGAGAGCGCGAACTCGAACGTAGCTTCAGCGACCGTGCCATCACCTTAGCGCCATCTCCTTCATGGTCGAGTTTGAAGATGGCAATACTTATTACTCACCCCATTAGTGCCGTTCCAACTTGTCTTGCCTAGCCTTTCTACGAAAGGTCATCTTTCGGGTCGCGCAAAACGAAGCTGCCACAGACTGCGAGACGAAGTTGGAACGGCACTCGCGGGCGAATCGCAGTCAGCTCGGTCCCCGGCTGCGGGGTCATGTATCGGATATCCCTGAGACGCTTGGAAACTGGAGCCTCTGGAAGCTGCAGGCCGTCGTGCCTTGACGATGATTTGAGCTCTCGTCCTCGATAGAAATGTCCCCTAATGTGATTTCCGAGAGGAGGTTAGATTGGGGCGAACCAAGATAAGCAGGAGGGAGTTGCCAGGATCGAGGTCCTAGCGCGGGTGGGGATCTGTGGGTGGTGGAGGCGGCCCGGCTGCTGCGCCTGAGCTATCGGCAGGGCAAGCGGTATCAGGATGAAGGCGCGGCGGGTCTGAACCACCGGAGCGCGGGGCGGCGGCCGAACCACGCCCGCCCCGAGGACTTCCGGTGAAAGGTGCCGCGGCGGGTGCGGGACCAGTATGGCGGGCCGGTGAGGGCGCGCTTCGGACCCACGCTGGCGGCCGAGCATCTGGCCTGAGAGGATGAGCTCCAGGCCGATGCGCAGAGTCGCCGGGGCGACCGCCGATGGGCGCTGGCCGAGGAACTGTGGAGCCGGGAGCGGAAGCGGCGGCACCGGCGAAGGTGCCCGCGCAAAGAGCACTCTGGGGAGATGGTGCAGATTGACGGCAGCGTTCCCCGTTGGCAGGAGGAGCGCGCCCCGGAAGGTTGCTTGGGGGCTTAGTCGATGACGTCACCGCCATGACGATGTTTGGAAAGGTCCTGATCCGAATGCTTGGCGTTTCCCCTACGTGCCGTCGCTCGCTATGCCGTCGAGGCTCGTGACGACCACTTCATGCAGGGGTATTAGGGTGATGGCACGGTCGCTGAAGCTACGTTCGAGTTTGCGCTCACGGTGATGTCATTCGACGCTATGGCCGTAACCACATAGTAGAACCTCTGCCCTGCTTGCACGCTCCCATCGGCATAGGTGGTACCGCTAATAGGCGAGGAATTCAGTTGCGAGAACGGCCCACTCGAGGCAGTCCCGCGGTAAGCATTGTAGCCAACTACGCCGGCAGTCGTGCTGCCAGTCCAGGACAAAGCCACGTAGTGGCCTCCCGTGCCGGACAGCGGTACCGTCTGCGGGCTGCCGCTGGCATTGTCCGAGATGCTTAGCACCGCCGTGCGGGTCCCGAGGGCCGAGGGCGAGAACATCACGGCAATCGTGCAGTTGGCTCCAGCCGCCACCGAGCTGCCGCACGTGCTTGTCTGAGCAAAGTCCCTAGCATTGGTGCCCGTGACCGCGATGCTGGTGATGCTCAAGGTGGCGTTGCCGGTGTTGCTCAGGGTGACGGTCTGCGCCGCACTGGTCGCATCGACGGTTTGGCTGCCGAAGGAAAGACTGGTGGCTGAAAGGCTGGCCACGGGGCCGTTGCCCGTCGAAGCGGGAACGGCCCCGCTGCTCCCTGCCCCGCAGGAAGTGGTCAAGAATGCAAGTGCGATGCAAGCCGTGGCGAGAATCGCTGTGTTCACACGTTGTCGTTGCAGCCTGGTTTCCATACAAGATGCCTGGCTTGCACGCGTGTTGCCAATTTCGGCTCGAGTTCTTTCCCTCCATGCCTGTCCCAGAAAGGCTGACCACCTGCGGGCTACCAACGATGGCGTCCGTGATGGTGACTGCTCCGCGTCGAGTTCCGGTCGCGGCGGGCGTAAAGGTTACACTGATCGTGCAATTGTTTCCCCCCGCGACGCTTGTCCCACGATTGTCTTTCTGAGCAAGTCACCACTCGCCGCGACACAGGAAATCGCAAGCCCTGCGTTGCAGTTATGGTCAACGTGACGGACGGAGCGCTACTGGAGATCCTTTGTGCGGTGCCGTGCAAGGCTCTGGCTGATGGGAGATAAGTTCACAGCATCTTGCGCTTGATGGTTGGCGGCAGGCCAGCGGTTTGCAGTTTGTCAGCCGAATCCACCGGCTCGCTGGCGGTCCTGACGACAGGAATGCTATAATCGAGCGCGTTTGATCGACTAACCCCATACAGGCAAAGGAAACCATGAATGTGAACAAAGGGACCGTTGTGACGTGCGAAATCCTGGCTACTTTCCAGTCCAAGGTCGAGGCGAAGACCGCCCAGGTGGGCGTCATCGGCCTGGGCTACGTCGGCTTACCCCTCGCACTCTTGTTTGCTCGAAACGGATTTGCCGTGTCAGGCTTCGACCTTGATCCCAGCAAGGTGACAATGCTCCAGCGCGGCGAGAGTTACATTCGTCATATTTCTGAGAGCGTCATTGCGGAGCACGTGGATAAGAAACGCTTCAAAGCCACGACGGATTTCTCCCACCTGCGGGAAATGGATGCCATCCTCATTTGCGTCCCCACTCCCCTGGATCACCACCGCGAGCCCGATCTTTCCTTTGTGCGCAACACCGCGGAGGTCATCACTCCTTATTTGCGGCGTGGCCAACTCGTGGTGCTGGAGAGCACCACGTACCCCGGCACGACCGAAGAGGATGTGCTGCCGATTCTGGAGAAATCAGGCTTACACTCCCCCATCAGCCCTTATGTCACGGATGGGCGCAACGTTACGGGTAGCGAAGGGCAGGAAGTTGAATTCCTTCTGGCCTTCTCCCCCGAACGTGAGGATCCTGGCAATAAGCAATTCCAAACTCAACAGATCCCAAAAATCATCGCAGGAGTCAACGCGTCCAGCGCGCGGGCGACGCAGGCGCTCTATTCACGAGCTTTCGAACAGACACACCTGGTTAGTTCCACGCGCGCTGCGGAGATGACCAAAATTCTGGAAAACACTTATCGGTGCGTCAACATCGCGCTCGTGAACGAACTGAAGCTGCTCTGCCTACGGATGGGCATCGACATCTGGGAAGTGATCGAGGCCGCCAAGACGAAACCCTTCGGCTTTACCGCCTTTTATCCGGGTCCGGGCTTGGGTGGCCACTGCATCCCCATCGACCCTTTCTATTTGACATGGAAAGCGCGCGAATACGAATTTCCGACGCGGTTCATTGAATTGGCGGGAGAAATCAACTCGTCCATGCCCGAACACGTGTTAGCATCACTGGCGGACGCACTCAACCACCGCAAACAGTGTTTGCAGGATGCAAGGGTGCTCGTTCTGGGGATCTCCTACAAGAAAGACATTGACGACCCGCGCGAGTCACCCAGCCTGAAGATCATCGAACTTCTTCAGGCCAGCGGAGCCCGCGTCGATTACCACGACCCTTACTTTGCGCGTCTCCCTAAGATGCGCAAATACCACCTCCAGCTCGAAAGCGTGGAACCCACACCTGAAGCCCTGGCGAAATACGACGTGGTAGTCATTGCCACGGACCATTCCACCTATGATTATCCGGCCATTGTGCGGCACGCGCGCTTGGTCGTTGACACTCGCAATGCGACGCGCGAGGTCCGAGAGCATCGCGAAAGAATTGTCCGGTGTTGAACACGGCAACGCGGAGAGACGCCCGTCCTGAAAACCAATCGTTCCGACGTGAGTGAACCAAAGGACCACGGCAGCTCGGCATGCCACAGACGTTATTCTACTTACTTAAGCTGCCTGGATACAGCGCTCCCGGGCCGGCCAGGCTGCGTTTGATCTGTTCGATGCGTCTTTCCATCTGGGGAGGAGTTAGGACCCGACGCTGTGCCGGTTGTGTTTTCTGGGCGCCCATTCGAAATGACGTAGTCGCCAGCCTCCTCCTTCTCCCACAACCGCAGCAACGAATCTCGGTGCCGGCTGAAACGCCCGCAAGCTCCATCGCGCGCAGTCCGAACTGTGCAATTCTGCTGGGCGGCCTGGTGTGAGTGAGACATCAAAACTATCGAGCGGAATCTGGAGACCGTCACCGAGAGCTTTCACATAGGCCTCCTTCCGCGTCCAGCACGCGAAGAATCCCTCCGCTCGCAATTCCGCGGGCAGTGCGCGGAGTTCCGTAAGCTCAGGGTTGGAAAAAAAACGTTCCGCCACCGCCTCGCCGCCGAAATCGGGTTGGACCAATTCCAGATCAATTCCCACTTCTCGCCTGCGGGCAAAGGCATACAGCGCGAGACCATGCGAGTGCGAAAGGCTAAAACGGATCGACACACTGGTGTCTCCCGCCTGAAGAGCAGGCTTCCCGCGAAGGCCGTATTCGAACTCCAGTGAGGCCGGAGGCCGCTGCAGGTACGCACCGAGCAGCTCACGCAGAATGCCTCGAGCCGCGATGAAGTCGCCCCGGCCTTCTGGGAAGACAAAGCGCGCTGCCCGGGATTTTTCATCAGGTTTAAGCGTTGCATCGAGACGCTGAAGAACCTCCGGCGCAAGGCGGAGGGAGGCGCGCCAGACGTGAACTTCGTCCTCTGATAGTTCGGGCTTTGCAGGTGCAGACGACCAGACGGCCAAGGTAGGCAGAGTATTAACCATAAGTACGCTGTCGTGTAAGACTGGGGTTCCTCTTCGGATTCGCCCTTGAAAGTCTACCAGAATTGAAGGGGACACCCTGTTGGGAATTTTCTCCTGGTATTGTCCAAACTCGTCTGGAACCGGCGCCGTACTTCCCTTCTCTGCGCCTGCGGCTACGCCGACTCCCTGGCCTGGATTGAAATCGCCACATTTCACTGATGGATTCGCCAGCGAGAGGGGCCAAATGGGTCGAAAGGACGATTGTGCGCGACGAGGAGATCCGGGGTCAGTAGTACAGAGGGGGAAGGCTTGGGTAGAACAGATCAGGTGAGTAGCAAGAAGAGGATGGCAAGGGAACCATTAAGGACGTATCGAAAGTGCAGGGAGGCGGCCAGAACTGCGGGGAATCGTTACTGCGAGACGACCTTCGGCGGCGCCTGCCCACGGAGCGAAGCGGCAAGGAGCTGCTGCCGCAGCAGCGCCACCAGGTGTGACAGGCTCCAGCCAAAGGAACTGCGCAACTGCAAGTATCGCAGCGACAGGATAGCGATTCGGAGGGAACTCACAGTAGAATCTGTATCAGCCGGAATTACTGTTCGGGCAAAACGATCGGCTGAGTGGGTTTGCGCAAGTAGCTCAAGAATTTCTTCCATACTGCGGCAAATACCATCGGAGCCATCCCCAGAAGCAGTCGAAGCGCCAGTTTTCGGTGCCCTCCCCGCCAGCAGTGACTGATGGCATATGACGAGGCGACTCCGCCGAGTATAGCGTATCGGGCCCAGCGGCGCTCGCTCCCTCCAGGGTATCGTCCCTGATTTTCGAAGCGAGCCAGACGAAGAAATCCGTCGGCCACCGCCTTCAGATTCCGTATGGTGTTTGTCTCGTGTTCGCGATACCCAACGGTGTAGGGTTTTTGGACGACAAGGCACGGTCCGTAAGTCCCGATTTTAAGGATAAGATTGAAGTCGTCCGGGGGAAAGGCTGCGACACCCCTGTTTCCATAGCCCCCTACCTCGTCGAATACCGACTTCCGGATGACAAGTCGGCTGTTGGAAAGGCCGATTGGCACATCCTTCGATAGATAGTCCGGATACCTTAGAATCTCCACCGGGCGCGACGCCTGTGCTTCGGCTGGGATGGATTGTCCGTCTCGAAAAAATTTCATGGACCCGATGATCAGGGGTGGTGAATCAAAGGTCCGGATGATCCGATCGTATGTCGCAAGTGCGCAGGGCAGAAGAAGATCGTCATGGTCCAGCATGGCAAGGTATTCCCCATGAGCCAGAGCAGCCGCCTTGTTCCGAGCGGCCTCTGGTCCTCGATTAGGTTGTCGAACTACCTTGATCCGTGTTCCGTACGATTCCAGCACTTGCGGCGTCTGATCTGTCGACCCGTCGTCAATCACGATCACCTCATAGTCCGTGAAGGCTTGGGATAGGACCGAGTCGATCGTCTGGCGGACATATTTCTCTATGTTGTGAACAGGGATCAAGACGCTGAATCGAACTTTCATTCCATCCCCAATTTCGGATTGACTTCTTTCATTCGTACTCAATAAGTGTTTTCACAGTTCCCCGAAATGCCGCAACTTAATTGCGGTACATCTGAAATGCTAAGACAATTGAAAAGGTAGAGCCGATGCGTCCGCCGCCATGCAGTCGCCTTCACGATTGAACAGGAGCAGCGGGCGGTAGCAGGTGGACTCGAAGTGGCCGTTGTAAGCGCTGTTTTCCTGCTGGCCATAGACCGGGAGCTCGGAGCTGTCCACGTCCAGCACCACCCGCTGCGGAGAATCGATGGTTTCCGCCTTCGCGAGCAGTTCTCGATTGATCGAAACCAGACCGGCAAGGTTTCCTTCCTGAATATTGGTGACGACAACCGTCCTGGCGATATGAGTGCCGCTGCGCTATAATCACGCGCTACTATGCCGACCGTTACCTACCAATCCCCCTGGATGAATGACGAGCTGCGGATGTTCCGCAAGACGGTTCGCCGCTTCATACAAGAGGAACTCGCGCCGCACCAAACTCGCTGGCGCCAGCAGCATCGCCCCGATGCGGAAGCCTGGACAAAAGCAGGCGCGACAGGCATCCTGCTCACCGACGTGCCCGAAAAATACGGCGGAGGGGGAGGAACCTTCGCCCACGAAGCCGTCGTGACGGAGGAACTCGCTCAAGCAGGAGTGCACTTCGGTTCCAGCGTCCAGAGTATCGTGGCGCACTACATCCTCGCCTACGGCAGCGAGGAGCAGAAACGCAACTGGCTTTCCCCCATGGCGCGCGGCGAGTCGGTGGGCGCAATCGCGATGACCGAACCCGCCGCCGGCTCCGACTTGCAGGGCATCAAAACCACCGCCCGCCGCGACGGCGACCACTATGTCCTCAACGGCTCGAAGACGTTCATCACCAACGGTTGGCACGCCAGCATCATCTGCCTCGCCGTGAAGACCGACGCCAGAGCCGCCGGCTTGAAAGGCATCTCGCTGATCATCGTCGAAACGAAGAATCTTTCCGGATACCGCATCGGCCGCTCGCTCGAAAAAGTCGGCATGCACGCGCTGGACACCTGCGAGCTTTTCTTCGACGAGGTGCGCGTCCCGGTCTCGAATCTGCTCGGTTCCGCCGAAGGCCTAGGGTTCTCCCAGATGATGGAGCAATTGAGCTATGAGCGCCTCACGGTCGGTCTGGGCGCAGTCGCAACGGCGGAACAAGCCGTGGCCATCACAACCAAGTACGTGAAGGAGCGCATGGCGTTCGGCAAGCCGCTGATCGATTTTCAGAATACGCGCTTCAAGTTGGCCGAATGCAAGACGGAAGCTCATATCGGCCGCGTCTTCCTCGACAACTGCATCGAGCGTTTCATCGCCGGCCAGCTCGACCCTGTCACCGCCGCCATGGCGAAGTATTGGCTCACCGACTGCCAGTGCCGCATCGTCGATGAGTGCGTTCAGTTGCACGGCGGCTACGGCTATATGATGGAGTATCCGATCGCCCGCATGTGGGCCGATAGCCGCGTGCAGCGCATCTACGCCGGCACGAATGAAATCATGAAGGAGCTGATTGCTTGGTCGCTATGAATATCGCTTCCGGCCGGCATTGCACGGTGCAAAGCCGTTTGCTTCTCAAGCCATGTGGGCAAGCGGATGCAGAGCAGCGCTAGCGCTTGCGCCCTTGGCTCTGTGCCGTTGCTGGGCAGCTTCCAACCGAGTGGTGAGTTCCTGAGCAAGCCGTGAAACATTCGGTTCTAGCAACAGATTTTGCTGATGCCCGGGAACTTCACGAACATCCAAATTGCCTTGGAGAACACGTTTCCAACCCAAGTATTCATCAGCCATTAATCCAGACAACTGTTTGCTGGCACGAAATAGAAGAACATCGCCTCCATACGGACGTGGCACGTATTTCGCCATAGCTTTTCCGTGTTCAATCGCAAGAGCCTCAAGAATATAACGCATAGGCAACCGTGATGGATCTGCTGGTTCATTATGAGTCATATTGTCGAAAGCAATTGCCGTCCTGGCACGAGCGCGGCCCCAAACATGCCAACACCTCTCCACAACGTAATCCTTCCCTCTGTAAGACAGATTCTCCAGCTCCAGATTGATTCGCTTTGTTGTGCGATACCACCAACGATGGAACACCGTAGTTCCCGGTTTGAAGCGCATAGAGTCTGGATGCATCGACTGGATCAAGACGACTAACGCGACTTCTTGTCCTGCCGCAGCGAGTTGTCGAGCAGCTTCCAAGGCCAGGAATCCACCAAAGCAAAAGCCCCCTAGAAAATACGGACCTTGCGATTGAAGACTTCTCAATTCATCGACATAAGCCGAAGCCATCTCTTCCAATGATGAATCCTTCACAATATGGCCATCGAGACCTCTAGCCTGAAGAGCATATACAGGCTGATCAGGTTCCAGACGGTTCCCTAGAGGATAGTACTCCAGGACATTGCCGCCATGCGCATGCATAAGAAAAAAGGGTGGCTTGGACCCGCCCGGCCGTATCGGAACCAGCGAGGACCAGGAGGGCGCCCAGTGCTTCCTGCGAAGCACCTCTGCCAGGCGAGCAATTGTCGGAGCCTGTAGTAACATCGCAAGCGGCAAGCGTGTTTTCGAAAGCTTCTCGACCTCAACAATGACGCGCACCGCTAGAAGGGAATGGCCTCCCAACTCAAAGAAATTATCGTGTAACCCTACACGTTTCACTTTCAGGACGTTCGCCCAAATCTGGGCAAGCAACTGCTCCAGCGGATCGCGGGGCGCAACGAACTCACTTGTGACCTCGAGGCGTTGTTTCGGAGCGGGCAACGATTTGCGATCGAGCTTGCCATTCGGCGTCAACGGCAACTTCTCCAGACCCACGAAGAGCGCAGGGACCATATATGCTGGGAGCTCTTTCTCCAGGTGCGCACGCAGATTGCTAACAGTCGGCGCTCGCCCTGTCTTCGCCTCAAAATATGCAACGAGCTGCTTGTCACCCGGCACGTCCTCACGGACAATCACCGCGCATTGCCTTATCGCTTCGTGAGAGCTGAGGATCGTTTCAATCTCGCCCAGTTCGATGCGGAACCCACGGACCTTCACTTGATTATCAACACGTCCCAGGCACTCAACGGTTCCATCGCCAAGCCAGCGCGCTAGGTCGCCGGTGCGATAGAGGAACGCGTTCGGTGTAAAGGGGTTCGGGACGAAACGTTCCTGCGTCAGCTCCTCGCGGTGCAAGTAGCCTCGCGCCAAGCCGTCGCCTCCGATGTACAGCTCGCCAACCGGACCGGGAGGAACGAGGTTACGATGCCCGTCAAGCACATAGATTTGAGTGTTGGCAATCGGCTGGCCGATTGGCACTTGACAATCGGCGGAGGTGACCCTATGGACGGTCGACCAGACAGTAGTCTCCGTCGGGCCATACATGTTCCACAACTGTGCGCACCGCGGGAGGAGTTCCTTTGCCAAGTCCCGGGGGAGGGTCTCGCCACCGCAGAAAATCTTGAGATTTGCCGACCCGCTCCAACCTGCATGGATCAGTGCCCGCCATGTAGCTGGGGTAGCCTGCATCACTGTACACCCCGAGTCGTGTATTCGTTCCAGCAGTTGTCCAAAATCGTTGGTGTCTTCGCGGCTCGCGATCACGATCCTTCCGCCGCTAACCAGAGGTAGGTAGAGTTCGAGACCAGCAATGTCGAAGGACAGAGTCGTCACCGCCAACACTGTATCGGTTGCGCTGAAGCCAGGCGTACGCTGCATGGAAAGGAGGAAATTCACGATTGCAGAGTGCGGAATCCCTACCCCTTTCGGCTTCCCGGTTGAACCGGAAGTGTACAGCACATAGGCAAGATTCTTCCGGCTCATGCTTGGCAGTTCCGCGGAAAGGGTGCTCTGCTTAGCAAACTCACTCCAATTCGAATCCAGGCGGACAACCACGGGTGGCCGGACCAGCAGTTTCTCCTCAAGACCGTGGTGTGTCAGCAGCACATTCATCCTGCTGTCCTCCACCATATAAGCGAGGCGGTTTTGTGGAAATGAAGGGTCCAGAGGGACATATGCGCCACCAGCTTTCAAAATGCCCAGCAGGCCCACCAGCATCTCCAGTGAGCGCTCCACGAAAAGCCCTACGGGCACATCCGGCCCAACTCCCAGTCCCCTCAGGTGATGCGCGAGTCGGTTAGCGCGATGGTCGAGTTCGCCGTAAGTCAACGTCTGTTGCTCGAACACCACAGCCACCTGATCGGGAGTTCGCCCGGCCTGCTCTTCGATCAACTGGTGCAAACAGAGATCCTTCCCGGGATACGCCGCTGCCGTGTTGTTCCAATCCACCAGCAGTTGCTGGCGCTCCGCAGCGGTGAGCATCGGCAACGTAGAAATGCTCTGGCCCGGATCGCGGGCGATCGCTTCCAAAAGAGTTCCGTAATGCCCGCACAGGCGCCGAATGGTAGAGGCTTCGAATAGATCGGTGCTGTATTCCATCAACCCTTCGAGGCCATTTTCGGTCTCGGAGATGAAGAGGGTCAGATCAGACTTTGATGTCCCGGTCTCCAGTTCCCGGTTGCCGGACACCTTCGACACCTGCGAGACTCCCTCGGAGTCGTGGAGAATGAACATCACCTGAAATAGGGGCGTGCGGCTCGGATCCCGCTCCGGCGCCAATTCGGCAACGAGATGCTCGAAGGGAAGATCCGGATGAGCATAGGCACCGAGGGCCCGCTCGCGCACTTGTTGCAGCAAGGAGCGGAAATCCAGATGGTCGGTGAAGCGCGCGCGCAAGACGACGGTGTTAAGGAAGCAACCGATCAGCCCTTCCGTTTCGCTGTGCGTTCGGCCGGAAATGGGGGTCCCCACCAGGATGTCGTCCTGGCCCGTATAGCGGTGCAGCAGGGCCGCAAAGCTGGCCTCTAGAATCATGAAGAGGGTGGCTTGCTCCTGTCTACCCAGAGTTTTCAGCCGCTCCACCAACTCCTTCGGCAGCTCAAAGATCTCCGTCCCGCCACGAAAGCTTTGCACGGCAGGACGCGGCTTGTCGGGGGGCAGTTCCAGAACAGAGGGAGCCCCCGCTAGTTCCTCCTTCCAGTACGAAATTTGCCCCTGCAGCACTTCTCCCTGTAACCAGTTTCGCTGCCAGCAGGCATAATCTGCATATTGGATCGGCAGCTCCGCAAGGAGGGACGGCTGGCCCTGAGAAAACCCCTCGTAAAGCCGGCTTACTTCCTGGTGAATCACCTCCATTGACCATTCGTCAGCGATGATGTGATGGATGGTCAGCAGCAGTTGGTGTTCTTGATGACTCAGATGAACCATGGTCCCGCGAAGCAGCGGGGCTTGAGACAAGTCGAAGGGTTTTCGCCCTTGCTCACGCACCACGCGCATCCATTCGCGTTCCCGTTCCGGCTCCGGCAAAGAACTCAGGTCGAGTTCTGACAGCACCAAGTCGATCGTCGGCGAGGCGACCTGCAGGAGTTGTCCATTACTGTGAGAAAAGGCGGTGCGCAATATTTCATGGCGACGCACCAACTCCTTCATGGCTCTCCTCATCGCTTTCGCGTCGTACGTCCCGTCGAAGCGGATCACATCCACCATGTTGTAGACAGGACTGCCGGCTGCCAGTTGGTCCAGGAACCAGAGCCGTTCCTGCGTAAAGGAAAGCGGACATGGTCCGCCCTGCTTGCGCGGCTCGATCGGCTGGGTATCTCCACCAGAACCTCTGGCTTCTGTCAGGGCATGGGACAAACCGGCAATTGTGGGGTTGGCAAACAAGGTTTGAATCGGTAGACCTACCTCGAATACATCCCGGATACGCGACACGGCCTTAATCGCCAGCAAGGAATGCCCGCCCAAGTCGAAGAAATCGTCGTTGATCCCGATGTTCTCCGCCTTCAGCAGGTCGGTCCAAATGGCAGCGAGTGACCTCTCGGTCTCAGTGCGTGGCCTGACGAAATCGCGAGCGGGCTGTTGACTCTCGTGGGGAGGAGTCGGAAGCGCTTCGCGATCACTCTTGCCGCCCGACAGACCGGCAAGAACCTGTTCGAGCGGGTCCAGCGGCGCAACGAACTCGGCGGTCTCTCTAAGGCGCCTGCTCGGAGCGGGTAAGGCCTTGCGGTCGATCTTACCGTTGGGGGTAAGAGAGAAGGACTTGAGAAAGACAAACTGAGCCGGCACCATGTAATCGGGCAGCCTCTGCCGCAAGAATTGACGGAGTTCTTCAACCGTTGGCGATTCGTTCTCACTGGGGACGACATAACCCACCAATTGTTTGTCCCCGGGCTCATCCTCCCGCGCCAAGACCACGCAGGACTTGACTCCAGAATGATCCGCCAAGGTCGCTTCGATCTCTCCCAATTCGACGCGGTAACCGCGTACTTTCACCTGGTCGTCGATGCGGCCCAGAAACTCCAACGTCCCATCCTGGCGGTAGCGGGCCAGATCTCCGGTCTTGTAGAGGCGCGCTCCACTCCGGCCGGAAAACGGATCAGCAAGGAACTTCTGCTGCGTTAGTTCGGGTCTGTTCAAGTATCCGCGCGCCACACCCGCCCCGCCGATGTACAACTCACCCATGACCCCAGGTGGCACTGGATTCATGTTGGGGTCCAGAACATAGAGCTGCGTGTTGGCAACAGGGCGGCCGATGGGAACGGAGCCGCGGCGCGGATCGTCCCCCTGCACCTCATAAACGCAGCAGCCAACCACTGTTTCCGTGGGCCCATACTCGTTGATCAGGCGCGTCCCTGGAGCAAAATCCCTCCACAGGTGAAGGCTTTCGGCCAAGAGGTTTTCTCCGCCAATTACGAAGGTCTTCGTCATCCCGGCCGCTTGGTCGGGTTTGAGCTGCTGGCTCAACAGTTCCAAATGAGCGGGAGTGATCTTGACCAAACTGCGGTTTTTGCCTTGCCGGAGCGCTGCCAGTAGATTCTGCGCACCCACATCCTCCGGCAGGAGCTCAACTTGTCCTCCCGCCAGAAGGGGCGTGTACATGCTCGTGACCGTCAAGTCAAAGGAAATTGAACTGTGCACAGGAACGGATCCGCCCTCTTCCACCGAATACGCCCGGATGGCCCAGCACAGATAATTCACCAGGCCGCTGTGCAGAATCATCGCTCCCTTCGGCTCTCCCGTCGATCCCGAGGTGTACATCACGTAGGCCAGGTTCGAGGGCACTGCGCCCGAGTGGGGATTGCCGGTGCTTTCCTCCGCGATGGCAGGCCAGTCAGAATCCAAAAGGATCGCCTTGTCGCTGGCGGAGGCAAACAAGTGCTTATGCTTCTTGGTGGTCAGCAGAAGCTGAGCCGCCGAATCCTTCACCATGAATGACAGCCGTTCCTTCGGATACGTGGGATCCATGGGTATGTAGGCGCCGCCTGCCTTCCAAATGCCCAAGAGCCCGATCAGCATTTCCGGCGAGCGTTCCATAGACACGCCCACGAGCAGCTCAGGTCCGATCCCGCGTTTCCGAAGGTAGTGTCCTAACTGATTGGCGCGTTCGTTCAGGACTCGATAGCTGAGTTGCTGACCCTGAAAAACGACAGCGGTGGCGTCCGGAGTTCTCGCCGCCTGCCGATCGAACAATTCATGGACACAAACGTCGGGGTACTCCCTGCGGGTGTCGTTCCACTCGTACAAGATCCGGTTTCGCTCAGCTTCGGTCAGGATCCGCGCCTCCGCAATGGACTTGCCGGGATCTTCCCAATGGGTCGCATCACTCTGCGTTTCGTTGTTGCTTCTGTTCGCCATCCACAATCCTTCACTGGTTGGATTCGTCTCTCTGGTGGTGAAGTGTTCGCGACGTGTCGCACCTCAAACGGAGAGAGCTATGGCGAGCCGGCTGCTGCGTTGACTGCGCACCAAGTTACGAGAGGGATTCCCGTTCACCTCTGCTGCCAGCGCTCACTTGCCATACTATCCATACTTGTTGGAATAGAGGGGATTGAACCCTTGGGCGCCGTTGAGGATGATACCGAGTGCGTGCTCAGCTCCGAGCAGCGTCAGCGCTTCCCGTCAGACGGGAGGTCCTATCTTTCAACACACTCACGCCTACAGCCTCAGGGTTGATGCCGGAGAGGGCTCAGGGATAAGAGTGAACGAGCAACCCACCCGCCGCTTTCCGCCTGGAAGCGCCAGCGAGTAGACGCGGTGCAAAGTCAATTCGTTTTCGCGCAGCAGCGGAAGCTGCAGGCGGACTGGGAAGTTCTCTGGCAAATCATCTTCGTCTGCCAACAGACAGACTCCACCGGGGCTCACGTCCAACACTCTGACGGTCCTGGTTTTCACGCCTAAGCGGACAATGCCCAGCGCGGGTGTTCCTTCCAGCCGGATCCGTTCACACCTTCGCCCGTTTGGGCCGGAATCAGAACCGCGAACTTCCTCTCCAGTCCTTGCGGTAGCTGCAAGAGCAGACGGAATGAGAGGGGGACGACCTTCGCTCAGACTCGCTTCAGCCTTGACCGGACGCGTGACTTCTTCGATGTGGGGCGCCGCTACGAGCGGCGAGAGCGTACGTCTTCCTGACTGGTCGTATGCCTTCTGTTTGCATTCATAAAGGCTCTTGTCAGCAGAAGCGAACAGGCTGGCCGCGTCATGCCCATCCTCAGGAAAAATGGCAATTCCATAATCCATCCCGGTCGGCGTACTTGGGGCGAGGGGGCGAGCATACTCTTCGAATTTCCCCGCGATTCGTTCAGCCAGCACCTGGGCACCGGACCGCCCAGCTTCGGGAAGAAGGATGGCGAACTCATCCCCGCCGGTCCGACAGGGTATGTCAGACCCGCGAATGGTCCCGATGCTTGCACGGGCAACGCTGCGCAGGATTTCGTCTCCTGTGGCATGCCCGTAAGTGTCATTGGCCCCCTTGAATTCGTGGAGGTCTAGCAAGAGCAGTGCGAACGAAGATCCGTAGCGAGTGCAGCGGTCGACCTCTTGCCCCAAATATTCCTCAAACATGCGACGATTGTTCAAGCCAGTGAGTGGATCGGTCGTAGCATCGTGGCGCAATTTCTTAAGTTCCGCGTACTCTAAGAGGACCGGGTTCCGCAACATGCACAACTCCCCGAAGTAATCCACTGACGCCGTCCTGAGCGTCACCGGACGACCCAGTATCTCAGTTAGCTGGCTCCGGCGAGTTAAGATTCCTTGCCAATGGATAACGCTTTCTTTCGCGCAAACGTCGACGCTGGCCAAGCTCATGAGAAACCTTTGCAGGAACGCGCCTTGGACAGTTTGGTCGAGCTCCTTCAACGTGTCGACAAAAAGGTCGAGCCAGTACTCCGGAGTTCCTTCTTTGCCATTGGACATAACGCCTTCCGGTTTCGGATTCTGTTCAATCCACTGCAGGCATCATTGAGGATATGACGCGGTACTACTACCACCAAACAACAATCCGCTCTCCAGGGCTGAATTGTGCTCTTCAGCCTTACCGCACTCACGGGTCCGGAATCATCCGCTCCGCGAAACAACCACCTTCGCGCCCCAGTTTGAAAAGCGTTGCTTGAAAGCTGAGGCGATTGAACAATATCTCTGAATGCAGTCGTTAGAGAGAAGGAATCCCCAGGAATGACTTCCCTGCACGGGCCAGTCTACGCCGATGCGACACCAGCCCCGCGATCGCCGATGCGATAAACCAACTCATCGTCCTCTAATGAGGCGAAAGCGATCCTTGCTCTCTCTCTTCCCTCACCGAGAATCTCCCATCCGTCTCCGCTTTCAACGAGTTTCATTCTGCTTCTTTGACGCCACCAGTCGTTGACATCTCCCGGAAGTGTTACCCAAAGACCAGCGGTCTTCCGAAGCTCAGAAAGGTGTTCCAAGAGCTCTCGGTAAACCCGCTGTTCCCGCTTCTTTGTGATGTAGTCAGGATGGATGATGAAACTCATAAGGCCATGCCTATCGAGTATCATCGCGATCTGGGTCTCCCACAGATCTAGGGAGTATTTACGCAGGATGTAAAGCAGGGAGTAATCCTGAGTAGTCGTCACAGGGATTTCGAGGACATTTCCAATAAAGTACGGGAAAACAGTACAGCAACCGCCGCGCTGGGGATCGAGGTGCGCGACATTGGGTGTTGACATGTCGTACTCGAAGTCCAGCAGGTTCAACCAATCGGGGTTCCGATAGAGGACTGCAGACCTGAAACCACGTGCCTGAAACGCGGCACCATGCTGGTTGATGGCTTTCGCCCGCCGTTTGAATTCCGCAAAGTCCTTGAACAACAGGCCATCGTGGTTCAAATCTTGGACATCTACCTCGAACCCTCGCCGCCGAATCTCTCCAAGGTAACTCTCCGGTACTGCATAGCGCTCTTCAGGCACGACCTGAAATGAGGCCTTGATACCATAGTTGTCGTCAATGTCCATGAGCTGCGGGCAGAAGTCTCTTCCCGCCGCAGTCTCAACGTCATGCGTCACTACCGCCGCAGCCAGCGCCCCGTCAGGCCAGAACCAGATGAACGGCAGCCTGTCCAGACCCCGGCTCTTTAGTGTAAGCTTCACGAGGTTTTCCATAATCTGTTCGACGCTCGTGTCCAATGGCCACCGGGGAAAGGCCCTCTTGTTCCAATCACGGAGAGACAATCTCTGCAAGTGTCGGCGCACGGAAACCGGTAAAAACGGCCGGACCGCGTAATAGGCAGTTCGTGCGATCGGCCCAAACGAGAATGATTTCGCGGCGACGTCTTCCGAACGCATGTACCTTTCGCAGCGGATCGCTTCAATCGCTTCAGAGGGATTAAAGGGGAGTTTGATGATACCGCCGTCAGACTGGATGTGGTGAGAGACGTCAGGCACTTCTTTTGTGATTTGAGCCGTCGGACTAATTGCAGAGCACCTGGCGAAACAGGTCGCACCACTATCCCCAAATTGGAAGAAACCCGGCTTCTCAGATAATTCACCCGCCACCTCCATCCGCATCATGTCTTCGGGGCATTTGAAATGGGCGGTGACTGCTCGGCTTATATCCGACACGGTGAATTCCGGTTTCTGCTGCTCAGCTCTCGCCTGCGGAAGGAGAGCCTCGATCAATTCAAGGTAGATCTTCCTCTTCTCAGTCCAACAGTTACGCCGAGAGTAAGCCAGCCCCTGTTCGGACAACCGAGTTCTGAGCTGGGCGTTGCCCACCATTTCCTCCATTTTGCTTGCGAGGTCATGCTCATCACCCGATCCGAAGAACAGCAGAAGCGAATCATCAAAGTAGTATCGGTCAATCGGGGTAGCAGCAGCGATAACTGGAATTCCCATGGCCATGAACTCTAAGATCTTCGTGCTGAATGCTTCTCCCCCAAAACCCTCAGCGCGCTTGGGTACAACGCCACAGTCCGCACTCGCGACAACCTCAGGTAGATTCGTGAGTGGCACCGAATCACGAATCTGCACCCTTCCCTCCAAACCCAAACTCGTGATCAGGGCTTGAAGATCATACTTGCTCGGTCCCACCCCCAAGATGTCGAACCGGCAGCTGTCAGTTTTCTTGGCCAGGATGGCGAAGGCTTTAATTGCTATGTCGAGCCCTTGGTGCCAGTTCAGCGTTCCTGGATAGATGAAAGTAAAACCGCTTTTTTGATCCCTGCCCCGGCGAGGGAAGAACAGTGCAGGATTTGGAAAGTTCAGGATAACGGAACACTTCTCTGGCCCGGCTGACCTGGACGTGTAACGGGAATACCAAAGGTGATTGGATAGAACGACTCGGTCGGCAAACTTAGCTGACCACCGCTCCAGAAGAACCAGGGCCCGGAAAGCTAGGGACTTCTGGTTGCTCTTGAACTTGCTGGCATAAAACTCCGGGAGAATATCGTGGATATCGAGAATTATCTTAGAACCAGTCAGTTTCGGTATCAAAGCGGCAAACACCAAGAAATCAGGAACATTGTGAACGTGAATGATGTCATAGCGCTTCCTGATCTGGAGTATGGACAGGAGCACAGTAGCTTTCAGCAGGAATAGGGTCAACTTCAACAAATATGAAAACTTGCTCCTTTCAGTGCCGGAACGCTTTTGAATTCGAATTATTCTAACCAGATTTTCCGACGTGATGAATGACTGCTGAGGCTGTTTCAGGACGATAACATCGACTGAATGCCCTTCTTGTGCGAGCGTATCAGCGTACCGCATTACCCGGTTGTCAAAGTCATAGAACGTGTAGCCCAGCATGCAGACACGTAAACTGCCATTATTCGCTCTTTTGGCCTGTGACATGATCGTGTGTATTAGCCTTTGCCTCCTGAGGTTAAGGTCGCATAATGGATCACTCTCGTAATCCGGAGACCCCTCGTCTTTATCCGAAATGCCGATACAAGAGTCTCCCTGTCGCAGCCAGCAGTGGCTGGGGCGCGCTCCGGATGATTCGCCCTGCCAGCCTCTTCATCCATGCAAACGACTCAGATTGTGGCTGTGGCTTGGGGTGCCTCCAGTAGGTCAACGGTTGTCGGGAGGCGCCGAGGCGGTCTTTAGACACAATCAAGCCGGGGTTATCCCAGTCTGACCGCCCTAGGTCGAGTTCCTTTAAACCCACGCTCTTTGCTTCTTGGATGGTTTTCCAGAAGAGCCACTGCGTGCCACCCAGATTGGTGAATCGAGGATCCGAACAACCGTACTTATAAACCTCAGTGTCCCGGAACCGCAACGTCAGGATGCTTGCCACCGGCCGACGCTCACGCGAGGCAAGGCGGATCCTGAGGCTGTCACCCAAGGTCCGGCTCAGATTCCGAAACCAATCGAGCGGTTGAGGCGGCAATTGATGCCGGCGGCGCGTCAGGACCATAAGCTGGTAAAACTTACGCAGCAGCTCCTCAGAGTTTCCTTCCTCGTAGATAACGCCTTCCCGTTCCGCCTTTCGGATTCGCCGCTGGACGCAGTCTTTGTGAAGTCCCTTGAATACCTGCTCAATTGCAGGCCGAAGATCGAGTCGATGAGAACAGAATGATTCGCTGTTTCCGAAATCCGTTTCGCTTTGAACCCCACGGGTGAGAGGACGAATCTCAATGTATTTCCAACGCTTGCGCGCAGAAGGTTGCGACAAGGACGCCAGAATCGCCAACAGCTCTTCTTCGTTGTTGACCAGTGGTTCACAGTGATCCGAAAAAGGCAACGAGACCAGTCGATTCCCCGTAACCCAACTATTTACGTTGCAGAAAACCATGCCGTTCGTGAGCGCTTCGTGGGGGGACGAGGTTGTAAAGACGGTCGGCTTGTACCCATAGGTTCGCCGCAAAGCCTCCAGCCAACCCTGCGTGTGGAAAACGGAGGACCGCGCATGCTGGAGCACCAACTCTGACCATCGCGTATCAGTGAGGGGATCCAGTTGGAATACAGTCATACGCCGTCCGCAGGCAACGCCTTCTACAATACCGCACACACCGCGTTCGATGTCCTTTTCGCCAAGGCGCCCTAATCGAACCGTGTTCCGTAAGCGTACCTGCTAATCGGCCGCCTGATCGTGCAAGGTGCTTAGCGGAAAACGTGGCCTTGACCATCGGTTACGCTGCGGAACGGCCTCAACTTCCACCGGGTCCCCATGTGGGCCCGGTGCCGCTGAGGCCGTCCGCAAACGGTACATTGTCCAAGCATCAGAGGTTCTCTGCACTCCACCTTCGACCTTCCAACTTGAGCATTTGACCTCTGAAGCGCGAATCGTGAAACCGCCTTCTCAGTTCACCTTCAGCGTCAGGGTGATGTTGCGGTGAACGGTTGTTGTGCCCGACGTGTAGGTCCCAGTAACCGTCAGGCTGTAGGTTCCCGCAGGCGTTCCCCGGGGAGTGGGGGTACCCCCGCCTCCGCCGCCACCGCACCCCGCCCAGAGAGCGACGCTAAGCATCGCCACTGCCAGGGGAGCCCAGGCGCGGTTCCAGGCGAGACGCCGCCCAGCCATCAGACGCACTCCCACCGCTGCCAGCAGCGCCCACATCCACAACCAGATCCAAGGCCCGGTGGGCGGCTTCGGCCTCATCAGAACAGCCGAGCGCGCCGTCGTGCTCACCGTGACCGTGGTCGACCCAGGAATGCTCACGGAAGCGGGATTCACCGTGCAGGTTGCCTCCGAGGGAGCCCCACTGCAAGTGAAGCTCACGGACCCGGTCAGGCCGTTCACCGAATCAATGCTGAGGTTATAAGTCGCCGTCCCTCCCGCGGTAACGGTCGCCGAATTGGAAGCCGGCGCCACCGAGAAGTCTGCGAGCGTGAAGTTCACCGGGCTCGAAGCTCCACCACCCGGCGCGGGGTTGGTTACGACCACTGGGAAGGTCCCTCCAGCCGCCTGATCGGCGGTGGTAAGGGAGATAGTCAACTGCGTCGAGCTCACGAACGTCGCGGTGTGCGCCACCGCATTGTAAGTCACCGCCGAGGTGGAAACGAAGCCTGTGCCAGTGATGGTGAGCGTCTGCGCCCCTGCCCCGGCGATGCCGGAAGACGGGGAAAGGGCCGTGACGAGCGGCACGGGGTTGTTCACTGTGAAGTTCACCGGGCTGGAAGCGCCACCACCCGGCGTGGGGTTGGTAACTATCACTGGGTAGTTCCCTCCCGTGGCCTGATCAGCCGCGGTCAAGGAGATAGTCAGGTGCTGGGAGTCCACAAACGCAGCGGTGTGCGCTACCGCGTTGTAAGTCACCGTCGAGGTGGAAAGGAAGTTCGTGCCGGTGATGGTGAGCGTCTGCGCCGCCGCCCCGGCATTGGCCGAAGACGGGGAAAGCCCAGTGATGGCCGGTATCGGATTGCCCACCCCGAAGTTCACCGGGGTCGAAGATCCCCCTCCCGGCGTGGGGTTGGTTACTATCACGGGGTAATTCCCTGCCGTGGCCAGGTCACTCGTGCTCAGGGAGATAGTCAAGTGCGTCGAGTCCACGAACGTCGCGGTATGTGACGGTGATGGCCCGTTGTAAGTGACCGTCGAGGTGGAAACGAAGTTCGTGCCAATGATGGTGACCGTCTGCCCTGCTGACCCGACAACGGCCGAAGGCGGGGAGAGACTGGTGATGGTCGGCACCCCATTGTTCAGCGTGAAGTTCACCGAGTTCGAAGCGCCACCACCCGGCGCGGGGTTGGTCACTACCACTGGGTAGGTCCCTGCCGTCGCCTGATCAGCCGCGGTCAAGGAGATAGTCAAGTGCGTCGAGTCCACAAACGTCGGGGTGTGCGCCACCGCGTTGTAGGTGACCGCCGAGGTGGAAACGAAGTTCGTGCCATTGATAGTGAGCGTCTGTGCCGCTGCCCCGGCAAGGGCCGAAGACGGAGAAAGGGTCGTGATGTTCGGCATCGGATTGTTGACCGTGAAGGTCGCCGGGGTCGAAGGTCCACCGCCCGGGGTCGGGTTGGTTACCACCACGGGGTAGTTCCCGCCCGTGGCCTGGTCGCCGGTGGTCAGGGGAATGGTCAACTGCGTGGCGCTCACGAACGTCGGCGTATGCACCACCGCGTTGTAAGTGACCGTCGAGGTGGAGAGGAAGTTCGTGCCTGTGATGGTCACAGTCTGTGCCGCCGCCCCAGCATTGGTCGTAGACGGAGAGAGGTTCGTAATGGTCGGCACGAGATTGTTCACCGTGAAGCTCACCGGGGCCGAAGATCCACCGCCCGGTGTCGGGTTGGTTACCACGACTGGGTAGTTCCCTGCCGTGGCTTGGTCAGCCACGCTCAAGGAGATCGTCAAGTGCGTCGCGTCCACGAACGTGGCCGGATGCGCCACGCTGTTGTAAGTGACCGTCGAGGTGGAGAGGAAGTTCGTGCCATTGATAGTGAGCGTCTGTGCCGCTGCCCCGACGAGGGCCGAAGGCGGAGAGAGGGTCGTGATGGTCGGCACCGCATTGTTCGCAATGAAGTTCACTGCGCTCGAAGTTCCCCCTCCCGGCGTGGGGTTGGTTACCAGGACCGCGAACGTTCCTGCCGTAGCCAGGTCGCTCACGCTCAGGGTAATAGTCAACTGCGTCGGGCTCACATACGTCGGGGTATGCGCCACCGCGTTGAAAGTGACTGTCGAGGTGGAAACGAAGTTCGTGCCCGTGATGGTGAGCGTCTGCGCTGCTCCCCCGGCGGTGCCCGAAGCCGGCGAAAGGCTGGTGATGGTCGGCGCCAGATTGTTTACCGTGAAGTTCACCGGGCTCGAAGGACCACCGCCCGGCGTCGGATTGCTCACTACTACTGGGTAAGTCCCTCCCGTCGCTTGGTCAGCCGCACTCAAGGAGATCGTCAAGTGCGTCGCATCCACAAACGTCGGGGTATGCGCCACGGCGTTGTAGGTGACCGTCGAGGTAGAGAGGAAATTCGTGCCTGTGATGGTCACGGTCTGCGCCGCTGCCCCCGCGCTGGCCGAAGCTGGAGAAAGGCTGGTGATCGTCGGCACCGGATTGTTCACGATGAAGTTGAACGGAAGCGATGTTCCTCCACCCGGCGGAGGAGTCGTCACGACCACCGGGAAAGTTCCTGCCGTGGCCAAGTCGCTGGTACTCAAGACGATAGTCAAGTGCGTCACGTCCACGAACCCAGCCGGATGGTCCACTGCGTTGTAAGTGACCGTCGAGGAGGCAGTGAAGTTCGTGCCGGTAATGGTCACCGTCTGCGCTGCTGCCCCGGCTGTGACGGACGCCGGAGAGAGGCTGGAGATGGTCGGCACGGAGCTGTTCACTACGAAGTTCACCGGGGTCGAAGATCCCCCGCCCGGCGTGGGGTTCGTCACTACCACCGGGTAATTCCCTGCCGTGGCTTGGTCGCCGGTGGTCAGGGGAATCGTTAAATGCGTCGCGTTCACAAACGTCGGGGTATGCGGCGTCCCGTTGTAAGTCACCGTCGAGGTGGAAACGAAGTTCGTGCCGGTAATGGTGAGCGTCTGCGCCGCTGCCCCGGCGAGCGCCGAAGACGGGGAAAGGGTCGTGACGGTCGGCACCAGATTGTTTACCGTGAAATTCATCGCGGTCGAAGATCCACCGCCCGGGGTCGGGTTGGTCACCACCACGGCGTAGTTCCCTCCCGTGACTTGGTCGCCCGTCGTGAGGGCGATAGCCAACAGCGTCGAGGTCCGAGGAGGCGACGCCAGCACGGTATGCGTCACCGCGTTGTAAGTGACCGTCGAGGCGGAAACGAAGCCTGTGCCATTGATGGTGAGCGTCTGCGCCGCTGCCCCGGCATTGGCCGAAGCCGGAGCGAGGCTCGTGATGGTCGGCGCCGGATTGTTCACTACGAAGTTCACTCCGGTCGAAGATCCACCGCCCGGGGTTGGGTTGGTCACCACGACAGGGTAATTCCCGGCGGTGGCTTGGTCGCCCGTCGTAAGGGCGATCGTCAAGTGCGTCGAGTCCACGAACGCCGGGGTGTGCGCCACCGCGTTGTAAGTGACCGTCGAGGTGGAAACAAAGTTCGTGCCGGTGATGGTGAGCGTCTGCGCCGCTGCCCCGGCCGTGATGGAAGCCGGCGAAAGGCTGGTGATGGTCGGCGCCCCATTGTTCACCGTGAAGTTCTGCGCGCTTGTCGTGCCACCGACCGGCGTCGGGTTGGTCACCACCACGGGGAAGATCCCCCCCGTAGCCAGGTCACTCGTGCTCAAAGTGATCGTCAAGTGCGTCGAGTTTACAAACGTCGCGGTGTGTGCCACCGCGTTGTAAGTGACCGTCGAGGTGGTAACGAAGTTCGTGCCCGTGAGGGTGAGTGTCGCCGCCGCTGCCCCGGCCGTGGCCGAAGTCGGAGAAATGCTGGTGAGGGTCGGCACCGGATTGTTCACATTGAAGTTGAACGGGGCCGAAGGTCCAATCGACGGATTCGTCACGATCACCGGATAGGACCCTCCCGTGGCCACGTCACCCGTCGTGAGGGCGATAGCCAACAGCACCGCGCTCCGAGGAGGCGTCGCCAGCACGGTCTTCGGCGTCCCGTTGTAAGTGACCGTGGAGGTGGAAAGGAAGTTCGTCCCATTGATGCTGAGCGTCAGCGCCGGTGTCCCGGCATTGACGGAGGCGGGGGAAAGGCTCGTGATGATCGGCGGCAGCAAGGTCGAGCTGGGCAGCAAAGGGAAGTTTGCGTTGGTGTAATCGACGATGAGGTCGTCAAAGTAGGCCGTCGTCCCGCTCGACCCTAGGGTTCCTCCGGTCGTCGCTTGCGCATTGCCGAGAAGGATCGACTGCACATTCACGTTGCTACCGGCGTCAACGAAAGTGAGATTCCCCACCAGATTCAACGACGAATCGTACAAACTGAATGCACCCGTGCCATTCTTGACCCATTTCATCGTGCACCAGTACCACGTGTTGTCATCAACCGGAATCTCATATGCTGATCCTGCAAAGGGGCTTAGACGAATCACACGATCGTCACTCGAACTGTCGCGCTCATCCGCAAGCGCCTCCAGTCGCCCAATGCTTCCGTTGTACAAGGTGATGAAATGCGGCCCTTCTGTAAAAGTAGTAGGTTGCGCGGTCCTGTACCAAAGCCCAAAAGACAAAGCGGTGTAGTCAGAGGGAAGGTCCAGTTGGGTATAGCCCACATCCCCGAGCACCTTGGTTAGGTTAATGGCCATCCCCTTAGTTCCTGTGTCGCCGGTCGGCTTCGGTGCCTGAGCTGCCGTCTGGATGGTGAGAAGGGAGTTCGTGTCGGCTATGCTCCACGTACCTGCAGCCCCGTGCGTTGAGTTGGTCAGGCAGGCCACGGTCGGCGCTGCCAAGGCCGTGCACTGCGTCGCCTCAAAGTCAAGCCACATGTCATAGGTGATATAAGGGAAGGTGGTCGAGGCCGGCACGGTAGCGTCCATGGTGAATTGCCGCACCGCCGCGACCGACAGGCCCGTGGAACTGCTGATCGGGCCCGAACTCGCCTGAATCGTCGTGTTGCCCGTGCCCACACCGGTCGCCAGGCCGCTCCCGCTGATCGTTGCCACCCCGGTGTTCTTGGAAGTCCACGTCACCGAGCTGGTCAGGTTCTGGGTGCTGCCGTCGCTGAACGTCCCCGTGGCCGTGAACTGCTGCGTCCCGCCGGGCAGAACCGAAGCATTCGAGGGTGTCACCGCCAGTGACGCCAGCGCTGGCCCGAACGTCACCGTGATACCACTTGAAGGCGCCTCCAGATTCCCGCTGTCATCAACCGCGCGGCTTTTCAAGGTGCCGGATCCGAGCGAACTCGCCGTCCACACGTAGCTCCAGTTCTCCAGCCCCACGGCGCGATGCCAAGTCTTTCCTCCATCCACGGAGACCTCGACGCCAGCCACTTCACCCCCGCCCGCGTCGGCTGCGGTGCCGGTGATCGTGACGGAACTCCCCGTGGGTACGCTTGCGCCTTCGCTTGGCGAGGTGATGTTTGAAGAAGGCGGCGTCACATCCGTTGACGCAGCGGCCGCAAACAAGCCAAGCTGCGGCGTGCCAGCTTGAACGCCCATGTCAGCAAGTAGATTGACCGTAGCTTGCTGCAGGTTCGAGTCTGTGGGTGAGGGGGCCGACAAGGTGGAGTCGTGGGTCGCATCCAAACCCCACGACCACTGGACTGTCCCAGCGCCGAATACCAACGCGCCGCTGCTGGCCCGATACAAGGCGAGGTTGTGCGTGGCCGTCCCCGGCCCGAAACTGGACCCGTAGTCGGCTAGGTAGTCGGGCGAAACGCCGAGGGTTGTCGAGGATAGGTCAAAAAGGCCAGCCGGGCGAAACCCGTTGTCAACCTCTTGATCCCAAGCATAGCCCAGCGTTCCCACCGGGAACGTATAGACTTCTCCTGGCTGGAGTGCCGCAATCGCCGTGTTGCGCCAGAATCGCAACCTGCCGTAGAGCGCTGGTACCGCAATCGCGTCGTTGCGCACGCCCTGTACGTAAAATAACGTGCCTGTAAGAGCATTCTCGGGGCGTCCGCCGTCGCCGGGTGGGCTGAATCTCGGGTCACGCCACGTGCCGGTCCAGGTCGGTGGGTCCGCCGGGTCCGTGGGCTGCCCGGCCAGGGTCTCCTTGTAGCAAACCATCGTGCGGTAGGGCGAGTTCGACCCGTCGATGCTGCTCCCCCAACGCGTCTTCCAAAACAGCTCGTCCCCGCTGAAAAAAGCGAGATGAACGCCCGCCGCGCGGGCAGCTTCAACGTTGGCGCGCTGGTTACCCGACCAGTACTCGTCATCGCCGACCGAAAGAAAGACTTTGTGCGAAACAATCAAGCTGCCATTCCGGTCAGTGTCCACGCCCGTGAAGTAGCTTACGTCATAACCACTGGCCTCCAGCCAGCGGACCATGGGGTACTCCGCGTTGAAAAAGTAACTCTGGGCATGGGCAGCACGGGTATTAAACGGCCGATTGTAGCTCACCTTGTAGGCGCGGCCCGCAGGACTTCCCGTGTAAAGGCTGTTGCCCCCGTAGTCGTTATATGCCTGCCAGGTAGTGTCAGAAGTCTGGAACAGCATCTGCGAGCCGCCTGCATCGGCGCGTACTACAAACACCATATGGCTTGCACCGCCTGTATCCAGACGCACCAGCTTGGCAATGTAGATCCCCGAGGTGGCGTTCGCCGGGACCACCCACGAACCTGACTCCCCCCAATTGCCGCAGTCGATCAGACCGCTCGACGCGTCACTGAGGCAAGCCGGCTGACTCTGCGGCAGACTCACAGATGGCAGAATGCTCGCCACCTGCCGAGCGCCCTGGCCTCCGTAATAGCCAACCCGGTAGATGTCAATCCGGTAGGCCCTGGCATCTGTTTTGACCTTGAAGTGGACGGCCTGACCTTGGTTCACGCTGATCTCAGTGGCAAAGCCCTGGATGCTCGAATCCCCCGCCCCGGAGATATCCCACTCGCTGGGAGAATTGCCTTGCTTGGAATTCTCGCAAACAATGGGATTGGCCGCCGCTGGGTTGCATCCGAACACCTGCCCGCGCGCAGGCGCTGCAATCACGGCACAAATCAAAGGGAGCAAAAGCCAACCGGGAAGGCGAAACTTGCTCGGAATTTCCGTCCCAGGCTTCAGGAATGCGTTTAACATAATGTTCATGATGATTCTCCTCATGTAGCTGTGTGTGCTCACATGCGATCAACGTTACTTCGCTCGGCCATGTTTTTCACGGCAGAGTCAAAGAGTTGAGTCATTCGACTCGAAATATCCGGCGGTATGCAGCTTTGTGTTTGATGACTAAGAGATTGCTGAAAACCCTAGCCGACACGGCGTAGAGGCAGGGTTACCCCGCCATAACTCGATTGTTTGTGACACTGCATTCGGTGCGTGAAGCCCTCGCGACATCGTTTTCCAGCAACCTGCACGATGTTTCTATTCGAGACCACCGGCGCCCACACTGGCTCTCAGGCACGGGGCTACTGCCCTCGCACCCGATTCCAGCCTGCACTTCTGGGTGGCGCCGTCGCTGAACGTCCCCCTGGCCCTGAACTGCTGCGTCCCGCCTTTGCCCATCGAAGCATTCGCCGGCCTCACCGCCGGCGACACCAAGCTCCTCTTCGGCAGCAAGGGGAAGTTCGCGTGGGTGGAATCAACGATCAGATCGTCAAAGTAAGCCGTCGTCCCGCTCGCCCCGGTGGTCTTTTGGCTGTTGCCGAGAAGGATGGACTGCACCGGGAAGCCAGTGCCATCAGTGAAACTCACAGTCCCCACCAGGTTCAAGGATGTGTCATACACACTGAACGAACCCGTCCCCTTCTCGACCCATTTCACCGTGCACCAATACCAAGTGTTGTCGGCAATTCCCGTGACCGCAATGTCCAGGGGGCTCACGCGAATCTGGCGGGCGTTAGTTGAGGATGACCGCTCATCCGAAAGCCGCTCCTGGGGCCCAAAAGTATTGTTAGACAAGGTGATGAAATGCGGCCCTTCTACCCAGGCACCAGGTTGCCCGGTCCTATACCAAAGCCCAAAAGACAAAGCGGATTTGTCAACGGGAAGGTTCCACTGGACATAGCCCACACTCCCGCTGGTCAGGTCAAGAGCCATCCCCCGGTTCCCTGTATCTCCAAACGCAGCGTCTGGCGCCTGCCCTGCCTTCTGGGTGGTGAGGAGCGTGCTCTGATTGGCTGTGCTCCACGTACCTGCAGTCCCGTGCGTCGAATTCGCCAGTTCGGTCGCCTTCATTGCTTTCCCGAGCGTGTCGTGTTCAAAGTCAAGCCACATGCCATATGTGATCCACGGGAACCTGCCAGCGACCGTCAAGCGAGTGGAGCCTTTGATCAAACCCGCACTCGCCTGAATCGTCGTGCCGACCATGCCCACACACGTCGCCGGGCGGACTGAATCTCGGGTCACGCTGATCTCAGTGGCAAAGCCCTGGATGCTCGAATCCCCCGCCCCGGAAATATCCCACTCGCTGGGAGAATTGCCTTGCTTGGAATTCTCGCAAACAATGGGATTTGCCGCCGCTGGGTTGCATCCGAACACCCCCGCGCGCGTAGGCGCTGCAATCACGGCACAAATCAAAGGGAGCAGAAGCCAATCGGGAATGCGAGACCCGCTCGGATTTTCCGGCCTAGGGTTCAGGGACGCGCCCAGCATACTGTCAAAACCCCCATTTGGCCTTCTCTTGCTTCTCTCTCCATGCTCCCAATTGTGTTGTTCCGACCTTCGGGCTGAATGTTCACGCTGCTTTCTAATCCAATCGAGGCACGCGCTGCGCGCCTCTCGAAACCACCTTCCCCAGCTCCGATCGCTGTCTTCTCCATTGGACAGGCAAACGACGAGAACCACGCCGCAGCCCGCTATGATAATCGGGGGTCCCCATGGGAACAAGACCTATTCTGAAACAACCTCAGCACCCTTGCCCGCACCTCCGGCATATTTGCTTCAAGCTGCCGTCTAAGGGATTCTCGCCCATCGAGCATGTCGCGAACAATCCGAATTACCTCTTCTTGACCCATCTTCCTTGCATCGGCGACAAGGGCTCCAGCCCCGACGGTGTCCATCACACCAACGAATTTGTCGCTGTATGCAACCGAAACGGCTGGCACACACTGCGAAACAGCAGCGATGCATGCGTGCATCCGCGAACCAACGAACGCGTCACACTGGCCAATAATGTATTTGATCTCGCCCGGGCCATACTCCCCTGCGACCCACCCCAATTTTCCTGGATATCTGGGCGCCAGTTCTTGAAATAGCCTACGCGAAACGGCCATGTCACTTTCCCCGCTATCACCAAAAACATGCGGGACGAGCAGAACCCGTGCGCTCTGGCCTGTAATGAGAAAATCAAGCAGCGCGTGGACCAGTTTGGGATACGATAGCTGGAGGCCGAACATGTTGTTTCGGCTGTACCCCCCCATAAACAGGAGACCGCTAACGTTCATCCCCACCAACATGGAGTCGTCGCGCGTCTGCAGAGAAACACCTTCAATATTGAGCGATTCAGGACGGCTCGGAGGCACAACAAACCCTACGTCGTAGCAGAAGCCCGTCACCCTCCGGACCCTGGGGTTCGTGATTATGTGCTGCGCAGTGTCGACACCAGCAAGATCCCGCGAGTAGATTGCACCTGCCCGGTTAAGAATGTATCGGGCGAGCAACTTTGAGAAGCGCGACTTGAAAGGGCCAATCGTCTGCGGCAACAATAGCAGCGTTTTCCCGAGTATGAGAACCAAGATTTGAGGCAATGCAACGTAAAGCAATCTCTCGAGCCCGTAAATATCGCTGAAGCTGTCGCCGCCAGCGATAGAGGCGACCAGATCTGTCTCCAACACCTCCCGCAGGCAAGCGTTCAGGCAGAGCAGCCGTCGTCGAACACCGCCGAAGGGGATGAGCTTGGAAGCCAGCGCGAACAGGATCAAAAGGGCGATGTTGTTCGCCAGGTAAAACCTCTTCGAAAACCTTAAATTGACGAGAGGAACACGGACATCCTTGCCATCGACCTTCAGCGTATGGACCGAAGCCCTGCGCGCGTAATCCAATAGCGAAACATGGGCGAATGGGTACTGACTCAGAATGCATTTGATCGTGCCCGTAGCCAGTGCACCCACCCCCATGTTCCCCGTCTCCAAGCTTGCGCCCAAGACAGCTATCCGTATCTGCTCATTGCTGGTCATGCGGGGTTTTGTTCCTTCTCGTCGTAGTTCATTATGGCTTACTGGCTCCTGATGTTCGATGAAACCCGGTAAGCGCTCCGGGGGAGCGAGGTGTATTACCGCTTAGGTGGTGAGGTGTGTTCCCTCGCGACTCTCACTTAATGGGCACCGGGTTCCAGGTCTTTCGATGCCATGAATTCCCGCCAGATGACATAAAGGCTGGGAATCCCGAAGGCCATTGCAAGAGTCAACGCAACCGGAGTCCTGAAGTGCGCGAATCGGGTCAAAGGAATGACCCGTACGACAAAAGCAGCAGCCACTCCACCCAACATCATCTTCTTGTTCCACGCCGTCCACCGCAGAGGGACCTTGCGGCGAATGAACACCCATTCGGCGAGGTAGTAGATCATAGAGGTCAGGAGAAAGCTGATTCCCAGACCGCTGAGTCCGAACCAGCGTACTGCCAGCCACGTGCTCACCAGAAGGGCGACCCCCGAAATGCATTCGGGAACGAAATAGTACAGGCTGCCGCCTCGAGCCAGAAGCGCGAATGACATTGTCCAGCCCGCGAACTTGAACAGGTCACCAATGAGCTGCCATTCAAGAATCTCAACAGCGGGATGGAACTTACTTGAGTAAACAAGTGGGACAAGATAAGGCACCAGTGCCAAGGTGCCCAAGATCATGGGGACGGCAAGCAGCATCACCAGCCGGTGTTGTTCATTGATGAGCTTCACCAGTGCATTCGGACGGTCGGCGACAGCGGAGACCCGCGGGTAGTAGTCCAGACCCATGGCGGTAACCAGGAATCCAAGATAGTTGACCGAAATTGCGGCCGCTGCCCGGTAATAACCAACGCTTTCAGTGTTGAGCAAATGCAAGACAACCATCGGGAGGGCAAGCGCCACGCCTGTGCCTACCAGCATACTTGCCATGAAAGGCCCCCCGAATGTCAGAAGTGACCAGGCGGCTTTGAAGGACTCCCGGTGGCTTGTCTTGACTCGCACGGGTCCCACATCACGGTAAAGATAGTACCCAGAAACTGCGCAACTCACCACGGTCCCCGCAATGACGCCGGGCACAACGCCCTGAAGACGCCAGAGCAGTACGGCGCCTATCGTGACTATCGCACCGAGGACGGCATTGAGGACCCCGTATTTGGCCAGTGATCCTACGCAATGGTGGGCGTTCAGCACGCCTGTTTGGACATTTGTGGCTACCATAAAGATCACGGCAATGCCCAATACGACGATAATTGGCGCCTGATCCCGGGTTCCCAGGGCCCATTGGCTTACCTTCCCGCGGAATAGCCATAGGACCACCAAAGCCAGACCCCCTAACCCCCAACGCAGCCACCAAGCCGCTCGTCGAAGACTGGCCACCATAGCATAATCGCCACGCGTTACAGGACCAGCTCCCAGGCGAACCAGCGCGGTCGTAACCCCCATACCAGCGATTAGCGTTGCCAACCCGACGAAACTCTGGACCAAGCCGTAGTAGCCATAGCCGCTCGGCTGAAGAACCATCGCCAGCACCTTGGCCGAAACCAGCCCGACGAGAATGTTAGCGATTGAGCTGCCGCTCAGTATGGCAGTGGCTCGAAAGATAGATTTCATTGCCCAGAATCCCCTAGAGGGTACATAAGTGTCGTCGCCAGTCCTGGAGATTTCGACACGAATCAACCCCACTCTTACGCCAGCAGATGAGGCACAAATCCCCCACTAAGAAGACCACGACCCCGTTCGTGAAACCTTAGCTCATCTGAAGGAACTGAACCCTGTTCTGGAAGTTCGGTTCATCCCCTCGGCTGCCTGGGTCAGCAGCCTCTCCGCCGCGAAACAACTGACCATTTCTATCATCGTGAAAGTCGTGGAAAAGACGACGGCAATTCCAAAATCCGCTAGAGCAATTTACATCGCAACAATTATATTGCGCACGAAAGAGCAGCCGTGGACAAAGGCCTGGTCTGCAGCCCGTACTAGTCCACCCTTAAAGGCTATTGGCGCGGTCGTCATGAACCGTTCCTAGACTCCTTTTTCATCTGGACCTCTGACTAAACGACGACACCATATGTTCTTGTTTTCTCCCGATAAGGAACTGTAGAGGTTCGTACCGGAGTAATGCTCAACCTTCCGCTACTAGGATGCTCTTCGGTCCTCAATTCATTGGTTTTCTGGCAAGGACGCCGGTCTATTGAGCATGTGTTGCCTCCGAGGGGTCTGCAATTGTGCATCGTAATTATCTCAGCCCTTTCGATGCCGGACTATCCAGTACCCGAAATCCCGTACTCATGCTCCTGTAACCTTAGAATTGCAGCCTGAGTTCCTCGACCGTGTGGAAACCACCAACCGTGATGTTAAGAAAGAGCAAATCTAAGATGTTAAGGATGTTTAAGAAAGAGCAACTCTAACTTGGTGGCGTGTAAATTCTTCCCCGTGTTTGCCTGCCAACCCACAAATCAACACTCCGACAACAGATTGATTTACTGGGGCTTACCCGGGGTTGCAGCAGGAGGAAACTCTGGCAACACAGATGCCTCTGCAAATGCTGGATGGCAATCGTGAGGCGTGCAGGTCACCAAGATCTGGTTCAGGTTTTCGGTCTCGATGAACAGGTCGGCTGTGTGAACTGGCTGTAATAGGATTGCCGCAGAAAGCAATCATCTCGAGGCTCAATGGCGCTCCTTGCCTTGACCACGACAGGGACCCTCGGTACACTACATCCTTGGGGCTGACAAAAGCAAATTCGGGAGAGCTTCAATGAATACCTTTCACAAAGATGCATCTGTCGTGGGTACCAAATCCCCCTATGCACGCCGGTCAATTGCCAAGGCCGTGATCACTCTCTCCTTGCTTGTGCCGACCCTGCTGCTCTTTGCCGCTCCCGCTCGCGCAACGACCATCTATGTCTCGCAAAGCGGCGGCACGTTTAGTGGTGGATCGGCGTGCAACGGCCAAACGGCGATCTCCGCTTCCACGTTCAATGCGACCACGTTGACTGCCGGGGACACCGTCTACCTCTGCGGGACAATTACGACGGCCTTGACCAACTCGTCAAGCGGAACCTCGGGAAGTAAGATTACGATTCAGTGGGACTCCGGTGCCAGTTTGTCGGTCTGCAGCACCACTGGCGCGATTCAGCCTTCCGGGTCATATTTGATTTTTGACCTCGGTCGAAATTCCTCCGCTATCACCTGCCCCAACAACGGCACAGGTCTAAGTACTTCCATTGTTGCCATGGGCATCAACAACCGTGCTGGAAGTCTGAGTAACATCGAGGTCCGCAACGGAACCATTGGGCCCCTATATGTAAGGTCCAGTGGTGACTTGGGAACCGGCGGCGGTGGAAGCACGGCCATCTATCAGTTCGGCGGCGGCGGAAACCATTATCACCATCTCACAATCCATGACTCAGAATTTGCAATCAATGATCAGATTCAGAATACGATTTCCGGCGACGAGATTGACCACCTGACAATTACGAACGCCGCTGAGGGCATCTGGTATGCCTGTGGGACAAGTCCCTGCACATCTACCGGAGCGAAAATCCACGACAATAACTACACGCCGACACAGCTCTGGGCCTCGACGAGCAATTCTTTCCACGCAGAACTGCTCCACATTTACTCAAACGGTAGCGGAACGTCGATCAGCGGAGTGCTTGTCTACAACAACACCTGTCAGGCAGGTAGCGGCTGGCCGTACTCGAACGGCACGATGAACGGCACGGCCTGTCTCTTTGCAGAAGCAGCGGTGTCAGGTGGGACGACCCAGGGCTATATGTTCAATAACCTCGTCGTGTTCAACGGGTCGGGGCACTTCCCCGGAGATGGTGCCATCCTAATTTACTCGCATGGCAACAATTGGGGCCTCTACAACAACACCATCGACTGCCAGTCGAATACAAACGGGGAAGGGCAGGGTATCGAGATAGATGGCGGTACCGGGGAGGTGTACGACCTCAGGAACAATATCATCATGAACTGCAACACCGCGATTATGAACTCTGGTTCTGGCGGAACGTACACCGGCGACAGGAACGATTATTACAACATCGGGGGCGGGGGATGGATGTGGAACGGAAACACCGAATCCACTCTTGCCGCGTGGAAGTCCGCGTCCGGCATAGATAGCAACGCCTCCACCAATAGCCCTGGGTTGAACTCTAGCTACATGATTTCCAGCACGACCTCCTGGGCCTATAGCGCCCACTCTGGGGGAGATAATCTTACTTCGCTTGGCGTCACACAATTGGACACGGGCGCCCCGGCCACCTTCGGCGCTTCGGGCGCGTGCGGATCGAGCTGCACGGCCCGCGCATCGAGCGGTGCTTGGGACCTCGGCGTATATCCTGGATCAGCAGTCGCCGCGCCAAATCCGCCCACAAATCTGACGGCCACACCCCACTGAGCAGCTTCACGCTTGACTAGCCTCATTCCGATGTGCCTGGACCAACTGTTCCCGGTGGGAATGAAACAGGCTTGCGCTCTTGCTGGCGGATCGCGTGGGTTCGCCAGATTCTCTTGACCCTCTGAAGCAATTGGTTCGGGCCAAGAGCGCCTTCACGCATTTGTCCACAATAATCGGGAGCGTGCGAAGAAAACTAAGTCCAAGGGCCTTGCCGCTAGGAGCAAATATGTGGACTGAAGCTTCCGTCCATTCGCAACTGCCGAGGACTTGCTTGTACCGTGCATCCCCAAACCCAGAATCAACCCCTTTGACATCGTCGCCATCGGCGTTAAGGTGCTTCTGCCAGGCCGCCCAGAAAGGCCGGAGGTCCTCGATTTCCTGGAGGCTGCGCATGATCCTGATTTCAACTTGCTAGCTCATGCGTGTCGAATCGCGCCGGCTCGGTCGAGACCCGATTGGACCGCCAGGGGGGCGACCTCTTCTGGCTGTGGCGCACCAGCGTCGGCAGGTGCGGAAGCGGGGATGAATAATCCCGCGCCGGTTGAGATCATCGCCAGGAGCAGATACCAGTTCACAATACTCTGATCAAAATATGATACTGACATGAAACTGACGACGTGAGTAAACAGAGCGGCGCCCATGGCCCAGAGGCACCAGGATGTAGCTCGCTGCTGGCTCCCCTCTGAAGCCCGAACCGCGCGGCCGATCCCGCCGAAGCAGCGGACTATAATCATTATGAACAGCCCCAACATCAGCAGACCGCCATTTGCGGCTTCACTAATATACTGGTTGGTCACATCAAACAAGCGGGCCTCCTCCCCTGCCCAGTTCGCTGTCGATTTAGTTCCAACCAACCACCAGTCGCTGAAATTGGCAATACACCTGTCGAGAAGGTAGGCCCGGTGCCATCCAGTGGAACCTGAGAAAACATCGACGCGCGCCATGAGGAACCACACTGGCGCCTTCATCACAACGTGAAGGGCTATTATGGTCAATAGTAACCCCCATCGGATCGTCCGCAGGTGCTTGCGCAAGTACCACATACCAAGGCCCAGCATTCCCGCCAAATACGCCAATACTGGCCCGCTCGACCCGGATGAGATCGTGATAGTTGTCGAAGCGATGATCGCCATCAGGGGAATGAACTTACTTTTCTGACCTTGCCCCCAAAGACCGATGAAAAGTGGGAGAAGCGTAGCTCCAAAGGTTCCGGCCAGGATCGGATGCGCAAAAGGCCCCTGGCACCGCACCACTCCATCCCTGACGAAGGTCACCGGTGGAACGCCGCCGAAGGCTGAAAAGAGATTCTGTCCTGTGAATTTCTCTACCACTATCAACCCCGCCAGGGGGACAAGCAGAATTGCGATGAACTTAACCACTCGATTGATGTCATCCATGCCGCGCAGGAGGGACCGGAACAGGAAATAAAACCCGATTACGTTATATGCCTGCCCGAGCCGGCTGACGAAAGCGTCAGACGTCCGCCACAAAAGCGTGCCGGTGACAATCCCAGCAAGCGTCCACCAGAGAACTGCCGCGTCAATCGTGTTTAGCTTGATCGACCGGTATTCTCCGCGCACAACTACCCTGGCCAAACCGAAAAGGATCAAAATTCGCATCATGGGGAAGTTGAGCCCGCCGACCATAATCCGCATCCCCATGGTCATATAGCAAATCAGGGCAATCACGGGCAGAAGGGCATATTTCCTGGGCAGAACAAGTAACAAGAGCCCCATCAGGAGGGTAAAGACCAGGCCCAGGGGGTTGATGAATGTCGTCCCGTCGGTAACCCACGACCAGTGAGGCTGCCCTCCGACAAAACCGTCAATTCCGTTCTGTAACATGTGCGATCCTGCTCTGCCAGTGTGCGGACCCAGGACTCCAACCCGATCGCCCATCGGAAGGTGGCAGCGCACGTTCAAATCCGCGTGCTGGTGCCACAGCCCAGAGACCTAGCACAGCTAGAAAATCAGCGGCGGCGATCCGCCTCATATCTCCAGCGGCCAGCTAGAAGATAGTGATTAATTCAGTCGTTGTATGGGCCGCGATGTCTCCAGAAGCCGTGCTGTAGACTTCAGGCGATAGATGCACTCGTTACCCAGGTGCGATAGCCGGGCGTGCGGATAACTGCCATAGACAAGCCGGATCATCTTGTACAGGACGTTCTGGCTGACGAGCCTATGCATTCCTGGAAAGAGCAAGCTGTAGCGAAAGGACGCTAATAGGTCCAAGCCGCATTTGGCAACAATCCGACGAAGCTCGACGCTGGAAATCCGATTTCGCTCATATTTCTCAGGGACAAAGAAGTACTTCTCCATTAGGTAGGTGAGGCCGCTCATAAAGTGGGAGGCATCAGTCTGCTCCAGGATGAGGTTGCCACCCGGTCTCATCAGTGAAACGATTTTGCTGATCAGCGCCTCTGGTGCGTCAGCATGAGCGAGAACTCCTATGCAGATGATCAGGTCGTACTCCCCAGGGCTGAGCTTTGCATCCATGAAGTTCTCGTTGCGGAACTCAACATTCCCCACCAACTCAGCAGGAACCCTCGAACGGGCAACTGAGAGCATGCCCTCGGAAAAATCGAGTAGTGTCAAATGTCTGTGCGAACTAAGCAGGGGAAGAGAGATTGATCCATCTCCGCAACCGATGTCCAGGATTCGGTTCAAGGACTCGTCTTTTAGGAACTCCTGTACAGTCTCCACTCGAATTCGAATATTGCAAGTTCCCTTCAGGTACCAGCTCGGTTCACCAAAGACTGATCGAACTGCCTCCGTCTTGCTTCCCATCGAACCCCCTGTGCTTTGAGCGGCTCTTTGCTGGCACAAAGAGAATCCGCTTTCGCCTCTCCTTCGGTCCGAAACGGCTGTCCCGAGGCCTTGAGGCTGATAATCTCTATGGTAGTGCTGGCCACACCCCTGTGGGAAAACGTCGCATGGCTGGTGGCACGGTCGACGCTCATGAAGTGCCGAAAAATCATCTACGTAAACACCAAACCAAGCGGGTTGGTGAATGTTGTCCCGTCAGTAACGAAGGGATTTTGAGGCGGCATAGTTCTCTTGTGCTGCGATCTTTCAGCCGGAGTGTGATAATTGAAAGCATCCAAACTATCTCGTTGCTGGATCCCGCGGACCGCACGAGATCTGAAACCCTTTTCCACCTAATGCTGCACAGGCCCCTAATCGACCTGACCTAAAGGCCCTACGTGGCCCTCAAACCGCGAGCGAGGCCTCTGGTCGGCGAGACTTCCGTTCCAACTCCTTCACCCACAATTCCAAACCGAGCGCCCATCGAAGTATGCTGAACCATTTCGCGAACGCCACTCCAATTGAATTTCGGCGGACCTTGCCGGCGGTCAGCAGTACCACGACGCCAAGTGCCAGCAGGCGGCCCACCGCGATCAATGCCGTTGTGAACCGGTAAGCAGACGCATAGAGACTTCCCTTATTTTTCCGCATGAACGTGAGCATAGACTCACGCGTCATGATCACGGCAAAATTGCTTTCCGGCTTTGAGTCAGAACTTCGACCGCCATGGTGCACAACTACGGCTTGCGGAACGTAGTAGCATTTCCAACCTTGCTGTTGGATCTTATAGCAAAGGTCTACATCCTCAGCGTACATGAAATAATCACTGCTAAGAACTCCGACGTTCTCAAGCACACCTCTCTTTACCATGAGGCAAGCGCCCGAGATAACATCCACTCCCACAGGTGTGGCAGAGTCCGTGAAAAGCGGCCAGGTTCCCCACAATGCAGATCTTGGGAAGAGTTCCCGCAGACAATCAAAATCCAGAATCTGATTAAGAATCGAAGGGAATCGCTGGATGCAACTTGTTTGGATGGAGAGGTCTGAATTGAGCAACTTCCCTCCCACCGCCCCGGCATCGGCCCTCGATTCCAGGAATGACCACATCACATGGAGGGCCGGCCCTACCACCTCCGTGTCGGGGTTCAGAAACAGGACGGTCCTCCCCTTCGAATGGGCGAAACCCAGATTATTGGCTCCAGCGAAGCCCAGATTCTCATCGCTCTGAATGAAGATTACGCCGGGGAACTCTCGTTCCAGCATTTCGCCACACCCATCAAAGGAGCCGTTGTCCACGACGATGGTCTCAAAACTGAGGTCCACCGTGTTGGCGTGGATACTCGCCAGGCAATTTCGTAAGAAGGCGGCGGATTTCCAATTGATGATGATTATCGAGAGGTCCATTTCGTGAGCCATCGGCTACCTGCCAGCAAAAGCTGTGCCGCACCCCACAGGAAAGGGTGGAATGCAGAGACGCGCTATTGGATCGAACTCGACAACGTTGCGGCGGTCGTGGCCGGCGTATGGATGAACTGCTGATGCCAGAGCTCAAAGGAAATCAGCAGGTATATGTGCCGTAAGTACTGCTGGCGGTTTGCTTCATGCTGAGCGACCATTTCTTCGATGTATTTTCTATCAAAGTACTTGTTCACCGCAGATGTTTCGCTCAACAAGCAATCGCCAACATAACGGCGCATTCCACTCCGCAGCCACTTATCAATTGGATTCGCAAATCCCTTCTTTTTTCTGTAAACAACGTTCTTAGGCAACCACTTCTCGACGGCCTTCTTATGCAGATACTTACCCTGAAAGCCGCGCAGTCTTAGGTTCGGCGGCAGGGTTTCAATCATTTCGACCAGGCGGTAGTCGAGGAAAGGAACTCGCGCCTCTATGGAATTAGCCATGGAGGTCTTGTCCCCCACCATCAGCAGGTCGTCAGGAAGATTCGCACGCGTGTCAATATAAGTCATTTGGCTTAACGGGTCCAGGTCCCGGACATCTGCTTGGAGTCTCCGCAGAGCTTCTCGGGCTTCAGACCCGTCTGTGGATATGACCTCCTGAATCCACGGTCTAAAGAGCTTCTTTTTCATGCTTGAATCATAAAAGGAATAGATCTTGACGAAGCGCGTCAGCAGGTCCGGCTCATGCAGCGACGCGACGCCGCGCCTCAATTTCTCATCTTTTGCATATCGATGGATAAGGGGTGAAATGATCGATTGGGTGACGAACTTGGGCATGAGTCTATAATAACGGGAGAGTTTGATCCCAATGTACCGTGGGTAACCAGCCCAGGGCTCATCGGCTCCTTGACCGCTCAGCACCACCTTAACCTTGCGGCTGGCAATCAGGCTGACAAAGTAGAAAGCTGCCGCGGTTTCGTTCCCGACGGGCTCCTCCAAATCCCATAAATGGCGCTCGAAGTATTTTTCGTAGTCCTTCGGGCCCACAATCATGTCGCTGTGATCGGCGCCGAATCTCTCAGCCATCTTTCTGGCATCATCGGTTTCATTGGATCTTTCTCCTTCCTCGAACCCGATGGTGAACGTACGAATCGGAGTCTCGGTGTGCCCTCTCATGATTGCGAGAAGCGCGCCGGAATCAATACCCGAGCTCAGGAACAGTCCGACAGGAACATCACTCCGCATCTGCAACCGAACCGCATCCTCCAGGAGCGCCTGGTACTCTTCTTTCAGCGCCGCTTCCTTCGCCTCGGTGCGAATCTGCGGTTGCCAATTCCAGTAGCGGTGTACCTCGAAACCACTGGGCCGAACAACCATCGAGTGCGCAGGCGGCAACTTCTTGACGTCCCGAAACAGGGTATCCGGAGACGGGACGTATCGAAGCGTAAACAGCATGCTCAGCGATTTGAGGTCGACCTCCCTGGGGCATTGGGGATCCGTCAGGAACGACTTGATCTCAGAGGCAAAGAGCAAGCGGTCTCCAAGAACCACATAGTAGAGAGGCTTCACGCCCAGGTGATCCCTGGCAAGAAAAAGCTGCTGGCGGTTGCTGTCCCACAGGGCAAACGCGAAGATGCCATTGAATCGATTGACACAGTCCAGACCCCATTGTTCATACCCGTGGATGATCACCTCGGTGTCTGAACGCGTCTTGAATAGATGCCCCTTTTCCTCCAGCTCCTTCCTCAATTCTATAAAATTATAGATTTCGCCGTTAAAGACGAGGTGCAGGGTACCATCTTCATTCGTTATGGGCTGCGCCCCTCCGCTAAGGTCAATAATGCTCAGGCGGCGATGACCCAACCCGACGCGCTCCGATACATAGGCCCCGCTACCATCCGGCCCGCGGTGCTTAAGCGCAGAGGTCATCCTATCGAGGAGTTCCCTGTCGACCCGATGACCGCCAAAATGGAATATTCCGCAGATCCCGCACATTTAAGTCTTAGCCCAAACCCTTCCTCGTAGTTTCTTCCCGATCCCCCTGATCTGTTCGACCATCCTCTGGTCAAGCAATCGCCTATAGAGCCTTGCCTCGTGTGCACTAACCAGCTTGGGCCTTCTCATAAGGAAACCCTTCATAAAGCCAGCCATCAACCCTAGTCCTGCGAGAAACCTTGGCTTCCTAACAATCATCCGATGGAAAGATTTCAGAAAAAAGAAGGACGGGCCGACTCCCGTAAGATAATCGATTTCGCCACACTTTACGTTCGTCCTTAGATAACCCGCTGCAGAGCCTTCGGGCTTCAGGTGGTGGAAGGCCAGTTCCTTAAAACTGCAGGTCTTCCACCCCATTGCACGTGCTCTTATCTCATCAACTGTGTCCCAACCCGGCTGCAGAACGAAACCGCCGATCTGCCTATAGCATTGGGCTAGTAACATCTTCGACGCGCCAGCAGCGTGATAGTCAGGCATCCAAACTTGCTGCCATCCGCTGCCATCCCTCTCGAGATAAATTCCGGAAGCGATCCCGAGCCTGTCATCGTCCTGAAATTTCGCCATCAACCGTTCGAAGTAGTAAGGTGGCAGATCAAGGTCACAGTCGAGTTTCACAATAAAGTCGAACTCGGTTTCGGAGAGTAACTGCAATCCACTCATGAATGCTCGTACCACAGGAGAAGGCCCGCGCTTTTTCCCCTCCCGGTTGACTTCCAGCGTCGTAATCCAAGTAAACCGCTCACAATGACGCCTTAGGATCTCACGGGTTCCATCTCGCGATCCATCATCGACAATTATCCATCGTAATGGTCTAACAGTCTGACGGATAACGGCGTTGATCGTGGTCTCGATATACTTCTCTTCGTCCTTTACCGGAGAGATAATGATATAGCTTCGCTCGATTCTCTGGTCCATTAGGCAAATCTCGCTTTAATGAGTTTGTTCCCGAGCTGGACCAAGTGAAGCCAATCATAGCCTGCTTCGAGTTTTGCACGAAACAACGGGAGATCATCCCAAGAGTTCACGGGGAGCCGAGGAAGGAAGAATCGATCGGCGCCGCTTCCGGCTGTTCCGATAATCGTGGATACGCCGTTCACATAGCCGGCTTCCTCCAGAAGGGTCCGAAGCCGCCGCTTAAAAGTGCGGTCAGTCTCTGGAAAGGCGTAGGGGTAGGCAAAGGATTCGACGGGGCAACCGAGCTTATCCTCGATGACCCGTTTAGATTCCTGCACCTCCATCTCGAGTTGGCGCGACTTGACAGTGGTGAGTTGCGGATGGCTCACTGTGTGGGAACCAAAAAGTACGCCGACACCCTTTAGCTCGCGCGCTTGAGTCCATGTTAGGCACTCGCCACCCTTGAAATTCGCCGCGGATTCTTTGATGAATGCCGTGGGCAAGAAAACGGTGGCGCTGAAACCGTAACGGCTCAGCACGGGAAAAGCCTGGGTGTAGAAATCTCGAAATCCGTCATCGAATGTTATGACCACATGCCTGTCCGTGGTGCCCTCGGCTCTTTCTGTTTTCTTGATGGCCTCGTCAAGATTGATCACACGGTAATTGTTCTCGTGGAGGAACCTCATCTGCTCGGCAAAAACTCCGGGTGCCGTCGTCGTTTGGTAGTAGGGACTGGTGTCCCTGTTATTGTTTTCCGAAATGCTGTGGTACATAAGGATGGGAACTTTCACTCCACCGGCGGGCATAAGACGGAGTAGAGGGTGAAACAAGTACAAGGTGGCAACGCGGTCGGAGCGGATTCTCGTCGTATCTCCCACATTAGTGCTGATTTCCCGACCCCAGTCGGAAACAAGTCCGCAGCCAGCACTCATTCGTTGGGACTAGACCCTTTCAACCAAAACAGGGGGGCAGGCGTAGGAGGCTTCCTGAAGGGCGCACGCCTTCCTCTGCAAATGAAGCTCAGAACAGCCTCCATGATAGTGCTTCTTCGCCTGGCCGTAGTAGCAGGGCATCCTTACCTTCTACGTCAATTCCGGGTCGTTCGTGGTAACAGCCCCAGCTTCTGCGCATTCGCCAAAATTCGTGCGCGAGTGCGCGAGCGAGCAGCGAAACACTATCCGCCCTGGACAGCTAGGCTGGCCAGGCGCGCCGAAGACGCGGAAGAGGTTCTCGCACCGGTCTCACCGCAAACGAAGTTCAGCACCTGCTGGACAATTCGCTCCTGCTGCACATATGCAAGCCCTGGGTACATGGGCAACGAGAGGGCTTCGGCAGCCGCCCCTTCGGACACCGGGAAATCGCCCTTCCTGTAGCCGAGGTTCCGGTACGCTCTTTGCAGGTGAAGGGGGATGGGATAATGAATTCCCGTACCGATGCCTGCCTCGCCAAGGTGCTTCTGAAGTTGATCGCGGTTTTGAACACGGACCACGTAGAGATGATAAACTGCCTTGGCCCAGGAAGGCGCGTAGGGGAGTATGATTCCCTCCCGCATCGAGCCCAGAAGCTCCTGATATCGACTGGCGCATTCCCGACGCTTTTCATTCCACGCCGCGAGATGTCGGAGTTTGATTCGCAAGATGCCCGCTTGAATCGAATCCAACCTGCCGTTGTATCCTTCCATCTCGTGATAATACTTTCGGGCCTGACCGTGATCCCGCAACACCCGAACTTTCTGGGCAAGCTCCGCATCGTTGGTTGTGACTGCCCCCGCTTCTCCACAAGCCCCCAAGTTCTTCCCGGGGTAAAAGCTGAAAGCCGCTGCCCTTCCCATCGAGCCCGCTTTCTTCCAACAGTTGTTCCTGCGCGCAAAATACTCCGCCCCGTGCGCCTGACAAGCATCTTCAACCACCAGCAAGTCGTACTTCTCCGCCAGCTCGAGAATGGAATCCATGTCTGCCATCTGCCCATAGAGGTGCACCGGGACGATAGCCTTCACTCCCCTACCCGTCTGTCTGTCGACCAGCTTGCCATTGCGGTCGTTCCGAACGCAATCGTCCGCGAGATAATCAGCAAGCCTGCCCACGTCCATATTGTACGTGCGTTCGTCCACATCCACGAATCGCGGCAGGGCGCCACATTGAGAAATAGCCTCGGCTGTGGCGATGAAAGTATTCGGCACAGTGACGACGGCATCGTCGTGGCCGACTCCCGCAGCCATCAGTGCGAAGCGTAGGGCGTCGGTGCCACTACCGACACCGACGCAGAACCTGGTGTCACAGAACTCTGCAAATTCGTGCTCGAACTGCTCCACCGCCGGCCCCCCAATAAATGCCGCAGATCTCAGTGCATTCCTGAAAACCGCAACCAGTTCTTCTTCAAGTTCAGTATGCACGCTTGCCAGGTCGAGAAATGGAATACTGTTTGTCCCAGTCACTTTGCTACCCCCAAGGAAATTGAACGCAAGAACTTCGCGGGATTCCCCGCCACGATCGCGTTGGCCGCCACGTCTTTTGTCACCACCGCGCCCGCCCCCACGATCGCGTTTTCACCGATCGTCACGTTCGAAAGAACTGTCGCACCGGAGCCGACCGAAGCACCCTTCTTCACCACGGTCCGTTCGACCTTCCAGTCCTGCTCAGTCTGCAGCGTGCCATCCGGGTTTGCGGCCCGTGGATAGGAATCGTTGATGAATGTTACGCCGTGGCCGACGAAAACGCAATCCTCGATTGTCACACCCTCACAGACAAAAGTATGGCTGGAGATCTTGCATCTTCTGCCGATTTTCGCATTCTTCTGCACCTCAACGAATGCGCCGATCTTGGTCTCGTCGCCGATTTCACATCCATAGAGGTTGATGAATTTCGACATCTTAACATTCTTGCCAAGCTTAACGTCGGGAGCGATACATTGATAGGTATTCATAGGCTAATGGGTTTTCCCCGCTCCTTCAATGACTTGTCAGCGGCCTCGAGCATCTTAACGACCCGTAGACCTGCAATTCCATCGTTAAACGGTCTCTCGTTCCTTGAGATACAATCGATGAAATACTTGGTCTCTGCCCCCAAAGCCTCGGTCTGGTCGATTCTTGGCGCCCACATATCCCCAGAACGGTAACTGACCAGCAATTCGTATACCCCATTCCCGCTTGTCATCTCAACGCCCTTGTCGTACACCTTGAGCTTCTCGTCAGCGTCCAGGTCGTTCCACACCACCATTTTCTTCTCGCCCCCGATCAGGGTTGTTCGCACTTTGACCGGAGAGAGCCAATTGACGTTAATGTGGGCGATGATTTTGTCCCGGAAATAGATGGTGATATACGCCAGATCCTCAAGGCCGTTAACGTGTGATTCGCCGGTAGCGATCACCGTCTCAGGCTTGCCCTCGATCAGGTAGTCCATGATGGAGAGATCGTGAGGGGCCAAATCCCAGATGACATTGACGTCATGTTGGAAGAGGCCCAAATTCACTCGGGTCGAGTCATAATAATAGAGCTTACCCAGAGCTCCTTCATCGATCAGTTGGCGGATTTTCCTCACGGCGCCGGTGAAGAGAAAGGTGTGGTCCACCATGATTTGCAGCCGCTTTTTTTCGGCTAGATCGATCAACTGCTCTGCCTGCGGTACAGTGGAGGTAAACGGCTTTTCCACGAAGACGTGCTTTCCATTCTCAAGCGCCGCCTTCGCCAATTCGAAATGCGTCCAAACTGGGGTGACCACCGCCATCGCGTCAACGTTCGTTGCAGACAGGACTTCGCCAATGTCGGAAGTTACCTGCACGCTTGGATAAGCTCGTTTGGCGCGTCGCAGTGCTTCCCCGTTCTTGTCGCAGACCACGGTGACTTCGCACCCTTCCAGATTGTGAAAGTTTCTGACTAGATGAGGACCCCAGTAACCGTAGCCGATAACACCAATTCGTATCATAGTTTCTCCCACCGGGTCAATATCGCCGGTTTTCGCACGATCAAAGAAAAAGAGGGAAGGAAGAGACTTCAAAGGATGTCTTGCGTCGCGATTGCTCGACCCCGATTGCCGATAGGTGATTGCGACCTGCCCGACGAAGGCCGCACACGAGATCAGGAACACATGCGCTGGCAACGTGCCGCCTTACGCTTATTTCGGCGCAGAGGCACTACAATCTCATTCGCCATTGTCAATAGGCACCGTTTCCCCTCAAGACAGCGTGGGGCGTCCGCAGGAGGATCTTAATGTCCAGCCAAGGAGACCAAGTCTTGGCGTATCTAAGATCCAGGCGAACCATTTCGTCAAACTTAATCCTGCTTCGTCCCTCCACTTGCCACAAGCCCGTGATCCCAGGCTTCACCTCAAAAATGCGACGTCGGTGCCATATCTCGTACGCATCAACCTCATAAGGAATAGGGGGGCGCGGTCCTACCAGGGACATCTCGCCCTTTAGCACGTTGAAAAACTGAGGAAGTTCGTCCAGACTGGTTTTCCGGAGAAATCTTCCAACAGGTGTAACCCGGGGATCGTTCTGGATTTTGTAGACGCCTCCATTATTGTCCGGCACCGTGCAATCTTCCTTCCCAGAAATAAGCCGCCTGACGAAGTCTTGATGAATCTTCGGATTGTTCTGGGAATACATCGATCTGAACTTCAGGAACGTAAACTTAACCCCATACTGTCCCATTCTTACCTGTTTGAAGAAGACTGGCCCTTTCGACATGAGCTTAATCACTACCGCAAGCGCGATGAACAGGGGGGAAAGCAGGATCAAAGCGACGAGGCTCCCGACAATATCCATCGTTCTTTTGACCAGCCGAGAGGCTTTTGCTGCATTGTCCTGTGGCTGGAAATCGGGATAAAGCCTGGTGTCCGCGGGACGACCGCCACTTGGGAGGTCCAGATCATCGGGGAACACGTGGAAAGAGATCTGGATCCCATTCATCTGCTCCAAGTCGAGGTTGCTACGCAAGGCATTGCATACTTTGGAATGCAGGGCGTTAAGTACAGAGGTTATTTCCGCCGTACCAATTTCTGTGCAGATGACACCGACCACCAAGCCGTCGTGGTACCAGCCGTGCAGATCCGTTTCTCTAGTTGAGGCAGAAAGCGCCCTTATTATGCCGCCAAGAACTGTCTCCCCCCGCTCGGCCTGAAGAAGCTCACCGGCATGCAGGAGCATGAGCACGAATCGCTGGAGAGAACGTTCGCTCCTTTTCCTCTCTAGAGACAAGACCTTCCTAAAGAGCTCTTCTGACATCAACATAAGACTGCCGTCGTCTGCACGGCCTACGTACCCATTGGAAGGGTGCAGCGGTGACCTACTGTCCGGTTTTGCCTTCCGTGGTCTTCTCAAGGTGACAGTTTCCATAATCCTCATTTCTAGCCTGCATCGCCGGTTTGGCAAGGCAGAGTGGCCTGGGATGAGGCCCCGACTACAAGGACTCCCCGAGCAGAAGATGTACGCTTCAGCTGAAAGTTAGATCAACGAAGGGAGGTAATGCAAGGCGCCCAAAAGCCCTCGGGCACGCCAACAACCTGAGACCTCAAGAACAATTTCTTTCCCTGTTGCCCAGCTTCAAGTCCGGTCGCATAGCTACCGCCCCAGTGGAATTGCCTTAAATCGGTAGTCGACACCTATCGCCACCCGGTTGCGGTCGAAACTCGCCAGTCCCGGCAAAGTGCCGCCGCTCGTCTCATGCGCAGTTTCGTAGGAAGCATGCAACGTCGCGCCCCCCCCTAAGGGGCGATCCAGACGAACTCCTGCGATCAAGGCGTCAGTCGTTCCACTGGCCAGTTGAAAGAGCGACGTATCTGCACGCGCAGCGCCGATTTGCACGGCGGCTTCCCATCGACCTATCAATTGCCGCCGCACCCCAAGATCCAAAGATGTGCTTTTCACCAAGGTATACACCCCACCGCCATCGGTAACAGTTCTTTGCACCGACACCGACAGGGCAGTCTGCCGAACTTGCTCGGTAATATTCGCACCCCCGGCGGGTTGAAACTGCCCTGTGACCCCGGCCGCTGCTGCGGGCTGACCCAGTATGCGGATGTATTGCGGCCCACCGAAAATGGTCACCGTGACAGTCGGGGACAAGCGTGACCCGACGGAGATAAACGTGCTCTCAGTCTGAAAGCGCAGGCTGTTGCCAAAAATCCCGGCTCCCCTGAAGGTAGAATCCTGATGAACCAGGACAAGACCTAGATTCGTATGCTCGGTAACACGGTATTTATACTGCAACCCGCCATTCACTCCCCAGCTGTTATACAACTGCTGGCCCGCTACCCCTTGGTTCCCGAATTGCCGTCGGTCAAAGCCGCTGGAAAATGTCAGAGACGTTCGTCCGCTCTTCACATAGGTGAGATCCAGTCCACTTGTGTTCGACAACGCTCTGGTCACATATGGGAAAATCGTCTGATTCAGGGTAGTGGGCGAGCCGAGCCCTGACGAAATCGGTTGGCCAGTGAGAGATTGAAAGATTCCGTTTTGATAACTGAAGGCCTCGTGCAAACCCAAACTGATTTGCGAACTCAGCCGGATAATCGCGTTCAAGCCAGCATTATGATTAAGGCTGTCGTAGTGATCGACCTGTCGGTACAAGAGGCCATAGGGTGTGTAATTGAAATCGAGCTTCAGCCGATCAGTTTGCCTGAAAAGGGCAAGCTGCGAAGTAAGGGAAACAGCCTCATCGCCGACCCGTATGGAATTCATCTGGGGGACGTTGTCGTCGTAAAAAGTCGAGACACTCACGCTAAGCAAGAGCTGGTTGACAGGCGCAGCCTCTCCCGCATACCGAAGTGGGGTCTGCTCGCCGCCGCCATACACAGCCGCTGGGGTTGGGCCCTGCGCGGCTGGCGAAACTGTTTGCGCCCCAAGACCGACGGGCAACAACGTCACGAAGCTGACGAGGAAAATGAATGTACGCAACTTCCCTCTCACGGAACAACCAACGTCTCGACCACTCTTGAGGTCCACGTCCTGGCTCCTGTTGCGATCCTTAATTACCCGCTTGTAGTCAAGGGCCAATAGGCTCTTGCGTCCCTACGCCTTGGAACTTCTTCCCTGTTCCTTGTTCCTTCTGGCGAACTACTGAAGGCAACCCTCACGGGTAAGTGGCCCCACTACAGTCGTCGGTTTCCCCGATGGGTACGGACCGGGTTTTGCGATCTCTCCGACACCAACGCCGACGTCATTCTTTGCGGGCCGCAGGATGACAGTCACTTGGGGGTTTGTCAACATCCTCCTTGCGTTTGTTAGGACGTTCCGTACCTTGAGAGTCGTCAACCCGCTCTCTTCCAACTCACCAACCAGGGGTAGCGTTCCCTGCCCTAGCGGCATCAGTGAATTTGTCCCCCCCGTGCCATGCGGTAACCACGAATTGCAACCGCAAGGGCCGACGGAATACCCGAGATAGGACTTTCTTCGATGCGAACAACCGCTCCCCTACAAACAATCTCTCCCGGAACTTCCCCGAGGACTGCAACCGGAAGTTCAATCCTCATCTCGACTGTGGTTTCTGGCAGCAAGGGGGATTCGGCGCGAAACAGAACTCCCGAGTAGCTGATGTTTTCCGTCCTCCCCTCAAACCACTTCGAACTGCGTGGTTCGCGGTAGCGGACAGGAATGCGAATCGCAAAACGCTCAGCGCGTGTCGCACGTTCCGGCGACAGGTCGAGTCGAGGGTTGGGCATGGCTGTATTTCCGGTCCCGGGAACCTCCTTCGATTACCCGTCGCGTCCTTTTTGTGCGAACCTGTCTGATTGACGCAGCGACGCAACGAGAAAAGTCAGAACCGAAAGACCCAAGAAAAAGAACGGGATCCCTCCATACCTGTGCACCCAAACCGTATTGAGGAAGCCCGGGTTCGCACCAGCTGCAAGCCAGGGGATAGTCACAATCCTCAGGCCGCCCTTGAGTGTTACGGGAAGCACAGCCAGGATTAGGCCGAAATTCCTCCAGGGAGAACGAAGGAAAACGTGACCCATCCAGAGACTGGTAATAAAGGGGGCCACGCCTGATTGTGTGCCGCTACACTGCCCGGCGACCTCCCCATCGATGCCGGGCAACGACAATCCAGATCCGTCCCGAAAAGCTGGATCGCCGGTCCACCGAAAGAATACCCTCGCCGTATGTGCAGAGCCGCTTCGAAGAATGCCTGGGGCTCGTCCTAACAAGAACGGCGGGTGTGCGACCATCAAAGGGAGGAACAGCATCGGGAAAGTCGCGGCTTGAAAAGCCTCTGCGCCATCGCACACCACAAAGCGCCCCATCCGCAGTGCAACGATAGAGAAAGCAATTAGTGAAAGGGATTCATTCGCACTCAGCCAACCTGATAGCCTCTTGTCCCACCAGAGGAGTGCGAGTGCAGATAAAGGCTGCTCCGGAGCCAAAGCCATATTCAACGTTACAGAATATGCTCTTTCTCTCCAGATAGATGAGACCCGCGCTCAGCAAAGGTATCACGCCGGTGTAAGGGTAAATGTCACTGTGAAATGAAAAGCATGCCTAACTCCCCAGCGGGGGAGTATATTGCCCCGATACAACCATGGCAAGAGCAAAGTAGAGATTTCTTCTTCTCATGTCACGCATGTATTCAAGTCGCCAGTGAGCGAGAAAGGCTGTCTCCGCTGGTCATGCTGGTCTGTGGCACAAGCGCCACGGCGCACACGATCGATAAGCCGCGGTGGTCCCGGTCTTCAAGCCTTCGTTCATGATGCGATTTCGTCTTCTATCTAGCACTAACCCTTGGAGAATGCGGTGTTCGACTTAAGGAGGGACATCTGTTCCTGGGTGTAAGGGACCAGCATCGCCAGCGCGGCACCGATTGCGTCCAATCCGCAATCAAGGAGCGAAGCATGTCTTCCGGGAACAAACAACTGGTGGAACTCATCGCTCAGGGAATAGAGGGTCGCCACCACAATGCAGAACATCGCCCGCCGTGGTCGCCAAGGCCCTCGGCTCTTTTCGACGGGAAGACCGTAAAGAAGAAGCGCGAAGATAGCATATTCAATCAAGTGGGCTAGCCCGCGGAGAAGCGAATGGAGAAGACGGAATGTGGCCGACGAGACGCGGAGTTCAAGAAGATCAAGTGACCGGGCCAGCCACGTTCCCGAGAAACTGGGGCCGAATGCTTGGGTCGACAGGCAAAAAACCAGGGCGGCCCATGCAAGGGTTATGCCCCACCAGAGCACAGCGACGGGACGGGTGAACTCACTCTCCATCTGTTCTTCGTCCCAGATCGCGCTTGACCTTAGAGATTATCTGCCTTACACGAGGATCGACCTTAGATCTTATCAGCTTTACGCCAGCACCGACCCTGGATATTGTGTGCCTCATGCGACCCTGGGAATCTGCGTATCCATAGTATTTGGAGTAGGCACGATCGAGCCCTTCTACGCCGTTGAGAAGGATTCCGAGTATGTGTCCGCGCCCCAAATTCTGGGTCGATTCCTCTATAGCCTCGCGCGGGGTTTGTCGCGCGCGAGCTACCAGCAAAGTGGCATCGGCTTGTGCCCTCAGGACAAGGATGTCAGCAATGGGAGTCGTGGGCGGTGAATCGATCAGGATCCAACTAAAGGAGCTCGAAGAAAGATTTCTAATCAACTGAGCGGTGAAGTCAGACTGGAGAAGACTGCTGCCATCCTCCGCCGGCTGCCCTGCCGGCAACAGATAGAAGCCCAGGGGATCGATTCGCCGGATTGCCTGCATCGGGTCCCTGTTACTTTTGAAACACTCAGTCAGCCCAAACCACGGCTCGAGACCCAATTTCTTGAGGAGGGTTGGCCGGTGCACGTCAGCCTCCAGCAAGAGCACGGGGCACTTTCCGTTGTCGGACAAACCTGTGGCCAGGTTCAAAGCAACCGTGCTCTTCCCGTCTTCTGGCAGAGGACTGGTAATAAGGAGGCTCTGCAACTTCCTCGAAGCCTGCATGCTCCTGAGGCGTATCTGCACCAATCTGAACCTATCCGCACCAGCACTCCGCGGATCGGTGTACACTACGACACGGCACTCCGGGGGAAGCGGGGTACCTTCAATTGAGACTGGCGGATACACGTCAGCCCTCTCCAGTGCCTCGAGAAACTCTTCCGGGGAAGCGGGCGGTATCTCGTCTTTCTCTGTCTCCGGCTTGAAAACATCATTAGACATGACGGTCATCAACCCCCATTCGTCTCCGAGTCGCGGAACTCCAGGAGTGGGTTCCGCGCACTCTTCTAGCCCCGCCGATAAACATAGAATTCAGTGGCGCAAACAAGCAGGCACAAGGTAACCCCGACAAACCATTCGACTACTCCTGCCCGCGAACGCCTCCGTTCTTCAATCTTACTCAGCAGCATCGGCAGTCCAACCATCAAGGGAAAGGCAAAGAACCGGCTCAACTCCTTTTCATCGCGAAGCGAGTGGTCTCTGACCTCAGTCAAGAAAACCAAGGCCACTCCAACGGCGATACCCGCCACTAGCCCCGACAAGCTGATTTGCACATGGTCCGGATTGGAGGGCTTCATCGGGAGGCTTGGCGGGTCGATGATGCGGAATTGCTGACCCTGTTGGTGTCTTTCCAAGCTGGTTGCCAATTCCGATTGGGTCTTCTTGCTCAGCAGGTCGTCATAGTTTTGTTTTGACAAGTTGTAGCCGCGAAGGATCTCAGCGAGTTCTTGCTCGCGAACGGGGGTCATGTTGAGACGGCGCTGGTAATCAGCAATCTGCGATTCTGTTTGCCTTTGGTCCGCCATGGCATTCTGGATTTCCAAACGGTTTGCTTCAAGCTGGCTTTTGACTTGAGCGATGGTTGCGTCCCTCGCCGTGGATTCGGGCGAGCTGGATTTCTTCTTAACGGCTTCACCGTTTGCGCCGTCCGCTGCTTTCGTCGCTGCTGCCAGCAGGACCTCCGACTGCTTGATTTGTTCATCAAGTTTCACAACGTCAGGATACCTATCCGTATAGCGCGCCAATAGATCGGCTCTTTGATCTTTCAGCCGAGTCAACTCCGCCCTGATCGTTTCGGTCGGACTTGCACCCGCCGTCCCCGGCGCAGGCGCCGCTGTAGGAGTCAAGTCTTGGTACTGGGAAAGTAGAGATTCCAGGTAAACCTGCTGCTCGCGTGCACGACCTAGAGCGGTCATGGTGTTCTGAAGTTGCATGTGTAAGCCGGTTAGGATTTCCAAATTTCCCTGCTGTTGCTCCGGCAGTTCGCCGAGATAACGCATCTTAAAATCCCGCACACGGCTCCCCTGTCGCTTCAGGTCCGCAGCAGCACCCTCAAGCTGGTCCCCCAAGAAGTTCGTCGTCCCCGTTGACAGCTCTTCACGCGACCTCAGGTTTTCCTCGATGAAGAGTGTCGTGAGCCTGCTGGTAACCGCTTGAGCCAAGTGAGGATCAGCGCTCGTGAAGGAAATCTTAAAGGCGTTTAGGGTTGTGTTCTCAGAGCCTTTTCCGATGGGCGCTATCGCGATGTTGCGGCGCATCAGCTCAACCAATTCTTCCGGAGCCAGACGCTTCCTCACTTTTGGAAAGAGATCAAATTCATCTATGATCTGGAGCAACCGAGTACGCGAGAGAACTGCCTCTGTCATGAGCAACAGCGCCTCCCTAACATCGAAGGTAGAAGTATTGGGAGTGACGTAGCGTTCGGGTACCCGTTGGTGTTCCACAAAAATCGTAGCCTCTGACTGGTAACGGTTAGGGAGGAGCATCGCCGTGACGCACGCACCCATGGCAACAACAAAAGCAGGTACGAGCAACCACCAGCGCCGTCTGATGGCCACTCTGAGAACCCTGTCTAGAGTTACATCAAAATGTTCGTCTTGTTCGGGCAATGAACTCTACCTCCTCCTGAAAATCCGCGGACACAGCAAGCAGCAACCCTCGCGTCAAAGCCCATGGCTGGGGCGGATGACCGGTTCAGTCTCCGTTTTGCTTCACTCTCAACACTCGTTGATTCTACCGCTTTCCTCATCGTTTCCGCAAATCACGCCGCGCATTTGTCACCGCGTTTTGGCGCTGACTCGGGCGGGTCCGGTCGCGGGAGCTAGCCTAATGTGTTCGTTCCGCATATTCACAATTGACTGCTGCACTTCCAGCCCCGCCCAGGCAATTGCTGCCGCACGGACGAGCACTCGGATCGGCTGCGGGTCGTGGCGCGTCTTGAACAGCAGCAAATCGACCGGAGCCGCAAAGAGCAGGTTCGCCATCGGATACATGAGTGCTTTCCCCGCGAAGGGGCGCAATAACGGATCTGCCTCAGCTGGCCTGAAGCCGTCTGGGTGATGGCGGAAGAAGTGGTTCGTACTTTGCGCGTCCCACGTTACTGCGCCATGGACGGCCAAGCACAGAACGCTAAGGAGGACTGTGTCGCGCCTGGCATTTCTTCTCTGTTTAGCAGTGTTGACGAACGCCAATTTGCCGGCCCTTGAGTAAGTCGTATCTAACTCGGTGGGGGCCGCCCATTGCCATGACGCAGAGGTTTGACCCGTCCGGTCGAAGCCAGTCGGAAACCCGGGCCCGGACACAATTTGTTCCCCCGCGAGGGGCTGAAACCCATCCAGTTGATAGCCAAAAGTGTCGCGCAAACTCAACCTGGAGTGAGTGCCCAACCGGTAACTTGAACCCAGGTCGAGGCCATGATTGAGTCTGTTGTATTGGTCGAATCGCGGGTAAGGCAGCGAAGAGGGTGAGTAATCGAAACTGCTCTTTAGATGTCTGCTCCGTTTAGACAGTGCGCTGGTTGGGCTGAACGAAAACACTTTGTCCCCGACCCTGGGCTGATTTGTTGAGAAGCCGTTGTCGTCGTAAATGGCCCGGCTATGCAAACTGGAGGAAAGTAAGTACACAGGCACAATTTTTCCCGCGTGCCGAAGTGGGGTTTGCCCTCCGCTGCCATACACAGCCGCTTGGGCTGGGGCCGGCGCGGCTGGCGAAGCTGTCTGAGCTCCAGGGCCGACGGACAACAACGTCACGAGGCTAACGATGGAAGCAAAGGTACGCAACTTCCCTCTCAAGGAACAACAATCGTGTCGCCACTCTTGAGGTCCACGTTCTGATCGAGATTACGGCCGTCAATCACTCTTTTGTAATCGAAGGGAAGCCTCTCGGTAGAACCGTCGGCCGCGCGTCTTATAACGTAAGCCTTGTTTGGCTTGGCGAAATCCAAAAAGCCGCCGGCGACGGCGATGGCCTCCAGAACGGTCGTCGGTTTTCCTAATTCATACGACCCAGGGTGTGTGACTTTGCCGACAATGACGTAAGTTCGACTCTTCACCTGTTGCACAATCACGGTTACTTCCGGGTCGGAGATGTACTCTTTTAGCCTCTCTGCCACTATGCGCTGCACGTTGAGAGCCGTCAAACCACTTACCTGCAACTCTCCGATCAGCGGGAGGGATATCTTGCCATCAGGACGCACAGGGACGGTCCGTGTAAGCTCCGCATCCTTCCAAACATTGATCGCCAAGACGTCAGAGGGTCCGATGACGTAGTCATCCGTGATGTGCTTGGGGCTGGGAGCGTTGGGCTGATCGTCCGCTTTCTTGCCAGCTTGCCCAACCGGACTGGGCTTTTCGGCGTCCTGGGGTCCGACAGCTTTGCCGGACCCTGATCCTAAAGCGACGTTGCCAGCAAATGAAAGACAGGCCAAAAGCGCAAGTTGGGTAAACCAGGTACTGACCCTAAGAGTCCACGTCATGTCTTTCTGCTTTCTCTGGTCCGCGTTCATCTGATCAAAAGCATAACCTGAACGGAGGCGTCTATTCGCGGGCAGGCAGATTTTTGAATCAACGCTCGCTGGGTTGATTACGCGCGGGATCCAAGTGGGATCCCGCGCAAGGAGACTGCGAACCGAGTCCAACAGTTCTCTACTGTCTCTGTAACCCCGCATGTCCTTCAGCGCCCTCTCAAGATTGATATCGAGCTGCTGGGTCGCCACAGAGGATTCGATGCCATCTCAGGGTATCTAACCCTCAAGGTGCGTAAGGCCGAACTGGCTCTGCATATGCAACCCCGCCATCAATTCCTAGCGTGTCCGTTCGGTCCATTTCAGCGCCGCGCACGCGCTCAACCAAACTTATGTCCACTTCCACGGAGGCAGATCTTGCGAGCATTTCCACCGAAAGGACCAATCGAAAAGCACTCTTTTTGCGGACTAATATGCCTTGAATTCCTTCCAAGGGCCCAGACTTGATCCGCACCCAGTCCCCGCATTTAAGAAAGGGGTGCGGCTCAATCCGCAGTGAACTTTCGACCAAACGGCGTACCACATCGATTTCTTCTTGGGGTATACCCGCTGGACGCCCTCCCCAGGCCACAAGGGAGTGAACGCCTGGCGTCGTAAGGATGTTCAACATTCGGTCGAGGCCACCTCGAATGAACACGTAATTGGGGAAAAGCGGCAGCAGGAGTTCCTTGCGACGGTCCTTCCAACGATGGACAGTATGATACTGTGGCAGAAATATTTCGAATCCCTTACCCGACAGGGCCTGGGCAACGATTTTTTCGTACTGATGGCGAGTGTAAAGCGCATGCCAGCCGGAACCCCAACGGCTTGCAGCGAAATCCGTGATCCTCTCCTCGATTGGCATCAAGCCCCACCTTTCATCTCATCCTAACAAAACTCGTTCCCGCATGCAAAAGCAGAAGACCGCCGAGTAATAAGCGGCACTTGACAGCTCGCGTGCTTCCGGTCGGCTCTGCTCCCAACGCCCATCTCCCTGTCGATCCTCATCTTCATCTTCAGGCGCACCGCGCGAGAGCTCCGGGAGATGCCTGACCACGGACAATGCGATGACCCTGTATCGCGACGGCAAGGGTGGTCGGAGCGGGCAAAACGCGCTCTCGCTCAACACGTACTACCGTGCCCTTACAGAGAACCTCAGCAGGATGGTCATCGCCTATGCCTACCGCAAGTTTGAGCCTCAACTCGACCACGGTTTCCAACCGCAAGGGGCAGGAGCAGCGAAACAGCATGCCCGTGTGGCTGATGTTCACCGTCCTCCCCTCGAACCATATCGGGCTGTTCGGCTCCCGGTAATAGACCGGAAAGTGCAGCGGGAAGCGTCTTGCACGGATTGGGGCTTTCGGTGCGATTCTCACGGACATCGGATTGGCCGAGAAACCTACAGTCCCTTTGTGCCCCCCGCCGGATACTCCAGCGCGCGCCGCTTGTCTAATCGTAGCATTGAGCCGCCGGACGCGTCTAGCTGGATATTGGCTTTCGCGGCCACCCAGATGGGAAGGAGCAAATGGGTGAGTGGGCACTCTGCATCTGTTTGAACATTCTCTCTTTTGTGCTGCAGCAGCATAATAGTCGGGAGCCGTGTTCGCAAAAACCTAAAGCTCCGCTATTTGACTTACAGGTTCTACCATCCTGTAAGCCTTACATTCAGTTCTTCGAGGAAGAGACGCCTGAAACCGCCTCTACCCGCGTCGCCCAAAAATCACGAGCGCTGCTTAGCGGGGCCGCCAACCTCCGCTCTTCGTCACATCGGCGTAACCTGACTTTGGGCCATGGGTTCACGTGTAACGATTTCGGCTTCCATCTCTTTCACGTGCCCGCCGGCACATCGGGCGTACATCCTATGGCCGAACAAACCGGTAATAGGAAATCCTGGTCGCGACAATGGGAGCATCACTATTGCTTCCGGGCCGTTGTGTTCGCGTAACCGTACCTCGACACACCACCTCGGCAGCCCGCTGCTTCGTCATTTCACTGGGTAGTACCAATCTTATTTCGATGGGGGTACCAGGTTCGGCCAAATCCTCTCCTCGAAACAGCATTCCCGAGCAGCTGATGTTCGTCGTGACGCCCCTACGCCACTCGCTCTCACGGTTTACTCGATAACGCAGCGGGATTTGGAGTTTGAAGCGCTGGGCCCGTACCTTGCCTGCCAATGACACACCGCCCCCCGCGTCCAACATGGCTCGATCCAACCTAGGTTGAATTCCCTTAAAGAAACCTTAGATTACCAATGCTAGAGACCTCATTTTAACTGGTCATCGGAGTTTGACAATGGCCCGCTGGTTCTATCGAAATGGCACGAATGTATAGTGCCCAACCGGCACCCTGTGGTGCCATTTCACGGCAGATCCCGACCATGGCATTGTCACGGAGTAGAGTAGCGTAGGGTAGAAAGCAGGACTAATCCTCGTTGATCAAACGATGATCAATGGCGAAAAGTACCAGTTCCAAGCGGTTAGAGACTCCCAGCTTGTCAAAAATGTTGGTGAGGTGGTGCTTGGCAGTGTGCTCACTGATGCCTAGCTGCCGCGCAAGATCCTTGTTCGTATACCCCGCAACGATGAGTGCTATGACTTGCACCTCACGGGGGGTAAGGCCGAAGTCTCGACTGGCTTCTGAAGTGCGGTTTTGAGGCGTCATCCGGCGAAGTGCCTGGATCAGGTCTGAAACACTTTCTTGGCCGACCCAATACTGGCCTTCGCTCACGCAATGAATGCACTTGAGAAGAAGCTGTAGTGTCGAGTGCTTCAGTAGGATGCCATGAGCCCCCAACTGCAGCACCTCAACGACCTGCTCCTTTTCGATGGCCGCGGTCAGTACTATGATATGGGTCTGAGTCCCCAGCTTGCTCAGCTCGCGAAGGGCCTCGAGGCCGGTTACCCTGGGCATCGAGATATCCAGCAGGAGGACCTTCGGCTTGAGCTCGCGAACCAGCTTTACAGCTTCTTCACCATCAGCAGCTTCGCCGACAACGCGCAACCCCGGTTCAGCTTCCAGGAGCTTCCGCAAACCCTCCCGAAATATAGGATGGTCATCCGAAATGACAATATCAATACCGGCAGGGGACTCATCCATTGGCGCTCAACGGGACCAAAATCTCTAATCGTGTACCAGATCCTTGAACCGATTCTACCATGAGTTCGCCGCCAATCGCGCGTACACGTTCTTTAATAACCAAAGGACATTGGGACGAAGCCTCGAGGTCGGCGGACGACAAACGGCCTGTAAACCCGAAGCCCTGGCCATCATCCTCTACGCACAGCTTCCAGTGCCCATTCTCCCGGACAAAGCGCACTAGCACCTTGTGGGCTCCGCTGTGCTTTCGGACATTCGCCAAAGCCTCTTGTACGATACGGACCAGTTCAGTGCAAACCCGCGGAGGCAAGGAAACCTCTTGGGATTCGGCGACAAAACTGGCGGAAATGCCCAGGTCGCGCCGAAACCTATCCACCATCCCAGCCATACAGTCCAAAAGGCGGGCGGGCTCGACTTCAAGCGGTCTTACTCGCTGCATTTCCTCTCGTAGATCCGCGATCTCGTTGTGGAGCAGGTCTTGCACGCGCCGCAACTCCAGAACGGGATATGAGGGGTTAGTGGGGGCCTCTTGGGTTCGTCGCAAGAGGTCAATCTGCATTTCCATCCCCATCAGCGACTGAATAACCCCGTCGTGAAGGTCCTGCGCTAGACGCGCCCGCTCCTTTGCCTGTGCCCGTGAACGCAAGCGCCCCACGAGGTATTTATTGTACACGGCGGGGCCGACTTCGCGGACTAAAACCGCAAGAAACCGGGCATTACCTCTTCGGTCCCGTCCCTTGTGAGGGTTGTAAACCGTAAGGCGCCCAAACCATTTTCCCCCAAGGGAGAACGAGGTGACTAGGAGCGCGCAAAAGCCCCCAAACTGCACGTGCTGCTCGTTGACTATCCGCATGTCATAGAGTTCGTCGTTGTATTGGCTGGGGGGAAGAAACCACCCCAGCACAGAAGTCAGGGCGCTTTGCAGTCCGCCCTTCTGCCTCGACAAGACCGCGGTATGAAGCCTGTCATCCCCTCCAACACGGCGCAATCCAAGCAAGCGCCGGATCCTTTCCGGTGGTGCAGCGAAGCTTGCCTGTCGCGCTGGGCCTGTGAGCCTCCAGGACTGAACTCCGTTTGCGTCTTTCCCTATCGGGCGCCTTGCTTCCCATGCAAAGGCCTGCTCACCTCTTACTTCCTGCATCACCAGCCGTACCTGGTCGGCGTCCAAGTGTTCGCGCAGCGACTGCAGAATGGTCCCGATGGTCGCTCTTAAGCTTGATTCAGGGAGCGCCCTTCTGATGAGCCGACTGATGACAACTGCGTCCGCATAGCGTTTCTTCTCCCTTTGCATCAGCAAGCCGAGGAAGTATGCCGACAAGACCAGCAAGGCCCTGATCCCATTAAAATAAGTGCTTCCCTTAGTCAAGCGCCACATGCGATCTGACCATGAGATAGGGGCAAACACATCTAACCACATAATAAACATGCACGCGCAGGCCGTCGGAAGGGTTCCAATGACACCCCAGCGACTTGCTGCAGCAAGAAGTGCAAAGAAATAAAGTGTTAGAAATGCGCTGTTGACTCCGCCTGTAAACGTAATGATGAGGGACGCTAAGATTATACCTGCGGCATGCGAAGACAATTGCCACATCAAACGGTAGTCCTTGCTTACCAGGACAATGGTCAGGTTCAATAGGCCGTACGTGAAGTATGCAAAAATCAGCAGCCGGCTAAGGCTAGCATGCTTCCCAAGAACTGCAGGATCGAGGTAGCCGGTAATAATGCAGGCGAAACCAAGCGCCAGACACGCGTAGGCCAGGAAATACTCTCGATCCGGCTCCCCTGCCTCTAGTCCGTCAGACCGGTCTTGGGACGACATGACACAGGCTCCGATCTCATCCTACGAGGCTTGATCTAACTTGGCTGCTCGAAGCTCTTGAGCAATTTGAAAAGAGAAATCACCACCCCTGCGCTCTAAGGCACACTCATGGGCAGCCTCAGGTCCCCCCACCCTCAACCCAGGCCTACAATTATACGCAAACGCGAGGAACAGTGAATAGACTAGCGGAGGGACAGACACTTCGCAAGTGGTTGTGGTGCTATTAACGCATAATGTACCCAACCCCCACCCCCTCCCCCCACCAGAACTGCCAGTGAAGAAGATCGAAGGTGTCTCAGATCCCGTTAGCCGTGGGGTGACAATTCCCCGGCCCGACTCGGAGAGAATCAGGTTGGGGTAATCTTTCAAAAAGGAGAACCGACGTGAAGAAACCTTGACACGTTGCCCACAAGGGTGACCCCCAGCGGCTGGCGCGATTTTTCTGTAGGAATGGCCAAGTTCTGCTGCCCATGGTGGAGCCGATCGAACCGTCGAAGCTGGCCGTGGACGAGTTGATCGACGTGCTGGGTCAAGCGCAAATCGAAGCCGTGCTGCGGCTGTCGGCGGGAGGGGTTGTGGGCCCGCCGCATCCCGGATCAGATTTCGGTGACGAGGGAGGAAGGGGAAGGAAAAGGGTCTGAGGAGGGGGTCGCAACAGCAGCAATTTCGGGGTCTGGGACTCTTGGAAGGCGTAGGACTGGCCTCGCGCCGGCCACTGGAAGCACCCCGGCGCCGAAAAGTGGGAGGGAGCGTTGTAGGCGGAGGCGGTCAGATGTATATTACTGGTGGGCTGGAAAATCGAAACGGGAATTGCGGTTGGAATCAAAGAGAGTGGCCGAGAGATGCGATCGGCACCACCCAGGTCACGGACATAGTAGGCTGTTGACCCGAAGATCATGGCGCGCTACCCGGCGGCTGGCGTGCGCATCGAGCGCAGTGGCGAATTATTGAACGACGACTCGGGAACAATTCACGACTTGCTGGAAAGGATACCCGCGGCAGCGCGTAATATCCAAAAATGACTTTATCTGGAAAATCAGTCGCGTTCGGCGCTCCCGGAATCGGGCCCCGCTGGACCTCCAGCGCCAAGGAAGGCCTGGGCACCGCCTATCACACAAGCTGCCGACTCTGGTTCACGCTCAGCCACGGCATCGTCAACGAAATTTACTACCCGCATGTCGATCAGCCGAACACCCGTGATTTTCAATTTCTCATCAGCGACGCTGAGACGTTTTGCCACGAGGAGAAGCGTGACCTGGATCACCAAATTGAATGCCCGGAGCTCAACTGCCTTTTCTATCGTCTTACAAACTCGGATCGCGCCGGGCGCTATCGACTGATCAAGCACGTGCTCACCGATCCGCATCGGTCGGTGCTGCTTGTGCATACCAGAGTGGACGTGCTTGATGAATCCCTGCGCGCCAAGTTGCATCTGTACGCGCTGCTGGCTCCGCATATTGCGCGATATGGCGCCGGCAACTCAGGTTGGTGTTCCGAGGTCAGCGGCCTCCAACTCCTCTGTGCGGAGCGTGGGGGCGTTCACTTAGTCATGGGCTGCAGCAGCGGCTTTTCCCGTCGGTCGATCGGTTATGTCGGTGCCAGCGACGGCTGGCGAGATCTCATGAACAATTTCAAAATGGACTGGGAATTCCACACGGCAATGGGAGGGAACATTGCCCTGACCGGTGAAATCGATTTTCGGCGCGCCGATGAATTCATGATCGCCATTGCCATTGGCGGGAGTTATCAGAGCACGGCAAGCAAGTTGATGCAATCGCTGTCGGATCCCTTTGAGGTGCATCGCCAAGCCTATGTCCGCCAGTGGCAGCGCACGGTGGCCAATCCGAACTATGATTTCAGCCAGCACACGTCCGACGGCGGTCACATGTATCGGCTGAGCCGCTGCGTCCTGCTCGCCCATGAAGACAAAACATTTCAAGGCGCGCTGGTCGCGTCGATGAGCATTCCGTGGGGCGAAGTCAAAGGCGACAATGATGTCGGCGGTTATCATCTGGTCTGGACGCGCGACTTGGTGCAGAGCGCGACCGCTCTGCTTGCGGCGGGCCAGGCTGGGACGCCGCTGCGCGCGTTGATCTGGCTGGCGGCCATGCAGCAGCCCGACGGCAGCTTTCCGCAGAATAGCTGGATCGACGGCACCGCGTACTGGTCCGGTTTTCAGCTCGATGAAATCGCCGTCCCGATCCTGCTGGCGTGGCGTTTGCACAGAGAGGGCGTCACGCTGGGGCTGTTCGATCCATGCACCATGATTCTGCGTGCGGTAGCGTACCTCATTCTGCACGGACCGGTGACGGCGCAGGAACGCTGGGAGGAAAACGCCGGTTACTCGCCCTCGACGCTCGCGACAGTCATCGCCAGTCTGGTTTGTGCCGCGGAGTTCGCCAAGGACCACGATGATCCGGGCACGGCGGATTTTATTCTGGCCTACGCCGACTGGCTGGCCGCGCACCTTGAAGAATGGACGGTCACGACGCAGGGTGAGTTGGTCGAAGGAGTTCGGCGTCACTACATCCGGATCAATCCGACGGATCCTCAAGCCCCGGACCCGCACCCCGATCCAAACACATCGATGCTCCAGGTGGCCAATGGCGCTGGCCTCCATGCTGCGCGAAACGTTGTTGGTTGTGATTTTCTTCATCTCGTGCGGTTCGGCATCCGCGATGCGCACGATCCCGTCGTGCTCGACTCGATCGAAGTTATCGATCATGTTCTCAAACGCGACTTGCCGCAAGGTCCGTGCTGGCGCCGCTACAATCACGATGGCTATGGACAAAAGGATGACGGCAGCGCTTACGAGGGGACAGGTGTCGGCCGTTCGTGGCCGATTTTGACGGGGGAGCGCGGCCATTACGAGCTCAGCGCCGGACGCGATCCGCTGCCATTCATTGCAGCGATGGAAAAGTTCGCCAACGAAGGCGGAATGATCACCGAGCAGCTTTGGGACGCCGATGACCTGCCGGACGGGAGCATGAAACGCGGCCGACCCACCGGCGATGCCGTTGTGCTGGTCGCATGCCGAATATTTAACGCTCGTGCGCAGCCGTAACGACGGAGTCTGTTTCGATCGAGTGGAGCCCGCATTCCAGCGCTATGTGGTCAAACCAGTACCGGGCCGGCACGAAATCTGGAGTTTCCGCCATCCGCTCCGCCGAATCCGGCGGGGGAAAATCCTGCGGATCCTCGTGGCGGCAGACGCGACCGTTATCTGGTCAGCAGACCAATGGGCCGACACTAACAAGGTGGAGACGACTAACATTCGAGCGCTTAATTTGTGGTTTGCAGATCTCCCGACGAGCGATTTGCACGGTGATCCGGTGATCGAGTTTACATTTTTTTGGAAAGATACTCATAGATGGGAGGGCAGGAATTGGCAGATCGGCGTCGAACCGTAGGATGATGCACTCATTCAACACCGGTGGGCGATCCCCGAACGCCTGGCGGCCACGCAAGCCCGCTTCAACTGCCGGCCATCTATTTAGGGGATGATGACGATGCACCTTCGACTCAAGCGACTGCTGCTCGTCTTGCCGCTGTTGCTCCTGGTGGCCGCGGCCTACATTCAGTGGGCGACGGTCGGCCTGCCGCCGATGCCTGCCACCCCCACGTTGACTCCAGAAACGGCTGCGGAACCTTACGGCTTCCCGGCCTGGCTCCGCATCACCCATTACGTCAGCTTCCTGTGCCTGGTCCTGCTCATTCGAAGCGGATGGCACAACCCCAGCCCCAAGTAGACGACCCAATGAAGCAACCTGCCGCAGTCGTGTTTCATTTGGATGTCGATAACACCCTGCTCGACAACGGCAGGGTCGTCGCTGACCACAGACGCCACCTGACGCAGGCGTTCGGGACCGAATGTCAGGAGCGTTACTGGACGATCTTCGAGGAAAGCCGCACCGAGCTCGGCTATACGGATTATCGCGGCGCCCCGCAGCGCTACCGGGACGAAAACCCGCGCGATCCACACAGCTTTCCTCCTCTCGGTGCAGCGATCAAAGTTCTTATGATATGGCCGCGCTTTCCGCCCTCTTTCTGGAGCTTTGAAGCAATGCTGGATCTCATTCCGGAAGAGACCACCCATCCCCCTTTGGGTCTGCTCACCGTAGCCGCGCTCTGTCCGAAGAGAAGTTGAAGCTGGTCGATCGAAGCTTTGAAGATTTGCTGGACAGGGACCTTCTTTCGGCCGACCTCGTTATGGTCAGCGGCATGCCCGTCCAGAAAGATGACATTCGCGAAACGCTCCTCCGGGCCCGGGCCCTTGGCAAGCGAACAATGATTGGCGGACCTTATGCGAGTAGTGAACCGCAAGTCCTGCTTCGACAGGCGGACCATGTTGTCGTCGGCGAGCCCGATGAGATTTTCGATGAGATCGCCACTGATCTGGAGCGAGGGTCCGCGAAGCGGCTCTACGTCATTAAGGACGAGCCCGATATCAGCAAGACGCCCGTCCATCGTCTCCAGGGCGCCAAAACAGAAAGCTCACCCCGTGAGAAAGCCCGCTCGCCGTGGCTGCTCGCGGCAGGGCGGCTCGCCCTGTCCCCGCGTGCGCGGCGGTGATTTCATCTCCCGACACCTTTGAATTTCTCCTGCCGCAGGCATCAACTGGGATTCCCGGTGTCCGGAAAGAGCTTCTTGACCAACTTCGCAACGTTGGCGGCGAAGTGCCGGATAGTGTCGATCCCTTCCTGATCCTTCCAGACCTCACCCGGAAACCGCCCAAACACCATATTCCAGTAGGTCGATCCCGGCACAATCATGTCGTTAATCAGAAAGAACATGAGCATTTCCTGCAGCGTGAACGTCTGGCCGCCGCGGCGCGCTACCGCGATAGCGCCACCGACTTTCCCGGATAGGAATTGGTCGGATTTGCTGGAAACGTACCCGATGCGCTGCAGGGCCGCCATCACGTCTCCGCGCGCCGTGCCAAAGTAAACGGGCGAACCCACAATGAAGCCCTGCGCGCTTCGAAGCTTTTTGATGATCTCATTCAATCCATCCTCGATGTTGCACTCGCCGGTTTCGGAACATTTCCCGCAGGCGGTACAGGATTCAATCTTCATGTCGGCGAATGAAACGACTTCGGCCTCGACGCCTTGTTCCTGAATGACCTTGGCGCACTCTCTGATAAGCTGCGCCGTGTTGCCGTCGGGTTTAGGACTTCCGCTGATCAAAAGAGTTTTTGGCATGCTTCCGACTCCTATGCTGTTCGATCGAACGTCGTATTGTCGCACGGTCTTCGTGCTTCGTCGATCTGGCAAGACGAGGATGTGGAGCGTTCAGATTCGAGCCTTCAGCGTTCAGCAGTCAGCCTTCAGCCTTTCACTTCCTGTGCTGTGCCTTGTGCCATTTGACTTTTGGATATCACCACGTTGGAAGGCTTTCAACAGACTTGTAAGTTACAATGGGAACCTCCGCAAGCTTTCGGCAGCGTCGAAGCTGACACTTGGGAAGCGTTGGAAAGCGAAGATGCACATTCCGGATGGCTATCTCAGCCCGTCGACTTGCGCGGTTCTGTACGGCGCCTCCGTTCCGTTCTGGTACGTTGCCTTGCGGCGCGTGAAGAAATTCCTGGCTACGCGCCTGGTACCTCTCTTATCGGTGGTGGCGGCGCTGGCATTTGTCATTATGATGTTTAATTTGCCCTTGCCCGGTGGCACCACCGGCCACGCTGTGGGTGTGGCCATCGCCACCATCATCCTCGGGCCCTGGGCCTCTATTCTCGCAATTTCGATTGCCCTGCTGATCCAGGCGGCCTTCTTTGGAGATGGAGGAATCACCACGCTCGGCGCCAACTGCTTCAACATGGCGATCGTGGGTTCTCTGGTGTCGTACGCGGTTTACCGCGTCGCGGCCGGCCGCACGGCCCTGACCTCTTCACGCAGAGTGGTCGCGGCAGCCTTAGCAGGTTACACGGCTATCAACGCCGCGGCGTTCTGCGCCGCCGTGGAGTTTGGGATTCAGCCCCTTTTTTTCAAAGACCCGAACGGCGCACCCCTCTATGCTCCCTACGCTTTGAGCATTGCAATTCCAGCCATGATGATTGGGCACTTGACCTTTGCCGGGCTTGCCGAGCTGGTTCTGTCCGCAGGAGTGGTGGCCTACTTCCAGCGAACCGACACTTCCCTGCTGAAGTTGACGGCTCCCGGCGCCTTGCCCGCTGACCAGGAGTCGCGGCCCGCCCCGAGTCAAAGCACGTGGAGCACCGTGCGGCCGCTAGCGACGGCGCTGGCCTTGCTCCTGGCGCTGACTCCCCTGGGGATTCTGGCAGTCGGCACGGCCTGGGGCGAGTGGAGCGCGCGCGACTTTTCCAATCCGCACACGCGTGAGAAAATCGCGGCAGCCTCCCGAAATGCCGCGCCGCCCGTCCGGGCGCCGCACGGGTTGGAACGGCTCTACTCCGTGTGGACCGCGCCGTTCCCGCAGTACGCTCCAGCGTTTGTCCGCCGGCCCGCGGTTGGCTACGCGCTTTCCGCCACGTTTGGTTCTGGCATGATCATTCTGGTTTTCCTGATCGCCGGCTCGCTCGCCTTCCGAGGGCGGCGCCAATCGAGTAGTGCGGGTTCGAATATGACCGCAGCAAGCGACCCCACACCCATCCCGGCAAGTCGGGACCCCGCTCTCCCCAAAGGAGAAGGTTAAGAGAGGCATTTGTGGCGGGAAGCCGTGCCCTGACGTTATCGCACAAACTTGGGACCCTTTCACAGGTAGGCGATGAATTTTGTTGAGCGGACGCTTTCGAGCTTTGTTAATGCGATGGAGCGAGCCCTTTACGCAGAAGAACACGCCAAAGCGGACGGTCTGCTCCAGCGGCTCGACCCGCGCATTAAGGTGATCGGCATCCTGCTCGTGGTTATCGCTGCGGCGATGGCCCACAAACTCTGGGTGATCGGCGCGGCATTCGCCATCGCGCTCATCCTGGCCGTTTCCTCCCGAGTCTCACTTGCGATCCTGACCAAACGGGTCTGGCTGCCGGTGCTCTTGTTCACGGGAATCATCGCGCTGCCTGCGCCCTTGGTGATCTCCGGCCGCGAGGTCTGGCGCCTTCCCTGGCTCGGCTGGCCGCTCACGGCCCAGGGGCTGGCGAGCGCCTCTTACCTGGTGACGCGGGTTGAGACCGCCGCGACTTTGTCCGTGCTCCTGATCCTTTGCACCCCCTGGAGTCACGTATTGAAGGCGCTGCGTGTGCTCGGCGTGCCCGTGCTCTTCGTGGTCATTCTGGGCATGGCCTACCGCTATATTTTCTTGTTGCTCGAAAGCGCCCACGATATGTTGGAATCGCGCCGCAGTCGCATGGTGGGAGAGTTGCCAGGACCCGAGCGCCGCCGCCTGGCCGCCGCCAGCGTGGGCGTTCTGATGTCCAAAACTCTGCAAATGAGCGGCGATGTTTACAGCGCCATGCTGGCGAGGGGATTTCGCGGGGAAGTCTATGTGCTGGATGATTTCAAGACCGCCAGGCTCGATTGGATTATGCTGGCCGTCTTTGTGGCGCTGGCTTCAGGAGTGTTCTATTGCGGGAGATAGGCGCTCGGCAGCATCACTTCCCGCGCGCCTCAGAGAAAGAGAGCATTGAATGCCGGTTCCAGTATTCGACGTTCGTGAGGTCAGTTTTCGCTATCACCAGGTGACCGCGCTCGATCGCTTGAGCCTGGCCATTGAACCCGGCAAGCGTGTTGCGCTGTTGGGAGCCAACGGGTCCGGCAAGTCCACCCTGCTGCGCATCCTGGACGGCCTGGTCTTTCCGGAAAAAGGCCTCGTCACGTTCTGCGGGGAGTCGCTCACCGAGGATCGCCTGCAGGATCCTGACTTTGCCTATGAGTTTCGGCGCCGGGTGGGTCTGGTGTTTCAGAACCCCGATACTCAACTGTTCTCGCCCACGGTTTTTGATGAAGTTGCCTTCGGCCCCTTGCAGCTTCAATGGCCCAAGGAAAAGGTCCGGTCACGGGTCGAGCAAATGCTGGAGGTGATGAAGATCAGCCACCTCAAGGATCGCTCACCGCATCACCTGTCAACCGGGGAGAAGAAGCACGTGACGCTCGCCTCCGTGCTGGTACTGGATCCCGAAGTGCTGCTGCTCGACGAGCCCACGGCAGCTCTGGACCCCAAGAGCGCCAGCCAGATGGTCGACTTCCTGATCGGTTTGCGCGGCGGAGCCAAAACCGTGGTCACGACGACGCACGACCTCGACATCGTGGAGGACGTTGCGGATCACTGTTTTGTTTTCCAGTCTGGTCGTGTGGTTGCCGAAGGAGCCCCCGCGGACCTCTTACGCGCGACCTCCTTGCTGGAGCAAACCAACCTCGTCCACGCGCATCGTCACGTTCACCCTTCGGGGGAAATCCATTCGCACCCGCATCTGCACTCCCACCAGCATTGAACGGAACCAGCGTGGCGGCGCCAAGCCTAGTCCGTTCGCCAAGGCAGGTGGGCACGCCGGGACAGCTACGCCGCCTTGCGCGACGCGGCAGGCCCTGAACGATGGACGTCTTCTCATCCTGCGAGATGGTCTACCAACCGGTCTTGCGCAGCGGTAGCAGCCCCTTGTAGGTCCCAGAGGATCTGACCCTGCAAAGGTCAGAACTGGGCATCCTCTTGTTCCACGCAATCGCGGCAAAGATGGGTCCAAGGAACAGCTCTTAGGCGAGCCCTGCTGATGGAATTCCCGCAAGCAGCACAGAACCCATAATTCCCCTTCTTGATACGGACCAGTGCCCACTCGATAGCTCGGCGCAGACGGCTCCTGACCTGGATCAGATGGGCGTCTATCATCGCTTCGGTCTCTGCAAGTGCTTGGTCCATTACGTCGGCTCCTGCAAGCCCTCCCGCCGGTGCTAAAAGCAGCCTGCCGCCGTTGGCGGTGAGCAACTCCCGCTGCTTGGCCAGCAACGACCGCCTGTACCGATTCAGATAGGTCGGGTTGTTCACGGCATTACCTCCTGCTCCCCCAGGAGCGCACCAGTCTGCTCCTTGTGCCGAGATTCTCTCTTGCCGGCCCTGAGCGCTCAAGGGCACGGGCGTACTAGTACTCCAGTACGCGAGCTCGAAATCCGCTTCAGTACTGTATGGTGATGTGCTCGGTTTTCTGGCGGAGGGAAAAGCACTCGAAATCTTCTTCCTTCGAGTTGAAAAGCGCGAGCTTGGCAGGTGGCGGAGATATCGCAATTCGATGTCTGTGGTCGTGAGGCCAGACAGCGGGTCGAGGCCGGAAGATGGACTCCATTCGCCGTGCCCCGGCCGGGGATCGCGGCTGCGGCTACGCAGCCTGAACGTGTGCGGGAAAACCTTAGACTGCGCGTTTTCGGGAACCGAGATACAAGTCAGTCGCCCTGCGGAAAAGGCCGAAAAATCAAGTTATCACGTAGACTGCCCGGCCGCGCAACCGATCCTCGGCGCAAACCCTTGACCGAGCAAATATAATCTCTGCGCCGCCCCGCCGGCCGAGGTGCAGTCGGGGGCGGCCAAGCTCGGTGGCCGCGAAGAGATCACAAAAGGGAGGAAAGGTCATGGAGAACGAAGGTCTGAGTATTGTGGACAAACGCACCAAAACTACTTACGACATTCCGCTTCACAAAGGCACCGTTCGCGCCATGGACTTGCGGCAAATCAAGACTGGTCCCGAAGATTTCGGCCTGATGACCTACGACCCGGCTTTCATGAACACCGCCTCATGTCACAGCGCGATCACGTTCATTGATGGCGACAAGGGCATCCTGCGTTACCGGGGCTATCCCATCGAGCAACTGGCGGAGAAGTGTACTTTTCTCGAAGTTGCCTATTTGCTCCTCCACGGCGAATTGCCCACCTCGTCCCAATTACCGGATTGGGTCACCAAGATCACTCACCACACCATGCTGCACGAATCGACCAGGAACTTCCTGGGAGGGTTCCGTCACGACGCCCACCCCATGGGCATGTTCATCAGCACGGTGGCGGCGCTCTCCACCATCTATCCGGACGCCCGCAATGTGCACGACCCGGAGGTGCGCAAGCTACAAATCCATCGGTTGATCGGTAAAGTCCCCACGATCGCCGCTTACACGTACCGGCACGGCCTCGGTTACCCGTACGTCTATCCCGACAATGACCTGAGCTATACCGAGAACTACATGAACATGCTCTTCAGGATGGCCGAGCCCAAATATCAGGCCAATGCCGTCCTGGCGCGCGCCCTCGACATCCTCTTCATCCTGCACGCCGACCACGAGCAGAACTGCAGCGCGAACGTCATGCGGTCGGTCGGCAGCTCGCTGGCAGACCCCTTTGTGGCGACGGCCGCCGCGGCCGCGGCGCTCTCCGGCCCGCTGCACGGAGGCGCCAACGAAGAGGTACTGAAGATGCTCGATGAGATCGGTTCGAAGGACCGCGTCCCCGCTTACATCGAGCGCGTCAAGGCCGGGCAGGTCAAGCTGATGGGCTTCGGCCACCGCGTCTACAAGAACTACGACCCCCGCGCCCGCATCATCAAGCAGGCAGCTGAACGGGTCTTCGAGGTCACCGGCAAGAACCCGAAGCTCGCTATCGCGCTGGAGCTGGAGCGGATCGCGCTGGAAGACGAGTACTTCGTCAAGCGGCGGCTCTACCCCAACGTGGACTTCTACTCGGGCATCATTTACCAGGCGATGGGGTTCAGGCCGGAAATGTTTACAGTTCTGTTCGCCATTCCACGCACGGCGGGATGGCTGGCGCAATGGCAGGAAATGCTGCAGGACCCCGAGCAAAAGATCGCGCGCCCGCGCCAGATCTATAGCGGCCACGCCCAGCGGGATTTCGTCCCCATAGAAAAACGCGGCGCATAGACAGAGCGTCGGGCGGCTGTGTCCGCGACCGGGCGCGCCGCCCGACTGGCAAGTCAAGGACTATTCGCCTTCCACACGCAACGCACGCCGAAGTCGGGGTTTGCGACCTCGGGGTACTCCGCATGGCGGTCCGACGCCCGGGCGAAGCTGGCACGGAACTGCCAGGATCCGCCGCGCAGAGCGCGCAGCGTACTACTCTTAGCCCCTGGGGGATCTTGGGACGGGCTATGGGGATAGTAGTGATCGTCGTACCAGTCGTTCACCCATTCCCACACGTTCCCCAGCATGTCGTACAGTCCGAAGCCGTTGGGGCGCTTTTGGGCTACCTCGTGCGCCCGGCCGCCGCTGTTCACCTCGTACCACGCAATCTCGTCGACCTTGCCGTAACGGGCCTCGGCGCTTCCACCGCGCGCCGCGTATTCCCACTCCGCCTCCGTGGGCAACCGTCCTCCTGCCCATCGACAGTAAGCCGCCGCGCCAAACCAGGTCACGTCGATCATCGGCTGGTCATCCCCCGCCCAGTCGGGGTGGGCCTCCAGAGAAAGCGGCAATCCCCGTCCCGAAGCCGCTGCAAAACGCTTCCATGCGGCCACCGTGAGTTCCGTCTGCCCGATCCAAAAGCCCTTCGTGATCCTCACCTGATGCGCGGGTTTCTCTTCGTCAAAGCATTCGTTATCCCCCGGCGAGCAGCCCATCATGAATGTGCCGGGCGGTATCCAGACGTATTTGAGGCCATCCTTCGGGTTCACACGCACCGCGCCGGGTATTGCCCCCGCGACCGCTGGCCGGGCCCCAGTATTGTTGCGCTGCACAACCATCTTGCCTCCCCCATGCTTGGGAACTGAGCCACTGGCGGCAAGCAACACACTCAGGCAGAAAGAAATCAGGGTGAGTTTCCACTTCATGGGAAAGTTCCTCTGATTATTTCGTCACTCCAGGAAGGGCACGATGCAAGGTTCGATCCAGCCATGGGGTCATTCCTTGACCAAGTGATATCGGTCGTGTCCCCGGTGGCCGTTGATGTGACTGAGGCTATCCAGCGTGAGGGTATCTTTTTGCATTTTCCCCGAATAATCTACGGTGCCATCTTTGCTGGTGAGTGAAAACCGGATCGTGGAACCCTGAATCTGATAAGTTCCGGAGTCCTCATAGCCTTTGTGGAACCAAGCGTTGATCTCGGCACTGGCTCCGCCCGCCACGGCAGCCCCAATGACTGTGCCATCCGTGTAGAATCTCAGGAGATGCCGAGCCTGAGCAAAAGCTCCCTCGACCGATTCCGACTGGTAAAGGCCTTCCAGTCGCTTGCCGAGGCCCCCCATAAGGCCCACCATCAAGGCTAGGGATTCGCCGGAGGGCTTCTCCAGGTCCGCCAACATGGCTTCAACCTTTGTTTCCTCTCCCGCCACGATCCTGACCTCGCGTCGGGATTCCTGCTTGTCTTTGGCCGCAATCCGCAGTGTGTACGAACCAGGACTCACGTCTGCTTTCACGAGTTCCCCATTCGGGTCGGCCGTGCCCACGCCCCCGTTGTCCAGGAAGACTACCGCGCCGGGGTTAGTTCGGATCCGGAGACTTCCGGGCAGAGCCAACAGCATTGCCCTGACCACCCTTTCCTCGCCGGCCGATACACTCACGTCCTGTTCATAGTCTTTCTTTCCCTGCGCCGTCACTCGCACCCGGTGAGAACCCGGGAGCACATCCGCCAGAACGAGTTTGTTGCTGGCGTCGGACTTTCCCCGACTCGCGCCGTCCAGAAAAACTTCTGCCCCCGCCGGAGCGCTGACCACGATCCTGCCCGGCAAATCGTTAAGCGCGGCGGCCAGCTTGTTGACGACTCCTCCCGCCACAGTGATGCTCTGCTCGAAGTCTTTCTTGCCTGGCAGCGAGACTTTCAGGACGTGAGTGCCGGGCTTGACCTTGTTAACCGTCAGTTCGCCCTGGGCGCCGGCCCGCCCTTGAAGGTCTCCATCCAGATACACCTCCGCGTTCGGGGATGTCGTGACCACCAGTTCTGCCCTTGCGGCGGCACTCGCCCCGCGCACTGCTGCGATTACCGCGTCGTCCGCGCCCGCCACGCGCAGGGTTTGGAGATAGTCGTCGTCAATCAGGAAATCGATGCCGCGCTGCTTCACCAGCGTGGCGGCGCGCTGGTTGGGCACGTGCCCCGCCACCAGTTGCAGCACCTGCTCGCGGGTGAGCGGTTTGGGCCGCGCGGCGCGCAGCGCCTTGATGACCGCGTCCTGCGCGCCGGCCTTGCGAAGGGCCTGGAGGTAGTCGTCGGTGGGCTCGAAGTCAATGCCGAGTTCTGCGATCTTCGTCGACAACTCCTCGCTTTCCATCCCGGCCTTTACCAGTTCCATGACTTGGCCTTTGCCCAAGGGCTTGTTGGCTTGCGGGGGGGCCGCGAGCCGCCCGAGGACAGTGAGAGACATGATCAAGACGAAGAAGCAGAGTTTCATAGGGCACCTACGGATTATGGGGAGATCGGGCCATCGGTTCATTGGGTCATGGAGTGATCCGTGATCGGCCGTCTCGTATCCGGTGAATCGGATCACCAGCGAGCGACGAGTGGGGTGAGCGCGCGGTCCGACGGGCGAAAAGCTAGGTGAGGAGCGCCTGGCCGCTGCCTCGTCATTAGCCAGTCGATTCTATACACCCGCGTGGGGAGGACGGCAAGGAAAATAAAGACAGTGACGAGTGGTAACTGACCAGGGCAAAGGAAAGACGGCCGGGGCTGGCGTGGAAGAATTGCGGGGAGGTAACTGGTCACGGGAAACTGGGGACAGAAAAAGGCAGACCGGGCTCGGTGTCAGTCGAACGCCGACCGTAAGAAAGACGCCATGTAGTAGGCATCGAGGTACTTGAAGGGCGCCTCGGCGGTGGTGTAATGCCCGCAAGGCAAGACGGAGACCTGGTGGGGCAATCCCCGGCGGGTGAATTCGTCAATGAACTGGTGCGAATACACCGGCAGGAAGGTCAGGTCGTAGGCGGCGTAGATCAGCAGGGATTTCTTCGGCCAACGCGCGAACTTATCGACGTAAGCGACGGGACTGATGGCCATCCAGGCCCGGCGCAGACGCTGCTGGTCGATGTCGCGCTCGATGCCCTGCCGCACCTGGCGCGTGGACTGGCCCGTCCAAACCACGTCGCCAAAGGTCACAGAGAAGTGGTTGAAGACATTCACCGCGAGGCGCGGGTCGTGCGCGCTGGTCAGGAAGGCGTAGCAGGAGCCTAGGCTCGTCCCCACAATCCCAAGCTCGGTGTAGCCCTGCATTTCCAGCCAATCCAGGCAGGCGCGAGCGTCGATCACGGCTTGGCGCCCGGCATCAAGCGTGCGCCCGAGGTTGGCGGAGACGGCGTAGTCGGCGCGCTCGGTTTCCGCGGGCTTGCGATAGTCGTGGTAGGGCAGGCTCAGGCGCAACGCCGCGAAGCCCAGGAGGTTGAAGATCCGGCACAGCGCGTTGTGGCTTTGTGCGTCGGCATTCCACTGTGGCAGCACCAGCAGCGCCCGGCGATGACCAGCAGGAAACCAGCGAGCCCTGGCGAGATTGTTTACGGAGTACGGAGTGCGTACTGGGGAAGTGAAAAGCAGGAAATCGCCTTCCAAGTGGAAATCGCGGGGAGTCTGATAAGCGTAGAAGTCGTCACTGCGGGAGACAATCTGCTCATTCAGTTGGGCAAGGTACGCCTCGGGATTCGCGAGCGCCCACTCGCGGGTGCCATTCACTCCCGGCCAGCGCTCGGTCCAGTCAAGTCCCCAATCCAAGGGACGGACCACGCGGTTCGTGTCGCGGGCGTTCAGCCGGGTCTCCCGGGCGTACATCCAATCTCGATAGCGGTTCCACATCACTGTGCCATCTCAGCTCTGAAGTGTTTATTATACCTGACGAGGGCTTGCCTCAGACCCACGAGCGCCTCGGTTCGTTGGAAGGGCGGGGTTTCACAGGCTGCGGAAAAACATGTAGCGGCGACTTCACGTCGCCATGCTGGTGTTGAAAACACAGGGCATGTGGCGATGTGAAATCACCGCTACCTCGTCGGGAGCGGGTTTTACCGCAGCCTGTTCAACCCCGCGATGTACAAAATCACACAGGAGAGGAACCGCCATGGAACAAGAGCCCAAGAAACTGCACAAAAGCTTTCACTATCAAACCGGAATTCAATGGCTTCAAGGCCGCCGAGGAGTGGTCTCCGCCTCGGCCCGGCCAAGTATCGAAGTGTCCAGCCCTCCCGAGTTCAAAGGCGAACCGGGCCTCTGGACGCCGGAGGACCTTCTTGTTTCCGCCATCAACAGTTGCTTGTTGATGACCTTTTTGGCTTATGCGCAACGTGAAGAGCTCGATCTTGCCGCGTTCGACAGCGGAGCCGAAGGCCTTTTGGAATACTCGGAAGGCAAGTATAGGATCACCGAGGTCGTCCTGAAACCAAACTTGACCATGAATTCCGAGGAAGATGTGCTGCTGGCTCGCGACGTTTTGGAAAGAGCACATCGTGACTGCATCATCAGCAATTCGGTCCGCGCCACGGTGAATATGGTCCCGCAAATTCGCTGGAAGCCCGGAACGACGAGCGAATAACCAGCGGCTCGCTTTACGCGCCGGCGCCGCAGCCGGCGCACCCACCTTCCCGATCGAGCTTCTCCCGCACAGGCGGCGGGCCGATGCAGACCGGCCTCGATCCATCGTCGCTGGCCGCGGCCCTCGCCGTAGTCGGTCTCACTGGTCGAACCCGTGGTTTACCCAAAGGACAGTTGGGGTACAATTGGGCGCTGTACGTTTCGGAGGGCTGATATGAAACTGGGCGCAAAAGGACTCGTAGCACTCGGGATTCTTCTCGCGGGGTTATCCGCTGGCTACGTTCACGGACAGGCCAACGATCAGGCTTGGCGCGATCAAGGCATTGTGAACCTGGACAAGTCGCCTTACGCCAAGCTCCACAGCGTCCCTGTCCACGCCGTCACGATTGGGGACGGCTTTTGGAGCCAGCGGCGGAAGACGGCCGTGGAAACGAGCATCCCGAGCATCTGGCAATTGATTGAAGCGCACGGCTACGTGGACAACTTCCGCCGTCTCTCGAAAGGCAAGAACGTTCCGCGCAGAGGCCCGGTCTTTACCGACACGGACCCATACAAGTGGATTGAAGCGGTCGCCATGTTCTTGCAGTCGGGAGACCGGCCTGAGTTGCGCACGATCGCCGAACAGACCATCGACGAGATTGTGGCCGTGCAGGAGCCGAGCGGCTACCTGGACACCTACTTTCAGGGCGACAGAGTCAAGGACCGCCTGCTTCCCGCGACACTCGATTATGGCCACGAGGATTACTCTCTCGGCCACATGCTGCAATCAGCGATCGCTTACTACCGCGCGACAGGCGATCGGAAGTTCCTCGACGCTGCCACGCGCTTTGCGGACTATATCGCCCGGGATTTCGGTCCGGACAAGAAACCGTTCCTCGCAGGGCATCCGGTCATTGAGATGGGCCTCGTCGAGCTCTATCGCACCACGGGCGAGCGGCACTATTTGGATTTGGCGGGCTACATCCTGAACGGCGACCCGCGCATCGAGCGGCCGCCCTTCCGGGTGGTCTACACGTTCAGCGGGATCCCGTTCACGGAGAGGACTCACATGCAAGGTCATGCCGTACGCGCCATGTATGCATGCAGTGGCGCGACGGACTATTACCTGGAAACCGGCGACCCGAAATACTGGCGCACCCTCGAGAATCTCTGGCAGGACACCGTGAACACCAAGATGTACGTCACCGGCGGCCTGGGGGCGCGCTGGGAAGGCGAGGCGTTCGGTGATGCCTACGAACTGCCCAACGCCCGTTCGTACGCGGAGACCTGCGCCGCTATCGGCGGGGTGATGTGGAACTGGCGCATGCTCGCCGCCACCGGCGATGCGCGTTTCACCGACGTCCTGGAGCGCATGCTTTACAACGCCGTCAACGCCGGCATGTCGCTCGACGGAAAGCTCTACTGCTACGTTAATCCACTCGAGTCATCGGGAAAGGCCGACCCTGACCGGCACAGCAACGGCGGCACGATTCGCAATCCCTGGTATGACGTTCTTTGCTGCCCGCCCAATATCGCGCGCACACTCGGAGCCCTGCCGGGCTACATGTACAGCACCAGCCCGGACGGGTTGTACGTGCACCTCTACGACAACTCGCGGCTGGATTGGCATTTGCAGGACGGCACGGGCCTCAAAGTGGAGCAGAAAACCGACTATCCCTGGGGCGGCAATGTGGAGATCACCGTCTCGCCCGCCACCGAGAAGGAGTTCACCCTCTACGTGCGCATTCCGGGCTGGTCCACGGGCACGAAGGTTCGCACCACCAGCCAAGCGACCCTGGAGAGCGGCAAGCCGGGCTCGTATCTCGCGATCCGCCGGAGTTGGAAGTCAGGCGATAAGGTGCTGCTGCAGTTTGACATGACGGCGCGGCTCATCGCCTCAAACCCGAAGGTTCAGGAAAACGCCCGCAAGGTCGCCCTGCAGCGCGGGCCGCTCATCTACTGCCTGGAACAACCCGACCAGCCGGAAAATGTATCCGTAGCGGACGTGGCAATTTCTCCCGACAAGAAGGGACACTTCCGCACAGAACACCGAGCAGACCTGCTGGGCGGAATCACTGTGGTCCACTATCAAGGGCTCGCCTATGAGCCGGCGAGCGCTCAAGACCCGCTCTATGGCGCTGTCCAGCCCGAGACGAAAAGGCCCGGCCGCGAGGTCGAGTTAACTTTCATCCCCTACTACGCCTGGGCCAACCGCGAACCCAGCGCCATGCGCGTGTGGGTTCCATATGCGCAAGGGGAATGACGGGCCCGGAACGAACCTCGCGTCACAGAATAGATAGCGGCCTGCATGGGGCGAAGGGGGGCTTTCGTTTGAAGTGGCCCCCTTCCAGGGTTTTCTTGGGCGAGATTATTCGCACCATCGACGGTCCACTCTGCAGGGGGCTGGCTGCTTGCGCTGGGCTAGCCAATTCGCAACGCTACCAGGATGTTCCCAGTGCGCGCTGGGCCAGGGCGAGTGCCTCGCGCCTAGCCGGTTGCTGAAAAACGTTTCGGGCATGTCATCCTGAACGAATCGAAGGATCTGCTTTTTCGACCCCTCAATACGAGATTCTTCGTCGCCTACAGCTCCTCAGAATGACACAGGTGGCGACTTTTTCAGCAATCTCCTTGTGGTTTCCGCGAGTCGCCGGCCCGCTTCTGCCGCGCGTGTTCTCCGCATCAAATAAGTGCCTCGACGCGGTTGACCACGGTCTTCAGGACCTTGATGCGCGCCCACCATTTCCAATTACCCTCGATGATGGTCCAGGGAGCGTACTCGGTGTCCGTCTTCTCGAACATCTCTTCCAGAGCTTCGATGTAGTCGTCCCACTTATCGCGGTTGCGCCAGTCCTCTTCCGTCAGCTTCCAGTTCTTCCAGGGATCTTTTTCGCGCTTCTTGAAGCGGTCGAGCTGCTCTTTCTTGGAGATGTGGATCCAAAATTTGACCAGGACCAGCCCATCGTCAGCCAGCGTGCGCTCGAATTCGTTGATCTCGCGGTAGGCGCGCTGCCATTCCTCTTTCTTTGCGAACTTCTCGACGCGCTCCACGAGCACGCGTCCGTACCAGGTGCGGTCGAAGATGCCGATGCGGCCGCGCGGCGGCAGCCGCAGCCAGAAGCGTCGCAGCCAATGGTGCGCCTTCTCCCCGGGACTGGGCGCACCGATCGGATGCACTTCGTAGCCGCGAGGGTCAAGGGCTTCCGTCAGCCGCTTGATGTTTCCTCCCTTGCCCGCCGCGTCGCACCCTTCGTAGGCCACGGCGAGGGCAATGCCCTTTTCAATGATCTTGCGCTGCATCTTCAAGAGCTTGAACTGATACTCTTCCAGTAACTCCTCGTATTCTTCTTTCGATTCCAGTTGTTTGTCGAGATCGAGCTTGTCGAGGTACCCCATGGCTTTACCTCCTGCAGGTCAAGGCAACGGGCACAAGCGAATGTGAAGGAGCACGCGGCGCGCGCACAGGCGAGCCCTGGCGTGCTGCAGTCGATTTTCGATGGAAAACCATCGCATCGTCTGGGCGCGGATTCTATCAGAACGCCTGCGGGGGCCGCAAAGACTTTTAGCAGGTTGCGGAAAAACGTGTAGCGGCGACTTCACGTCGCCATGCTGGCGATGAAAACACAGGACATGTGGCGATATGAAATCGCCGCTACCTCGTCGGGGGCGAGTTTTTCCGCAGCCTGTTGAAGCCCTCCCCACGGCGGCGCGAGGCGCGGGCGCCAATCCTGAAAAGCAAAGCGCCGGTCCCCAAGAACGAGACCGGCGCTGATCGGTAAGAGCCAGAGTGTTATCGAGAAGCTCCCGGCTTAGTCTTTTCCGTGGTGAGGTTCCGGGTGCTCGGCGGGCGCCGCCTGGTCCGGTTTTGCGCCGGTCTTGGCGCGCTGGTCACGCAGGACCGCTTTACGGCTCAGCCGGACCTTATTGCCCTCCACCGAGATCACTTTCACCAGCAACTGATCGCCCACTTTCAACTCGTCGCGAATGTCGCGGATGCGATGCTCCGCCACTTCGCTGATGTGCAGCAGCCCGTCGGTGCCGGGGAAGATTTCTATGAAGGCGCCGAAATCCGCCAGCCGCACGACTTTACCCAGATAGGTCTTGCCCACCTCGGCCTCTGCCAGCAGATCGCGGATCATCTTCATTGCCTTGGACGCGGAAGGCTCATCGGTGGCGGCCACATTCACGCGGCCATCATCTTCGACGTCGATCTTCACGCCCGTCTGTTCGATGATCCCGCGAATGACCTTGCCGCCGGGACCGATGAGTTCACCGATCTTCTCGGGATTGATCCGCAACGCGTAGATGCGTGGCGCATAAGCCGAGATGTCGGTGCGCGACTCGCCAAGCGTTTCCAGCATCTTGCCGAGCACGTGGAGGCGTGCGGTCTTGGCCTGGTTCAACGCTTCCGACATGATGGAGGGCGTGATGCCGGTGATCTTGATATCCATCTGCAGCGCCGTGATGCCGTCCTTGGTGCCTGCCACTTTGAAATCCATGTCGCCGTAATGATCTTCGGCGCCCGCGATATCCGTGAGGATCGCGTATTGGTCGCCTTCCTTCACCAGGCCCATGGCAATGCCCGCCACCGGCGCCTTGATGGGAACGCCGGCATCCATCAGGGCGAGCGTTCCACCGCAGACGGTGGCCATCGAGGATGATCCGTTCGACTCCAGGATGTCCGACACCACGCGGATCGTGTAAGGGAAATTGGGCTCTTCCGGAATCATGTTGATCAGGGAGCGCTCTGCCAACGCTCCGTGGCCGATCTCGCGGCGGCCGGGACCGCGCAGGAACGCCACCTCACCCACGCTGAACGGCGGAAAGTTGTAGTGGAGCATGAAACGCTTGAACGCCTCGCCCTCCAGCACGTCGAGGCGCTGCATATCTTCGGCGGTCCCGAGCGTGGCCGTCACCAGGGCCTGCGTCTCGCCACGCGTAAACAGCCCCGAGCCGTGGGTGCGCGGCAGGATGCCCACCTCGCAACTGATTTCGCGAACCTGATCGAAGGCCCGCTTGTCAGGCCGCCGGCGCTTCAGCACCACATCGTCGCGGAACAGGCGTTCCTCCAACGCGTCAAAGTAGTGGGCCACCAGCCGGCGCTTTTCCGCATCGTCCTCGGGGTAGCCCTCCACCAGCGCCTCGCGTAACTCGGCGATCTCGCGATGGCTCTCCTGCTTGACGTACTTGGAAGTATCCATCGCCTCGTGGAGAGGCTCTTCCACTTTGCCCCGCACTTCCTCGTAAAGCGCTTCATCGCGCTTGGGCGCGGTAAACTCGTGCTTCTTCAAGCCCAGCTTTGCGAAGAGCTCCTTCTGTGCGGCCACAATCCTGCGGATCTCCCCGTGCGCATACTGAATCGCGTCGATGATGGTTGCTTCGGAGACTTCCTTCGCACTCGCCTCCACCATCACGATGGCGTCTTCCGTGCCCGCCACGACGAGGTTCAGATGGCTGTTCTTGATCTCCGTGTACGTGGGGTTGGTAATCAGGCGGCCTTCCACCAATCCCACCCGCACCGCGCCCACCGGCGCAGGAAAGGGGATGTCCGAAAGGTAGAGCGCCGCGGTGCCCGCCACCAGTCCCACGACGTCCGGGTTGTTGTCGGAGTCGGCGGAAAGCACCAGCGCGATGACCTGCGTTTCATCCCGAAAGCCTTCCGGAAAGAGCGGCCGGATGGGCCGGTCGATCAGCCGGCTGGTAAGAATCTCTTTCTCGGTGGGTCGTCCTTCACGTTTGAAGAAGCCGCCGGGAATTTTCCCCGCGGCGTAATTGTATTCTCGATAGTCCACCGTCAGGGGAAAGAAATCAATCCCTTCGCGCGGGTCGGTGGAACAAGCTGTGGCCAACACCACCGTGTCGCCGTAACGTACGTAGGCGGCCCCATTGGCTTGCTTGGCCAGCTTGCCACATTCAATAGAAAGGGTATTCGCACCCAGGGGAATGCTCACTTGTTGCATCTAAATCCTCCAAGAATTCTTCGCCAAGCGCCACGCAGGGTCGCACTAGCGGGCCAGACCATGCTCGATTCCCGGCTGGCGGCGTGGACCGCACACCGTGGTGTCAGGCATGCTGGTTCTTTAAGGAGTTGGGAATCGAGGTGGATGGTGAATGGATGGAAACCCTAAACCCGGGCTGAAGGCGCCCTTAAAAGGAAAAGCGACCCGCGCCGGCAAACCTGGGGGTCGCCTCGATTCGACATCAAGTCTGTTGACAGATTTCGAAACTTTCCCTTCACACACCGGGCTACTTGCGGATGCCCAACTTTTCGATGACCCCTTTGTAAGCCTCAGGATCGCGCCGTTTCAGATACTCCAAAAGCCGCTTGCGCCTGCCCACCATATTCAGCAGGCCACGCCGCGAAGCGTGGTCTTTGCGATGAACACGAAAGTGCTCGTTCAGGTAACTGATCCGCTCACTGAGCAGCGCAACTTGAACTTCCGGTGAACCCGTATCCTTGGCATGGACTCGATATCGTTCTATCGTGCTGACTTTGGACTCACGGGCCAACGGCATCCGCCAATCTCCTCGCTTCTCATCTCTTCTTATGTACGCAAAAAGATTAACATGTCCCTTGAGATTTGGCAAAGGAATTCAGCCCTTCGGAGTTGATCGCGAGAATTGGGCGGGAAGGCCCTGCTTCCTGCGCCGCGGCTCATTCTCCCGCGCCGGCCGAGCCTCTGGAAGGCATGACCAGGACTTCTTCCACCGTGGCCCGGCGCGGCTGGACAAGCGCGCTGAGTACGGCGGCCGCCACATCTTCCGGCTGCAGCAGGTCCTGGCCGTGCAGCGGGAAGTCAAATTCCTTCTTCATTCGCGTGTTCGTCATACCCGGTAGAATCGCGGTCACTCGTATTCCCTGCGCGTGAAGTTCTCTGCGCAGCACGTCCGTCAATCCCAGCGCGCCGAACTTTGAGGCGGTGTAAGCGGAACAATTTGGAAAGGCCACGCGGCTGGAAATTGAAAGGATATTGACCACATCGCCGCGGCTGCGCTTGAGCAGCGGCAACGCCGCCTGGGTAGTGAGGAAAATGGAAGTGAGGTTTGTCTCGAGGTTCCGCCGCCAATCCTCCAGCGTGGTCTTCCGAAAGGGCTTGAAGGTGAAAACCCCCGCGTTGTTGATCAGAACATCCAGCCGGCCGATCCTCCTTTTAACCGCGGCGAAGAGCCGTTTCACATCCCCGGGCTTGGTAACGTCTGTGGCCGCGCTCATCACAGTACCCGGCACCTGCGCCTCGGCCTGCTCCAGAGGCCGGCGATTCCGCGCGACCAGGATGAGCCGGGCGCCGTGCTGCCCCAAGGTTCTCGCCATCGCCAGCCCGATTCCGCGGCTGGCGCCCGTGATGAGCACGACTTTTCCACCAAGCTGACCCATGGAATATGCGTCCGGAAATCGTCGCCGTAACGTGCCCCGCGAACCCTTTCCTCGCCCCGAGACTTGCGGCCTGACTCCAAGGTGGGGGTGTGTCAAAAGAAGACTCTTGACGGCGGGCCTCGGACTAACTTCTCTCCTTCACCAGCCGCAAGAATTCCGAGCGCGTCATTTCGGACTCGCGGAATTCGCCGAGCATATGGGAAGTCACAGCTATGGAATTCTGCTTTTCCACGCCCCGCATGATCATGCAGAGGTGGCGCGCCTCGATGATGACGCCCACGCCCTGCGGCTTGATCTTCTGCATGATGGTCTCCGCAATCTGCACCGTGAGGCGCTCCTGGACCTGCAGGCGGCGCGCGAAGACATCGATGAGGCGTGGAATTTTGCTGAGGCCGATGACCTTGCCGTTGGGAACGTAAGCCACGTGGCAGCGCCCGAAGAACGGCAGCAGGTGATGTTCGCAGAGGCTGAAGACCTCAATGTCTTTTACAATCACCATCTCGTCGTACGCCACCGAATAAAGCGCGCCATTCAGCACTTTGTCAACATCCTGCTGGTAGCCGCTGGTCAGGAAGCGCAGGGACCTCGCCACCCGCGCCGGAGTCTTCAGGACGCCCTCGCGCTCCGGGTCTTCCCCCACCTCGCGAAGCAGGGTTCGCACTGCCTCCGTGATGGGATCCGCTGGCGCGGAGTGCTCAATTTCCTTGAGTTTCGCCAGTTCATCCGCTCTCATAAATTTCCTCACCGCCTTCCTTTCTCCCGGCTCGCGTGTTCGCCCACGCATTCGAAAGAATTGAGGCTCGTCTCTTCCAGGCGCACACGGTCAAGCCGCACGCGACGTCCCGAGCCCGCCCTCTCCAGGGGGTCCCGCAGAAGGTTGTAGATCTCCAGGCAGAGGTTTTCCGTCGTGGGGACTCGCGTACGAAACCTCTCCACATCCAGGTTCAGATTCTTGTGGTCGAGTTTTTCGAGCACCTGCTCCGCCACCATCCCGTCCAGAGCCACGAGGTCAAGCACCATGCCCGTGGCCGGATCGATCGGCCCCGCCACCGTCACTTCCAGAAGATAATTGTGCCCGTGCCCGTTGGGATTGTTGCACTTTCCATAAACACGGCGATTCTCTTCCGCGCTCAGCGCCTCGTTGTGCAGCCGATGTCCCGCACAAAACCGGTATCGACGCGTCAGGTAAACCATCACCCTCCGTAATAATCCACGAATAGCTCAGGGGTCTCGTACACTCGGATTCGATGCAGCTTGCCGTGTGCAAGTTTCGGCGCCAGCAGGTTCCAGATCTCGACAGCAATGTTCTCCGTGGTGGGATTCTTGTCGGCGAAGGCCGGGACTTCCTTGTTCAGAAACTTGTGATCCATCAGTTGGATCACCTCTTGTTCCAGCAACGCCTTCAATTCTTTCAGGTCAAGCACCATGCCCGTGAGGGGATCAATCTCGCCGCCCACCGTTACTTCCACCGTGTAGTTGTGACCGTGGCCCAGGGGATTATGGCATTTGCCGAAGATTCGCCGGTTCTCTTCCAGACTGAAATTCGGATTGTGATAGTAATGCGAGGCGGAAAACTCCGCCCGGCGCGTCACGTAGATCATCCCTTTCCTCTCGTCGCGTAATGGCGGCCTTTCCACTCGATGCGTCCCATCGCCCTGTGGGCGCGCGCGGAATCCAGCACCAATCCCCCCACGAGCGTCGCACCGATCACCTGATAGCTCGCCAAAGCCGGATCAAATCCTAGCCGCGCCAGCGCCCGCCGGTAATTCCATTGACGCCCAAGCGCCACCAGAAAGAAGCCGATCGCCGTCAGTGTCGCACCCACGCTTGCTTGTCCCCCGACCGCCCACAAACACGCCGCGACAAAACCCAACACGGGCAGCACGTCAAGCAGCCAGAGTGACAGAACGCTCGCCAACATCCGTCTCCGATTCCCCGCGTAAAGCAGGTACAGATTCTTGCTCCAGCCACGCCACATGTCGCCAAAGCTGTGGTACATGCGCGTCCGCACCCAGCGGGCGCCCGGCAGAAATATCAGCCTGCCCCCCAGCGATTTGATTCTCCGTGCCAACTCCACGTCTTCGAGGATCTCCGACTTCACCGCCTCGTGCCCGCCACTCCGCTCGTAGACTTCCCTACGGATGAGCAAATACTGCCCGTTCGCAGCCGCCGCAGGCGATTTCGGATCGGAGACGTCCTCGAACCGAAACAGGCGTGAAAGCTCCACGTACACCAGCGGGATGACCGCTTTCTCCCACCACGTCGGCGTCTCCTGCCCCGGAGAAACCGAAAGCAGGTCGGCGTGCTCACCCTCCGCACGTTCCAGCAGCTCCGCCAGGCTTCCCGAAAGGTGCTCCGTGTCGGCGTCTGTAAAGAGCAGCCAGTCGCCCGTGGCCGCGCGCGCGCCCTCCGCCACCGCGTGAGTCTTGCCCAGCCAGCCTTCCGGCAGCGACTCCACGCGCAGCGTGCGCAAGCGGGGAATCTCGCTTTTCAGCCCGGCCAGAATTTCCGGCGTCCGGTCCTCAGACTGGTCATCCACGACCAGGATTTCTCGGATACCCTGTTGCCTTGCGAGCGACCTCACCACGCGCGCGATGTTAGCTTCCTCATTGCGGGCCGGGATGATGACCGACACCCGTTCCTGGAGGCTCGCGTTCATCCGCTTGACCCACATCCGGCCCCGGGCTCGCGAGCCGGGGCCGGCCTTGAACTCGCATGACGAGATGCAATCTTCTATTATAATAGATGGCCCCGGTATGAGCAAAACAAACGCCCTGAAAGCTGCGGTCTTGGTATTGATTCTCGGCGGAGCCGTCTACCTCGTCCTGCATCAGCACCAGCCGCGCCCGCTGACCATTGGTGACAACGCGCCGGACGTCACCCTGCCGGCTTTCCCTTCGGGGTCGCTCGACTTAAGCAAGGACCGCCGGCAAATTGTGGTTTTGAATTTCTGGGCCACGTGGTGCCCGCCTTGCGTCGAGGAAACGCCGAGCCTCGAGAAGTTCGCAGAGAGAGTACAGAGTCAAGGGGTGGTTGTCATCGGCGTGAGCGTTGATGAAGACCGAAAAGCACTGCAAGAGTTCATCGGCAAGTACGGCATCACCTATGCGATCGGGCTCGATCCGGATCGAGCCCTCGCCGGGCGCTTCGGCACGTTCAAATTCCCGGAGACTTACATCCTGGACCGCCAGGGGCGCGTCGCCGAAAAACTGGTGGGCGCCGTGAACTGGGACGATCCCCGTATCCAGAGCTTTGTCCAGGAACTCGCCCGCGGCTCCGGACGGTAGGCAAGTCGGCCCTTTTCGCGCGATCCCCGCAGTCCCCAGGAGTTACACTCCTGGGACGGTACCGGAATTCAAGGCGTTCATCACGATCCGCCACAGGCTGACCACCTCGACCACCACCTCTTCCTCCGGCACCGTGACCCTCGCCTGCCGGTTGAAAAGCTTGGCTTGATAGATAGTCCCCGCCAGTGTCGCCGCGACCATAGGGTTAACTTCCTCGAAAGCCTTTACCGCATTCGGGCGCGTTGGTTTCTTCGCCATAAGCTCCTCTCGTCCGTGCCAGTCCCGTGACCGCCTAACGAAGTTGCGAGCCCCTTCTGCCCACACGGCGCTTGGGTTGACTGGATACGCTTCCGTGAAGCACCCAACCAAGCGGGCACGGGATCAGTCCGTTGGCAGGATTCTAGCACATGCGCGCCGCGCTTCCGGACCCATGGCTTGTCGCGTTGCCCCCGGGTAGCTTAATATCGAAATGAGGTGTGGCCACGTGATCGATCCTGTTTGCGGTATGGAGGTAACCCCCGAGGACGCTGCCGGTTCCTGCCAATACCATGGCGAGCAATACTACTTCTGCAATGAGTCTTGTCTCGAACGTTTCCAGCGAGACCCCGAAGCATTCCTCGTGCCGCCGGCCGAACGCGCCGCGGCCCGGCTTGCAGATGCCGGTGCCGTCTACACCTGCCCGATGGATCCGGAAGTTAGCCAGCCAGGACCGGGCGCATGCCCTAAGTGCGGTATGGTGCTGGAGCCGCGCACCGTCACCCTGGAAGAGGAAAAGAACCCGGAACTCGCCCTTATGGCGCGGCGCTTCTGGATCAGCCTGGCGCTGACGGCGCCGGTATTGTTTCTGGCCATGTCGGTCATGCTTCCCGGTTCACCCCTCGAGCACGCGGTACCCGCGCACCTGCTGCCCTGGGTCGAATTCGCGCTCGCCACTCCCGTGGTCCTCTGGGGAGGTTGGCCGTTTTTCCAGCGCGGTTGGGCTTCTCTCGTCAACCGCCGCCTGAACATGTTCACGCTCATCGCCACCGGCACAGGTACGGCCTACCTCTACAGCATCGTCGCCACGCTCTTTCCGCAGGCCTTTACGAAATCCTTCCGCCTGCCTTCCGGTGAAGTGCCCGTGTATTTTGAAGCTGCCGCGGTCATTACCACGCTCGTGCTGCTGGGTCAGGTTCTCGAACTCCGTGCACGGAGCCGCACCAGCAGCGCGCTCAAGGCCTTGCTCGGGCTCGCGCCCAAGACCGCCCGGCTGCTTCGCGACGATGGCTCGGAAGAGGACGTTCCTCTCGACCGCGTCCATGCCGGTGACCGCCTGCGCGTGCGCCCCGGTGAGAAAGTTCCCGTGGATGGCGTCGTGCTCGAGGGCAGCAGTTCTATTGATGAATCGATGGTGACCGGCGAACCGATTCCCGTCGAAAAGAAAACCGGAGACCACGTCACGATCGGCACCGTGAATGGCACGGGCGGCTTTGAGATGCGTGCCCAGCGCGTCGGCAGCGAAACGCTGCTCGCGCAAATCGTGCGCATGGTCAGCGAGGCCCAGCGCAGTCGAGCGCCCATTCAGCGCCTCGCCGACGTGGTCGCGTCCTATTTCGTCCCGACGGTAATGGGTATCGCTGCGCTCACCTTTGTCGTGTGGTCGCTGGTTGGCCCGCCGCCGCGGCTTGCGCACGCTCTGGTGAACGCCGTGGCCGTCCTCATCATCGCCTGCCCTTGCGCACTCGGACTCGCCACGCCCGTTTCGATTATGGTCGGCACGGGCCGGGGTGCGCTCGCCGGCGTACTGATTCGCAACGCTGAGGCGCTCGAAATCCTCTCGAAGGTCGACACGCTGGTCATTGACAAGACCGGAACGCTCACCGAGGGCAAGCCGCGCGTTGCCGCCATCCAGCCGCAGCCCGGCTGGAGCGAATTGGACCTGTTGCACCTTGCCGCGAGTCTGGAGCGCGGCAGCGAACATCCTCTGGCCGGCGCCCTGGTGGGCGCCGCGCAAGACCGATCGGTCGCGCTTTCTGAGGTCAAAGACTTCCGCTCCCTGACGGGTCAAGGCGTGACGGGTGTCGTCGAGGGCAGAACCGTGGCTCTGGGCAACGCCGCACTCTTCGAGAATCTCGGCATCTCGCTCGGCAACTTGCGTCACGAGGCCGAAAACATGCGACGCGAAGGCGCGACCGCCGTCTTCCTCACCGTCGACCGCCAGCCCGCGGGCTTGCTCGCCGTGACGGATCCCATCCGGGCATCGACGCCTGAGGCCATTCGCCTGCTCCACCAGGAAGGCCTTCGCATCCTCATGCTGACGGGCGACAGCCGCAGCACGGCCGACGCCGTGGCGCGCAAGCTGGGAATCGATGCCGTCGAAGCGGAAGTCCTGCCGGCGCGCAAGGGCGAAGTCGTGAAGCAACTTCAGTCCAGAGGCCACATCGTGGCCATGGCCGGGGACGGCATCAACGATGCCCCCGCGCTCGCGCAAGCGCAAGTAGGCATCGCCATGGGGACCGGCGCCGATGTGGCCATGGAAAGTGCCGGCATCACGCTCGTGAAAGGCGACCTGCGGGGCATTGTGCGCGCGCGACGGCTCAGCCGGGCCACCCTGCGCAACATCCGGCAGAATCTCTTCTTCGCCTTCGTCTATAATACGATCGGCGTGCCGGTGGCCGCAGGTGTACTCTACCCCGCGTTTGGATTGCTGTTGAGTCCAATGATCGCAGCAGCCGCCATGACCTTCAGCTCGGTATCCGTGATCAGCAACGCGCTGCGACTAAGAAAGGCCGAAATTTAAAGGGGTGAGGATCCATGACCTTTCTGAAGACTCGCTACACTCTGAAAAAGGAACTAACGCCCCGAGATCTTGACCGCCTCTCTCGACTCTCGACGGTTTACGGAATCCGTGGGCTCTCGTTCGAGGATCGTGACCTGGTTGTCGAATACGATGCGTCCCGCATTCACGAAGCAGAAGTGCTCGCGCACATCCGCAGCGCCGGTGTTCCCGCGGACCCCCAGCGACCGATTCCGTTGGGCGGCCTCGACTACACCGGCGAATTTCGCGACTTCGCCTGGCCGACGCAGGGCCTTTCTCCTGCCAATCAAAAAGCGAAATGAAGGCAAGGCCTGCCGCGCGTCCCGGTCTTCAATCGCCGTCACCTTGCTTCTGAGGCGTCTTCGACGCGCTGGTCAGAGCACTTTCGCCGCTGCCTCTGGATTCGACACGGCGAGGATCACCGTCGCTTTGCCGATGCCTTTCTCGATGGAGCCATAAGCGTACTTGACATCGAGATTGTGGTCAGCGAGTTTGCGCGTCAGTTTCCCCAGAGCGCCCGGACGGTCCGAGACTTGCACGGCCAGCACGTCCTCTTCCGTGAATTTCAGCCCCATGGCCTCCAGCACTTTCCGCGCAGTTTCGCCATTGTTCACGACCAGCCGGATGGGCGCCACCCCCGTCTGTTCGGGAACCATCAACCCCACGATATTCACGGCTTTCTCCGCCAGCTTGGTGCAGAGTTCCGCCAACGCCCCGCGCTTATTCTCCACCATCACTGAGAGCTGTTTCGTCACCGTCACGCCCAACCTCCTCGCTTCCCGGGCAGCCGACTCGCGGCCCCGCAGGGAAGCTAATACGAACGCATTTAGAGATGTTACGCCTGCGCACCGGCAATCGAGACCCCCTCACCTGCCCTCGTCCCTCGGGCACCCTCTCCCCCAAGGGGGCGAGGGCTGTGAACGTCGTTTGGGGCAAGCTGAAGCTGATTTGTAACATTTGTTGCTGCGTTCGTATTAGGAGCGTGTCCGAATCAGGTCAAAACGAGCTTTGCGTGGACGAAGAATCAATAGCTCACAACCCGAAAATCGCTAAAGAACTGGTCTCTCGGGCACACCCCTTGCACGACTTTACTCATATTCCTCTCCTCATGCAATAAAGACCGTGCCCTACACCGGGGTACCGCGGGCGCAAGCCGCACCCCTTGACGCTTGCCCTCTGTCGCGTTAACGTGAGTTCTCGATTATGTCCACCAACACTCACATCCCCCTCGGCAATTTTCGGATCCTGGAGAGAACCAAGCCCAGCCTTCCCGAGCTCACCGACTTGCCTCAACAAATCGCGAGCGCGCTCGGGGTGCTCGCGCTGCCCGCGGAAAGGCTCCACAACAAACGCATCGCGGTGGCCGTAGGCAGTCGCGGCATTGCCAGCATCAAGGTCCTGGTAAAAGCCGTCTGCGACTGGCTCAAGAGGCAGGGTGCGCTGCCGGGCGTCTTCCCCGCCATGGGCAGCCACGGCGGCGCGACGGCCGAAGGGCAGCAGAAGGTGTTAGCCGGATACGGCGTCACCCCGGAATTCCTGGGCGTCAACATTCTCTCCTCGATGGAGACCGTTCCGCTCGGCGCGACTCCCGAGGGTTTCCGCGTCTTCATGGATCGCTACGCCTGGGAAGCCGATGGCGTGGTCGTACTGAACCGCGTGAAGCCCCACACGGATTTCTCCGGCAAGATCGAGAGCGGGCTGCTTAAGATGCTGGCCGTCGGCATGGGGAAAGTTGACGGCGCCCTCGAGTGTCACCACTGGAGCTGGAAATTCGGATACGAGAAGACGATCCGCGCCGTGTCGGGGAAAGTTCTGGCGAGTGGGAAAATTCTGGCCGGGGTGGCCTTGGTCGAAAACGAATTTCATCAGATCGCCGCCCTGCGTGCCGCGAGCGCCGCGGACATCGTCGCCACAGAAGAGGCGTGTCTGGAAATCGCCCGGCCGCTGGTGGCGCGCCTTCCCTTCCCCAAGCTGGATCTCGTCATCGTCGATGAACTCGGCAAGAACATCAGCGGGACGGGAATGGACACGAAAGTCGTCGGCCGGGGCGTGGAACTTCAGCCCGGTGCAGCGCCGGAGATCCGCCTGATCTATGTGCGTGATCTTACGCCCGAAAGCAACGGCAACGCCCTGGGCGTGGGCCTCGCCGACGCGATGCACGAGCGGCTTTACCGCAAGATCGATTTGCAGAAGATGTATGCCAACGCGCGCACCTCGATGAATCCTCCCATGCCGCGCCTCCCCATCTTTTGGCCGTCGGATCAGGAAGCGCTCGACTGGCTGCTGGGTGCGCTCGGCAGTCCGGAGCCCGCTGAGCAGCGTGTGGCTTGGATCCGCAACACGCTGAACCTCAACCGCATCGCCATCTCGGAACGGCTCGCTCGCGAGGCCGCCGCGCTTGCGGGCTGGCGCCTCCTGCCGGAGCCCTGCGCACCGCGATTTGACAGCGCTGGGAATCTCACCCCCTCGCCGGTTTAGGCGCCTGCGCCGAAAGATGAAAAAAAGCATCCTTCTTGTCAGCGCCGTTTTTGGTGTAAAGCTCGTGGGCGGCTGCCGCAGGCATCCCACAGAGCGGGACCGCCGCGTCGTAGGTGAAGCCGGAAGCAAACGTAGCGCAGGGCCCGCGGTCCGGCCCCTTCGCTCTGCTCAGGCAGGCTCTGCGGCTGCTCCAGCGGGAATCCAGGTTGTGGGTGGACCCCCGCCCTGCCCTGTTTGCGCAGGCAGGCGCGGGCAGGCTGCGCAGGGGTGACAACGAAAGGCGTGGCCGCGCCGTCCGCCCATTGCAGTGTGCACGAAGAATTGCCGCGCGGCCCAGCGCGTGGTATCTTCACGGGCTGGATGTTACCGCAGGCCTCCGCGCCTGAAACTGACCCCTGACCTTTGGAGGTTCGCATGAAATCCTGGCACACTCGGGCATTAACCCTCGCCGCCCTGCTGGCACTCGCGCCCCTGCCACCCTCGCTTGCGGCGGAGATCGCCAAGCCCACGGTCGATCTTTCCATCTACGGGCACGTGAATTCCATCATTTGGGTCGCGAAAGACCTTGACCCGGTTTTGAATTACTACCAAAAGTTGGGGCTGAAGGATATTCAGCGGACGAACGTCTCGGATCGTACCGGTCTGATTTACAGGGGCAAGCCGGCTCCCACCACGGCCAAATCGGCATTCGGCCATATCGGCGGTGTGTCGCTCGAGTGGATCCAGCCCGTCACGGGAACCAACGTTTACACGGAGTTCCTCGAGCGACACGGCGACGGCATCCTCGCTCTGGGCTTTGCTGTCAAAAGCGACCAGGAACTCGAGCAACAGGTTCAATACTTCCAATCCAAAGGCGTGGAGGCCGTGCAGCGCACGCAATGGACGGGACCCAAGGGAACAGGTTACGGCGTTTACCTCGACACCGCGGCCAAAGGCGGCGGCCTGACTCTGGTGCTTTACTACGATCCTGCCGACCCTGCGCCCGCCGAAGCAGGGACCCCAGAGAACGACGACCCCTTCACCAAAATCGCCCATTACGCCTTCGTGGTTCGCGATGTCAGGAAGGTGGGAGACTACTGGCAAAGCCTGGGGTTTGGCGGGCTGGCGGTCGATCACAACGTCAGCGTGAACCGTGTCTATCGCGGCCAACCGGGAAAATTCGAGATGGATCTGGGCTGGGGGCGATTCGGGGACACGCCCTTTGAGTGGGTTCAGTCAACCCTGGGGCCCAACGTTTATGAAGAATACCTCAAGGAACACGGCGAAGGGTTCCACCACCTCGGCGTCACCGTCCAGGACATGGACTCCGCCGTGAAGATGCTGGAGGCCAAAGGCGCTCCACCCTCGGAGACCGGGGGCTGGGACACGCCCAAGAGCAAAGGCCGGTTCGCCTATCTGGATACGGACCCTCACGGCGGCGTTACCCTGGAACTGATCTGGAACCAGCCGATGGCCAAGTGATCGGCTTGCAGGCTGCGGAAAAACCGGCCCCCGACGAGGTAGCGGCGATCCCGATCAAGAACATCGGGACACGTTTTCACATCGCCACATGCCCTCTGTTTTCACCACCAGCATGGGGACGTCCCGATGAAATCGGGACAGGTTCCGTCGCCGCTACATGTTTTTCCGCAGCCTGTTGAGCCCGAAGGTGCGCCGTCGTGCTCGGGCAAAGCTCCACCCTTGACTCCCGCGCGCGGCGGCTTCAGAATGAAAACGTTGGCGGGGAGCTCCCTACTCAGCCGGGGCAAACAAATGATTCGAAATCGCACCATGCTGTCGATCCTGACTCTGGCGCTGGCGGGCGCGGCCTGGGCGCTCGCGGACGATCCACCCCAAAAGCCTGAAACACAGAAATCTTCCCAGACTGATTCCAGCAAGAAGCCGGCGCTTACCGATGCCGTGCGCGTGAGCACCGATGAGGCGCTCGCGAGCGCCGCCAAACAAGAGGCTAAGAAGCAGAGTCCGGAAGAGAACCAGAAAGACTCCCCGGATGACGCCGTGCTCGAACTTCGCCCTTCGGTTCCTGAGGCTGCGGCGAGCACGAGCGCCGCAGCCACCAAAGAGAAGAAATCTCCCCTGAAAAACGTTCACGGCGAGGTCTCAGGCGCCGCGGGCGCCGGGGGGAATCGCGAAGGTGGCAAGGTGGGCGCCAGCTCGAAGAGCGGCAAGACCTCTGTCTACGTGGAGACGGACCGCTCCAACACCACACCTCCTCGCTAAACGATGCGCCCATCTCCCCACACCGTGAATCGCTTTCGGCGGCTAACGAGCGCAGGCTTGGTGCTGCTCGCGTGGACCCTGCTCGCCTGCCCGGCCTTCGCACAAACCTCCTCCACTCGCCTCGATTGCGAATCCCTTCCCAGCGCCGTCCTGGGACGCTCCGTGGACTACTGCGTGGCGCTGCCCCCGGGTTACGATGCAGGCGCCGGGCGCTATCCGGTGCTCTATTGTCTCCACGGCCTCTTCGAAAATGAGAAAAGCTGGAGCGAGCGCAGCGGCCAGAGCATTTGGGAAGACCTGATGGGTCAGGGTAAGATCGGCAAGTTCATCGTGGTGATGCCCGATGGCGGCAAGACTTTCTATGTAAACTCCTACGACGGCCGCGAGCGTTACGAAGACTTCTTCATCCAGGAACTCGTCCCAGCGATCGATCGGAAATATCGCACGCTGACGAACCGTCAAGCGCGTGGCGTGAGTGGCACCTCGATGGGCGGCTTCGGCGCGCTGCATCTCGGCATGGAGCATCCGGACATCTTCAGCTCCGCCAGTGCCCACAGCGCGGCACTGATTGCGAAATTCCCTAATCCACTTCCCAGCGAGGGCCGCTGGGGATTTTACGCGCGCGTCCTGCAGGAACCCTTCGGAGCGCCGCTCAACGAAGCTTACTTTGACGCCAACAACCCGCTTACGCTCGCCGAACATCCCGAGCGTTTTTCGCATTTGAAACTCTACTTCGATTGCGGCGATCAGGACCGTTACGGTTTTGAAGAAGGCGCCAAGCTGTTGGATCAGATTCTCACTGCCAAAGGGTTCCCGCATGATTTCGTGCTGCGACCGGGCAACCACGGCTGGAGCTACTTGAGCCAGTACCTGCCTTACTCACTCGAATTTCACTGGAAGATTTTCAGCCAGGCGGAGGACGCGAGCGCCACTGCCAAGGGAGGCCCGCGGTGAGCGCCCGATGGTTGCGCGGCCTACTTCTCGCTTCCCTGCTCTGCGGGACTGCCGTCGCAGGGCTGGCCGAATCCGACACCGAGACGCGCGTGCTCGATTACATCCGCGCGCATCTCCAACCCGGCCAGCCGCTGATCATTACCGACCTCTATAACCACGTCTTCACCCAACCCGACGAACACCAGGCGCTCGATAAGCTCTACAGCGCGTTCTTCCGCATCCCGCTTTTCGTGGCAAATTACCATGAGAAGTTCGGTTCGCCGCCGAGCCTTGCGGTCATTGCTGAACAATTCGCTCTGCGCTCGCCCGCCGCGGCGGATATTCTGCTCCGCGTGATGGAATCGGACCCGCGCGTGCCACGTTTTCTCACGCGCGATCCGAAAACCGGCGAAATCACCCACGTGGATGTGGAGAAAATCAAAGCTGACGCGAAATTCGGCCAGGCCTTGGTCCGGCAGCTCAGCGGCTGGGATGGCAAGCCCGCCCCGGATTTCGCGCTCGCGGGCCTCAGCGGCGGTGAGGTCCGCCTCTTTGACCTGCACGACAAGGTGGTACTACTGGAAGTCTGGTTCACGGGGTGCCCGCCGTGCATGGCGGAAACGCCCGCGCTCGTGGCGCTTGACCGTGACCTGTCCCCGCGCGGTCTTACCATCGTGGGCGCCAACGCCGACCGCGCCCTGGGCCTCGATTATGATGACGCGGCGCGGCAACGCTACGTTCAGGAAAAGCACATCGAGTATCCCATCGTTCACTGGACGCGCGACAGCGATCGCGCTTATGGCGGCATCTCGATTTTCCCCACGCTTTTTCTCATCGATCAAAAAGGAGTTGTCAGAGCGCACTGGATCGGGTATGTAGAACCCGACGACCTCCGGCAGGCGATCACGGGAATCTTGAAGGAGAACTGACGCGCGCCTCCCACCCTACGCCAACTGGCGGGAGACGCATCGTCAAAGGAGAGAGCCAACATGCAACGTATCAGCCGAATCATTTTGGGATGTGTGGCCGTCAGCGCGTTGATGCTGCTCACGCATGCAACCCTCGCGCACGGCAACGATCGCGGCGACGTCAAGGCCACCATCGGCGGCGCGCGCGTGACGATCGACTACGGCCGCCCTTCGCTGCAGGGCCGTGACCCGCTCAGCCTCATCAAGCCCGGCCAAGTGTGGCGCCTGGGCTCGGACGCTCCCACCACCCTCGAATCCGACCAGGACCTGGTCATCGGCGGCGCCAAGGTGGCAAAGGGCAAGCACATCCTGCTCGCCCGTTTCGACGGCCCCGGGAAGTGGACACTCGTCGTGTCCAGCAAGTCGTCGTTCGAGTATGACGCCAGCGCCAAGATCGCCGAAACGCCCATGACTTTCGTGGAGGCGCCGGATTCCGTCGAGACCGTCACCATTAAGCTCACCGACAAGAACGGAACCGGCGTGATCGACGTGGCGTGGGGCAAGCTGCGGCTGACGGCGGAGTTCAAGCCCGCGCCGTAGCCAGCGCGCCCATCAAATCGCCGACACGCGCAAATCCCTCACTTGGGAAGAGCCATGCCTCCATCGCTCCGTGTGCTTGCGCTTTTCGCTCATCCCGATGACGCGGAGTTTCTCTGCGCGGGAACTCTGGTTCATCTCGCCGGCCGCGGCGCGTCCATCCACATCGCCACCCTGACGGCGGGCGACTGCGGCAGTTCCATCCTGCCCTCCGCGAAAATCACGCGCCTTCGCCGCCTGGAAGCCCAACGCAGCGCGACGCACCTGGGCGCGGAATACACGTGCCTGGAAGAGCGGGACCTCCTGGTGTTGTATGATCGTCCCACACTCCGCAAGGTGATGGAAATCGTGCGGAGCGTCGATCCTGCACTGGTGCTCACGCACGCGCCCCAGGACTATATGGTGGATCACGAAACCGCCAGCCGCCTTTGCCAGTCGGCGTGTTTTGGCGCCTCGGCGCCAAACTTCCGCACCGGTGCTCGCCGCCCAGCCAAAGCCACGCGCGCCATCCGGCACCTCTATTACTCGCAACCCTTCGGCGACCGCGACATCCTGGGCAGGGAGGTTTTTCCCAACCTCGTCGTGGACATCAGCGCCACGCTCGAACGCAAGGAGAAAATGCTGGCCTGCCACGAAAGCCAGCGCGCCTGGCTGCAGTTTCAGCAATCCCTCCCCGAGCTCGGCGACCCGGTGCGGCAGATGGCCGCGAGCGCCGGGAAACTCGCCGGGTTCCCGTGGGGAGAGGGTTTCCGTCAGCACCTCGGCCAGGGGTTCCCTCAGGAGAACCTGCTCGCGCACTGGCTCGGCGATCTCGTACGGCCGGCCCGCACCGGCTGAAACCACCTCCCCACACGGCCGCGCGCCCATTCCCGGCCACAAATCCATCGGAGGATCCGAATGAAGAATCAGGCCTCACTCGAAGAGCTGGAAATGCGAATCCGCGACGTCTCACTCGACCTCGATCACGAGGCCATGCGCCAAGCCGCACACCGCGTGGTCGATTACGTAGTCGATCGCATTGCAAACCTTCGTGACAATCCCCTCGGCCGCGAGTTGCGCCGGGAGGAGACCGAGGCGCTATTGCGAGAACCGCTTCCCGAACACCCCACAAGTTTCGAAGAAGTCTTCGCAAAGTTTGCGCGCGACGTCGCACCGAACACGATTGCACTGGATCATCCGCGCTTTTTCGCCTTTATTCCCAGCGCGCCGAGCTTCATCAGCATCCTGGGGGACATGCTCACCGCAGGCACCAACGTCTTTGCGGGCACGTGGTTCGAGTCTTCCGGTCCGAGCCAGGTGGAAATCCTGGTCATCGACTGGTTCAAGGAGATGCTGGGACTGCCGCCGGGAGCGTCCGGGCTCATCGTGAGCGGCGGCTCCGTAGCCAACCTGACCGCGCTGGCCGTGGCACGCCGCGCTGTTCTCAACGACGACACACGGAACGCAGCGGTTTATCTTTCCGGCCAGGCGCACACCGCGGTGGATCGCGGCCTGCGGATTCTGGGAATTCGCGAGGAGCAGTGGCGTCGGATTCCGACGGATGCGGAGTTCCGTATGCAGCCGGAAGCGCTGGCCCGGCGGATTCACGAGGATCTCGAGGGTAGGTTTCGTCCGCTGGCCGTGGTGGCGAGCGCCGGCACGACCAGCACGGGCTCCGTTGACCCGCTGGCGGAGATCGCCCGCGTCGCGCGGGACAATGGCGTGTGGTTCCACGTGGACGCCGCGTACGGCGGCTTCGCGGCGCTCACCGAGCGCGGCCGCGAGCTTCTGCGGGGAATCGAGCAAGCGGACTCCGTGGTGCTCGACCCGCACAAATGGTTCTACTGCCCGATCGAGGCGGGCTGCGCCCTGGTTCGCGAAGGCCGTTGGATGCGCGAGACCTTTCACATTTTGCCCGACTATATGCACGACGTGGAGCGCGAAGAACGGGATGTGAACTTCTGCGATTACGGCCTGCAGCTCACGCGCAGCTTTCGGGCCCTCAAGGTCTGGATGGCCGTGAAGACGTACGGCATCGCGCGGATTCGAGAGGTCATCGACCAGTGTCTGGACCTCACGCAATACGCCGCGCGACTCTTCCAGCAATCACCGCAACTCGAGATCGTGACGCCCCCGTCTCTGGGGGTGTTTACTTTCCGCTACCTCCCGGTGCGCTTTCCCTCGGGCCTCGAGCGCGAGGCTTTTCTCAATCGCCTCAATGACGATCTGATGGCGAGGATCATCGCCAGCCGACGGCTCATGCTGTCCTCCACGCGCCTCGAGGGGCGGCACGTGTTGCGCTTCTGCGTCTTGAACCACCGTTCGCGCAAGGAAGATGTCCGCGCCGCCCGCGACCTCATCCTGCAACTCGGCGGCGAAGCGGAACGAACCGCTGGGTAAACTTCGTCAAGGAACACGCCGGATTGGCCCTGGCGCTCTTGACGGTCGTGAGCCTTTTACTGCGTTTCTTTGCCTCTTCGAGGTCTCCCGCCGAAGTATAATGTCGGCGCAGACTATGTAAGCTTAGACGTCGGGGTAATGGGTAAACTTCGGGGTGCGTCGCCACAACCGAGCCAAGAGCTTGCTGTCCAAAAACGTCACGCGCCTCCTTCCGAGGCATAGCGGCCCCACAACCTTCCGTGGCCGCATGGCCTACACCCTTCTCCTGCTGGCGCTGATACTCGGCTCCTCGCGCGCGCAGGCCCGTGCCCAAACCCCGCACTCCCTGTGGGGCCAGCCGGTCGTGAGCCTTCGTCTCGAGTGCGACGCTCACCTGACACTCCGGAACTTTCCTGGCTTGGTCACACAGCAGATCGGCGAACCTCTCGACCCCGCGAAAGTTTCTGAAAGCCTGAAGCGCCTTTACGCCACCGGGCGTTTTACCGAGCTGCGCGCAGAGGGCAACCCAGAAGGCCAGGGCGTTTCGCTCACGATCGTGGCGCGCGCACAGTATTTCATTGGAATCGTGACCGTAGAAGGCAACCCCGGGCCCGTGGAAGCCACGGCGCTGGTTACGGCCTCACGTTTGCGCTTGGGTCAGCCGCTCCTGGAGGAAGAACTCAGCGCCGCGCACCAGCACCTTATCGATCTGCTCGTTGCCAACGGCTATTACCAATCCCGCATCAGGCACGAGATTGAACGCGACCCTGACAGCCAGGAAGCGAACCTGGTTTTCTCCGTCGAACTTGGCCCACCCGCGCGCGTGAGTGGTGTGGAATCCCCGAACCACACCGCATTCCCCCCCGAGCGCCTGATGAAAGTCTCCGGCTGGCACCCGGGCATGCACCTGACTGCAGCGCGCGTGGAGCGCGGGCTGTTCCGCTTGCACCAATTCTACATGGCGCGGGGGCGGCTGCAGGCCAACATCAGCATCCAGCAACGGAGTTACGACGCCAAGACCAACACCGAGAAACTGGTTGTCAAAGCCGACGGCGGGCCGCTAATCCGCGCGCGCGTGCAAGGCGCGTCGATTTCCTCCTCGAAGCTCCAGAACCTTCTGCCCTTCTATCGCGACGGCGTCTTGGACGACCAAGCTCTGGCCCGCAGCGAGAAACTGCTCGAGGATCATTTCCAGCAGCAGGGCTTTTTCTCCGCTTCAGTCAAGGCCAGCCGTGTGCCGCGCACGGAGCCGCCACCGCGCATCGAGATCCTCTTTCGCGTGAATTGCGGCCCGCGCGGGGAGTTCGCAGGTTACGGCGTCAAGGGAAATGTTGCGGTCCCTACGGCAGAACTGATGGCCGCGATCTCCCCACCTGTCGAAGGATTGTTCCCGCCGGCGCCCACGTCCAGCCGCGACCTCGTGGAGCGCAAGACCGCCGCACTCCTTGCCCTTTACCAGTCCAGGGGATTCCTCGACGCACGCGTCACGCCTGCTATCAACGACCGCTTTGAGAGCACCCCCGGCCGCCGCTTCGTCACCTTCGAGATCCAAGAAGGCCCGCGCACGACGGTTCACAACCTGGCGTTCGTAGGCATCGACGCCGGTACCCAAATGAAGCTCTGGCCATCTCTCCTGTGCAAGCCTTCCCAGCCCTACTCGTTGGAACGTGCCGGCGCTGACCGCGACTTCATTCTCGATTATCTAGCTGACCACGGCTATGCGCATGCGACCGTGAGCTGGCACACCACGACTTTGGGAACCGTCCATCAGGTCGATCTGGAGTTGCATATCGCGCCCGGACCGCAGGAGCGCGTTCAGCGAATCGTGATCCTCGGGAACGAACACACGCGCCCGGGCATCGTACGCCGCGAGCTGATGTTTCGCGACGGCGAAGCTGTCAGTCAGAGCGCGCTGCTCGAGTCGCAACGACAGCTTTACGAGCTGGGCATTTTCAACCAGGTCCAGATCACTCGGCAGGAAGGACCGAATTCTGAAACGGCGAAGACCGTGCTCGTAGGCGTTGAGGAAGCCCACCGTTGGACGGTCGGTTACGGCGGCGGCGCGGAAGTTCAGCGCTTGGGCAGCAACCAGCCCCAGGGGCAGTTCAAAGCCAGCCCGCGACTCTCGCTCACTATCACACGCTTGAATGTGGGCGGCCGGGACCAGACGCTCAGCCTGGACGGACGCCTCTCCAACCTCGAAACGGGCGGCAGCCTGACCTATTTGATTCCGCGTCTGCTGAATCGAAAGGACCTCAGCCTGCGCATCAACAGCCTGGTGGACCGCAGCCGCGACGTGTTGACGTTCACCGCCGACCGCAAAGAAGCCTCGGTGAACGTCGAGAAACGCTTCAGCCCTTCCACGCTGGTCATCGCCCGGTACAGCTTCCGCCGCGTGGAAGCGCTCGATATCTCCACCAAGATATCCCCCCAGGAGATTCCCCTGCTCAGCCAGCCGGCACGCGTGGGTATGCTCGGTGGAAGCTACATCAACGACCACCGCGACGAACCCGCGGACGCCACGCGGGGCTCCTATTCACTCATGGACGCCGGGGTTTCGTGGCATGACTTTGGATCCCAGGCGGACTTTCTGCGGTTCACGGGCCAGAATTCCACTTACTACTCGTTGGGTTCGCACCTGGTCTTTGCGCGCCAGACGCAATTCGGCGTGGAAAGTCCTTACGGTGGCTTGTACCCCGTCACCATCGACACGGGCAACGGCCAGCCGCCCCAGGTCATCTTTACCAATGCGATCCCTTTACCGGAGCGCTTTTTCATGGGCGGAAGCGAATCCCATCGCGGCTTCTCGATCAACCAAGCCGGACCGCGCGACCCTAACACCGGTTACCCGCTCGGCGGCAATGCCTTCTTCCTCAATTCCTTCGAGTTGCGTTTTTCCCTGGCCCAACGGCGCCTGGGGTTCGCATTCTTCGAAGACGCCGGCAACGTTTACTCAACCGTGCGCAAGATGCGGCTGCTCAAATTCACGCAAAGCTCACCCACGGATTTTGACTACACATCCCACGCCGTGGGTACGGGGGTACGTTACAAAACCCCCGTGGGGCCGATTCGATTCGACGTGGGTTACAATCTGAATCCCCCGCAGTTCCGCGTGGTCACCACGCAGAACGGCGTGGAGAACGTGGAGATACAACGATTACCGCACGTGCAGTTTTTTCTCAGCATCGGCCAAAGCTTCTGAACCTCGCGGTTCTGGCAGCCTGCCTCGCGGTTTCCGCTGCTGTTTGCCCCGCCGCGGAAATCCTGGACCGCGTTGTCGCCTCCATCGACCGCGTGGCCATCACCGCGAGCGACGTGGAGCACGAATACCGCTTCGAGCGTTTCCTCGACGGCCAATGGCCCGCGCCTCCGCCGGACCCAGCCACCCTCGAGCGCGTCCGTGAGCGCCTCACCTATCAGGTACTCTTGAGTCACGAGGAAAGCCCCGTGAGCGGCGATCAGGCGGAGTGCGAGAGGATTGCGGCAGAACGCCTGACCGCGCTGCGCAAGGAATTCGCGCGCCCCGAGGACCTCCAGGCAGCGCTCCAAGAGCTGGGCATGGCCGAGCCCCAGGTCCTCGCGCGCATCGCGCAGCAGGAACTCACGCTGCGCCTGATCGATCAACGCCTGCGGCCCGCCGCCTTACCCAGTGACGACGAGGTGGCAGACTACTACCGCCGGACCTTCGTCCCGGAATTCCAAAAGAAAGATGGTGGCGCGGCTGCGCCTCCACTTTCCGAAGTCGAAAGCCAAATTCGGGAGGTTCTGACTCAGAAACGCATCAACGAATTACTCGATCAGTGGATCGAGGAGCTGAAGCCCACCAGCCGCGTGAGGTTTCACTCTTTCTAATCCGAATTTCTCACCACGGACGAGGAAGGGCGGGGCTGAAGCCCCGCCCTTCCAGCCGCCGGGAAAAGGGCATCGTGTGGTGAGAAATCCGGGCTAAGACTCTCGATGGCAGGTTGCCTACGCGCTGGAAAATTCCCAAACCGTTGCGCGTCGCGCTCTACGTCTTGGAATGCCTGCTGGCTCTGGCGCTTGCGGTCCTCATCATCCTGAGCAGCGGTTGGTTCCAGCATTGGCTGGAGCGCCGCGTTATCACCGGCTTGGAGGACCTGACGGGCGGGCGCGTGGAGCTCGCGAGGTTCCGCTTCCGGCCATGGGTCTTCGAGGTCACGCTGCAAAACCTGGCGATCCGCGGCTCCGAGCCTGCCGGCGACTTGCCGCTCGTTTCCGCGCGGAACGTGGTGGCCCATCTAAGCCCGGAGCAGTTTCTGCTCCGGCACCTTCGCCTGCGCAGCCTGGATGTGGACGACCTGCGGGTGCATCTCCGCACCGGTCCCGACGGCGCCACCAACCTGCCCGGTCCGCGGCAGCAACTCTCTGCAGAACGGAGTCTGGTGGATTTGATGGATCTCTCCATCGGACGCTTGACAGTTTCCCACTCTGCCATTGTCTGGAACAACCAGCCGCAACCTTTCGAACTGGACACACGCGAATTAGCGGTCCTCCTCCGCATGACGCGCGGCCGTTACACCGGCACCCTCTCCTCTTCCGCGACCACAATCCGCTCGGCGCGGGGGTCCCTGCCCCCCGTCACCTTTAACAGCCGCTTTGAGCTTACGCGCGCGGGCCTGGTCGTCTCCTCTTTCGCCTGGCAGGCCCCAGGGATGATGGGGAGGGCTTCGTTCACGGTCCGCCCGCTCGCCACCCCGGAAGCCTACGCTTCGTTCCAGGTTTCGGCCGATCTTCCTGCGCTGAACCGGATATTCCTGGTGCGGGAGCTGCCCGCCGGCAGCCTGCAAATCGAAGGGCAGGCGATCTATCGCCACGGCGAGTTGTATGCACAAGGGCGGGCGCGCGCACGCCAAGTCGCAGTCCACTCGCCGACGTTTTCTTCCGAGCGTCTGGACGCCACTGCCGATTATGCGCTCGAAAAAGGCCAGCTCAATTTGACGAACCTGATCGTGTCCGCGTGGGGAGGCACCGCGCAAGGGACCCTGCAGGCGAACTTGGGGGATTCTCCCGCAAGTTTTCGTCTGAAGGCGCAAGTGCATCAAGTGCGCCTGGAGGATGCCTTGAGCTCGACCGCCCCAGGGCCTCTCCTCGCGGCCGAACTGCATCTGGCCGCAGCGATCGACGGCACAGTGAATGCCACCTGGTCCGGGCGGTTGGAAAGGTTGAAAACCACTTTTGATCTCACGTTTCATGGGCCGGCTGGTGCACCCCGAAATCAGCTTCCCGTGAGCGGGTGCGCGCGCGGAACGCTTGGGGAGGAGCGCGGATTGACTCTCCACCTCGCCAAGGCGGAATTCCAGACGCCCCATTCCACGGTCACCGCGCAAGGGACGCTCCAAGAGCCTGCCTCGCTTTCCGGCGCAGCTCAACCGCTCACACTCACCATCGCCACTGCCGACTTCGAGGAGTGGCGGCCCCTCTTCCAGACGCTGATGGCCACGTCCGAGTCCATCCCGCTGGCGCTCGAGTCCCCCGCGGAATTTTCCGGCCAACTCACTGGCACCTACAACCAACCCTCCATGCAAGGCCGGTTGAAGATGGGGCAATTCCGGTATCACGGCTGGGTGTGGGACAGGCTTGCAGCCGCCATCGCGCTCGGTCCCGGCTTCGCGCAGATTTCCTCCGGGCGAGTGGAGCACCAAGGGAGCTCGCTCGAGCTCAACGCATCCGCACAACTCGACCACTGGCGGCTGACCCCGAATTCGGCAGTGCGGTTCTCCGCGCAGGCTCAGCGCACGCCCCTCGAGGGTCTGAAAGCAGCGATCGCGCCGGACTTCCCCGCCCGGGGCTTGGTTACCGGCCGCGTCGACCTTGACGGTACCGCCTCGAGCCTGGCCGGCACCGGCGTGCTGCGGATCGACAACGGCGCCATCGGTGATGAGCCGTTTGATTCTCTCTCCGCGCAATTGCGCGTCGAACAGTCCCTCTGGAAACTGGAAGGCATCCAGCTAGCCAAAGGTCACGGGCGGCTGAGCGGCGACCTCGCTCTGGAACCCACCCGCCGCTTCGTCTCCGGCCAATTGCGGGGAGTGGATTTTCGCTTGGCGGATATCAAGCACTTCCCGTTGGCCGCTGCCACGGTGTTTCCCGAAGGTGCGCTCGACGGCCGCCTCAGCTTTGAGGTGCGCGGCCAGGGCACGCCGGACTCCTTCCACGTGCTGGGGGGCTGGCACATCGACAGTCTGCGCGTGGCCGGCACTCCGCTCGGGGACCTGAATGGCGCGATGGTAGGGGAGGGCCAGCAATTGCGGATCGAAGGTGAAGACCAGGGTCCCGCAGGAACCCTACATCTGTGGGCGCGCACGACCGCTTCCGGGGACTGGCCGTTCGAGGCCGAGGGGGAGTACTCCGGCCTACGCGTCGATCCCTGGATTCGCGCCTTCTTCAGCCACGAGTTTGACGCCGCCGTCACCGTGGGCGGCTCCTTCCAGGGCGCGGGGCACTTGCGCACTCCGGCAAAAATCGATCTCCACGCCCAGGCTCGCGACCTGGCGGTGAACTTCCCCAGCATCCAGTGGAAGAACGACCAGCCGATCGCTCTGACCTACTCCGCCGGCACGCTGGCGGTCAGCCGCTTCGTTATGCGCGGCCCCTCCACGGAACTCGCCATCGAAGGCGCCGTGCGCTTCGGTGAGCGTGTGACGCTGGCGCTCAACGCGCAGGGCCAAGCTGACGCCACCCTGCTTACCGCGCTCGATCCTAACCTGCAGGCGACCGGCGGCTCGGCGCTGCGCGTGCGCCTGACCGGCACCCCAGCCCGGCCGATCCTGAACGGAACGCTGGACGTTCAGGATGTAAGCCTGGGCTATGGCGGTCTGCCCTTCCGCTTCAACAACCTGCAAGGAACCATTCAGCTCGAAGGCGAGCGCGCCGTCATTCGCTCCCTGCGCGGCATAAGCGGCGGAGGCACGATCAACCTGGGCGGTTTTTTGACCCTCCAGGAGAATCCTCGCTTCGAACTTCGAGCCGACCTCGACCAGGTCCGCGTGCGTTATCCCCCCAGCTTCACGTCCGTCCTCAACGGCAATCTGCGCCTGGCGGGAAACTCCGAGCGCGGGCAACTGCAAGGCGAACTGGTCGTGCGCCAGATGTTTTTGAATGAGAATGTAAATTGGATATCAAGGATTATTGAATCCACCAATCCCTTTGCAGAGCAGCCGGGCGCCGCTACCCAGCCGCTGGCGTCGAGGATTAACTTGAACGTCCGCGTCACTTCCGCACCATCCGTGCGGGTGGAGACACCCGACCTACGCGTAATGGGCGACATCGACATCCGCGTGCAGGGAACCGTCGCGAACCCCGTGCAGGTGGGGAGCATCCATTTCCTCAGTGGCGAGGGGGTCTTCCGGGGCAACCGCTACACGCTTGTACGTGGGGACATCAGCCTGACGAACCCTTTCCGGACGCAAGCCTATGTAGACCTCGAGGCGCAGACCCACGTGGAGCGCTATGAGCTGAAGGTCGACATCTCCGGCCCCTTCGACCGGTTGAAGTTCGCGTACCGCTCCGACCCGCCCCTGCCCACCGCCGACATCTTCTCGCTGCTGGCGCTCGGCTACGCGCGGCAGGAGGAAGTCTTCTCCACGGCGAGCGCGAACCCTCTGCGCACCGTGGGCGCCAGTGCCCTCCTCTCCGAAGCACTCTCCAGCCAGGTCACCGGCCGCATCCAGCACCTGTTCGGCGTCAGCCGCATCAAGATCGACCCCAACGTGGGCGTGCCCGGATTCGGTTCCGGCGCGCGCGTCACCGTGGAGCAGCAGGTCACACGTGACCTCACCCTCACCTATGTCACCAACACCTCCAGTTCGCAGTACCGCATCATTCAGTTCGAGTTGGCTGTAAGTGATAACGTCTCGGTGCTGGGCATTCGTGACCAGAACGGCATCTTCGGGCTCGAGTTCAGGTTCCGGCACCGCTTCAAGTAAACCGATTGCCGTGGGCGAGCTCGTCGTGTCGGTGGATGGGGCGCATACATCAAAAGCAATGTATGCGCCACCCGCGGGAAAACAGAAAGAGGTGACGATCATGCGCAATTACAAACGATTTTCCTTGTCGTTGGTTCTTTGGCTGTTCTTCGTCGCGATCGGTTCGCACCCGGCGGTAGCCCAAACCCCGCTGAAAACCATTAACAATCCCCAGGGCGGCAAAATCGTCTACGGACTGATGGACGGGGCGACCACCCAGGCGGCAGCCATGAGCCAAGTGCTGCGCATCGTGCATAACAACTGCGGCGAAAAGCCGCAAGTTGGAAGAGTATTCAAGGTGCGCGGCACGGATTCAGTGGCGGTCTTCCTTACGGTGGTCAACCACCCGCAGGGAAACAAACCGAAGGCGGGCCTGCTCATCGCTTCTGTCGCCGGCCCCAATCGCATCGAAGTGGCCTTGGTCTCTGACGATGCGGCGCGTTTTGGCGCCACCGTGAACCCCATGCTCAACCAACTCTTTAGCGAGTGGCATCCGGGCGGCGCGGGGCAGGCTTCCGGCCCCGCGACGGGCTCGAGATCGGGCGCGCCGCTCCCGCTGCACCAGGTTGTGGCCCCTGACGGCTCGGCCAGCGTTGGCATCCCCGAGGGCTGGACCTTTAGAGGCAACGGGGGCACCATGGGTGTCAACGCCCCCAACGCCGACGTATTGATCAGCCTCAACTTAAGCCGCCAGATGGCCAACCCTTCTTACCAGCGCTACGGTAACACCGCCGGCAACTATGGCAAGATTATCTATCCGTCCAACGTGGATCCGGTCAGGGCATTTCCGGATATTTACCAACAGTTTTGGCGGGTGAACGGCACAAGCGTCGACTTTCGGATCGCCCACGCCGAGCAGGTGCCCGCTCCCCCTGGCCAACGCTGCGTCCATGCCATCGGACGGGGGCTTCTTGGCAGCCGAGGTGGGGCAGAGAAAGACATGCCGGAGATGGAGGTGCTATTGTGCACCACTGCTCCCGGCCCGATGGGCAACTACGGTGTTTCGATTTCCATGAGCGAGATCATGCCAAACCTCGCTGAGCAGATGCGCGCCACCGTGGGCGCTATCTTCGCCAGCTTTCAGGTGAATCAAGCGGTCGTCGCTCGGGAGGCAAACGCCATAGCTGCTCCCGCCATCGCTGCCATTCACCAAATCGGCGCGAATGCCACGGCACGGTACAACGCCACCCAAGCCGCCAACGACGCCCAACACGCCGGCTATTGGGCCCGACAGGACAGCAATGCCCGGAACGGTCAGGCTTTCAGCAACTACATCCTCGATCAGACCGTCATCCAGGACAACAACATGTACGGCAATGGCACGGTCGGCCACGGCACGGTCTGGAACTCCACCGCCGATGCGCTGGTGAAAGCCAATCCCAATCGCTACGAAATTGTGGACACCCCCAATTTCTGGAAGGGAGTGGATTACTGACCCCTGGCCAGAGGCTTCGAACTCGGGGTCATCGGGAGATGGATGGCGCAGATTTCCACTCGCTGGCGATGGTCCAGCGTGAACGAGTATTCCGGCATGAGTGCGACGCAACAAATGCGCCGGTGCGGGTTAACGATTGCCCGTTTGCCCTTGGATTCGGAAGCGCGAATCTGAGGAAGAACCGCCCCGATGCATCGGGACGCTACGTTTGCTCGATTGCCTTGGCCAGTGCGCGTTCGTGAACGGCTCAATTGTAATAGTTTGAACTCGACGTTACGGACAGCGCCGACGAGTGGTCAGTTGTCGGGCGCGGAGCAGCAGTCCGGGCCGAAGTTCCCAACTTCCGGATTGGCGACCATTCGTCCAGAAGCAGTCCAATGCGAGCGCGGAGTGGTGGCTAACCCGCTTTTCTCACCAAGTTCTCGGAGAATCGCTTCGGAGTGCTGATCGTCGATGCTGGCCTGGGTTTTGGGCTGCAGGGTGGGGCGGTTGGGTCTTTTCGGGGCCTGCGGAGGCTGGGCCCGCTGCGCGGCAATGATTGGGCGGTTGAAGCCCGCACACTTCCGCCCTTTGATTTCCCTTTCGCCATCCTGGGATTGAGGGGCC